>Ga0214472_10002255_pt1 | contig 20931 bp, 22 predicted proteins | sample RVTome_6_FD_207662 | JGI IMG/M metagenome (GOLD analysis project Ga0214472, IMG submission 207662) | Soil microbial communities from uranium-contaminated site in the Upper Colorado River Basin, Wyoming, United States - RVT140D175 | ecosystem: Environmental > Terrestrial > Soil > Contaminated >...
CCCTCAGGGATTCGAGCGCGGTGCCTTCGACCGCCCGCGCCGCCAGCCGGTTCTGCACCACTTCGTAATGTCCGTTGACCTCCCGCACCGAACGCCGGATCTTGGACACCGCATCGACGTTGAGCCCGCGGAAGTCGAGCAAAACCATGTTGTCGAGCGCTGCGAACTCGGTGCGCCAGCGCTCGATCTGGTCGGATTTCTCTTGCTTGGTCATCTCAATCGATCCTCATCGGTCGCCGATTCGGTTTCTATTTGGCCTCGAGCGCCACCGGATCAAGCCGGATGCTGGGGCCCATGGTGGTCGACAGCGCCACCGATCGAATGTAACGGCCCTTGGCCGAATCCGGTTTCTGCTTCTGCACGCTCTCCAGGATCGCGAGAAAGTTGTCGCGCAGCTGCTCTTCGCCGAACGAGCAGCGCCCGATCGAGACGTGCAGGTTGGCAGTCTTGTCGACCCGAAAATCGACCTTACCGGCGCGAATCTCGCGGATCGCCTTGGCCACGTCCGGAGTGACGGTTCCGGTCTTGGGATTGGGCATCAGACCGCGCGGGCCGAGCACCTTTCCGAGCTTGCCGACGTGCCGCATCATCTCCGGGGTCGCCACCACGGCGTCGAAATCGAGATAGCCGCCGGCGATCTTCTCGACCAGATCCTCGGCCCCGACCACGTCGGCGCCGGCCGCCTCGGCCTCTTTGAGCTTTTCGCCGCTGGTGATCACCGCCACCCGGACCTTCTTGCCGGTGCCGTGCGGCAGCACCACCGAGCCGCGCACCATTTGATCGGCGTGCTTCGGGTCGACCCCGAGCCGGAAGGCCACGTCCACCGGCTCGTCGAATTTCGCGACCTTGACCTTGCGCAGCAGCGGAATCGCATCCTCGAGCCGGTAGAGTTTCTCTCCGATCAGCTTCTTGGCGTTGATGTATTTCTTGCCCCGTTTCGGCATGGCTTAGCTCCTCACCTCGATGCCCATGCTCCGAGCCGTTCCTTCGACGATCTTGATCGCGGCCGGCAGGTCGAAACAGTTCAGATCCGCCAGCTTGGTCTTGGCGATGTCCTCGACCTGGGCGCGGGTCACCGATCCGACCTTGTCCTTGTTGGGGGTGCCGGAGCCCTTGGCGATTCCGGCGGCCAGCTTGAGCAGCACCGAAGCCGGCGGCGTCTTGGTAATGAAGGAATAGGAGCGGTCGGCGTAGACCGTGACCACCACCGGAATGATCAAGCCCTCTTTACCCTGGGTCTTGGCGTTGAACTGCTTGCAAAAGTCCATGATGTTGATGCCGGCCTGACCCAACGCCGGCCCCACCGGCGGCGCCGGGGTCGCCTTGCCGCCTGGAATCTGCAGCTTGATCTGCGCGACTTCTTTTTTCATTTTTGATAGCTCTCTAGAGTTTTTCGACTTGCAGGAAATCGAGCTCGACCGGTGTGGCGCGGCCGAAGATCGTGACCATTACCTTGAGGGTGCTGCGGTCCTCGTTGGTCTCGTCGACTTCGCCCTGGAAGTTGGTGAACGGCCCGTCGATGATGCGCACCGCTTCGCCCTTGCCGAACTGGAACTTGGGCTTGGGTTTCTCGGCCGCAGCGGTCATCTGATCGATGATCTGATCGACCTCCTCGTCGGGTATCGGCGTCGGGCTCTTGCCCGAGCCGATGAAACCGGTCACCTTGGGCGTGTTGCGCACCACATGCCAGGCCTGATCGGTGCAGATCATCCGCACCAGGATGTAGCCCGGATAGAACTTCTTGGGCGTGATCAGCTTCTTGCCGCCCTTCATCTCGATCACGTTCTCGATCGGGATCAACACCTCTTCGATCAGGTCGCCGAGACCCATCGACTGCACCCGCTGTTCCAGGCTCTCCTTGACCTTGCGCTCGAAGCCCGAGTAGGTGTGCACCACGTACCACTGCTTCTGCAGCTTCTCCATGACCCCGGTCTCGCTCATGCGAAATACGCGAACACCGCTTTGACCAAGCGGTTGAGTCCGAGATCGAGGATGTAGAGATAGAGCCCGAACACGATCACGGTGACGATGACCACCAGCGTGGTTCCGTAGACCTCGCGTTTGGCCGGCCAGGTGACCTTCTTGAGCTCGAGCACGACCTCGTTCAGAAAGTTCCTGCTGTTGGATATCCAGTTCTTCATGGTTCTTTAGCGACCCTCGGGGCTGAGCGGCGCGTTGGCAGGCCAGGAGGGGATCGAACCCCCAACCCCCGGTTTTGGAGACCGGTGCTCTGCCAATTGAGCTACTGGCCTGCAGCGACCTCGCATGCCTTCCCCGAGCTGCCTCCGAGCGTTTGCGTTCATCGTCCTGCGACCGACGGCAGCGCGCCGCCGCCTTATTTGGTCTCCTTGTGCAGCGTATGGGAGCGACACCAGCGGCAGAACTTCTTGAGCTGCATCTTCTCGGGCTTGGTGCGCTTGTTGCGGGTGGTGGTGTAGTTGCGCCGTTTGCAGTCCGAGCATGCCAAGGTAACGATGTCTCGCATCACCTACTCCTCAGTAAACCGAAGCGCCTGCCGCGACGCCAGGCGAACTCGCTTCCTTCCGCTATCGTCTCGTCGATTGGCCGAAAATGGAGCCCACGACCGGGATTGAACCGGTGACCCCCTCCTTACCAAGGAGGTGCTCTACCACTGAGCCACGTGGGCTCGAAGGCGACGGATTCAGATTCTGGAGCGGGAAACGGGATTCGAACCCGCGACATTCAGCTTGGAAGGCTGACGCTCTAGCCAGCTGAGCTATTCCCGCCCACCACGGAGCTGGATCTGCGCTCGACCTGCGGCCGGCACTGCTCATCGCTCTCTCGCTGGTGGAGAGGGTAGGATTCGAACCTACGTAGACCCGAAGGTCGCTGGGTTTACAGCCCAGTGCCATTGGCCGCTCGACCACCTCTCCACGCATTGTGCTCAAGTTTTCGCCCGAGTCCCGCCTAAGCCGGCCCATGAGGGAGCTTGCTGCTCGACAACTTCAAAGAGGTTTCAGCGCTCTCTCGAGCCTCGCCGCGACCGGTCCTGGGAGCATCCATCCAGGAGCCTTGGAGCCGATGAGAGGACTTGAACCTCCAACCCACGGATTACAAATCCGTTGCTCTACCTGTTGAGCTACATCGGCGCCATCCAATCGCAGCCATCCGATCCAGCTCCGCGACCGCCTTGAGCGGCCTCAAAACCGCGTGATCCGGCCTTGGGGCACACTTTCCCAACAGGGGGCGGCAAAACCGCTAGTGTAGCAAAGCATTCTTCTCTTGGCAAGAGGTTTCGCCAGCCCTCCGGTGCACTTCCTCAAGGCCTTCGCCCAGGTTTGGGGAGATTCGCCAAAAACCCGGCAACTTCATGCACCGCCGAGTCTTTTGGGGCTATTCGGTGGCCTCGAAGCTCTCCAGCTCGACTGGGACCACGTCCCCCACGATCTGAAACAGAAAGTCGGGGCTGGTCCCGCCGCCAACGCCGCAGCTAGTCTGCGGCGCGAAGCTCGTGCACCCGCTGGCGAAGCCGTCCCCAGGGTTGCGCCAGACGCTCTCGCTGCCGCTCTGCACCGTGCGGTTGCCCCAGAAGTGCTGGCCGTTGCCGCCCCCGAACGGCTGGTTGGTCTGGATGGCGACCCAGTGGGTACCCATGGGAAGGAGGCACGGCGCCGGCAGGATGATCGTAAAGGACCCGGCCGCCTCCAGCGGAATGACCCCGGCGTAGCTGCACTCCACGGTTCCGGGCAGGTCGGGATTGCCGCCCCCGGCCGCGTTGTCATAGAAGGTGACGTCCACCGACGTTGCCGTCCCCCCCGAGCTCTGAATACCAATCGTATTGACCCCCACGACGCTCCAGGCCGTGTCGGTGACCACGAAGTCGTCCGCGCCTTCGCTGTCGTAACTGTCGAGAGCCGCCTCGAAATCCTGATCGGGAGCGCCGTTGCCACTGGCGCTGTTGAACTGATCGTAGAGAATGACCCCTGGACCCGACGGAGGCACGCCGGAAACTGCGCCCGCGCCGGCTTCCTTACGGAGAGGGCTGCGAACTTCGCTCGCCGCCTTGGCGATCGCCATGGCGGCGCAAACTGCGAGCAGAACGCCGAACCCCCTCTTCATCCCGATCCTCCTGACTGAGCCGATGCGCATTCGTATCTTGGAGTTTTCGATGCGCAAGCTTGCGTATTATACACCGCCGTGTTTGCTATTCAATCTCTCCATGGATCATTCCACCGCGCGGCGTAGACGCTCCAAGTTATGCAGAAACAACGGGTTATCGGGTTCCAGCTCGATGGCGATCTCGAGCGCCTCGATGGCCCTTCGTGGATCGCCCTGCAAGTAGGCCACGTTCGCGATCACCTGATAGACGGCGGGGGCACGCGGGGCGAGCTCACGGGCCCGACCCAGGTCAGCCTCGGCCGCCTGGTAATCTCCGCGCCGTACGAACTGCATCGCCAGTCCCAAGAGCCGGGCGGCCTCCCGCTCCGCTTCGGTCTGCGGCGGACGCTCGACTAATGGAACCCCGAGACGTTCGAGCGCTTTCCGGGCCGGTTCGTAGCCACCATCGCACATCAAGGCGGTTCGATAGCTGGCGATGGCCTGTTCTCGGCGCCCCAGGCGCTCGCATGTGAGCCCGCGGTTGAAGTACGCAGCCGGAAACAGAGGGTCCGCCTGGAGCGCAGCGTCGAAGTGGTGCAGTGCCTCTCGATTCCGGCCGGCGCCGGAAAGCGCGCTGGCGAGACCGGTTTCCAAGGCCGCATTGCCCGGCTGGGCCTTCAGCAGCTCCTCGAAGGCTCGGGCCGCCTCGTGGAAACGGCGTTCTCGAAGCAGCAGCATGGCCAGATTGCGGTCGCTGGTGGTCGACTGTACCGATCCGAGGTAGCCCAGGCTGCGCAGCTTGGCGAGCATCGCTTCATCGGAGGCAGCGCGCGCCGGACCGGCGGGCGCCTTGGTTCGATTCGGGCCCAGCCGATAGCTCGTGATCGGCTCAGGAAAATCGCTTTCGACCAAGGCCTCTCGCAGGGGCCGGCCGGGCATGTCTTCGGCCCAGGCCAGCCCTGCGAGCGCGAGTACGGTCGGGGTGATGTCCAACGCGTGGGGCCGGCGCAACGCCGCTCCTTTCTTGACCCCGGCTCCATAGAGGTAGAGGATGCCGCGGTCGCGATGATAGCGATCGCTGACCCGGCGCAGGTCCCGGGTCGTGCTCGGATCCGCCGGCAGCTCGCCGAGCATGAAGCCGTGGTCCGAGAGCACGATCAAGGTCGTGCTCCGGTCCAGCTCGCTCAAGAAAGCTCCGACGATCGAATCGGCGTAGGCGTACACGGCTTCCACGGCCTGACCGAAACGCCGCTGCTGCTCGGCCAGCTCGCCTTTCAATCCGCGGTGCCGGTAGAGGTGTCCGAACAAGTGGGAGGTGGAGTCCACCGCTTCGATGTAGACCAGCAGCAGGTCGGGTGAATGGATGCGCCAGAGATGGAGGCCGATGTCACGATAGCTTTGGGCGGCGGCCAGCGCCCAGCGCAGATGGCTGAGGTCGTCGCCGAAGTCGAACGGGCGGGCCAAATCCGCTGGGTCCACTCGAACGAACGGTGCGAGCTCGCGCGACCCCACATCGGAAAAACGCTTGACCCGAGCCAGCACGTCGGGCGTCAACCCGGCCGGATAGATGGTGCCGGGCTCCGGCGCGCCCGGATCCGCCCCCTGCCGGTTGAGCAGGTGATAACAGGTTCGATCGCTGATCACCTGCCCGCGCACCGGCTCCGCCGGCCAGGTCGCCCACCAACCGACCACCGCAACCGAGCGGCCGGCGTCGGAGAAGATGTTCCACAGGGCTGGAACCCGGCGCATCGTACTGGTGACCGGGATGGCCTCCCCATCCTCCGCTAGAACCGCGGTGAAATGCCCGATGCCGTGCTCCAGCGGCTGCTTGCCGGTGGCGATCGTGGTCCAGATCACTGGACTGAGCAGCGGCGGATCCACCTCCAGCATTCCGACCGCGCCTTCACGCCGGAGCCGCAGGAAGTTCGGCAGCTTGCCTTCCGAAGCGAGTCGGTCGACCACCTGCGGATCGACGCCGTCCATTCCCAGAACCATGATCCGCTGCCGATCGGGCGTGTGAGCCAACCAGGCGAGCGCACCAGCCACCAGAGCCAGAACCGCGATCGCGAGACTCCATCGGCCGGATTTGCTGCCCACCAGCGAGCTGGCCCGGTGCACCGATTTCCGCAGCAAAATCACGCGGGACACTAGAATTGCGTCCTTTGACGCACGGCCTCGTACAACAGGATGCCGGCCGCGACCGAGACGTTCAGTGAGCCGATCTGCCCCCGCACCGGCAGTCGCAGCAGCGCGTCGCACTCCGCCCGCAGCGATCCGCCCAGGCCCTTGCCTTCGGCACCGAGCGCCAACGCGATCTGGCCGCGCCAGTCGACCTCCCAGAGGGTCTGGGAGCCGTTCGGATCGGCTCCGAAGAGCCGAAATCCCCGCTCCTTAAGCTCGCGGCCCAGGCCCCCCGGGCTGGCGCAGCGGGCCACCGGCACCACGCTGCTGGCCCCCGCGGACACTTTGGCCACGGTCGGGCCCAGGCCGGCGGCGCGATGCAGCGGCAGAATTACCCCGTCGACGCCGGCGCACTCCGCGCTACGCAGGATCGCGCCGAGATTGTGGGGATCCTCCACCCCGGCCAGGATCAGCAGCAGCGCTTGCGAACCGCAGCGCTGCAGCAGCTCTTCGAGCTCGACGTAGCCGCCTGCCGACACCACCGCGACCAGACCCTGATGGCGCCCGCCGCCCGCCAGCCGATCCAGCTCCTGATGCGGAACCGCCACCACCGGGACCGCGGCGCCGCGGGCCAGGCGGCGCAGCTCCGCGATCGCTCGACCCCCGCCGTGGGGCGCCAGCAGCAGCTTCTGGATCCGCTGCGGGGCGGCGCGCAGCACCTCGAGCACCGGATGGATCCCATAAATCACTTCGGGCGCTTGATGCTGGCGTGGAGCCACAGCGCGGCCTCGTGGGTGCGCAGCGCTCATGGCGCGGGCGACCTGCGGCTTGGGCCTTCTGGCGCAGCGCTGAGCAGGGCGATCGCGATCGCCCACATGCCCTCTCCGCGGCCCACGAAGCCCAGACCCTCTCCGGTGGTGGCTTTGATGCTGACTGCGGCCGCGGCCATGCCGAGCGCGCCGGCAACCCGGTCGCGCATGACCGGCACCCACTTGGCGATCCGCGGTCGCTCGGCGCTCAGAGTCGAGTCGATATGGGCGATGCGAAAGCCGGCGGCCGCCACCTTGCGCGCGACTTCCGCGAGCAGGGTCAGACTGCTGACCCCGCGCCAACGTTCATCGCGGTCGGGAAAGTGCTGCCCGATATCGCCGTCGCCCAGCGCTCCCAGCAGCGCGTCGGCGATGGCGTGGGACAGCACGTCGGCGTCGGAGTGGCCGGCCAGACCCAGCTCAAAGGGGAGCTCCACGCCGCCCAGCACCAGCCGCCGGCCCGCCTCCAACCGGTGCACGTCATAGCCGATTCCGACTCGTTCCATGCCTCACCCGTTTCCCAGTCGGGCGCGCAGCAAGCGCCGCGCCAGCCGCAGATCCTCAGCCGTGGTGATCTTGAAGTTGCCCGCCTCCCCCACCACCAGCGCGGCCCGAACCCCAAGGCGCAACATCAAGCTGGTCTCGTCGGTGTAGGTTCGCTTCCCGGCGGCCGCCAGCGCCCGCCGCAGCGGCGCGAGCTTGAATCCCTGCGGCGTCTGCATCCGCCACAGCCGCTCGCGGAGCAGCGTCTGATCGCAGCGCTTGGAGCGCGCTCGAACCAGCGTATCGACCAGCGGCAACGCCGCGCTCGCCGCGCCGTGGCGCTGCGCCGCGCGCGCCACGCGCCGCACCAGAGCGGCCGATGCGAACGGACGGGCGGCGTCATGAATCAGCACATGGGTGGCGCCGAGCTTGACCGCCGCGGCCACCCCAGCGGCGACCGAATCCTGGCGCCGCGCGCCGCCGGGAAGCACCGCGCGCAAGCGGCGCGCTCCCAGGCGCCGGCTCCAGGCGGCGAGCTCCGCGCGGGCCGCCCGCGGCGGCACCACCGCGATGACATCGAGTCCGGCGCGCTCCAGCGATCGGACTCCGTAGGCGATCAGCGGCTTTCGACCTAGGGTGACGAACGCCTTGGCCTTGCCGGCGTTCAATCGGCGCCCCCGTCCGGCCGCGACCAGGATGCCGACTGTCTTCGGGCTAGCCATCGGCTCCGGCCCGGCCCGGCGCCGCGACCGGCTCGCCGGCGCGACGGGTGCGGAGCAGAATCGAGCCGCTGATGCCGATCAGATTCGATCCGCGGTAGGCCCGCACCCGCCAGCGATACTCGTGGCCGGGCGCCAGCTCGCGGCGCAACCGGAGCTGAGGATCCTCGACCTGCTGCTGAAAGACGCTCTGGACCTGACTCGGACCGCCGATGAAGCCGAAATCATACAGATCGATGATGTAGTGATCGGCGCCTTCCACCGGCGACCAGGCCAGCACCGTCGCCGGCTCGCCGGCCTGCGGCTCGGGCGCCGGAGCCGGTTCGATGCGCTGCTGGAGCTCCATCAGCAGCGGGGTCCACTGGCCGCGAACCACCAAGGATTGGGCACCGCTCAAGACCAGCTCGCCGCGCTGCATCCGGGCGCGCACGGTGTATTCCCCCGGCGCCAGCTCCGGAAGCCGAAAGCGTCCGTTGGCGTCGGATCGCGCCGCCAGCGCCGGGCGGCCGCGGACCGCCCCATCGGGAAGGACCTCGACCTCGGCGCCGGCCACCGGCTCTCCATCCCACATCAGCCGCCCGGTGAAGCGGGTCGCGCTGGCCTGCTCGAGCGCCTCCTGCGCCGCCGCGTAGGCGGGATCGAGCGCGAGCGCGGCCTGGTAGGCCTCCTGCGCCTGCTCGATGCGCCCCAGCGCGAGCAGGGTATTGCCCAGATTGTATTGAACTCTGGGATTGTCGGGCGCGAGCCGGGCCGCGCTCGCAAACGCATCGTGGGCGGCGGCGAAATCGGACTCGCCGTAGAGCAGCGCTCCGAGGTTGTTGTAGGCGGCGAAGCTGTAAGCGTTGTCGCGGTGCTGGGCCAGAAAGTCGCGCCACGCCGCCTCGGTGTTGGCCTGGCTGGCGGCGCTGTAGGCCAGCGCCGCCGAGCGGAACGGATCCGGCGCCGGCTGCCGAGCCCGTTCGGCGCGGAGCTGTTCGAGACGCTGCTCGACGTAGGTTCGGTAGGTGCTTGCGGGATGGAGCTCGAGGAAGCGGCTCCACCCGCCGATCCGGTCCTCGCTCCGAGCCGCCTGAAAGTCGCTGCGCTCACGCGCCAGCTCGTAGAAGCGTTGGGCCTCCTGCTCGAACTGCCCCTGCGGGTAGCGCTCCAAGAACTCTCGCCAGGCCGCCGGGCTGGCGCCGCGCACCGCGCGGCTGAAGGCGTCTTTTTCGTCCGGATCGATCGGGGTCGCGTCCGACGGCGCCAGCGGCAACCAGGGCAGCGCGAAGGCCATCGCGAGCAGCACCAACGCCGCTCCGAGGGCCCAGAGGCGGACCCGGTCGCGGCGGTTTCGCGCCGGCGGCCGCGGCCGCCCATCGTGCTCGAGCTGCAGCGCCGCGAACATCTCGGTCTTGGGATCGGGCGCGGCCGCCGCCAACGCGGCCGGCCCAGTCCAGCGCGGTTGACCGTGCTGCGGGGGCGGTTTATTCTTCCCTTCTGCTGCTTTTCGTCGCGGCATCGGTCCCAAGTCGCGCGTCGGCTCTATAGGATAGCGAAGGACGGAGCACAGCGGTGAGCGAAGCGCAAACACCTCCGATCAAGAAGATGAGCTTGGAGGAGAAGCTCGCCCAGCTCGCGGCCCGCAAGGAAGCCAAGAAAGCCAAGCTGGCCGCCGGCCAGCAGGCCGAAGAGGTCGAGGGCTGGCAGATCCGCTGGGCTCAGGTTCAGGGTCAGCCGGAGGATCCACTGGAGCGCAAGCGCCGCTACGGTCTGGCCTACGAGGTGATCGACCGCCCCGACGCCTTCTTCGTCAAGTTCGAGCTGCCGCGCCGGGTGCCCGACTTCGCCGACAAGTACCGCTTCGGTTTGCCGGAGTTCATGCCGGATTATAAGTACCAGGTCCAGCTCGAGGGCCGGGTCCTGGTGGTCGAAGCCAAGCTCGAGGACGAGACGATCCGCTCCTACACCACCAAAGTCAACTCGTTTCCGCCCAACTTCCGGCGCGAGATCGCCTTCGACGACAAGCTCGAGGGCTTCGAATGGCGCTACAACTACAAGGACCTCGAGATCGTGCTGTTCAAGGCCGGGCGCAAACCCGAGCTCTACAAGTGGGAAGCGCACTTCATCACCGACGACTGCGTCGGCTGCGGGGTCTGCGACATCAAGTGCCCGACCGAGACCATCTGGGGGCTCAAGAAAGAGCGCTTCGTCATCGTCCCCGACAACTGCATCAACTGCGGCGTGTGCGGCATCTACTGCCCCTACGACTCGATCCTGGACCACCACGGGGTGCTGGTGCCGAAGCAGAAGCCGCGCGACATCCCCAAGGCCAAGGTGGTGCTCGACCTGTGCAGCGGCTGCGAGTTCTGCATCGACATCTGCCCGTTCGACTGCATCTCGCTGGTGCCCTACCCCGACGAGACCAGCTACGACCGGGTCGCGGTGGTCGACGAGAAAGAGTGCGTCAGCTGCAAGCTCTGCGAGCAGATCTGCATCAAGGAAGCGATCGTGATCGACCGCGAGATCAAGGACCAGCCCTACGTCGGCTTCGGCTCGATGCCGGCGGAATATTTCCAGCCCCGCACCAGCCCCTAGCCGTGCCCGGCGGCGGATCTGCCGCCGGCTGCTTCAGGAACTACCAGTCTTGGGCGGTGGGGGCGGGGCGGTCGGTCTGCTGCTCCATGCGCTGAGCCAGGCGGCGATCGAACTCGCGGTCGAAGATCAGATAGTGCGCCACCTGCGCCGGAGTGAGCAGGCGCTTGAGCTCGGCGAGCTCGTCCTTGCGCAGCTGATAGAGCTGATCCTCTTGAGCTTCCAGCTCGTCGAGCAACAGGTTGATGCGATCGTTGTTGGGCGGCTCCGACTGCAGCGCCATCCGGAGCAGCTCGGCGGTGCGGCGCCGGGCTTCGAACGTCTGCATCCGGCGGGTGAGATATTCGCGGTCCAGGCGCGCGACCTTGAGCAGCTCCGCGTCGCCGAGCTTGAGGCGATCGCCGAGCTCGAGCAAGCGCATGCGGCTGATGCGGGCGACGATCGCCTCGAGCCGCTCCTCGTGAACCGGTCCCGGCCGCCGCGCCGGCTGAGCCGACGCCCAAGCGGCGCCGATCAGCACCGCGGCAGCCCAACCGCACCGATGCCTCATGTGGCGCTCCCGGAACCGCGCCGCGTCGAATCGATGAGGGCCTCGAGCTCGCTCAGCGTATGCTCGAGCGCTGCGGCGTCCAACTCGAGCAAGCGCTCCTCGGCGCTGGGCGCGAAGCCGACCGCATACGCAGCCGCGTCATCCGGCAGCGCGCCGCCATAGAGATCGATCGAAGCCTGCTCGAGCTGCTCGACCGAGAGCTCGGCGAGCGCCGATTCGAAACCCAGCTCCGCCGGCGGCAGCGGCGCGTGAACGGTCCGCGGCGGCGGATCGACGGCGCGCGGCGGATTCAGGACCATCGTCAGCGCCGCCGTGGCTGCGACGGCGGCCGGGACCGCGACCCAGAGCCAGCGGCCGGTTCTGAGCTTGCCGCGCTCGCAGCGCTCTGCGCCGCTCGACGCCAGCCGGCGGCGAACGCCGGAGCGGAAGCGCGCATCCGCGGCTTCCGAATCGCTTTCCGGCCACGGCAGCGGCAGCGCGGCGAGATCGGTCAGATCGCGCCGCAGCTCGGCCAGCTGCCGCTGCAGCTCGGGCCGGCACTTCAAGTCGCGTTCCAACGCCGCCTGCTCGGAGCCCGAAAGCGTCGCATCGAGATAGGCGACCAGGCGCGCGTCGCTGCCGCGTTCGAACCAGCGCATGATTTTCCAGCCTATCACAGCACCCAGGCTCCGAGACCTTCCGGCCGGGCCGCCTCGGAGCCGCCCAGACGCCGGCGCAGGTTTCTCACCGCATGATGGAAATTCACCTTGGCCGAGTTCTCGCTGCAGCCCACGAGCGCGGCGATCTGCTCGTAGGGCAGCTCTTCATACACCCGCAGCACCAGGACCTCGCGCTGCCGCGGCGGCAGGCCGCCGAGCGCGGCGCGCAGCCGCTCGATCCTCTGCCCGCCGATGATCTCGCTCAAGACTCCGGGCCGCTGGTCCGCCAGCGGCCGCCCGTCCTCGAGCGGCTCGCTCGGGCGGCTCTTGCGCAGATGGTTCTTGCACAGGTTGATCGCGATCCGATACAGCCAGGTCTTGAACGTCGACTGGCGTTGAAAACCGGCCAAGTTTTGATACGCCTGCACGAACGCCTGCTGGGCCAAGTCCTCGGCGTCGGCGGCATTGCCGACCATGCGGTAGGCCAGGTGGCACAGCGGACGTCGGTAGCGGCTCATGAGCGTATCGAGTGCGGTTTCTTCTCCCGCCGAGACGCGCTCCAACAGGGCGAGATCTGGATCCATCTGCCGTTCATCCGGGGCCTCACCCGATAGAGAGTGCGGCGGGCGGCGCGGGTTAAAAGGGGGAGATTGCATATTCACTATTTCTTCACTAGCATACAGACGGCGATGAAAGCGGACTTCGATTCTGAGGTTGGAGCCGCGCTGCGATCGAATCTGACCGCCTGGCGCGAGCTCTACACCCGGCGTTACCAGCTATTCCTCGGTCCGAAGGAGCTGCGCGAGCTGGTCGATCTGGGACGCCAGCTGGCCGCCATCCAGCGCGACTTCGCAACCGCCCCCACGGTCCAGATCCGCCGCGAGGCCGAGACCGAAGCGCGCGCCATCCTGGCGCTGATGGAGCGTTTCTTGGAACGATTGCAACGGCCGGGCGAGAAGCCACCGATTCGCCTCAAATCCTGGAGCGGGCAAACAGCAACCCGCACGCCGCTTCGACCACGCCCGAGTCGGCGTCGTTGAGCGCTTCGAACAGCTCGGCGCGCGTCAGACCTTCCCGGCCCAGCGCCTCCAGGGCGTGGCGCCGTACCGCGGCGGCCCGATCGGCCAGCGCCGTCCGCAGCTCGGCCAGAGCCCCCAGACCGCGCAGACCTTCGACCGCCCAGATCCGCGCCCGTTCCTCGGCGGTCGCCAGCATCTCGCGCAGCGGGTCCAGCGCGCGCCGATCGCCGCGGCGGCCGAGCCCCCAAGCGGCGCGCTGTCGAATCTCGGGATCGGAATCATCGAGCAGCGCCGCCAACAGGCCGGCGGTGCCGGGCGCATCGAGCCGCGCCAGCGCGTCCGCGGCTCGATGGCGCACGGTCACCACCGGATCGTTCAAGGCGTGCCGCAGCGCCGTGGCGGCTGCGGCGGCGCCGGCGCTGCCCAAGCTGTAAGCCGCGCGGCTGCGCACGGCGGGGTTCGAATCGGCCAGCGCCTGAGCCAGCGGCTCGGTAATGTCGGGCCCGCCGATCCGGCCCAGGGCGTAGGCGGCGCGGCGCCGCACGGCCGGGTTGGGATTGGAAGCCAGGGCGTCGGCCAGCGGCGCGATCGCGTCGGTCATCCGCAGCTCGCCGAGCGTTTCGGCCGCCGCATAGCTGTGCTCCGAGTCGCCCTGCAACAGAAGCTCGGTCAACAGCCGCAGCGATTCGGCGTCGCGCATGCGGCCGAGCGCGGCCGCCGCCGCGAAGCGCACCGCGGTCGCGTCGCTGCGCAGCCGCGGACGGATCTGCGGCGCCAGCGCCGGATTCGCGATCGCGCCCAGGGCGATCGCAAGCTGCCGGAGCACCCGCGCGGAATCCTCCATCCCCAGGCGCTCGGCCAGCGCTGCGGCGCTGGCGCCGGCGCCGCAGCGCCCCAGTCCCAGGGCGCAAAGGGCGCGCAATTCGGCCGACCGATCGCTCAGATAGGCTCGGAACAGCTCGCACCCTCGCGGATGGCGCGACTCGGCGATCCCCTCGAGCCAGCGCAGGCGCAGCCGGGTCGGAGCCTGTGCGACGCGCCGCCCGATGGTCGCCACCGCCTGCGGATCGACATCCAGCAAGGTTTGAGCCGCAGCCGCTCTCAGGCTCAAGGGCGCCTCCAAGGCCAGCAGCTCCAGCAGCCGGGACCGAGCTCCGGCGGCCAGCCGCGGATCGGTGGCCCGCGCCTTCTCCAGCAAGCCCTGATCCAAAACTTCCCGCGATCGTGGGTCTAGCGGCAGCATGGGCAGAGGTTAGTATGACCCAGGACGCGGCTCGACTCCCCTGCCGGGAGGCCACAACCTCGGGCGCCGGGCGATCCTCACCCTGCTCCCGGCGGCCGAGGCGTTATTCGATGGGGACGACCAGCTCGACCGTCTGGACCGATTCGCAGGCGATGTAGCGGTCGTCGAGCTTGCAGCTGCTGAAGGGTCCGGGTAGACCCCTCAGGTCCAGTTGCAAACGCAGCGGGCCGGACTCCTTGGGCAACACCTCCCAGCGCCACTCGGTCGGGCTCGAGCGCGGCGCCGGCTGGATATCACAGCCGCGGCCGGCCAACTCCAAGCGCCGGTCGGCTTCCACCGGTCGGGCCGGGCTCGCGCCCTTCTGCTCGATCGAGAGCAGCGCCGCCAGCTCCAATGGCTCGCCGCGCCGGCCGCGCTCGGGCCGCTCGATCCGGACCGTCGTGATCTCGAACCCCAATCCGTAAAGCTGTCCGGCGGTGATCTCGCGGTACAAAGTCAGCACCGGCCCGCGCTCGCCCCCGCAGCCGGTCAGCACCGAAACCGCCGCCACGAGCAGCCCGCGCGCGCTCGGAGTCACGAATCGCTCCGAATCGGTCGCTCGGAGTAAACCTTGTCCGGCTCATAAAACAGCCCGTTGGAGTAGATGATGTCGTCGGAGTCGCCCAACTCGCCGTTGGGTCCGCGCGAGATCAGCTGATAGTGGTCCAAGTCGGTGCGCCGGTAGGTGAGCTCCGCGCCCCACTCGTCCTTGGTCGACAGCGTCACCCCGGGGATCTCGCCGATGTCGGCCAGCGCGCGTGGGAACTCGGGCCCACTGCCATAGCCCCGGACATAGAAAAACTTCAAGGCGGTGCCCCAATCCCGCATCGTGTCCTGGGTCGACATGGTGGAGAGTCCGCCGGCGCAGGCCGCGCCGATCAACCAACCCATAACCAGCCCAGAGCGCTTGAGCATCTCGCACCTCCATTTTCGCGGCGTCGTCGAGCCGATTCGGCTCGCCCCGGTCCTGAACCCATCTTAGCGGATGGATTTCGAGCCCAGTCTCCGCCGCCGCGCTGATCGATCCCCGGTCGCGCGGCCGGTCAGCGGTTGAAGGCCTTGTGCGCCGCCAGCGCGATCAGACGCGAGAATCCATATTCCACCGTCTCCTCGACCGTGGTCCCTTCGTGAAACTCGTTGTAGGAGGTCACCACCATCAAAGCGAGCTTGGGGTCGACCCAGCGCTTCATCCGTTCGATCTGTTGGCCGAACTCCGCCGCCGGATTGGCGCCGAACAGCAGCGGCCGATTGCGCTCGCGACCGGAGCGGTCCAGCAGGCCGAAATCGTTGAAATCGGGAATCACGCTGGGCACCAGGCGCACCGGCTGGCCGCTGGTGCGGTGGCGCAGCGGCTCGAGCGCGCGCCGCCAGCTGCGATAGATGGACTCGGCCAGATCGGTGTAGGCGCCGTAGGCGAAGCCCAGCGGCTCGAGCAGATCGGGACGGTACAGATGATAGGCGGTGACCGCATCGAGGCAGCCGCTGCGGCTCAGATCGGTTTCGCCGCCGAGCCAGACCTCGTCACCGAGTAGGAAGATCCGGCCGCCGAAGTGGGCCTGGATCCGATCGAACGCCGCAGCGTAATCGCCGCGGAAAGAGCGAGTCAGATAGAGATACACCAGCGGCCGGCCATCGAGGTGGAGATATTGCGGGTGCCCGAAGTAGCGTTCACCCAGATAGATCAGGTCCGAAACCAATCGATCCCGCGCCGCGGGCGGATCGAAATCGAAACGGTCGGGCTGAAACCCGAACTCGCGGCGGAAAATGATCGCGCTGTCGTACAGAATCGCGAAGCGGGCCGCGCCGCCGGCCGCCTCCAACGCCGGCAAGAAACCCTGCTGCAGCGCCAACTCGACGCTGCGGGCCGGATTGGAGCGACCGAAGTCGGACGCGGGGCCGATCCACTCGACCAAGAAGGTGTCGAGCCCATACCGACAGGCCGACTGGATCTGGTCGTAGGCGAGCCGGAATGCGCTGGTATCGTAGAAGCCGCGCGCGGGCCGGTAGCTGATCCCCTCGCCCCAGTGGTACGGGGGCTGGAGACGGTTTCCCCACCACGGATAGTAGTGCGCAGCGTAGCGCACCACCCGCTCGCCGCGTCGCGAACGCACCTGCTCGAGATCAGCCTGGTCGAGCTGGCCATCCTGATTGACGTCGAGCTCGGCCGAGTAGCGGCCGTCGCGCAGCGCCGCGCGCACCAAGCGGACGTCCCGCGAGTCGACCCGGCCCGAGAGGTCGACATCCTCGAGCAGCAGCGGCAGGCAGCCGAGCCAGGCGCCGCTGCTCTGCAGGAACTCGCGGCGCGTGCAGCCGAGCCGCCCGCGCTGGAGGCGCCGACTCGGTTGGGTTGTCATTTGGACGCGCTCCGGGTCAAGCAAGATGCGGGGAAATCCCTCCCGCTCTCCACCCGGCGCCCATAGCGGGCAACCGGCCCCAACAACTCCGGCGCTGCCGCCAGTTCGGCGTTCCGCTCCGCTCCGATCCAACCGTGGCGCTCGATCTCGCCGGCGAGCGCGTCCGCAATCGCGGCGTGACCGAGTCGGGACGGATGGATCAAGTCCAGGAACAACGGATCCTCCGAGCGCCGCTCCAGCGGCGTCAAAACATCGAGCAGCGCCGCGTCGGCGGCCCGCGCCGCCCGCGCGACCGCCGCCACGTAGGCGTTGTCGCCGGCGGCGCGCCGCAGCGTCGGGGCGTAAGCGTAGGCTTCGGGACAAAGCCCCACCAGCACGCCGCGCCGCCGGAGCTCGAGCGCGGCTTGGGTGAGATGCCGCTGCACCTCGGCGGTCGTGCCGCGCGGCGGGAGCTGCGCGCTCTTGGGAGTCGTGATCGCCGCGGATCCGATCGCTTCGAGCAGCGCGGCGCGCAGCAGGCCGACCAGCCGCGAGCGGCCCAACCACATCCGCCAGCGAGCCGGCCCCGGGCCGCCGAGCTGCTCGAGCAGGCGCTGCGACGCTTGGGCATCGGTCAAATAGGGCTGGGTGTGAAACCAGCGCGGGATCCGGGTGGAGTCGTTGAACCAGCCATAGATGATCACGGCATCCGGCTGGTAGCGGCCCAGGATTTCGACCAGAGCGCGCCACTCCTGAAAGGTCGAAAAGCCCAGGACGCCGGCATTGAGCACCTCGATGCGCCGCTGGGCGGATCCGAAGCGCTGGTTCAGCGCCCGCTCGAGCCGAGCCGGAAAAGCTTCGGCGCTTTCGCGATACGGAAAGCCGCGAACGCTCGATCCACCCAGCACCAGCAAGCGGAAGGACGCGGGATGAGCTCCGCGGTTCACGGTTCGGATCCCGAATCGATCGTCGCGCCAGAAGTCGATATCCAACTGCCCGCGGAGCTCGCGGTCGTCGAAAAAAAAGCCGCGCACCCACAGATCACGGGGCAGCTGACGCAGGCCGCTCTCGGCCGCGATCAACACGGCGATGCAGACCAGCCAGCGTCGCAGCGGATGGATCGCGGCGGCGGGATCGCGCCCTAGCGCAACCAGGGCCAGCAGTTGGGCCGCGGCAACCAGCAACGCCGCGAACCCGACCCGGGCCCACTGCGGCTGGAACGTCGGAATCCACGCCCACACCAGCAGCAGCGGTGGGCCCAGCAGCGCCCACGCGGTCGAAGTCAGCGAACGGCGGCGGCGCCAAGCGACCCAGCCGATCAGCGCCGCGCCGATCGCCGCCGAGACCAAGGCCAGGCGCAGGAAGCGGCCAAAGTGTTCCGACTTGCGCTCGGCGCTGCGTTCGGGACGATTTCCGACCAGGGAGTCCTTGAACGGCTTCCAGCCGTTCTCCACCCTGCGGTCGCCACTGACCTCGAGCTCCAGGAGCTGAATCGGCCACAGCCCGGTGCTCAGCTCGAAACCATCGCAGCGCTGCTCGGTTGAATGGATCGCCACCAGCGCGCCGTCCAGCCGGGCCCAGATCGAGCTCTGCCGGACCCGGATCTCGAGCCGGCTGCGGGTCGGTGCCTGGCGCGCGGCCGCTTGCTCCAGCTGGTAGCGTCCGCCCTCGAGCCGATAAAAGCCGGTGCGGCGGCCGGTGAACCGGCTGTGGCGATAGGCGGCGAAGACCCGTCCCTGACTGAGAAACCGAAGCTCGACAAACGCATCCGGCTCGAGCGCGAACGCGAACCGCTCCTGGATCGAGCGGCTATTCGGGGCGTCGAGAACGACCGCGGCCCGAATCGCTCGGATCAAGTGGGGGCCGGGACGCTGAGGCCGCCAGCGATAGGTCCTGATGAAGTGGCTCTTGGTCAGCGGATCCAAAAGCGCCGCCTCCGGCTGGTAGAAAAAACGCTCGCGCAGCTTGGGGCCGGCCAATCCCGCGCCCGTGGTGCCGGCTTGAAAGAGAAAGAGCAGCGCGGCGCCGGCGGTTCTCGGAGTCACCCTCATGCGGGGGGATCCACCATTCAAACCGGCTCTAGGAGCCTGCGCGACCCATCCTTTCTGCCGCGCTGGCTCCTAGTTTACGAATTCTGTCCGTGCCTTGCATGACCCGTACAATCCCGCCGCCAGATCGAGGCCTTGCAACCCTAAAGAATCTTGAACACGATCAAGGTGCGGTCGTCTTCCGGATCCTCGCGGCCGGTGAAGCCGCGCCACCCGGCCAGGATCCGATCGCGCAGCTCGGCGGCGCTGATTCCGGCGCTGCCGGCGAGGATGCCCTCGAAGCGCTCGAAGCCGAACGGCTCGCCGTCGGCGGCGCTCGCCTCGATGATCCCGTCGGAGAAAAACACCCATAAGTCGCCGCGCGCCAGCTCCGCTTCCACGGTGGTGAACGAGGCCGGCAGCCCGACGCCGAGCGGCCGCGAGGGGTTCTCGACGGCGCTCACCGCGCCGTCGGCGGCAATCCGATACGGATAGAGATGGCCGGCGTTGGTGAACTCGACGCGCTGCGCATCGAACCGAAACCGAGTATGCCCCAGGGTCACGAAGGTGCGGCGGTCGGTGGTGCGCAGGATCTCTTGGTCGAGGGTCTGCAAGATGGCGCTGGTGTTGGCGCCGGTCGAGGCCAGCGCCGCGAGCGAGGCCTTGGCCGCCGCCATCACGATCCCGGTCGCCAGGCCGTGGCCCGAAACGTCGGCGATCACCACCACCAGGCGTTGCTCGCCCTCGACCACGAAATGATAGAAATCACCACCGATCGCGGCCGCCGGCACGAAATCGGTGGCGAGCTCGACTCCGGGAAAGCTGAAGTCCGCGCCCGGCAGCAACCGGCGCTGCAGGTCCCGGGCCAGTTGAAGCTGCAGCTCCAGCGCTTCTTTCTCGGCGCGCTCCTCGACGCTGGCTTCGAGATGCGCGGCCATGCGGTTGAAATCTTGAACCAGGCCGGCGAGCTGGTCCTGGCCGCCGAGCTGGGCGCGGTGAGCGAACTGTCCCCGGTTGATGGCGCCGAAGCCGGCGGTGAGCCGCCGGGTCGCCCGTGCGATGCGCAGCACGAGCAGCCCGGCCAGCAGCGAGGCGAGCAGATAGACGATCGCGGTGAAGGCCCCGAGCCCGACCATGATTCGCAGGACCGCCTCTCCGATGTCCTCCTCCTCGGCGCCGAACTTGGAGTGCGCGAACAGCTCGCGGTATTCGGTCGCGATCGAGCTGTTGACGATCAGCATGAGCCGCTGCGGCGGCGCGGCTGCGCTTCCGGCCGTCCAATCGGTCAGCGGCATCTGCACGAACAAGACCCCGAAAACCCAGCGGCCGTAGATCGGACCGGATCCGGCGGGACCGGCCGCCGAATCCTTCATCAGCTCAAGATCGCCGCCCCCGCTTGCCGCGCCGCCCTCCGACCCCGCGCCGTGAACCACCGCCACCCGTCCCTCCTTGCCCTGGAGCTGGAATCGAACTCCACCGTCGGAAGGCTCGCGGTCTTGGGAGGGCGTCGAGGGATTGTCCTCCTCCTCGTCGAAATCGGCCCGAGTGAATTGAAACGCCACCTGGGTTTCCTTCTCGATCTGATGCCGCAGCCCATCGCCCAGCGACAGGACCAGAAGCAGCCCGCCGCCCGGTCCGGGTTCCCAGGTGGCGAGAAACAACCGATCGCCCAGCAAGCCGATTCCGGAGAAGCGCTCGGCGCCGAGCCAATCGCGCGGCAGCAGCTCGGCGTCCGCCAGCGGTCCGGCGCGTTCCAGCGCGCCGGCGCCGGGCTGATAGGCGAAGCTGAGCTCAGGCAGCGTCCGGGCCGAACGCTCGAAGATGGCGCGGCGCGCGGCCGCGCCGGAGGCGGCCTCGAAGCGATCGACCAGCCGAGCCGCGCTTCGTTCCATCGCGGCCTGGCGCCGCGCCAGCGCCGCCTCCACCCGGCGCCCGGCGAGCTGCCCGCAGAGCAACCAGACGCCGCCGTAGGCGAGCAGCGCCAGCAGCGGCAGCGGAAAGACTCCGATCAGCAGGTACGAGACGAACAGGCGGCTTCCGACCCGCCACAGCAGGCCGCGGAACAGGTGCCGGGTGGCGCTGACCGCGAATACCGGCAGCGCCACCACGATCAGCAGGACTCCGAGCGGCTCGAGCCACGCTCCGATCCCGGCGAGCGCGAACCCGAGCAGGCTCGAGAGCCCGCTGATCTTAAAGGTGCGGCTCAGGGTCATAGGCCAGCCCGCTCAAGATCTACGCACGCCGCCCCGCTGCGGGTCCACCCCCTGTCACGGCGCACGGACAACACAGCGACTGCCGAGACAGCCACCTTGTGCCGGCT
>Ga0214472_10002256_pt1 | contig 20929 bp, 22 predicted proteins | sample RVTome_6_FD_207662 | JGI IMG/M metagenome (GOLD analysis project Ga0214472, IMG submission 207662) | Soil microbial communities from uranium-contaminated site in the Upper Colorado River Basin, Wyoming, United States - RVT140D175 | ecosystem: Environmental > Terrestrial > Soil > Contaminated >...
GAACCCGTGCTGCCGCTGCTGGAACCCGCTAACGTCAGCTTCTGCCAGGTGCCCGCGCTGAGCGAGGTTCAGGTCCATGTCGAGTATGACTTCACGCCGATGATGTTCAACAGCCTGCCGACCTTCGGCAACGGCGATCCTGTCTTGATCGATTTTCCGCTCGACAGTGCGATCAGCATGCGTGTACTGGGGGGGAGTTGAGCCATGAACAGGATAACCGCAAAGAATCGGCAGCGCGGTCTGACCACGGTCGAGTTTGCCCTCGTCGGATCGGTGCTCTTCGTCGTGCTGTTCGGCCTGATCGAGTTCGGACGCCTGATGTTCACCTGGAACGTACTCGACGAGGCGACCCGGCGCGCGGCGCGCCTTGCCGCGGTCTGCCCGATGACGACGGCGGGCACGGATTTTGTCAAGGATAAGGGGGCCTTCGGCGGTACGCTGCTGCCCAATTTCACCACTGCCAATGTCGACATTACCTATCTGCAGCAGGATGGCACGACGGAGTCGGCCGCGACCGAGAACACCTATTACGTGCGCTCGGCCATCGTCGGTTACCAGCATCGGATGCTGATCCCGTTTTTCGATATCAACCTGGATGCACTGGATTTCGCGACGACGCTGCCGGCGGAGAGCCTTGGCGTACATCCCGATACTGCCGGCGCAGCGGCCTGCCCCTAACGGTTTCGGGGGCGTGAGTCAGGAGAGCTGTCATGATGAAACAGAATCTGCTCTACGAAGTGAAGAAGCCGACGGTCGGCAAGCCGCAGGCGAAGTTCACGGTATTGGTCGCCAGCCGTTCCGCCGAAGCACTGACGGAGATGAAGCAGGCACTGGCGCTGATTCCGGCGAATGTCGACATCGGCTGCCGGCTGATCAGCAACGGCCACTCAGATCCGCTCTACGGACTTGAACGGCTGCCGGACCTGCTGATCTTTCGCATCGGCGAGGGCTGGCAGGCGGAGCTGGAGGCGCTGTGCGCCCGGCCCCAGGATGCCCGGGTGCCGACGGTGATCGTCGGCTCGACGAGCGACTCTCAGGTGATGCGTCTGTCGATGCAGGCCGGGGCTCGCGACTTCTTTCCGGAGCCGATGGCCGAAGGCGAGCTGCAACGGGCGGTCGAGCAACTGTACCGGGAGGTCCTGGAGCGGCAGGGGGCGTTGAAGGCGCAACTGACCGTGGTGATGAACGCCAAGGGGGGCTCGGGGGCAAGCCTGGTCGCCACCAACCTGGCGCACCAACTGGCGTTGAACAGCCCGAAACGGGTGGTGCTGGTGGACCTGGATCTGCAGTTCGGTTCGCTGTCGCACTACCTCGATCTCAACCCGCAACGCGGTATCAAACAGGCGCTGGAGAATGTCGATGACCTGGACAGCGTCGCGCTCGGCGGTTATCTCGCCAGCCATGTCAGCGGGCTCAAGGTGTTGAGTTCCGAGTCGGACCGGATGTTGTTGAACGACGAGGTGTCCAGCGACCAGTTGCTGCAGCTGTTCAAGCTGCTGGGCAACGACTACCAGCATCTGGTGATCGACCTGCCGCGCCAGATCGACCTGACCACGACCACGGTGCTGGAGCGTGCCGATCAGGTGGTGTTGGTGCTGCAGCAGGGGATCACCCATCTGCGCGATGCGGCGCGGCTGATCGAGGTGATGCGGCGCGATCTGGATATACCCGACCATCGCATTCTGGTGGTGCTCAACCGCTACGACAAATCGGCACCGATCAGCATCGCTGAGGTGTCCAAGGCGCTAAAACATCAACCGATCCTGACCGTGCCCAACGATTTCAAGCATGTCTGTGCGTCGCTGAACGACGGCATGCCGCTGCAGCAGATGGCAAGGCGGGCGCCGATCACCAAGGCGCTGCACATACTGAGCGAGCAGGTTGGCGGCGGAAAACCCGCCTCTCGGCATGGCTTGCTCGGTAAATTGGTCGGTCTGATCAAGGGGGATTAAGTCATGTCGATTTTAGGTAACAGGATCAATAAGTTGCGTGTGGCCGAGACACCGGCTGCGCCGGAGCCGGTGGTCGAACGGGAGCGGCCGCCGCTGATGATCGAGACGCTCTCCCCGGCCGAGCTGGAGTGCAAGCAGCAACTGCATCAGGAACTGCTCAAGCGGATGGACCTGTCGTTGATCGACAGTCTCGAAGAGCGCGAAGCACGGCGACAGATCACCGAGCTGTGCCGCCAGTTGATGGAGGAGCAGACGGTTCCGTTCAGTGCCCAGTCGCGGCAGAAGATCATGAAACTGATCGAGGACGAGATCATGGGGTTGGGGCCGTTGGAGCCGCTGCTCGATGACAAGACCATCTCCGATATCCTGGTCAACGGCTACGACTCCATCTTTGTCGAACGCTTCGGCAAGCTGGAGCCCTGTCCGGTCAGTTTCAGCAGCAACGGGCATCTGATGAACACCATCGACCGTATCGTCTCCAGTGTCGGCCGCCATATCGACGAGTCCTCGCCGATGGTGGATGCCCGGCTCAGGGACGGTTCGCGCGTCAACGTGATCATCCCGCCGCTGGCGCTGGACGGACCGCAGATCTCGATCCGCCGCTTCATGGTCGAGCTGCTGTCGATGCGGAACCTGATCGAGCTGGGCTCGGTGGAGGCCAAGGTGGCGCCGATCCTGGAGGGGGTCGTCAAGGCGCGGCTCAATATTCTGATCTCCGGCGGTACCGGCTCGGGCAAGACCACGCTGCTGAACATCCTCTCCGCCTATATCCCGCATGACGAGCGCATCGTCACCATCGAGGATTCGGCGGAGCTGCAGCTGCAGCAGCCCCATGTGGTACGCCTGGAAACACGCCCGCCCAATATCGAAGGGCGCGGCGAGGTGACTCAGCGCGACCTGGTACGCAACAGCCTGAGGATGCGACCGGACCGTATCGTGCTCGGCGAGGTGCGCGGCGGCGAGACGCTGGACATGTTGCAGGCGATGAACACCGGTCACGACGGCTCGCTTACCACCATCCACGCCAACAGTGCTCGCGATGCCCTCGGGCGTATCGAGAACATGGTGGCGATGACCGGTATCAGCTTCCCCACCCGTGCCCTGCGGGCGCAGATCGCGTCGGCGATCGATGTGGTGTTGCAGGTGACGCGTCTCGAGGACGGTCGCCGCAAGCTGGTCAGTATCCAGGAGATCAACGGCATGGAGGGCGACATCATCACCATGTCGGAGCTGTTCACCTTCGAGCGTCAGGGCATCGACGAGAAGGGCAATGTGCTCGGCAGGTTCAAGGCCACCGGCATCGTGCCGGGCTTCCAGAAACGTTTGGCGCAGCGCGGTATCGATCTTCCGACCTCGCTGTTCGAGCCGGAGTAGCGGCAGGGGGGAGTTATGTTTGAACTCGAATCGATGGAGCTGATCGTCATCCTGGTGATGGTGTTTGTCTCGGTGTTCCTGCTGCTGGCGAGCCTGTCGATCCCGGTATTCGGCGAGCAGCGCAGGGTCAAGCGTCGCCTTCAGCAGCGCCTCGGCGAGATCGCGGCGGAGTCGGATCAGCCCGCCATCAGCACGCTGCTGCGGGCGCGCTATCTGAAAAAACTCAATCCGCTGGAGCGGCAGCTCGAGTCTCTGCCGGGCATGGAATCCCTGGCTCGACTGATCGAGCAGTCCGGCGGCATAGGCCCGGCCTACCGGGTTCTGCTGTTGTCGTTGCTGCTTGGCGTGGTGGGGTTGGTGCTGGTGTTGGTGCTGACCCGCAACCCCTGGCTGGCGCTGGTGGCGGCGGTGGCGTTGATCGCGGTGCCCTATGTGCGGCTGATCTATCTGCGCAGCAAGCGCATGAGCCAGTTCGAGGCGCAGTTGCCGGAGGCGATCGACATCATCAAACGGGCGCTGCTGACCGGCCATCCGTTCAGCGAGTCGCTGGAGCTGGTGGCCGAGGGGCTGGAGGGACCGGTGGCGGTCGAGTTCGGCATCACCTACTCGGACCTGAACTACGGCGCCGATCTGCGCCGGGCGATGCTGGGTCTGCTGGAGCGTGTGCCGAGCGTGACGCTGATGGCGTTCGTCACCGCCGTGCTGGTGCAGAAGGAGACCGGCGGTAACCTGGCCGAGATTCTGGAGAATATCGGTACGGTGATTCGCGGTCGCTTCCGCTTTCAGCGCCGGGTCAGGACGCTCTCCGCCGAGGGGCGGTTGTCGGCCTGGATTCTGATGCTGGTGCCCTTTGTTCTGTTCGCGATGATCTATTTCACCACGCCGGGCTACCTGGAGGTCCTGGTCAAGTCGGTCGATGGTCACCAGCTCATCGGCATCAGTTTCGTGCTGATGCTGGTCGGTGCGGTGTGGATCAGGCGGCTGTTGAGAATAGAGGTATAGGATCATGGAGACGTTAATCGAGCTGATCGAACAGCAACTGGGCAATGAACTGTATGCCCGCTATATCGTGGTCGGGCTGGTGGCGGCAGCCGCGCTGGCCTTCGGCCTCAGTCTGACGGTGCTGATCAATGGACTGGCCGCACCTTTTCGTCAACGCGTCCGAGCGCTGACGGGCCGACATGAGAGATCGTCCGGGCATGGGGGCAGGAGTCGTGTCGTGTCGTCGATGGACCCGCTGACGCGCCATCTTCTTCCGGGCAAGGATTGGGACAAGAGCCGGCTGCAGGCGAAACTGGTTCATGCCGGCTTCCGCACCTCCAGTGCGATGAACACACTGTATGCACTGAAGGTGTTTGCGGCCCTGATGCTGTTCGGGATCTCCTGGATCGCGACGAGCTTCAACCCGGAACTGACGGCCGACAAGGTACTGTTTATCTGCGCCGGTGCCGCCTATATCGGTTACATCCTGCCCAATATGGTGCTCGACCACCTGGCCAATCGGCGTATACGGGCGATCCGTAACGGCTTTCCCGATGCGCTGGACCTGCTGGTGGTGTGCGTCGAATCCGGTCTTGGACTGACCGCCGCGTTGCAGCGGGTGGGGCAGGAACTGGAGGTGAGTCATCCCGAGCTGTCGGAGGAGTTGTACCTGGTCAACGTGGAGATTCGGGCCGGCGTCAACCGTATCGAGGCGTTGAGGGGGATGGCGCAGCGTACCGGGGTCGAGGATATCCGTGGCCTGGTGGCGCTGCTGGACCAAAGCGTGCGTTTCGGCAGCAGTATCGCCGATACCCTGCGTGTCTACTCCGAGGAGTTCCGCGACAAGCGTATGCAGGCGGCGGAGGAGCAGGCGGCGAAGATCGGTACCAAGATGATCTTTCCGCTGACGTTCTGTATCTGGCCCGGCTTCTTTGTCGTCGCCGTGGGGCCGGCCATTCTCAAGGTGCTCGAGGTCTTGGGTCGCTAGGCGTCCGAAGGAGCCGATAACAGAGGGGAATCCATCATGATCCCGCATTCAAGACAGCTCAAGCCTCGCTTATTGAAAGGCCCCGTACTGATCCTGTCGCTTCTGCTGCTTGGCGGCTGCGCGGCCAATCAGGAACAGAGCCAAAAGTCCGCCAACGAGGCGTTTTACGAGGGCAAGCCGATGCTCGCCTTTAGCGGCCTGCCGACGGCCAAGACGGCCGAAGAGGGTGTGCGCATGGGTGACCGGGCACTGGCGGGCGGCAATGTGGACGAGGCACTGTATCACTATGTACATGCGCTGGAACTGGATGGGAAAAGTGCCGATGCCTACTACCGTATCGGCCGGCTCCACTACCGCCGCGATAACGAAAAACTTGCCTCGCTGGCGCTGCGCAGTGCGCTTGGCATCGAGCCGGAGCATGTAGGTGCGCTGTCCGTGATGGGGGTTCTGCAGTTGAAGCACAACCGCTATCGGGAGGCGCGCGACTATCTCGAGAAGGCGGTGGCCAAGGATAAGGTGCGGTTGGCCGAAGGGGCGGCAGTGGCATTCGATAGCGCCTCTCCGGCGGAGGCCTACAACGGTTTGGGTGTGCTGGCCGACCTGAATGGCGATACCGCCGAGGCGCAGCGACTCTATGGCATCGCCCTGGGTATCAGGCCGGAGGCGGCCGATGTGCACAACAACCTGGGCTACTCCTACTATCTGGAGTCACGCTGGCCGGAGGCGGAGCGGGAGTTTCGCAAGGCGTTGGATCTGAAGCCCGACTACGAGCAGGCGTGGCGTAATCTGGGGTTGGTGTATGCCCGTCAGCAGCGTTATCTGTCGGCCCTGCATGCGCTGGAGCGGGTGATGGATACGGCGAAGGCGCACAACGATATCGGCTTTATCTGCATGCTGGATGGGCGCTACCAGCTTGCCGAGTATTACTTTGAGCAGGCGTTGACGCTGTCGCCGGTGTTCTATCCCAAGGCGAAGGAGAATCTGACCTACGTGCAGCGGGTGAAGGAGGCGGCGAAGCAGAGCGCCGGACGTTGAGGAAATAACCGTCTGGAAATACGGGGCGATGCAGTCTCTTGCGTCTGACACGCCGTGAACCCCTCCCTGGGGGCTCCACTGCGCCATCCATGGCGCAGAGGGTCAGCCACAAGAGACCGCATCGCCCCTCGATAGCGCGTGCGTTCGGGCGTTACTTCTGCGCTTCGTACGCCGCGACGGACTTGCGTACCGCTTCGCGGGCGGCTTCGGCGTCGGACCAGCCTTCCACCTTGACCCACTTGCCCTTCTCGAGCGTCTTGTAGTTCTCGAAGAAGTGCGAGATCCGATCCTTCAGCAACTGCGGCAGGTCGTCGATATCGTTGATGTCGTTGTAGGCCTGGCTCAGCTTCTGGTGCGGAACGGCAACCAGCTTGGCATCTTCGCCGGCTTCGTCGGTCATGTTCAGGATGCCGACCGGGCGGCAGCGGATCACGGAGCCGGTCATCACCGGATACGGGGTCAGTACCAGCACGTCGAGCGGGTCGCCGTCGTCGGCCAGGGTGTTGTTCACGTAGCCGTAGTTGGCCGGGTAGAACATCGGTGCCGCCATGAAGCGGTCGACGAAGATCGCGTCGGCGTCCTTGTCGATCTCATACTTGACCGGGGAGCTCTCGGCGGGGATTTCGATGATTACGTAGAGGTCATTCGGCAGCTCTTTGCCGGCAGGCACTTTCGCAAAGCTCATGCGTCTCTTCCTGTTTAGTCGTTTAAAAAGTGTGTAGTTGGTCGGCATTATACTCGGCCTGCCGACCAACGCTGAATAAGACTTACTGCTGAATTACGGAGGGGGTCTCCCGGTGGTAGTGCATCAGCGTTTCCACCTCTTCGCGGGAGCCGAGCGCCACTGCCACCCGCTGATGAATGTGCTGCGGGTCCACATCCAGAATATCGCTGTAGCAGGTGGTGGAGAGGCCGCCGGCCTGTTCCACCAGCATGCTCATCGGGTTGCCCTCGTACATCAGGCGCAGTTTACCCGGCTTCTGCGGGTCGCGAGAATCCCAGGGGTAGGTGAAGATGCCGCCGCGGGTCAGCACGCGGTGCACTTCGGCCACCATCGAGGCGATCCAGCGCATGTTGAAGTTCTTCTGGCGCGGGCCGTCGCTGCCGGAGAGCAGATCGCCGATGTAGTTGCGCATCGCCGGTTCCCAGTGGCGGTGGTTCGACATGTTGATGGCGAACTCCTTGGTGCCGGTCGGGATCTGTACCTGCTCGCGGGTGAGCAGGAAGTCGCCGGTGTGGGCCAGGGTGAACATGTTGACGCCGGCGCCGGTGGTCAGGGCCAGCACCGCGGAGGGTCCGTACAGCACGTAGCCTGCCGCGATCTGCCGGCGGCCCGGCTGCAGGAACAGATCGACGCTGTTTTCACCGCTGCCTTCGGGTACCTCCAGAATGGAGAAGATGGTGCCGACCGAGACGTTGATATCGATGTTGGACGAACCGTCGAGCGGGTCGAAGGTGACCAGGAAGCGTCCGTTCGGGTTGCCGAATACCGGGTCGTCCTCCTCTTCGGAGGCGACGCCGCGTACCAGCGGGTTGTCGAGCAGCACCTCCTTGAGAATCTCGTTGGAGATGATATCCAGCTTCTTCTGCGTCTCGCCCTGGACATTGGTGATGTCGGTGGTGCCGTGGATACCGGCCAGCGCGCCTTCGCGCAGCTGCAGGGCGATCTCCTTGCAGGCGACCATCAGGGTCTCGATCAGTTCGACCAGTTCGGTGTCGGTGTCGTGGTGTTTGAGGTAGGCGCTGAGAAGCTGCATCGGGTGTTGTGACCTTTGGGGTTGTCGGCTCGAAAAGTTGGGCCTGAATTATATGCGAATAGATAGGGTATTGCATGGTGCTGTCGAAAGAGGCTCAGGGCAATCGCACTATCTCTAGGCAGATCGCCCGGGCCGATGTGGTCGGGCCTGGCTGACACGCCGTGAATTCGTCCCTGAAGGCTCGACTGCCGCCGTCCTGGCGACAGACGGTCAGCCAGACCCGACCACATCACCCCTCGGAGCGCGCGGTGCCGCCTTCGATCGTCACCCAGGCCGAAGTAACCCCAGTCGCTTAAAAAAAGTTATCATTGCGGCACCTGATTCGAGAGAGATTGAAGTGCACATACATATACTCGGTATCTGCGGCACCTTTATGGGCTCGCTGGCGATTCTGGCCCGTGAACTGGGGCATCGGGTGACCGGCTCCGACGCCAACGTCTACCCGCCGATGAGCACCCAACTGGAGCAGGCGGGGATCGTGCTGATCGAGGGGTACGATCCGGCGCAGCTGGATCCGGCGCCGGACTGCGTCATCGTCGGCAACGCCATGAGTCGCGGCAACCCCTGTGTCGAGGCGGTGCTCGAGCGCGGCCTGAACTACACCTCCGGGCCGCAGTGGTTGCACGATCATGTATTGCGGGAACGGTGGGTGCTGGCGGTGGCCGGCACGCACGGCAAGACCACCACCGCCACCATGCTGGCCTGGATCCTGGAGCAGGCCGGGATGGCGCCGGGTTTCCTGATCGGCGGCGTGCCGCAGAACTTCGATCGCTCGGCGCGCCTGGGCGACACCCCCTTCTTCGTCATCGAGGCGGACGAGTACGACACCGCCTTTTTCGACAAGCGCTCCAAGTTCGTGCACTACTGCCCGCGTACGCTGATTCTGAACAACCTGGAGTACGATCACGCCGATATCTTCCCCGATCTGGCCGCGATCCAGCGCCAGTTTCACCACCTGATGCGGATCCTGCCCGGAACGGGGCGGGTGATCGCGCCGATCGAGTCCGAGGCGCTGAACGAGGTGCGGGCGATGGGCTGCTGGAGCGAATATGTCACCACCGGCGCCGATGCGGATTGGCAGGCGCGCCTGCTCGAGGCGGACGGCAGTCGTTTCGCCGTACTCCACAACGGGGAGGAGCAGGCCCGGGTGAGCTGGGCGCTGACCGGCGAGCATAATGTCCGCAACGGTTTGCACGCACTGCTGGCGGCGCGCCATGTCGGCGTGACGCCGCCGCACGCGGCCGAGGCGCTGAGCGGTTTCGGCGGCGTCAAGCGGCGCATGGAACTGCTCGGCGAGGTCGACGGCGTGCGGGTATACGACGATTTTGCCCACCACCCCACCGCGATCGCGACGACGCTGGCCGGGATCCGCAACCGCATCGGCGATGCGCCGCTGCTGGCGGTGATCGAGCCGCGCTCCAATACCATGCGTCTGGGCTCCCATCGCGATGCGCTGGCCCCGTCCGCCGCGGCGGCGGACCGCGTCTACTGGTATCAGCCGCCGGGGCTGGAGTGGTCGCTTGACCAGGTGGTGGCGCAGAGCCCCAATCCGGCGAGTCTGAGTCGCGACCTCGAGGCGCTGATCGAGACCCTGGCGCAGGATGCGGTCGGCGGCAGCCATATCGTGATCATGAGCAACGGCGGTTTCGGCGGTATTCATCAGAAGCTGCTGGCGCGACTGAAGCAGCGGGAGGCGGTATGAGCGAGCGTTTTTCTCGGCGTGTCACGGTCGCGATCACCGGGGCTTCCGGAGCGCAGTATGGCCTGCGCCTGATCCAGTGCCTGATCGAGGCCGATACCCAGGTATTGCTGATGATCTCCCGCGCCGCCCAGGTGGTGATCGCCACCGAGACCGATCTGCAACTGCCGGGGCAGCCCGAGGCGCAGGGGGAGTACCTGAGCAAACTGTTCGGTGCGGCGCCCGGGCAGTTGAAGGTGTTCGGCCGCGAGCAGTGGCTGGCGCCGGTGGCCTCGGGTTCGGGCGCACCCGGCGCGATGGTGGTCTGTCCCTGCAGTACCGGCTCGCTGTCCGCCATCGCCTGCGGAGCCAGCAACAACCTGATCGAGCGGGCGGCCGACGTGGCGCTGAAGGAGCGGCGCAAGCTGATTCTGGTGCCGCGCGAGGCACCCTATTCCGAGATCCACCTGGAGCACATGCTCAAGCTGACCCGCATGGGCGCGGTGATCATCCCGGCCAGCCCCGGCTTCTATCAGCGGCCGCAGAGTGTCGAGGATATGGTCGATTTCATCGTCGCGCGGATCCTGTCGCAGCTCGGCATGGAGCAGTCGCTGCTGCCGCGTTGGGGCGAAGAGCATCTCTGAGCCGTATCGGGAACCTCCTGCCGTTAATGAAACCTAAAGATCCGCGCAATAGAATGACGCCCGCCTTCACTTGATGGAATAAACGGAATAGACGATGTACCGAATTCTAGCCCTGGATACCTCCACCGATGCCTGCTCGGTTGCCCTCGACCTGGGTGGCGAGCAGCATCACGCGTTCGTGATCGAACCCAGGCGCCATACCCATCTGCTGTTGCCGATGGTAGAGCGCCTGCTGGCCGAGGCCGGTGTCACCCTCAACTCGCTGGATGCGATCGCCTTCGGTCGCGGCCCCGGCTCCTTTGCCGGTATCCGTATCGCCACCGGGGCGGCGCAGGGGCTGGCGCTCGGTGCCGACCTGCCGCTGCTGCCGATCTCGACGCTGGAAGCGATGGCGGTCAGCGCCCGCGAACTGAATACCGGACACACGCGGGTATTGACCGCGCTGGACGCACGCATGGATGAGGTGTACTGGGGCGCGTTCGATATCGCCGAGCCGCTGCCCAAGGCGTTGATGGAGGAGTCGGTGCGCTCGCCGGCGGAGGTCGAGGCGCCGGGTGACGACGGCGACTGGCTGGGTGTCGGCAGCGGCTGGCGCTACCGGGAGCGGATGCCGACCGGGCCGGCCGCGAAGGTCGGCGCCGTCGACGAGTCGATCTGCCCGGATGCGCGCGCGATGCTGATACTGGCGCAGGCGCAGATGGCGAACGGAGCCGGTGTGGCGCCGGAGCTGGCGTTGCCGGTCTATCTGCGTGAAGGGGCGTGGAAGAAGAGGGATCAGCAGTGACCCTCAGCGACTGGATCCACATCGCCCTGCTGGCCCTGCTCCAGGGGGTTACCGAGTTTCTGCCGATCTCCAGCTCCGCGCACCTGATACTGCCCTCGCAACTGCTGGGCTGGCCCGATCAGGGGCTGGCGTTCGATGTCGGCGTCCATGTCGGCACATTGGTGGCGGTGATCTACTATTTCCGCAGCGAGGTCGTGCAGATGTCGCGGGCGTCGCTGGCCGCCGTAAGTGGCCGCAGCAGCGCGGACGGTCGATTGGGTTGGCTGGTGATTCTGGCCACCCTGCCCGCACTGGCGTTCGGCGGCCTGTGCAGTACCCTGCTGGAGCACTATGGCCGCTCGATCCTGGTGATCGCGGCCACCACGCTGATCTTCGGCGTGCTGCTGGGCTGGGCCGATATCAAGGGGCGCCGGGTGCGCAACAACGACTCCCTGGGCGTGCGCGACGCGTTGACCATCGGCGTTGCGCAGGCGCTGGCGCTGATTCCGGGCACCTCGCGCTCCGGTATCACCATCACCGCTGCGCTGATGCTGGGGTTCGACCGGCAGAGCGCCGCGCGTTTCTCCTTCCTGCTGTCGATCCCGGTAATCGTTGCCGCCGGCAGTCTGAAAACCCTGGAACTGCTCGAGAGCGGCAGCGACACGCAATGGGAGATGGTCGGCGTCGGCGCGGTCCTGGCCGCACTCAGTGCCCTGGCCTGCATCTACCTGTTTCTGAAATGGCTTGATCGGATCGGCATGATCCCGTTCGTGCTCTACCGTCTGCTGCTCGGCTTTGCCCTGCTCGGAGTCTGGTTTGTCGGCTGAACAGGCGGTGGCGGTCTCTGCCGCGGTACCGGAACTGCTCGACAGGGCTCGTCGGCTGGCCGACGAACTGGCGCTGCCGTTCGTGGCCGAACCTGACCTGGGCTCCACCGCCGTCGAGCAGTTCCTGCTCTGTACCCCCGAAGGGTTGGTATTGCAGCAGAGCGGCCGCAAGCGCCCCGGCCCGGTGCTGGCCGATTTCGTCAGCGGCGCTGTGGCGCATCGCCGTCAGTACGGCGGCGGCAAGGGGCAGATGATCGCCAAGGCCTGCGGTATCAAGGGCGCGCTACGGCCCAGCGTGGCCGACGTGACCGCGGGACTGGGGCGCGATGCCTTCGTGCTGGCGACACTGGGGTGCGAGGTGTCGCTGGTGGAGCGCTCGCCGGTGGTCCATGCGCTGCTTGCCGATGGGCTGGCGCGTGCGGCTGACTCGGAGGTGGCCGATATCATTGCGCGCATGCGGCTGTTTTCCGGCGATGCCCGCGACTGGTTGCGCGGGCTGAGCGATGCGCAGCGCCCGCAGGTGGTCCATCTGGACCCGATGTTTCCGCACGGCGATAAATCGGCGCTGGTGAAAAAGGAGATGCTGGCGTTTCGCGATCTGGTGGGGAGCGACAGCGATCAGGCCGAACTGCTCGCCGTCGCACTCGAGGTGGCGCGCTGCCGTGTCGTGGTCAAGCGCCCGCGCAAGGCGCAGGCCATCGAAGGGCCCGAACCCTCCTATCGTCTGGAGGGGAAGTCGGGCCGGTACGATATCTATGCCCTGCGCCGCCTGGACGATAGCTGCCTCGACGATACCGGGGTCCGCGCCTGAACCAAGCGCTCAGTGCTCCTTGAGCCAGCGCTCGCTCTCGTGCAGCAGCACCGAGGGCAGCAGCTTGCGGCCGATACGGAGAATCGGTGTCAGATCACGTGCCGCATGCAGACGCCCATCCCGCCGCTCCAACAGTTCTCCCTGCTGCAGTCGGGCGATCAGCGGCTCGAGCTGACGGCTGTCGGCGTAGTCCGGTGCCGAATGGCCGTACCAGAAATGGACATGGGTCGACAGGCGGCTGCAGGTATCCAGAAGCTGGAACTCGCTGATGCCGGGCTGCCGGTGCAGCACCCGGATCAGCAGGTACTGACGCAGGATAATCGGCTCCGCCAACGCGATCAGCGGGCGGGTCAGCGGATGCTCCTGCAACTGCAGTTGCGAGCCTTGAATCTCGATCAGGCCCGCACTGTGCAGTGTCTGTCGCAGTTGGCCGGGAGCGGACGGGGTCAGCCAGTGCTCGGGCAAGCTGAGTTCCGCATCCAGGTAGGGCGTCAGTGCACGCAGGAGCCGGGATATGGTGGATTTGCCCGGCACCGGCAGACGCGCCGCCAGCAGCAGTATCAGACCCGGCAGGATCAGGGTATGGGAGAGGGTATTGCGGTAGAAGCAGAGCCCCGCCGCCTGGCGGTCGCTCAGCACGATGCGCTCGCCCAGTTTGCCGAGCTGACCACGGCGCAACGCCTCTCCGATCGCTTGGCGTGGCGAAGGATCTGTCCGTGGCAGGCTGACGCCGAGCAGTTGCAGTAGTTCGTTCAGCCGTTGCAGTCGATGCGTCAACTCGTCGCGCTCCTGGCCCTCGTCGTCCGGGCTCGGCAGCAGGCAGGCCAGGCGCGCCATCGGTGCGGCGATACCGGCGGTATTGATTCGGCGCAGCAGCGACCGGCCGAGTCGCTCGGGGGGCGGTGTCTCGCTGCCCGGTTCGATCAGCAGCGGCTCGCCGACCGCCATGTAGGCACCGCCGCCGCGCCGCAGCAGGTGGGATGCGGCGGCAATCAGCCCGCCGAGGCTTTCCGGCCGTTTTCGTTTTCCGCCCAGTTCACGCAGATACTGGGTGTTCTCCAGGCAGAGATCGTAATTGATCGACAGCGGCACCAGCGCCAGTGGTCGGGCGCCGCTCGCGCGCCAGGCGTCCAGTGTCATCCCCAGCAGTCCCCGGCGTGCCGCCAGCAGGCGCCCGGTGCGGCTGCGGCCGCCCTCGATGAAGAACTCGAACGGCAGTCCTTGTGTCAGCAGCTGTTCCAGGTAGGTCTGGAACAGTTGGGTGTAGAGCGGATCGTCGAGAAAACTGCGGCGCATGAAGACCGCACCGCCGCGGCGCAGGATCGGCCCGACCAGCGGCAGGTTCAGGTTGTCGCCGGCGGCGATATGGGGCAGCGTCAGTTGTTCCCGATACAGCGCCCAGGAGATCAGCAGGTAGTCGATATGGCTGCGATGGGCGGGCAGGTAGACCAGTTGGTGGCTTTGGCTCAGCGCCTGCAACCTGTCCACGCCGCGTAGTTCGATCTGCGGGTGGAGGTGATGCAGCAGCAGGCTGAACAGGGGATACAGGCGCTCGACCAGCGCGGGCGAAAAGTCGGCGCAGAGGGTGTTCAACTGCTGCAGCGTCGCGCTTTCGACACTGAGCAGCGGCTCTCCGCTCCGCTCGGCCTGTCGATGGATCTGCGCCTGAACCCGTTCGTCGGCCAGTAGCTGGTTGATCAGGCGGCGGCGCGCCGAGCTCTCGGGAGCCTCGGCACTCAGTAGTCGCTTCAATCCGGCAGGCAGCACGTGGGCGTTCGACTCCGGGCTCAGTAATGTGGCGGTGGAACCGAGTCGTCGGGGTCGATACCGACCTCTTTGATTTCGCTGTTCAGGATCTGCACCATGCGGGTCAGCCGCTCGATATCGCGCTCCTGTCGGGCGACCATCTCGCTCAATTTATCGATCGCATCCTCCTGGAAGGCGATACGCGACTCCAGCTCCGCAAATTGCTCTTCTACCGACATCGGGAACCTCCTGGCATGACCGCTTGACCGCTGTGGCAAGCATAGACCGCTCGCCCCCCGCTGAAAACCTTTTGTTGCCGACACTCGCTATAAGTTTCAGTATAAGTTTCAGTATAAGTTGTTGAAAAAATATGGCTAATACGTTATACCTCGTCGGTTAACCGCACCTGTTAAAGTGTGGTCATTTCGGTTTGAAACTTTACAAATTTTCAACTTTCACAGAAGAAGAGAAATAGAATAGATGAGTGGTATTCAGGTCTTTAAAAGTATTGTTCTCAGTGCCATCGCTGCTGTGGCTATCCCCTCTGTACTGTCCCAGGTTACGGGAGCGGAGATACAGCTCGGCGCAGTTGTGCTTGGCGTGACCTTTGTAATCGTTCTGGCCGCGACGCTGATCGCCGCCCTCGGGCAGCCGGTTTCGCCTCGGCGCGTTTCGTATGCCGGTGCCGATGCCGACGAAGAGGAGTCGGAAAACGACGGCCGGGAGGAGGGCACGGTCAAGTGGTTCAATGTGTCCAAGGGGTTTGGTTTCATTACCCGCTCCAACGGCGATGATGTGTTCGTTCACTTCCGCAATATTCGCGGCCGAGGCCATCGCTCCCTGACCGAGGGTCAGCGTGTACGCTTCAACGTGCATCAGAGCGACAAGGGACTGCAGGCCGAGGATGTCTCTATCCTGCGTGGTTAATAAGGTGTAGGGCGGAGCCGCTCCTGCGCATCCATGCGCCCGCGGCATACCGTACATCCTGTACATAACGGGAGCTTAGGCTCCCGTCTTCACGCATTCTGGATCACTCGATTCAGGATCTCCTTGAACTGCTCGATCTGCTCACCGCTGAAGTCGGCAAATACCTTGCTCTGCTCCTGTTCCGACAGCGCCCAGTATTCCCGCGCCCGTTTGCGCCCCTGTTCGGTCAGGCAGAAGCCCGGCCCGGCGTCGCACACCAGACCCGACAGCTTGAGGTTGTCCAGCGCTTCGCGGATCTCCGATCCCGGCAGTGCCGAGTCCAGCGCCAGGGCGTTGGGATCCGCGCCGGGTCTCGAACTCAGCAGGATCAGCAGACGTGCCTCGCTGACACTCAAGCCCAACGACTGCTGTTTGGGTAGATAGGCGCTCTGGTAGGCGTTGACCGCCTGCAGCATCAGGTAGAGCAGGTTGTTGGCCAGCCGCCCCTGCAGCATCTCGTCCTCCGGCGTGCTCTCGGGCCGTTGCGTCACTCTGGGGTGCGGCATCACCAGCGAGTAGGCGCCCTGGTGATAGAGCAGCGGCGCGCGTCCGAAATCGTCGAACGCCAGTACCTGCCCCAGCAGTATCCAGTGGTCGCCCGCTTCTATCTCCCGATGCAGCTTGCACTGGAAGCAGGCCGCGGAGTTGTCGAGCAGCGGCAGATGTCCTATCCCCTCGCTGAACTCGACATCGGTGAACTTGTCTCTCTGAGGACGGGCAAACTGGTTGGAAAGGTCCAACTGATCCGCGGCCAGGACGTTGATCGCGAAGTGCCCGGCACTGCGGATCACCGCCATACTGTCTGCCGAGCGCTTGTCCAGGCTCCACAGCACCAGGGGGGGATCGAGGGATACGGAGTTGAAACTGTTGACGGTCAAGCCGATGCGCTCACCCGTTGCACTCTGCGCGGTGACCACCGTGATGCCGGTGGCGAAGTTGCCCAGGGCGCGCCGGAAGGCATGTGGATCCAGGGTTGTTTCACTCATCTGCTCACTCCTGTTCAGGGACCGAGACCCTGTCGGAACGCATGTGTGCCGGCCGTCGTTTCTCTTCGACAGCTCATCTTATTTATTCAACAATAGCACGGCAGTGGGGAATCAGAGTCGTGAGAGACCATGGAGGTCAGGTTATGAGACATCCCGGAACAATGTACGGTGCGGCGGTATTGTCGCTGCTTATCCATGCAGGTACGGCGAATGCCGAGTCGGAACGGCAGGCGTGTGCACGCTCGTTGCTGGAGCGCAGCGCGGGGGAAAATTTGACCTACCGTGTCGACTGGAAGGGGTTTTCGCTCGACAGTACGCGTCGGGTCAAACGCCTTGAGGATGGCGCTTGGCTGGCGGCCAACAACTCCAGCCTGCTGTTCATGGCGATCGAGGAGAGTAGCCGCTTCCGCCTCGTCGACGGGCAGGTGGTCAGCCGGACGTACGACTACCGGCGCAAGGGGTTGAGCAAGAAGCAGAACCTCAAGCTCGAGTTCTCCCCGGGTGAGGGGTATAGCGCCTTCTCGCCGAGGGGGGATGGCGAGATCGCGCACGCCACACCGCTGTACGACCTGCTCAACCACCAGTTGCAGTTGCGCATCGACCTGGCCTGTTCTGCGCCTCGCGCCGAGTACCGCTACGACATCGCTCGCCGTAGCCGGGTCAGCGAGTATCGCTATCGACGCGTCGGCGAAGAGCGGGTGCAGACGCCGGTGGGCGAGTTGACGGCGGTGCGGCTGGAGCGGGGCGAGCCCGGCGACAAGTTCAGTCAGGTCTGGTTGGCGCCGGAACTCGGGTATCTGATCGTCAAGCTGGTGTATCAGGAGGAGGACGACGACAAGGCGGAACTGGTGCTGGTGAAGAAACCGGGCGCCGGCGGCTGAACCGCGCTCAATGCGCGGTCAGTAGAGCGATGGCAATGGTCCACATCATCAGACAGATCAGGCCGTCCAGTACCCGCCAAGCCTGCGGCTTGCGAAACAGCGGCGCCAGCCGGCGCGCGCCGGCGCACAATCCCGTAAACCAGATCGCCGAGAAGCTGATCGCGCCGACGGCAAACCAGATCCGCAGATCCGGCTCGTACTGCCCGCCGATACTGCCGATCAGCACCACCGTATCGATATAGGCGTGGGGGTTGAGCAGGGTGACGGCCGCTGTGGTCATCAGCGCCTTGCGCAGCGTGGCGACCTGCTCGCCACCGGCTTCCAGGGTGTTGCTGCCGAACGCGCGGCGGGCGGCGCCGAATCCGAACCAGAGCAGAAACAATCCGCCGCCCCAACGGGCGCATGTCAACAGCAGCTCGGACTGGCTGATCAGTACACCCAGCCCGGCCACACCCAGGCCGATCAGCAGACCGTCGAACAGAATGCAGAGCAGGGCGATCGGCCAGTGAAACTGACGCCTGAGACTCTGCGTCAGCAGAAAGGCGTTCTGCGCGCCGATCGCCATGATCAGCCCGGCCGAGGTGGCCAGTCCCTTGCTCCAGGCCAGCCACTCTAATGTCAGGGCGGGAAACATCTCGAATCTCCTATAACGGTATGGCCCTCTTGGGGTGGTCGGGCCCGGTGAAAAACAGGGGTGATATTGCGGATGTGGCTGATGTAAGTAAAACTAATGTTTTTAATATCTGATTAGTTGAATTAATGATGCTCGATATGCGGCAACTGGCGGCCCTGAGTGCGGTGGTCGAAGAGGGCAGTTTCGAACGCGCGGCCCAGCGTCTGCATGTGACCCAGTCGGCGGTGTCGCAGCGGATCAAGCAGTTGGAGGAGCGTCTGGGGCAGACCCTGGTGGTGCGCACGCTGCCGATCCATGCAACCGAGGCGGGACAGCAGGTGCTGAAGCATTTTCGCCAGGTCAGCCTGCTCGAGCAGGAGCTGCGGGCGGCCCTGTCGCAGCGGGACGAGCGCGGTTTCACGCGGGTGTCGATCGGCGTCAATGCCGACAGTCTGGATACCTGGTTCCCCGACGCATTGACTCCCTTGGTAGAGCGCGAGCGGCTGCTGCTGGACCTGAAGGTGGACGATCAGGACGCCACCCAGCAACTGCTCAAGAACGGCGAGGTGATCGGCTGTATCAGCGCCGGCCCCAAGGCGATGCCGGGTTGCCTGTGCGTGCCGCTGGGGGTGATCCCCTACCGCTGCCTCGCCGGCACCGCCTATATTCGGCGCTACTTTCCCGATGGTGTAAGGTCGGAGGGGTTCCGTTGGGCGCCGGTGGCCGAGTTCAGCCACAAGGATCAGCTACAGAACCGTTATCTGCAGCGTTTCTTCGGCATCGGGCCGCATGAGTACCCGCGCCATCGCATCCCGACATCGACGGCGTTCTGCGACCTGATCGTGCGCGGGCTTGCCTGCGGCATGGTACCGGATCAGCAGGGCGTGCCGCTGATCGAGAGCGGCAGAGTTCAGGATATGACGCCGGGCCGCTATCTCGCGGTGCCGCTGTATTGGCATGTGTGGAATCTCGGCTCGACGCTGGTGCGGCAACTGACCGACGAACTGGTGTCCGAGGCAGGTCGCCGGTTGGATCCCTTCGACGCTCATCCGCAACTGACCCATCCGGGTTGATGAGGATCGGCTTCAGCCGATTCCGAGCTTGATCCCCAGGGCGACCAGGGCGCCGCCGATGCAGCGCTCCAATCCGTTGCGGATGCGACGCAACCCCTGTTGCGCGGCGGGGCGGCTCAGCAGCGTCAGCAGCAGGGTGAACCAGGTGAGTTCGGCCAGGGCGGGGGTGGCCGCATAGAGCAGTTGCAGGGCAAGTGTCTGTTCGGGTTTGAGTACCTGGGCGAAAACGGCGACGAAGAAGATCAGCACCTTGGGGTTGAGCAGGCTGATCAGCAGGCCGCCGAAGAAGGGCGAAGAGGCCGGGCGGCCGGCGGGCGCGGCGGCTTCGGGGGCCTTGCGCCTGCACAGCTGATGCAGGCCGAGCAGCAGCAGATAGGCGGCACCGAACCAGCGGATCACCTCGAGCAGGGCCGGGTGCTGCTGGATCAGCGCGGTGATCCCCAGCAGCGACAGCGTACCGTGGATCAGCAGGGCGACGGCCAGCCCGAGAGCGGTCAACGCGCCGTCGCGGCGCGAGCCGTTCAGCGTATTGCGCAACACGACCGCCAGGTTGGCGCCGGGCACCATGGCACCCCCCAGCGAAATGCCCAGGAATAACAGCCACTCGAGCACGATTCGACCTCGTCTTTCATCCGGTTGAATAAGATATTCTGATGAAAGCGAGTCTATTGACCCGCTGCCGAGCGGACCAATCGCCTGTTCTCATTCCGGTTATCAGTTTTGATTATGACCTTGGGCTTGCCGGCGCGAGAACGGCGAGTTCGACAGCACCTCGTGGAGACGCCCGCGCAGGAAGCTGTGGGCGGGGTCGTGCTGCCGGCGGCGGTGCCAGAGGAGGAAATAGCGGGCGCTGTCGACGGCGAAGGGCAGGGGGCGGCTGTCGAGGGCGAAGGCGGGCGCCAGTGACTCGGCCATATGGGCCGGCAGCGTCAGCAGCAGGTCGCTCTGCGCGGTGAAGGCGAGCGCGGCCTGGATGAAGGGGACGCTGACGCGGATCGAGCGATGCAGGCCCTGGCGGCTCAGCGCGTCATCGACCGCACGATTCTTGTCGCCGCCGCCACTGATACTGATATGCCCGGCGCCGATGTAGGCCGGGGTATCGAGTGTCTTGTCGGTCAGCGGGTGTCCTCGGCGCATCAGGCAGACGTAGCGATCGCTGCCCACTTCGCGACCGTGGATATCGTCGGGTACCTGGTCGAGTACGCAGGCGGCCATATCCAGTCGCCCTTCGCGCAGATCGGCCAGCATGCCCGGCTCCCAGAGCCGGAAGTGAAGATGGAGCCCGGGAATCTCTTCGCTCAATTCGCCCACCAGGCGCGGCAGGATATGTTCGGCGATGTAGTCGGTGATGGCGATGTTGAACCGGCCCTGGAAGGTCTCGGCGTTGAAGTGGCCGGGGGTGAAGAACGCTTCCAACTGCTGCAGCACCGGCGGCAGTTGGCGCTGCAGCTCCTCGGCCCTCGGGGTCAGTTGCATCCGGTTGCCGACCCGGACCAGCAGCGGATCGTCGAACAGCTCGCGCAACTGCGCCAGGCTGCGGCTGATCGCCGGCTGGGTCAGGTTGAGTATGCGCGCGGCGGCGCTGACACTGCGTTGCTCCAGCAGTTGTTGGAGTACGCAGAGCAGGTTCAGGTTGATACGTGACAGATCCATGGCCGGATAACGAGAGCCTCAGGGTTGCGAAACCCGGAGTATAACCCGCTCGGGGCTGTTTACCTCGCTCAAGGCTGTTTCCTGGGGCTGATCCCAATGAGTGCCGGTCCGGGCCGGTGGTACCGCTTCCGTGCGACGCGCTATGCGTCGTCCCTGACCGCTCGACTGCCGCCGTCCTTGGCGGCAGACGGTCGCCCGGAA
>Ga0214472_10002257_pt1 | contig 20917 bp, 17 predicted proteins | sample RVTome_6_FD_207662 | JGI IMG/M metagenome (GOLD analysis project Ga0214472, IMG submission 207662) | Soil microbial communities from uranium-contaminated site in the Upper Colorado River Basin, Wyoming, United States - RVT140D175 | ecosystem: Environmental > Terrestrial > Soil > Contaminated >...
GGCAATTCGGCAAGCATGGGTAGATGGCGGTCTGCGACGGCCCGATTTCGCACGCGGAGAAACTCGGCGAAGTCCGCGACCGGGAGGTCGTGGTTGCGCAGGAAAACTCCCCCGCGCATGTTGTTGAACAGGACGTTTGCGAAGTGATGGGACCAGGACTCGTTGTGGCCCGACAGCTGAAGGCCATCCGCGCTGCCTACGTTGCGCCCGAGATTCTCCGATGCCGACCGGAGGCTCTCCTCGATTCGGCCCCCCATGTATCTTTCCTCGAGAAGCCGATGGCGTAAACCGGTGATCTGAACCTGGTCCCGGCCGGTGTCGCCGACGATGTGCCAGTCGGAGGACTCACCGGGCCTGAGTTCGAGGCTGGAACTCAGCAGGTAGTTCCCACGGACTCCTTTCAGGCCCTCGTCTTCGGGAAGCACGCTCCCGGAGCGAAAGGCAGCCGCCGCCGTCGATGAGAGATGAACCCTGAAGTCATCCAGACCGCAGCACCAAACGGTGTTGGCCTTGAGCACTTCCAGGGCTTCCGGCCGATCGGTGATCCTGGCGGTGAGAGAGAAGATGCCGAGCCCGGTCACCGGGTCCAACTCGGTCTTCTTGTAGGCGTCGACGAGATTGCTCGCCTGCTGATAGAGGGACAACGGCGCGCCGTACGGGAGGACATTTCTCAGCCCATCGAGGAAGCTCATCCGGACTGGAGTCTCGCTGCGATTCTTCAGGGTCGCCGACCGCACCCAGCCGAATTCATCGCATCCCGACCAGCGGTAACGGAAGGCAAGACCCACATCGTGGTTGATCTCCTCGAAGACGAGGCGGTTGCCAATCGTGTTCTTGTAGAGATTCCGTTCGACCATCGGACTCTCGTTGTTCGTCTCGGCAAACGGTTCCCAGCAGACGCGTTTGCCGTTCTTCCCCTCGACTCGAATCAGAGTCAGCGGCCCGGTGTGATGGTGGGCGTCGTGAAGCTCGTCGACCGTCCGGTAGGGGAAGAGGCTCCCGTCGGCATCGACGCGTCCAGCGGTGAGCCCCCCGCCAGACGCGATGAACATCCACAGGTCGGTGTCGGCCGGCAGCGTCATCAGGAAAGGGTCGAGGCGATGGAAGGCGGAAATTCGGTAGTACGTTTCCCCATCCAGGTCGACGAATTCGCCGACCGGAGACGTCGGCAGGATTTCCGTCGCTGCAGCGACGGGCGCAGGGCTCGGCTTAGCTTTCATGAAACACCGTCCGCGGAGGGCTACGCTCTACTTCAGGAGAATCATGCTGCGGGATACCCGGCCGGTCGTGGTCTCGAGCACATAGCTGTAACGACCTGAAGCGGCGGGAGCACCGCTGTCGGTTCGCCCGTTCCAGGTTACAGCGTGGTCGCCAATAGCCATGTCCCCACGATGCAGCGTGGCGATCCTCCGACCCGCAAGATCGAACACGGAAATGTCGACGCTTCCCGGGCGGTCCAGAGCGAATTCGATCCGCGTCTCGGGATTGAAGGGGTTCGGGTAGTTCTGCCGCAGCGCCGCGCCGATCACGGCCCGATCCGGGGTGATGCCGGTCGGGTCGCCCAAGTGGAAATCCAGGTTGTCGTAGAATACGGCTGATGACACGTAATTCGTCGCCCGGTTCAGAAAGCCGATCTGCAGGATCTGGCCATTCAGACTCGCGTCGATCACGATTGAAATCGAGTAGCCAGTCCACGTGAGGGGAGTCGATGTCATGTCCTCGCTGATGAAGTTCGTGAGCGCATAGCCGGCAGCGGGATTCAGAGTCTTGATGAAGGCTGCCGCTGTCGAGGCCCCTGTCAGGTTGCCGAGCTTCGCCTCGAAATCGAAGACCCACGTCGTGCCGACGTCAGCAGGCCCGATCGTCTGTTCCTGATAGACGTTGGATTCGATGATGTTGCCGAGGGCATGATCGCCGTTGTTGTAGTCGCTGAAGGAGACGAGCTGCTGGACGCCCTGCTCGATGCCGCCTTCCAGGAGGACGATCTGGCAGAAGCCGAAACCGTCGTTGGGCGCCGGATTGGCACCGTATCCGTAGATGTAGGTCGTCCCGTCCGGTTGGAAGACGTTGCCGTAGACCAGCCAGCCGTCGGTGTCCAAGGCGCTGGGGTCCGCCTGGCCCAAGAGTTCGAAGTCCTGGCTGTACGCCGTCAGTGCAGCCTGACCCGCCGCTGGAATCAGGTAGATCAGTAGCGCGGCCGCGAGCATAGTGGTGGCTCGATTTCGCATCGTGTCGACCTCTCTTTCGAGTCCTTCTCTTGATTGCGTAGCACCTCGGATGGGCACGGCCCTGCCCCGGCGCCGACATGGCCGCATCGAAACGGGCCGGTTCTTCCTGTCTATCCAGGTGGTCACTTGCTTCAGCCCCCCGTGTTCAGGCAGTCCAGAGTGCCCAGAGAGCTCTTGACAGGACCCTGCGTATCATACACTATGTTCGGAGTCCGAACAAAGATTTTTTGGAGATGCATGATCGCTTGAAGGTCGCGGAAACACAGTTAACTGATTTTTTTCAAGGACTTGAGCCAAGATGGCCCAGCACGGCTTTCCCGACGGATTTCTCTGGGGCGCCGCCACATCTGCCCAGCAGATCGAGGGCGGCAGGCATGAAGGCGCCCGCGGAGAGTCGATCTGGGACTGCTTCGCCTCGATTCCCGGGAACATCGAGGATGGCTCCACTCCTGACATCGCCTGCGATCACTATCATCGCTGGCGCGAAGACATCGACCTGATGAAAGGGCTGGGGCTGGGCGGCTATCGATTCTCCATCGCTTGGCCGCGAATCCTGCCGGCGGGACGCGGACAGGTGAACGGCGCCGGCCTCGACTTCTACGACGCTCTGGTGGACGGCTTGCTGGCAGCCGGCATCCAGCCATTCCCGACGCTGTACCACTGGGATCTGCCTCAGGCACTCCAGAACCGAGGAGGATGGGGCGAGCGCGACACGGCCGAGGCCTTCGTGGAATACTCGGCGGCCGTTACGCGGCGCCTGGGTGACCGGGTCAGTCAGTGGGTAACCCACAACGAGCCCTGGTGCGCCGCCACCCTCGGCTACCAGGATGGGCACCATGCTCCGGGTGTGCGCGACCCAGCCGCGGCCCTACGCGCGGCCCACCATCTACTTCTCTCCCACGGTTGGGCGACCGACACCATTCGACGCGAAGCACCGGGGGCGGAGGTTGGCATCGTGCTGATCCACTGCCCGGCCCACGCGGCTTCGAACAGCGAGGCCGACCGGGACGCGGCTCGCTGGTTCGATGGATTCTTCAATCGCTGGTACCTGGATCCGGTCTACCGTGGCTCCTATCCCGCCGATGCGATCGCCGACAGGGTTGCGGCGGGACAGCTGAAAGAACCCGACCTACCCTTCGTGAAGGACGGGGACCTGGCGGCCATCTCGAGTCCGCTCGATTTCCTGGGTCTCAATTACTACAGCCGTGCCGTCATGAAGGCTGGTCCGGACAACAAGCCCATGGATGCCAAAACGGTTCCGTCGGACGAACTCACCGACATGGGTTGGGAAGTCTATCCCCAAGGTCTTCAGGAAAGTCTGTTGCGGGTTCACAGAGAGTATGAGCCCCAGAAGATCTACATTGCCGAGAACGGGGCGGCATTCGACTACCCGGTCGACGCCGAGGGTCGCATCGCGGATACGAAGCGAGTCAGCTATTTGCGCGAACACCTACTGGCAGCCCATCGTGCAATCGCGGACGGTGTGCCCCTGGCGGGGTATTTCACCTGGTCCCTGATGGATAATTTCGAATGGGGATACGGTTACAAGAAAAAGTTTGGCCTCTTCGCCGTCGACTTCGCTACGCAGGAGCGCAGCCCCAAAGACAGCGCCCTCTGGTATCGCGACGTCGTGGCAGCCAACGCCGTCGAAGATGCATCCGCTCCGACTTCCCAAGGAGAATTCCGTGCATTCGATCCTTAATGGCAACCGTCGCCGTTCCCGTCTGGGGGTTCTGTACTGGACGCTGGTTTTGGTCCTGCTCTCCACAGCCGTGGCCGCCGAATCCAAAAGCGGCGCGATGCCCACCATCGGGGTCGTAACCGACGACAGCGGATCGCGCCTCCAGGTCGATGGCCGGGACTTCATGCTCTTTGGGATGAACTGGGGTTACATGCCCATCGGCCAGAACTACACCTACAGCCTGTGGACCAAGCCGGACGAGATCATCGAGACTGCGCTGGCCCGGGAGATGCCCCTGCTCCAGGCCATGGGTGTCAACACGATCCGACACTACGTGGGCATGCCGCCGCGATGGGTCCAGTTCGTTTACGAGAAGTACGGCATCTACACGGTGATCAACCACACCGTAGGACGTTACGGCTTGACCATCGACGGCGTGTGGCATCCCGTGACCGACTACAGCGAGCCCACGGTGCGTGAGAGCCTGAAGGCTGAGATCGCGGCCATGGTGGATGAGTTCGAGGGGACGCCGGGCGTGCTGATGTGGCTGCTGGGCAACGAGAACAACTACGGCCTGTCGTGGTCCTCCTTCGAGATCGAGGCCCTGCCTGAGGGCGAACGGAACACCGCGCGCGCGCGTCATCTGTACTCGCTGTTCGGCGAGATCATCCGTGACATCAAGCAGCGCGATCCCGGCCGGCCGGTGGCCATGGCCAACGGGGATCTGCAGTACATCGACATCATCGCCGAGGAGTGCCAGGGCCTGGATGTGTTCGGGTCGAATGTCTATCGCGGCATCTCGGCGCGCGACTTCTTCCAGGTCGTGCGCGACAAGCTCGGTGTCCCGACCATGTTCACCGAGTTCGGAGCCGACGCCTTCAACGCCATCACGATGCAGGAAGACCAACCGACCCAAGCCCGTTACCTGTTGGGCCAGTGGCAGGAGATCTACGAGCAGTCCGCCGGCAAAGGGAAGGTCGGCAACGCCATCGGTGGGCTGATTTTCCAGTGGAGCGACGGCTGGTGGAAATTCCGCCAGGAAGAGCGACTGAACATCCACGACACCAACGCCTCCTGGCCGAATGGCGGCTACACAGAAGACTTCGCGGACGGCGAGAACAACATGAACGAGGAGTGGTGGGGCATCACCGCGAAGGGATTCTCCGATCCGCGCGGGCTCTATGAAGTCTACCCGCGCGCCGCATATTACGCGCTGCGTGAGGCCTTTCGCCTCGACGCCTATGCCCTGGACACGGATCTCGACGCCATCAGGGCTCACTTTGCCACCATCACACCGATGGGTGCCGCCCTGACAGCCCGTGGCGACGCGTCACGCCTGCAGACAGAAACGCTGAGCAAGGTGCGCGTGTCGGGCATGCGCGCGGAGTTCGAGACCTACAGTACCGGCGGCAACACGATTTCCACACCGGACATCGAAGCACCGCAGGCCGGTTATCCCTCATTCCTCGGCTTCGATCACGGACAGTCGATCTTCGTCGATATCGAAGCCAAGCCGAACGATGCCATCATCGGCAGCGTGTCAGTCAACGTGTTAGGAAGCGTCCCCAAGAATCCCATCGACGAGATTTATTACGAGAACCGAGGCCGGCCCCGAACACTCGTCGACGCGCAGGGCGAAGCCGTCGAGATCGAATCGCTCGAGCGAGTGAAGCTCTATCAGGCCGACGTCTCGTGGGACGAACGGCGCTTCGCGCTGCAGGGCTTCTACCGCACCGGCCACCTCCACTGGCAGTACGAGGGCGACTTCTTCGGCCTCTACCGCGACGCCTTCTACGGAGAAAACGTCGACATCTACAACGGCGAGGCGCCGATCGGTCTGGAGATCGCCGGCAAGAAGTCGTTCAGCGGATTGAAGGTCGCCTTCGGACCGCAGCTCTGGTGGGGCGCCAATCCCGCGGTCTTCGTCAAATACAGCCGTTCCCTGCGTGGCATCCAATGGACGGGACTCCTCCAAGAGGATTTCGCGGAGCAGTCCCAGACGACCAGTTCGATTGCCATCCCCATCCCCTCCACCCGCAAGGCCTCCCTGCAGATGCAGACCCGCCTTGGTCCCTTCGCCTTCGAAGGCGGCGCGCTCTGGGCCGGCCAGCCGCGTGAGGGTGAGAGCTTCCAACTGATCAGCGCCGAACTCGCGGACTCGGGCGGTCCCGCATCGCCGCAGGACATCCGCGAAGATGAGATCAAGCCCGAGGACACACTGGGCTTCAAGGGCAAGTTGACGTGGCAGAGGGGTCGCTGGAACTGGTATGGGCAAGGAGCCTACATGGGGTTGGTTGCCGATGGCGGTCCGACTGCCATTCCGACCTTCACCGGCTGGAACCTGAAGGACAGCGGATCGGGCAACCAGGTCAACGCCGTCACTGGGCTGGCGGTCGGCTCGGGCAACTGGCAGATCGGCCCCAACTTCCTTTGGCAAAAGCCGATCGTGGGGCCCATGCCGCACTCGAGTGATCTCCAGTTCAGCCAAGGCCGCCCCCGGAACACCCAGGATGACCCCTTCGCCGTGCGGGCCAATCGCAAGACCACGGCGGCTGAACTGATGTTGAGCTATGACCCGACGCCGGCGACCTGGATGTGGTCCTGGGACAGCGACGTCCGCGAGGACGCCAATCTGGCGGCCAGCGTGAGCCTCATGCTGAAGCGTCACCACACGACCGCCGATGCCGGCCTCTTCATCTCCGCGGACGACCAAGTGTTCGCGTTCCCCGGCGCCACGCCCGCCCGTGATTGGGGCGATCTGTGGGAAGTACGTTCCCGCGTGGTCAACCGATTCGGCCGGACGACCCGCATGATCAGCCACATCTACTTCGGGACGGCCGAGCCCAATGGCGACGACGACCGCCTGATCGAACGCTTCGGAGTAGACAGCCGCATCGCGTGGGCGTCGGTGGCCTTGGCCGGCCATGCAAAGTTCAATGATCACGGCGCCTACGACTACCACCGCGACTTCAACTTCACCTATCCGCTGCAGCTCATGGGAGACCTTTCGTTCACACTGGGCAATCCGCAGTGGTTCGATCTGCCGCAGACCAAACTGGGTGTGCGTGGAACATTCCGCACGCTGGATCACAACTCCAACCGCTACCGGCCCGAGGGCTTGCCTGATCTCTTGGATGGAGAGCGCTATCCCGCCGGCCTGGACCATGGGCGAGAGTGGGAGATCCGGACATATCTACACCTGGCGCTCTGAGTCACGGGAGCGTCCCGTGGACGCGCACCCAATCCACGAGCATGGTCTGCGGAAACACCGTGTTTTCGTCCGGGTCGCCGACCCAACGTCCGCCGACGGCGACATTCAGCAGGATGAAAAACGGTTTGTTGAAGACCCATTCGGTGCCGGGCGGAAGGTCTGCCGGCGCGACGGTGTAATAGTCGTAGCCGTCGACCAGCCAAGTGATCGAATTCTCTTTCCACTCCACCGCGAATACGTGGAAACCCAGGTTGAAGCCCCCTTGCGCCAGGACGTGTGCACTTCCCAACGCAGAGCTGCCCTGGTTTCCCGGGCCGTGGACCGTGCCGTGCAGCACGCGCGGTTCCTGCCCGCGGTATTCCATGATGTCGATCTCGCCGCAGCGCGGCCAGCCTACCTGGTCGATGTTGGCGCCGAGCAGCCAGAATGCCGGCCAGATGCCTTGCCCCACGGGTAACTTGATCCGCGCTTCGAAGCGGCCGTGGGTCTGCTCGAACAACCCCTTCGTCTTGATGCGGCCGGCCGTGTACGACTGGCCGGCAAAATCCTCCTGACGAGCCGTGATGGCGAGGTTGCCCTCGCCGTCCAGGCTGACATTTTCCGCACGATCCGTATCGTATTCCAGCTGGGCGTTGCCCCAGTCGGTGCCGATGTCGAATTGCCACCGTGTGGAATCGGGGAGCTCGCCGGCCGGTCCGTCGAATTCGTCCTGCCAGATCAGGCCATACTGCGCGGGCTCGCTCTCTTCACCACAGCCTGACAAAGCTGCCAGGAGCAGGAACGCCGCCGTGACGGTCCACGGTCGTCTCAAGTTGCGGAGTCCTGGGCAGAATTCACGGGTGAGACTTCGACAGCGGGAAAAAGGCGTGAGTCCGCGAGCGCGGCCTTCAAGACCAGAGTGGCAGCGCCGATGGCGACGGACTGGAGTCCGAGGTCCCCCGTCCGGATCTCCGCCGCGGCGACGGAGCTGACGAGTGTACGTCGCTCGACGGTCTCGCGTAATGGGTCGAGCAGGAGGTCGCCCAACCGGGAAAGATCCCCGCCCACGATCACCAGCGAGGGGTTCAAGAGGTTCAGTAGACTGGCGACCGCTCTGCCCATGTGTGCGGCCGCCTCTCGCGCCACCTGCAAGGCGAGGGGGTCGCCGGCCAGAGCCGCGTCCTCGATCTCGTTGATCGTGTTCTTCTTCCCGGCCAAACGGCTTTCCGGAAACTCGGCGCTCAGTTCGGCGGCGCGGGCAACGAGCGCCGGTCCGCCGATCAGCGTGACGAGGCAACCTTGCAAGCCGCAGATGCAGGGTTTCCCGTTGGGATCGATGGCAATGTGGCCGATCTCCCCCGCGAATCCAGTAGCGCCTCGATAGATCTCCCCGCCGATCACATGCCCGGAGCCGATCCCCGTGGCGACCTTGATGTAGGCGATGTCGTCCGCGCCCCGACCCACGCCCCACCAGTGTTCGGCGACGGCGCCGAGGTTGGCGTCATTGTCCACCATCATGGGCACGCCGTGCTGCCGCGCGAGTTCGTCGAGACCGAGCCGCCCCTCCCACGCGGGGAGCACGACCTTCGAGAGCCGGTCGGGGTTGGAGGGATTGACCGGGCAGGGAACGGCGACGCCGATGCCGACCAGAGGTCGACCGCGTGCGGCGGGGGCATCGAGACAGAGCTTACAGAGTTCGGCGATCAGCTTCCGCGTCCCCGGCGGATCCGTGCGGACCGGGTGTTCCCGCGACTCCCAGAGCAGCACGTGGCCTCGCAGGTCGGTCAGCGCAACTGCCACATGAATGGCTCCCATCTCGACGCCCAGGATCACGCAGGCATCATCCCGGAATTCCAGAACGATGGGCCGCCGGCCGCCTCCGGAGGGGCCTTCGCCGATTTCGGCGACCAGACCCATCGGCAGGATCTCGCTGACGATCTCCGAGACGGTGGAGCGGGACAGACTGGCATGCCGAGCGATTTCCGCTCGGGAGATTCGCCGTTCCCGCCAGATCAGCCGCAACACGGCGTCGGCCAAAGGGCGCGGATGGTCGGGATGCGTCCGCCGCAAACCCTTCCAATTCAAGTTGTCATCGATCATCTCGTCAATTCCCCACGCTACACGACCCGGGTCGGCCCGATGCTATTCGTGCCAGTAGACATTGTCCACCAGCACCAGCCGAGCATCCGTCGTGCTGAGAACGAGCTGACCGATGCGGGCCCAGTCCCACGAAACGGGAAGCTGGAAATCCGTCAGCGGAATCGTGATGGGCGACCAGGAACCAGCGTTGAACGCAGGCGTCGTGTCGGCATCGAGGACCAGATCCGGCGTTTCCACGGAGCCGCTGAGTCCTGGCGGGAAAGAGACCAGCTTGACCTTGAAGTTCGATCCCGCGGGTGCGTAGACATCCAGATGGAAGTAATTCATGGACGTGGCGTCAATCGGCGCATTCTCGAAACTAATCCCCACATAGATGAGAGCGGAGTACATCTTGGTCTTCTCGCCGGCAACCGCATATTCCTCAAACTGCGCCCGGCTCCAATCGGTCCTCCAGGTTTCCACGGGAACGTCGTTGTAGACGTCGCTGAACATCGAAATGACGTTCGCCGCGGGAATGGTCGGGGATTCCGCGGGCAGGGTCGGTGTTGAATACGCGGTCAGATTCAACGCGCCGAAGACATCGACATCCTCCAGCTTGGCGGTGATCGCTGCTTGGCCCGCGCCGACGATCTCGATCTCGCCTCGCGCAGTCACGGCTGCGACCGAAGGAGCGGAGGAAGCATAGTCGAAGTAATTGGGCGAATGGTCGACGACGACAAACCCCCCATCTACGTCGAAGATAGTGCTGGTGTTCTCCACGGTCGCCTTGGAACCGATGAAATACCCTCTACTCGAAGAGGTCATATTTGCGCGAAAGACGGAGACGTTGCCGAGTTTGGCGAACCTGATTTCGTCGAACCAGATGTTGTAACCGTCGGGATACGGAAAAACACCGGGCGGCTGTTCCTCCAGGCCCTCGGCGAATGTGAACATCCCCCGCTCGGCAATGAGCTTGGACGGAGCGGGGATGGGAACGACGAAAAAAGTCCACTCCCGGGTCAGGGGTAGTCTTCCACGCCCGGCTTCATAGCGCGAAGTTCCAGTGTTGTCGTTTCCGAAGCCCGCCACGTTCAAGCTGACGTCCACGTCCGAGCGAGCGTAGAAGGTGAGGGCGTTGAAGTCGGCCAGGTCCCGGCTTGCAGCCGAGGTCAGGACACCGCCGGAATAGACACCGAGAGCAGAGCCCTTGGGTGGGACATTGACCTTGAGGGACTTCGCGCCATCTGGTGCGTAACCACCGTAGGCATAGACGGAGTCCAGTTCGACCGCCGTCAAATGCGTCTGAAAGAACGCCTGGAAGTAGACATCCGCACCGTAGTCGTCGCCAAAAACCAGAGGGTCGATTCTCGCTCGCGCGATTTCCAGGCCCGCAGGATCCCGCCCGCTGCACCCCGCGCTCAGGACCAGAATTGCAATCGCCGCCAGGTCGAACAGATGGCGTTTGGCCAGGTTCACTTGCGATCTCCGTCGGGAAATTCGAGGACCGGCTCTAGCTCCCGGAGAGTTGCCAGGATCAAGCCTTTGTACGGTAACCGATCAAAGAATGAACCAGCTCACCGCGCCTGTCAAGTTGGGGCAGCCGCGGTCGCCAGCTGCCAGGCCTCCCCCGGCCGCCCGAACCTGATTGGTCATCGTCCAGGACGCCAGGGCCGCAACCTCCGGATGGGAGGTAATCCCCTCGCAGATTGGAAATCCGATGCCCCATCCAGCTGGGCCACGAGTGCGCCTGAGGCGAAGGAAAGACGATCCCATTCCAGGCCCGGAGCTGCAACTCCAATGGCTTGCCACTACGTGAATTAGATCCCATGCCGTGGTGCACGCCCGCCGTGTCGACACAGCGGTGCCCGCCGCCGCCACGGGGAACGGTTCCTGCTGGGAGGGTCGCGTCGTCCGTATCGCCGATCGACCAATTTTCGCCTCGGAACGCCGTGCTCCAGCCTACGCGGCGCCGATGAGCGGGTCGACGAGGCGATCTCGGGTCGACGAAAGGTGTCCAGTCATGACCAATGCCGATGATATCTGCGCTCAGCTCGACGCGATCGAAGCAAGTGGGGCCAGCCTCGACACACTGCTCACGAACGCAGTTGAGTTGCTGCATGAGTCCGATCCTCTGTTCCACTGGACTGGGATCTATGAGCTCTTTCCCGATGAAGTTCTCCGATTGGGACCGTTCGTCGGTGCCCCGACGGATCACGTGTTCATCTGCGTGGGCAAGGGTGTCTGTGGCAGCGCAGTGGCGGAGGGCCGCACCAAGAACGTTCCGGACGTGACGAAGGAGCCCAACTACCTGGCGTGTTCGACCTCGACCAAATCGGAATTGGTCGTGTTGATTCGCTACGGAGAGAAGATCTACGCGCAGATCGACATCGACAGCCACGAGCTCGACGCGTTCGATGAACAGACCGAGGCGGAAGTCGAGTCACTTGCCGCTTGGCTGGCGCGCGCTTACGCGACGCACGGATCCGAAGAACTGGTCAGCCCGGCTTAGGCGGCGATGCAACTCCGCAATCAGGTCCCAGGAACCGAGCTGGGCGGGCCGACAGTTTTCACGGGGTGAGTTCCACAGGTGAGCAAGGATCGCCATTCTCCTCCCACCGAGGACGTCGTGCAGCTCAAGAGGCGCATCGACGAACTCGTGCGATGGTTCACGAACCAGGATCGCCAGATTCTGTTCCTGGAACGCGAGCGCCAAAAACTGTCCGCTTTGGTGAATCATACCGATGCGGGCTTCCTGGTCATCGACAAGAGCCTTTCGGTCACATGGCGCAACAAGGTCGCACTCGAAAACTTCTGCGCCGGGCACAGCACGACGCTCAAGTGCAATTCGCTGTGTGGGAGCCCCACTCTGTGCGAGGAGTGCCCAGCCGTACGTGCATTTAGAACTGACAGCGTGGCGCACGCGGAGTTGCGACTCGACGTCAAAGGCGAGACTCGGCAGGTGTATGCCTCGGCGATACCCATTCGATCGGCGAAGGGCGACACCGATGAGGCGATGCTCATGTTGCAGGACATCACCGATCTGGGTGTGCTGCGGAAGTCGCTTCAGGAAAAAGAAGCAGCTGAGCGCGAGGCCCATGTGGCACGGGAGATCGCGGAGGCCGCGAGCCGATCGAAGAGCGCGTTCCTCGCGAGTATGAGCCACGAAATCCGGACCCCGATGAGCGGCGTCATCGGAATGGCCGACCTGTTGCTCGAGACCGAACTCGACGACGAACAGCGCGTTTTCGTAGAGATGATCCAACGGTCCGGTTCGTCGCTGCTCGCCATCATCAACGACATTCTCGACCTGTCCAAGATCGAGGCCGGGAGGCTCGATCTGGATCTCCACCCGTTCGAACTGCGCACCCTTGTGCGCGAAGTCGTCGATCTGCTCAAGATACAGGCAGAAGACAAGGGAATCTCAATCGAGGTCCATCTCGACGAATCGCTGCCGAATCGCGTCGTCGGAGATTCGGGGCGAATTCGCCAGGTGCTGTTGAATCTCGTCGGCAATGCGATCAAGTTCACACACGACGGCGGCGTCACCATGCGCGTCAGCCTCGACGCTGAAGAGGGCGATTTGGTCACGCTCACCTTCTCGGTCGAGGACACGGGGATCGGGATCGAGGCAGGACAGCTGCAGCGAGTGTTCGAGAAGTTCACCCAGGCCGACGCGTCCACGACGCGTAAGTACGGTGGTACCGGCCTCGGCCTCTCCATTTGCAAACAGCTCGTTTCGCTCATGCAGGGGACACTCTCTGGCGCGAGCCAGATCGATCACGGCTCGGCCTTCTCGTTTACTTTGACGCTACCGGTTGACGGCCGAACGGCCGACCAGGAGGATCCGGCGTCGTTGAGGGCGTCGGCCTCCGTTGCGCATCGCGCCCTGGTTGTCGACGATAGCAAGGTGAATCAAATCGTCGCCCAGAAGCTCCTCGAGGCCCTCGGCTGCGCCGTCGACGTGGCCGACAACGGGCGCGTCGCCCTGGATCTGATCGAGAACGCGCAATACGATCTCATCTTGATGGACTGCGAGATGCCTGAAATGGATGGATACCAAACCGCACGCGAGATCCGGCGTCTCGAACAGGGCAGCGGGGCGCGGTTGCTGATCCTAGCCATGACCGCAAACAATATGGAGGGCGATCGCGACCGTTGCGTCCAGGCCGGCATGGACGGTTACGCGACCAAGCCCGTGCAGAAGGATGCGCTGCGCGATCTGATCGCGAAACATCTGGGACACATCGTCTCGGTTTGACGGCGGACGTCCGGGCACGGACAGAATCCATTCGCAAGACGGATAATTTGACAGTCGTGGCGGCTTCTGCCGGCGCTGTATAAGCCTAACTCTTTCTATTGCAAAAAGTTGGACTTCGGCGTGCGCCGAAGGCAGCCGCGAGCTCATCTCGAGCGGCGGCGATCGGGCCAGTTCGAAGCTGGCGCTGCGGGCCGAACTTGGCGCCGGCGATCGCGGCAACTCGGCCCAGGCGGGGACCGCGGCGTCCTCACGGCAGGTCAGCGCATCGGCCTGAGCAACCAGGCGAGGGTCTTCAGCGAGAACCAGTTTATACACGGCGAACGCCAGTCGGGCCTCTCGCAGATCTACGGACTCAGCTACACGCCCGCCGATGCGTGGACGCTGAGCGCAACCGTCCAGCGCAGCGATCTCGCTGACCGCAGCGCAGGCCCCATCGATCGCGACGCCTTCACCATCGGTGCCGTCTACCGGCACGACCGGGGACACGCGAGCATGCGCGGCGAGTACTGGCATGATCAGGGCCTCTTGGATCGCAAGCAGATGCTGACGGCAAATCGAGCCGACCTCGGCGTGACACCGAGCTTCACTCTGCTCGGCAAGCTCATGTCGTCGTACACGGTGGCGGAGGGCGCCAGCATCGACGAGGCACGATTCTGGGAGACGGGACTGGGCCTGGCCTACCGACCCGTGCACCATCAATGCTTCAACCTGCTCGCCAAGCACAGCTTCCTCTAGGACGTCGCAAGCTCCAGCCAGCTGAGCCTGCGACCCGATCAGAAGGCGCAAGTCATTTCCGGAGAGGCGTTCTACGACATCACGCAGCAGATCGAGTGGGGCGGACGCTACTCTCACAAACAGGGCGAGGTGCGCGCAGACCGTGGCATCGGCGACTGGCCTTCGACCAAGACACATTTCGCTGCGACACGAGCACGCTTGCATCTCGTGCATCGCTGGGATGCCATGGGCGAATATCGCTGGCTGTGGATCGATGAGACACAGGAGACCAAACAGGGCGCTCTGGTCGGGCTGTGCCGCCACCTGGGTGACAATCTCAAATTCGGCGTCGGCTACAATTTCACTGACTTCTCCGACGATCTCACGGATCTGAGCTATGACAGCCACGGCTGGTTCGTCAGCGCGCTCGGAAAGTTCTAGCCGACGACGAACCCGCGCCCTTCCATGGGCGTGGATCCCGCGCTGCGCCTGACAGAAAGCAAACTCACCCGGTAAGTCTCAACTTGACCCTGCAGCAGTTCCGCGTGTACACTCCTGCCCACTTCGGGGGTCTGAGGACCACCGCCGGGACAAGACATCTTCGATGACGCAACACGCGCCGAGCCTTGAGCGCGGGTGGAACTGCCCCTCAGTCTCCCGATCGCAAGCGTCCTACATTCTACGCAGAACTGTTTGAAGGCTCCAGTCTCAGAGCCGTAACCGTTTGCGCGGAAGCAGGCTACTCGCCCAATCCACCTAATCTGGAGGTGCATCCATGCATCGTCGGATATTCATGCTGCCAATTCTGCTGCTCGCCAGCCTCTTGCTGATGTTACCTGCCTCGACCAGTGCCACGTTCCTGTGGGGACATCCCTACGTCATGCTCTACGACCGTGACAATCTGAGCCTTATCTACAACACCGGGGTCGTCTTCATGTGGAACGACCTCGATCCCAACGGGCCCTACGTCGGGTCGGCCAAGATTCGAGATCTCGCCACCGGCGGCTTCTTCGCCAAGGAGACCTGGGAGAGCCTCTTCCAGGGAATGATGCACAAGAAGCTCATCTATCTTTGGACCGATGCCGGCCCCGATACGAACATCAACGATGCATCGACGGGTGATCTGCAGGCCTTCGCGGTCACGATCTTCGGAGGCTGAGCCTTGCACTTTCCCGACTGCATCGCACCTGCACGACTGGGGCGTTCGGCACCGGCGGCGGCCTTCGCCGCACTGGTCCTGTTCGTCGCGTGTGGAGAGCCGGAGAAAGCTCCGGAGCAGACACCGCCGCGCATGGTGGCGGGTCAGCCTCGGATTTTCCCAGCCGACGGTCTCCGTCTGCGCGGTCCCGGCGACATCGTGCTCGCAGAGGGAAATCACGGCATCCAGCTGACGCTGGCCGAGTACAACGCCCGCGTGCACGAGTCTCCCCTGCAGGCGGACATGGATACGTTTGCCGCGCGGCGGGAGACGCTTCAACGTCTGGTCTACCACAAGGTGGTGGCAGCGGAGGGTCGCCTGCGAGGCTATGGCACGCAGGGGGCGACAACCACGCTCGACGAAGAAATCGTGCTCGCCCGTCAAGTGATGCAAGCTGGCATGACCGACGCACAAAACGTCGGCGATGACCAGGCAAGGGAGTATCACAAGTTGCATCCGGAGAAGTTTCCAGACATTTCACCCGAAGAGCTCGACGAACCGACGACACTCATGCACGTGAAGTTCACGATGCACAATGAGAACTGGCGCAAGCAGGTGGCTCGATGGTCCGAGCGCGAGAATGTGATCGTGCACCGCGACCGCTTTGACCAGCTGCAATCCGCCGCGTCGAGCCCTGATTCATCTGAAGCCAAGGAGAGCCGCTCATGAGAGCAAGACCCTCAGGGGTCGCGTCATTCGTGCTGGCGATCGCGGTCTCGGGTAGCGCGATCGCGCAAGCTCCAAACGATGTGGCACCGCCCACAGGCATCAAGTTCCTCGATCCGTTCATCAATCGTGATGCGGTGGTGACGAACGCGATGATTCCAGCCCCCGACAGCGTCGTATTCGTGGACCCTTTCCTCATGCGAGAAGGAACCGTGGATCAGGAAAACGTCGCACCGCCGACTGGGGTCGAGTTTCGCACCCCCTTCATTACACAGGACGGAACGGTGACCGATGAAAATCAACCCGCGCCACCGGGTCTGAAGTTCATCCCTCTGTTCATCGGGCGTGAGGGCGTTGTGACCCAGGAAAACGTGCCACCGCCCGATGGCATCGAATCACGCGATCCGTTCATCGGCCGTACCGGAGTCGCAGTCGCCGCCCCTGGCGCCACGCCAGCCGCGTTACTGCAACAACTCAGCGCGGCCCCCAATCCGTTCAATCCGGGTACGCAGTTAAGCTTTCGGCTCACGGCACATGCGGACGTAACGGTCGGCGTCTACGATGCAAGCGGTCGGCGTGTCCGCACGTTGCACCGCGGAGCGTTGGACGCAGACCTTCACGTGATGCGCTGGGACGGGAATGACGACAACGGTCGTGGCGTTGCGTCCGGCGTCTACGTGTTTCGCGTCGAGGCCGGGAAAGACTCCGTTAGCTTGAAGGCAGTTCTGCTGAAGTAATCCAGGGCCGCCGGCGAAGTCGCTTCCGGAGCGGAATACACCTGCACGGGTCGGCGGGCCAGCCCCGTCGACCCGGCTGCCGTTCACTCCTGCCATTCGCCAAGCAGCTCGACCAACGCCGCGTGCTCTTCGTCGGTTGCGATGTCCAGAGCCGGGTGCAGACCGTCGTGACCTGCCAGGTAATGCTGCTTCGCATTCTAATTCCTCCGGGTGCGCTCTGCCCTGATCGATCGAGTGGCTCCAAGGTGCGCTGCTGTGCCCAACTCGATGCAGCGAGGATTGCACCGGCCGCCCCCTGGCCACCTCCGAAACGCATGGTTTGACGGGAGCCGCAGGATGTGCCCATTCTGCACCTGTCCCCGGCCGCCGGAGAGAATCGTGAACAGAATGCGACTCGTCGTGGCCGCCGCGGTCATCGTTCAGCTCTGCGGCTGCTCCGGCGAGACCGAGCCGCAGCTGGAGATCTGGCAGGACGGTGCTTTCGTGCCCGCGATCGTCCGTGCCTATGAAATCAGCGGCCAACGCAGCGGAGCGACGACACGAGCGGTCGCGGTCGTGACCACCGAGCGGGGCGAACGGCTGCAATTGACGCTCGAAGTGAGCTATGACCCGACGCCGGTCTTGAGCCTCGGCACCTGGTCGTCGAGCGCCACGGAGGGCGGTGAGTTGCGCGCCGAATCGGTGGACTTCACGGGAGGCCAGGGTGATGGCCCCAGCGTTGGTGGTGTGTTCGTGCTGGAACAGAGCGGCGTGCCGCGGTTCCGCGTGGATCTGCCGCTGCGGCCGATCTCGACACGCGAATGGAAGGTCGATTGAGGACTTCTTTGGGGCGTAGAACTTGCTGCTCTGCAGCAGCTTTCTTGGCCCCGGAGGAGACGCCCAATGCGCCATTACACGCCGACTTTGGCCCTCCTTGCGATTTTTTTCCTGAATCTCGGCTGCGCACAGCAGGAGCGCTCGGCGCAGCAGAGCGACGACTCATCCGCCGACCCCGTCGAGTTGATCCAGCCGGCGCCGCCGGAGGTCGCCAGCGAACTGGTAAGGATCCTCGATTCCGCGAGCGAGCAGCTGCCTGGCGCCGCCGTGACGATGTTCGAGGCGTTTCTGGCAGAGCACCACGGATTCGAGACGGACAGGCTGGCTCGCACCGAGATCGACCACTACCGGTCGCTGGCCATCGGACGCTACCGTCAAGCACGGGAACTCGCACGTGAGGGTCACTTCACCGCGGCGGAGGCAATCCTGGTCGATCTCGCCACGCACCTGCCGGACACGCCCGACGGCAAGAGCGCACTGGAGCACCTGCAGTACGAATTCTACATCAACCAGGCGCAGCACTATCTCGTGCGGCAGCGATTCGCCGAAGCCGAAGAAGTCGCGCGCTCCCTGCGGGAAAGGGAACTGACTCCGACGCAGGCCGAGACGGTCGAGCAGATTCTCGACAGCGTCGGCCATGTTGGTGCCGCGCTGGGTCAGGTGGAGAAGCAATCGACCATGTCCGCCTGCCGGCAGTTGATGGTGATGCTCGCGCAGCAATACGTCGAGGAGGGCACCTATCCCTCCGAACTGTCGATGGAGACGATCGCGTCGTGGGATGACATGATGAGCCGTTCGATCCGCCGTTCGATCTCGAGCATCGAAAATTACCGCGCGTCGGACAACCTGTACTCGTTCACCGTGGTCAGCAGCAGCGGCAAACAACGCATCAAGGTCGTCGACTGCGAGATTCTGGATTCGGGGTCGAGATAGGGCGCATTGTCGAGTTGAGTCGTCTGTCTTGAATTCGTACTCTCAGGGCACCCTGACACTCTCGAATCGAGAGCCACCATGCCCTTCCGAATTGTCCTGCTTGTTGCCACAATACTCGTCGCCAGCTGGCCTTGTCTCGCCCAGGACCCCATCCACGAATTCTATCAACGGGGTGCCGCCGCGGCGCAGGAAGGCGACGACGCCCTCCATCTCGCCGCCATGGATGAGGCGCGTCGGCTCGCACCGGGCAATCCCATCCTGCTGCGGCATTGTGCGCAGGCCCTCACGCGCCTCGGGCGGAGGGACGCTGCCCTGGCCCGGCTGCGCGAAATCACTGCGCTGGGAGCCAGCTTCGACTTCGCCGCCTACGAAGATCTGGCGCCGCTCCTCACAGAAGCCGGCTGGCCCGCGTTCGAGGCGGAGCACCTCGCCTCTCGAGGCCCCGCGGGAAGCATGGAGTTGGCGTTCACGTTGAGCGAGGACGATCTGGTTCCCGACGGAATCGCCTACGACGGTCGGAGTGACGCGTTCTTCCTCAGCAGCACGGCGAAGCGGAAGATCGTACGCGCAGCGCGCGACGGCAGCTGCAGCGACTTCATCGCGAGCGGGCAACACGGCTATCTCTGTGGTCTCGGTCTGGCGCTCGACGCATCGCGGCGCTGGCTGTGGGCGATCAGTGACGCGCCTACGAACGCGGGCTTGTTCGACGAAATCACGGTGAGGCACTCGGCGGTGCATGTGTTCGATCTCGACGACCGTCGCCTCCTCTTCTCGTACGATTTCCCCCCCGACGAGGACCTTCGCGGACGAGCGCTTCTACTTCATCGCCAACAGCCGGGTCGAGCCCTTCTTTTCCCGCGAGGACAAGGCAGTGACGACCGGCTTTGGGGTGGCCCAAATCTACTCGATCCCATTGGCACAGGAGCCTTGAAGGGCTTTTCAGTCGAGAAAGGCCAAGGCACTGCTGTCGTGATGCCGGAGAAAGCCCTATAGTAGATACAGGCACTGATCTGACCTTCGTCGCGGTGCTAGACGTACCCAGCTTCGGGAGAAGCGCCATGAACGATGTCGAATCGGCCATTGCGACCAATCGCGCCATCGCTGAAGGGCGGGTCGACGGGAAGTTTCGCTGTCCTCGATGCGGCATGCGGAGCAAGCTCGAGGAAGAGGCCATCGACTGTTGCAAGGGGCTCGGGCCGGCGGCGCTCGAGAGAGTCTCGGAATCCCGGTACGACCGGTTCGGCTAGACCGGGGCGGGCGTCTTGGAGCCGCCGAGCGGCGCTCAAGTGCAGCGATACACCATTGAATTGATGTTCATTCCCGCGCCCACAGAGGCGAAAACGACCAGGTCTCCGGATTTCATCTCCTGATCCTCCATCTCCCCGCGGAGGATCAGATCCAGGAGAGTCGGCAGAGTCGCCACCGAGCTGTTTCCCAGCCAAGAGATCGTCATGGGCATGATGTTCTCGGGGATTTCCTCGACATCGTAGGCCCGGAACAGGCGAGTGAGAATGGCCTCGTCCATCTTGGCGTTGGCCTGATGGATCAGCACCTTCCGGACCTCAGACAGGCCAGCGCCCGCGCGCTCGAGACTGGTCTTGACCACGCCGGGGACATTTGTGAGGGCGTACTCGTAGAGCTTGCGACCGTGCATCTTGAGGAAGAGCGCATCGTCTGCCTGCTCGAGATCATAGGACGATCCCATCCAAAGCAGGCGTGCGTGCTCCAGTGTGTCCGAGCGCGTGGCGTGTGAGAGGATGCCTCGAGGCGAATCGAATTCCCGCGCTTCCAGCAGGGTCGCCCCCGCTCCATCGGCGTAGATCATGCTGTCACGATCGTGGAGGTCGCACACGCGGGAGAGCGTCTCGGCTCCCACCACCAGGGCCCGCGTCGCATCCCCTGAGCGGAGAAAATAATCGGCCTGGATGATCCCCTGCAGCCAGCCCGGACAGCCGAAAGGCAAGTCGTAGGCGACGCACTCGGGATTGGCAAGCTGGAGCCGATGCTTGATCCGCGCAGCCAGCGTCGGCACGAAGTCCGAGCGACGATTGTCGTGGCGAATGTCACCGAAGTTGTGGGCGACGATGATATAGTCGAGGCTCTCCTTGTCGACTCCCGAAGCTTTGAGGGCTCGCTCGGCCGCCAGGAATCCGATGTCGGACGCGACGAGATCGTCATCGACATAACGCCGTTCGGAGATGTCCGTAATCTTCTGGAACTTCGCGACGATCTGATCGTTGGTGCTCCGGTCCAGAGGGTTCCCGTCGCTGGCAAAGAACTGCCTGGAGACGAGATCCTCGTTTCGGATCCGCCGAGACGGAATGTAGGATCCGGTGCCTATGATGACAGAGCGCCGCATTCTTTCCTCGACCTGAGTTAGGCGCCACAGCCGCCGGACCCCGTACCCCGTACGCTGC
>Ga0214472_10002258_pt1 | contig 20909 bp, 18 predicted proteins | sample RVTome_6_FD_207662 | JGI IMG/M metagenome (GOLD analysis project Ga0214472, IMG submission 207662) | Soil microbial communities from uranium-contaminated site in the Upper Colorado River Basin, Wyoming, United States - RVT140D175 | ecosystem: Environmental > Terrestrial > Soil > Contaminated >...
CAACGGGACACCGTCGCACATCGCCGGCGAGTTGCTGAAGCTGAGGAAAACCCCTGCGGCCATCGTGGCGCGGATGCAGAGGGAGATCGCGCGCACCATCCAGCTGCCGGACGTGAAGCAGAAGCTGCTCGATCAGGGTGCCGACAGCGTCGGCTCCACTCCCGAGGAGCTGGACCGCGTGGTCAAGGCCGAGCTGCGCAAGTGGGCCGAAGTCATCCGCGACGCGAACATCAGGATCGAGTGACGCCGGGAGTCCCCTACGGCACGACGATGGCGCGGTAGTCGTTGACGTTGGTGCGCGTCGGGCCCGTCGTCACGAGATCCGCGAGCGTGCTGAAGAAGCCGTAGCTGTCGTTATTGGCGAGCAGCGCCCTGGCGGAAAGGCCTTGAAGCGAGGCGCGCTGCAGAGAGTCGGGGGATAGCACGGCGCCGGCGTTGTCCTCCGAGCCGTCGATGCCGTCGGTGTCGGCGGCGATCGCCCACACGCCGCCGGTCTCGATGCCGAGCGAGAGCAGGAACTCGGCGCAGCGGCCGCCGCGGCCGCCTTCGCTGCGGATCGTCACGGTGCATTCGCCGCCGGAGATCAGCGCGACCGGCGGCTTCCACGGATTTCCATGGGTCTTGATCTCGCGGACGAGCGCGGCCATGACCTTGGCCACTTCGGCGGCTTCGCCGGTGATCGTGTCGCCGAGAATCACTGGCGTAATGCCCTGGCGCGCGAAAACCTCGGCGGCGGCTTCCAGCGAGCGGTGGGCGGTGGCGACGACTTTGTTCTGCACCTTGGCGAACACCGGGTCGCCGGGCTTCGGAGTCTCGTCCGCACCACCCTCGAGGCGCGCCTTGACGCTCGCGGGCGGCGTGACGCGGTACCGCCTCAGGATGGCGAGAGCGTCCGCATATGTCGTGGGATCGGGAGTGCACGGCCCCGAAGCGATATGCGTTGGGTCGTCCCCGGTGACGTCGGAAATGATAAGCGCGACGACCGGCGCACGCGAGGCGGCGGCCAGGCGCCCGCCATGGATCGCCGAAAGATGCTTTCGCACCGCGTTCATCTCCTGTATCGCGGCGCCGCTGTTCAGAAGCTGCTGGGTTACCGTTTTCAGGTCCGCCATCCGGATACCGGCCGCAGGCAGCGACAGCAGGCTCGAACCTCCGCCGGACAGCAGCGCGAGCAGCAGATCGTCTGTCCCGAGTTCGCGGGTCTTCTGAAGAATCTCGCGGGCGGCGGCTTCGCCGGCCTCGTCAGGCACCGGGTGGCCGGCCTCGACCACGCGGATGCGGCGCGTCGCGAGTCCATGTCCGTAGCGGGTGATCGCGATGCCTTCGAGCGGTGCGGCCGCGGGCCAGTGCGTTTCCACGGCGAGCGCCATGGCGGCGGCTGCCTTGCCGGCGGCAGCGACCAGCGTACGGCCCCGGGGCGGAGGCGGCAACTGCGGCCCCATGATCCGGCGTGGATCGGCCGCGGCGACTGCGGCGCGGAAGCTCTCCTCGAGCAGCGCGCGCATCAGGTGGGCGCGAACTTTTCCTTCGCTGCGGCGCGGCCCAGGCCGTAGAAGCGGGGATAGACCTCGCGGAATGCCTGCTGGATCTCCTCGACCGGAACGTCGGCATGCACACCCCGGTCGCGCAGGTACTCCATGTGCCGGCGGTTGTCCTGGTCGAAGGGGTGGAAGATCGAGTCTTCGCGGCCGTCGAACTCCAGCGGCTTCACCCGGAAGCGCGTGCAAAGCGCCAGGTTGAAGGCTGGCGTCGCCTTCACCCACTTGCCTTCGAGATGAAGCTCGGTGTAGCCGTGGTAGACGAACAGATCGCTGCCCATGGTCTCGGCAAGGCGCGGCGTGGTGAGGTGGTTCCTGACGTCGGCGAAGCCCACGCGCGCCGGGATGCCGGCCGCGCGCGCGCACGCGGCGAGCAAGGCGGCCTTCCCGACGCAGAAACCCTGGTTGGCCGCGAGCACCGCGGAGGCCTTGAAGACGTCGGGATCGGAGAAATCGAGAAACGGGTTGTAGGGCACAACGTCGCGTACGGCGTAGTACAGGGACACCGCGCACTCGCGCTCGTCCCTCCCCGAGGAGTTGCTCCTGGAGAATTCCGCCACCGCGGGATGGGCGCTGTCGATGAAGCGCCCGGGCTCGAGGTACTGCTTCATCGGTCGAGCTTCATGAGCCTGCGCGCGCCCTGGAAGAGCGCGCTCGACTGCTGCACCAGCCCGTCGATCACCGAGAAATGGTGCTTGCCCGGCATCGCGACATCGCCGGCAAACGCGGCGCGCCAGCGCTCGCCGAGCAGCGCGTCCTGGCGCAGGAACTCGCTCGACTCGTCGCCGCCGACGCAGGTCATCACCGGCGCGCGCGTCGCCGGCGACATGAACGCCGGCGAGAGCCGCAACGCGGAGGCTTCGTCCAGCCGCAAGTCCTGCTGCAGGAAGTCCACGTGCAGCAGCGGACGCAGGTCGTAGAGGCCGCTGATCGCGAGGCCGCCCTTCCAGAGGTCCTTCGGCAGCCGCGCGTCGAACACCGGCCACAGCGCGCACATCATCATGGCGGTGAGATGGCCCCCTGCGGAATGCCCGGACACGTACAGCCGGTCCTGGTCCATGCCGTAGTCCTCCGCGTGCAGCCACAGCCAGCGGCTCGCGCGCAGGATCTGGCGCACGATCTCCTCCATGCCGACGCTCGGGCAGTGGTCGTAATTCACCACCGCGAGCGACACGCCGGCGTCGACCCAGCTGGGCGCCAGGAAGGAGAAGTCCTTCTTGTCGAGCGAGCGCCAGTAGCCGCCGTGGATGAACATCATGCAGGTGCCGTCGCCCTTGCGCGCCGGGAAGATGTCGATCGTCTCGCCGGGCATGTCGCCGTAGCGGCGATCGAGGTAGCAGATCATGGTGCTGCGCGCGCGCAGCGACGCCTCGCCCCAGCGGGCGAAGTACTGCGCGTGGTCGGGGACCAGCTCCCGGTTGTTGTATTCCCTCGCCAGGAAAGTCTTGTCGGGCGCGTTCATCTCAACCCCCGCATCTCAGCCCCCGCATCTCAGCCCCCGCATCTCAGCCCCTTTGCTCCCGCCACAGCCCCAGGGCTTCCTGCCCGGGCCGATCGGAGAACGAGAACAGCACCGTTTCGCTCTTCGGCTCGATGCGCAGCGCGTCCCACGACGGCACTACAAAGGTGTCGCGCGGCTCGTAGTCGAAGCTCTGTCGCCGCTCGCCGTCGCTGATCGTGACCCGGCCTTCGCCCTCGACCACCGAGTACACCGCGCCGTCGGTGGCGCGATACGCCTGGGTGGCAAAGCCCCGGGGCAGCAGCTGGACGAAGGCGGCGATGGTCGGCATCGCGTGCCCCCCGGTGAGCGGGTTGATGAACTCCATCTTCCAGCCGAGGCAGGCATCCGGCTCCTGGTCCTGCGAAAGCTTGGCAAGCGACTCGCGGCTGCGCGCGTAGGGATAGCTGAAAATTGGGGAGGTCTTGCCGAACGGCGCTTGCGTGCCCAAGGGCAGCAGGTTGTTCCCGTAGCGCGCGGCCGAGGCGCCCTCGCTGCGCGTCACCGGCTGGACTTCCTCGGAGAATACCTCGTGGAACTGCGCCGCGAAAAGCTGCACGATACGGATATCGAGCCCGTCCATCCATACCACCGGCTCGTTGCCGGGGTTGCCGTGATCGTGCCAGGTCCAGGAGGGCGTGATGATGAAGTCTCCCGGGTGCATGGTGGTGCGCTCGCCGTCCACGGCGGTGTACGCCCCGGCGCCTTCGACGATGAACCGTAGGGCGGACTGCGAGTGGCGGTGGCTGGGGGCGATCTCGCCCGGCAGGATGAGCTGCAGGCCGGCGTACAGGCTCTGCGTGATGCAGGACTCCCCCCGCATCCCCGGGTTGTCCAGAATCAGCACGCGACGGATCGCCTCCTTGGCGGTGATCAGCTTTCCCGCTTCCATCAGGAAGGGGCGCGCCTCCCGGTACTTCCACAGCGCCGGCTTGCAGGGCGTGAGCGGCGTCGCCGGGATCAGGTCGTGCAGCACCTCCCACAGAGGAGCGAGGTTCTGCCGGTCCATCCGGCGGTAAAGGTCCTGCCTTGCGGCGCCGACATCGGGCTTGGGGACGCTGGCCATGGGGGATGTCCTTCCAAAAGGGCGATTCTACGTGCGGCCCACCGGCTTGAGCCAGACGACCGGCTTGCCGAGCGATGCGCCGAGCGCCTTGCCTTCCGGGTCGGCGAGGGCCGCTTCGCGGGCCTTGCGGATCGCCTGCGCCTGCTCGCGTGGATCGGCGCTGGGTGGGTTTTCCACGAGAGCGTCGACGATGGCGAGAAAGTTTGCCTTGCCGCGGCGATGGGTCTCGCCGTAGCCCTTGATCAGCCGCGCGCAGTCGGCAATCTCCAGCGCGAGGCCGACGTCGCGCTGCGCCGCCTGGGCGACGTAGCCGAGCCAGCGCTCGATCAGCTGCTGCTCTTCGCGGTAGCGATAGCTGAAAGGCCGCAGCGGCCGCAGCCAGGCCAGCGAGCGCACCACGAGGAAGCCGAGCACGCCCGAGGTCCTGATGTGCATGCCGACGTGATAGGCGTCGAGCTTGCCGCGGCGCTCGGCCCAGGCGATCAGCCTTCTCCCGAGGAAATCAGGGAGAACCGAGGCAAACTCCTCGATCCCGGGCTTCAGATAGTCGATCACCACGACCGGCTCCCCCGGTTTCGCGTCGACCTCGCGGCGCACACGCTCGAAGCGGCTGGCGCGCGTCTTCAGGTCGGCGACCCGGATGATATCTTCGAAGCTCATCCATACCGCGAGGTGCCGCGCGACCTCGGCGGCGAGCCGGCGCTCGCCCGCGAGGAAGGGCTTGAGGCGCTCCTCGTACAGCGCGGCATAGGGCGCCCCCTGGTAGTCCTGCAGCCGCTCCTTGCCCAGGCGGAAAATCTCCTCGAGCTCGGTGGCGCGCTTGGGCGGCGCCGGCGGCTCGGGCGCGCGGCGCGTCCCGGCGGCGATGTGGCAGCCGGCCGCGAAGCCGCGCAGGCTTGCCTCGGCGCCCCGCCCCGCCTTGCGGATCGCCTGCTCGCAGGCTTCGCGCGGCAGCGGCAGTACGCCGCTGCCGGCCATGGCACCGAACAGCACCGCGTTGATCACCGTGCCGCTTTCCTGGGCAAGCTGACGCATGTCGAACATCACCGCGCGACGGGCGAGCTGCTGCCCGGCCGCGATCACGCGCGCGCTGTCGAAGCGGCCGTCGGCCATCTGCATCTTTTCCGCGGTGGCATAAATGCGGTGCGTCGAGGCGATGAGCGTGGTGCGCTCGGGGCTGACGAAGCCGTTCTGCATGGCGCGCCCCGCCTCCACCAGCTCGGAGGCCACCATGACGTCGACGTTCCCGGGGCTCGGCGTGAGCGAGAGCACCGGCTCCTTGCCGTTCAACTCGCTTCGCACTGCGGGATAAATCTCGAGGTAGTAGGTCGTCGCGCCGGTGCGCTGCGCGACGCCCGGGATCGAGGTCGCCTGGGCCGGAAAGCCGCATTGCGTCGCGGCTTCCATCAGCCAGTCGGCCATCACGCCGCCGCCTTCGCCGCCCAGCGCGGCGATCAGGATGGTGATGGGACGATCCGGAAGACTCATACCAGGAGCTTTCTCACGTTGGCAACGAGCCTGTCCCAGCGCGTCGGATTCTGGATCACCTCGGCGCGGTAGAACGACGGGCACAGCACTGCGGCGTGCGCATTCTCGCCGCACAGCCCGCACCCGACACAGCCGTCGATCACGGTGGCTACCGGGTCGCGCCGCAGCGCGTCGGGATTGTCCTTGACGGTGAGCGTCGGGCAGCCGGAGAGGCGGATGCAGGAGTGATCTCCGGTGCAGGTGTCCTCGTCCACGCCGTACTTAACCCGAACGTGCCTTTTTCCTTCCGACAACAGTCTCGAGACCCGGGGCCTGAGCCGCCTTTGCCGCTCGAGCTGGCATTCGCCTTCGGCAACGATGACCTTGAGACCCTTCCGGGGGGTGGTCATCGCCTCCCGGTACGCCTTCGCCACCTCGCCGACGCGATAGTTGTCGACCGTGCGCAGCCATTTCACGCCCAGGCCGGCGAGCGTCTTTTCGATGGTGCGGTCGGCGTGCACTGCGCTCTTGCCTAGCGCTTCTTCGCGCGCCTGCTCCGTCGGCGAGGAAATGAGCTCCTGCGTTCCGGTCGCCGCGGCGTAGCCGTTCTTCATCACCACGAGGACGCCGTCGCCGCGGTTGAGGAGGCTCGAGGCCACGCCCGAGAGCAGGCCGTTGTGCCAGAAGCCGCCATCGCCCATCACCGCCACGGGGCGCTTCGCCGACATGGGCGTCACCCCGGCCGCGGCCGCGAGGCTCATGCCGTAGCCGAGCAGCGTATTGCCCTGCGAGAACGGCTCGAAGGAAGCGAACGCATGGCAGCCGACGTCCATGGATACGTGCGGGCGGCCGATCTCCTGCGCCACCAGCTTCATCGCCGAGAACACCGGCCGCTCGGGGCAGCCGATGCAGAACGTGGGCGGGCGCTGGGGCAGCGGGCCGAGCAGGTCTGCCGCTTTTGTCCGCGTCGCCTGGATCTCGTCCAGCCACGACGAACCAGGCGATGTGTCCAGGTGCGGCGCGTGCTGCCCGACGAACCTGGCGATGCCGCGCACCATCGCCTCGACGCTGTATTCGCCCGCCATGTGCATGCAATCCTTGCCGTGCAGCTTTGCCTGCACGTCGGCGCGGCGCAGGCAAGTGGCGATTTCCTGCTCGATGAACTCGGGTTGGCCCTCTTCCAGCACCAGGAGCGCTTTCTTGCCCTGGGAAAACTCCACCAGCTGTCCGGGGACCAGCGGATAGACTACGTTGAGCGCGAGGATCGGCAGACGGCTCGCGCCGAATGGATCGGCGAGGCCGAGCGTTCTCAGCGCGCGCATCAGGCCGTTGTAGAGCCCGCCCTGGACGACGATACCGACGTCCTCCGCTCCCGGGAACACCTCGTTCAGATGGCGCTCGAGGATGAAGCGGCGCGCCGCGGGCAGGCGGACTTCGGATTTCAGCTTCTCCTGGCGGAAGATCGCGGGCGGGTGCGCGAGGCGGTCGTAGACGAACTCCGCGGGCGGACCTTCCAGAGGGTGCTTTGCGGAAACGGCCGGCGCGCGGTTTGCCTTGGTTCGAAAGCTGCCGCGCACATGGCAGGCGCGGATGCGCAGCTCCATCATGACGGGCGTGTTCGAGGCCTCGGAGAGCTCGAAGCCGCGCTCCACCATGTCGGTGATGCTCGCCAGGTTGGGTCGCGGGTCGAGCAGCCACATCAGCGACTTGAGCGCGAACGCGTGGCTGCGCTCCTGCGCCACCACGCCGCCCTCGCCGTAGTCTTCGCCCAGGACGATGAGCGTGCCGCCCATCACCCCGGCGCTCGCCAGGTAGGAAAGCGCGTCGGCCGCGACATTGGTTCCCACGATCGACTTCCAGGTCACCGCGCCGCGCGCCGGATAGTTGATGGACGCGCCGAGCATCGCGGCAGCGGAGGCCTCGCTGGTGCAGGCCTCGACGTGCACGCCCAGCTCGTCCATGTACTCGCGCGCCTGCACCATCACGTCGAGCAGGTGCGACACCGGCGCGCCCTGGTAGCCGCCGACGTAGGAAACGCCCGACTGCAGAAGCGCCTTGGTCACGGCGAGGATGCCTTCGCCGTGGAAGGTCTCGCCCTCGCCCAGCCGCAGCGACTCGATCTCCTTAGTGAACTGCCGTTCCACTGAACAGGCTCCTTACCTTCGAAACCAGCCGGTCCCAGCCGGTCGGGTTCTGGATGACTTCGGCCCGGTAGAACGACGGGCACAGCACCGCGGCATGGGCGTTCTCGCCGCACAGGCCGCATCCGACGCAGCCGTCGATCACGGTGGCCACGGGGTCGCGGCGCAGCGGGTCGGGGTTGTCCTTCACGGTGAGGGTGGGGCAGCCGGACAGGCGGATGCAGGAATGGTCCCCGGTGCAAGTGTCTTCGTCGACCCCGTACTTCACCCGGACCGTCCTTTTCCCGTCGGACAATCGTTTCGCAACCACCGGGCGCAGCTTGCGCTGGCGCTCGAGCTGGCACTCGCCCTCGGCGATGATGACCTTCAGGCCCTCGTAGTTCGTCGTCATCGCCTCCTTCAGCGTCTTCATCGTGGCGCCGACGTCGTAGTTGTTTACCGTCTTCATCCAGCCCACGCCGATCCCCTTGAGCGCACGCTCCATGCTCATGCCGGGAGCCTTGCCTTGGCTGTGCTGGGGCGAGGAGGGCAGCTCCTGCGTGCCGGTGGCCGAGCTGTAGCCGTTCTTCATGATGACCAGGATGCCGTCGTTCTTGTTGAAGACGGCATTTGCGATGCCCGAGGTCAGGCCGTTATGCCAGAAACCGCCGTCGCCCATCATGGTCACGGTGCGCTTGCCGAACATCGGATTGACCGCCGAGTTCGAGGCGAGGCCGAGGCCGTAGCCCAGAACCGTGTTGCCGATGTTGAAAGGCGGAAGCGTCGAGAACAGGTGGCAGCCGATGTCCGCCGAGAGGTGGAACTTGCCGCTTTCTTTCTCGAGCAGCTTCATGGCCGAGAACACCGGGCGCTCGGGGCAGCCGACGCAGAACCCCGGCGGCCGCGCCGGCAGGCCGCCGAGCAGCGCTGCGGCCTTTTGCTTCAGATCCCGTATCGGCTTCACCGCTTCTTCCTGGTTCAGGAATCTCGCGATGCCGGTGAGCACGACCTCGCCGGTGTATTCGCCGGCCATCGGCAGGACGTCCTTGCCGCGCACTTTGACCGTACCGACGTCGTGGCGGCGCAGTGTCGCGAGCACCGCTTCCTCGATGTACGCGGGCTGGCCTTCCTCGACCACGAGGATGGAAGCCTTGCCCCGGCAGAACTGCACGATCTCTTCGGAAATCAGCGGATAGGTCACGTTCAGGCAGTAGATCGGTACGCGGGAGGCGCCGAACGTGTCGGCGAGCCCGACGCTCTGGAGCGCGCGGATCACCGCGTTGTACAGGCCGCCCTGGCAGATGATCCCGATCTCGCTCATGTCGCCGGGAAACATCTCGTTGAGCTTTCTTTCCTCGATGAAGCGGACCGCAGCCGGCCAGCGCACGTCGATCTTGTGCTTCTCCTGCGCGTAGGTGGCGGGCGGCAGGCAGATGCGGGCGTAGTCGAAGTCCGGATTCTCCATGACTGCCCTGCGCGAAATGGCGGGCGCGACGTTGCGCTTTGTCTTGAACGAGCCCTGGACGTGGCAGGCGCGGATGCGCAGCTCGAGCATCACCGGTGTGCTCGAGGCTTCCGAAAGCTCGAAGCCCTGCTCGACCATCTCGACGATCTTGGGCAGGCTGGGGCGCGGGTCGAGCAGCCACATCTGCGACTTCATCGCGAAGGCGTGGCTGCGTTCCTGGATGATCGAGGAGCCCTCGCCGTAGTCCTCGCCGAGCACGATCACGGTGCCGCCCACGACGCCGGCGGAGGCGAGATTGGAAAGCGCGTCCGAGGCCACGTTGGTGCCCACGGTCGACTTGAAGGCGACCGCGCCGCGCATCGGGTAGTTGATCGAGGCGCCGAGCATCGCCGCGGCGCCCGCCTCGCTGGCGTTGGTCTCGACGTGCACGCCGAGCTCGTCGAGGATGTCGCGCGCGTCGTGGAGCACGTCCATCACGTGCGACACGGGGGCGCCCTGGTAGCCGCCGACGTAGGCGACGCCCGACTGCAGCAGCGCCTTGGTCACCGCGAGGATCGCCTCGCCGTGGAAGGTCTCGCCCTCGCCGAGCCGCAGCTTGGCGACTTCCTGCTTGAAGGAGCGTTCCATGAAGGGTCAATCCTCTGCCTGCGCCCCATCATTTGTCAAATTGATGGACGTCATGTTATGAATCACTCCAGTGAATGTACGGGACCTTGATCTCAACCTCCTGCGGGTGTTCGACGCGGTGCTGCGCGGCCGCAGCGTCACGGCGGCTGCAGCGCAGCTCGAGTTGACCCAGCCCGCGGTCTCCAACGCGCTCGCGCGCCTGCGCGGAGCGTTCGGCGATGCGCTTTTCCTGCGCACCCCGCGCGGCATGGAGCCGACCCCGTTCGCGCGCGAGCTCGCCGAGCCGGTGCGCCAGGCGCTGGCGCTCCTCGAGTCGGCCCTGGCGCACGGGCCGGGCTTCGACCCCGCCACGTCGAGCCGCAACTTCCGCTTCTACATGTCCGACCTCGGGCAGATCGAGTTCCTGCCACCGCTGGTGGAGCGGCTCAGGCGCGTCGCACCGGACGTGCGCCTCGAGGCGGTGACGCTCGAGCTCGAGGACATCAGCCACGCGCTTGCCGCCGGCAGCCTGGACCTCGCGATGGGCTTTCTTCCGGGTCTCGGCCCCCCCGTCCGGCGCAAGGCGCTTTTCCGCGACCCTTACGTCTGCCTGCTGCGTGCCGGCCACCCGATCCAGACCCTGACCCGCAAGAAGTTTCTCGAGGCGTCGCACGCGCTGGTGTCCTACCGTGGCGGCCACCGCGTGATCGAAGAAGCGCTGGAGCGCGCCGGCCTCGCCCGGCGCATCGTGCTGCGGGTGCCGCATTTCACCGTCGTGCCGATGGTGCTCGAGCGCACCGATCTCATCCTCACGCTGCCCGCCCGCGTCGCCCGCGTCTACGAGCGCAGCGGCAGCTTCAAGTACCTGCCGCCGCCGTTGCCGATCCCGAGCGCCGAGGTGGCGGTGCACTGGCACGAGCGCTTCGACGTCGATCCCGGCAACCGCTGGCTGCGCGAGCAGCTCATCGCCCTCTTCGCGGCGTGAAAGGCGTTAGCATCGGCGCATGAAGATCGCCGTCCTCGGCGGCGGCAACGGCGCCTGCGCCGCCGCCGCCGATCTCACGGAAAAGGGCCACGAGGTGCGCTGGTGGCGCCGCAACGCCTCGGCGCTGCCCGCTTCGAAAACCCTTTCCCTGAAAGACCAGGATGGCGAGCGCAAGGTCCGCATCGCGCAGGTCTTGGAGCACATCGGCGATGCCGTACGCGGCGCCGAGCTCGTCTTCCTGCCCGACCCGGCCTTCACGCAGGAAGACAACGCTCGCCGCCTCGCGCCGCACCTCGCCGACGGCCAGGTGCTGTTTCTCGCCCCCGGCACCTTCGGCTCGTACGTCATGTCCAGGATCCTGCGCGAGAGCGGCAATCGCGCCGAGTTCGCAATCGCCGAGACGGGGACGCTGCCGTGGCTGACCCGCAAGCACGGGCCGGAGACGGCAGCGATCACCGCGCGGGCGACCCGTCTGCCGACCGGCGTTTTCCCCTCCAGGAAAAAAGAGATGGCCATGGAAAGAATAAAACAGGCCTTTCCCGCGGTAGAACCGGTGGAAGATGCGCTCTCCGCGGCGCTGATGAGCGCAGGGCCGATCATTCACCCGCCGCTCATCCTGATGAACGCCGGGCCGCTGGAGCATTTCGAGCGCTGGGACATCCACAACGAGGGCACGCAGCCCTCGATCCGCCGGGTCACCGATGCGCTCGATGCCGAGCGCATCGCGGCGCGCAAGGCGCTCGGCTACGCGCCGCCGCACTTTCCGCTCGCCGATCACTACCGCAGCGACGGCGAGGAGTGGATGTACGGCCGCCGCGTGCACCAGAAGCTCACCGGCTCGCAGGACTGGCGCGAGCGCATCGTGCTCACCGAGCACCGCTACATGCGCGAGGATGTCGAGCACGGGCTCGCGTTTCTGGTGTCGGTCTGCGAGTGGGCCGGCGTCGCCTGCCCGGTGGCGCGCGGCCTGCTTGCGCTCGGCTCTGCGGTCCTCGGCCGCGACCTGTGCGCCACGGGCCGGACGCTGGAAAACCTCGGCCTCGCTTCCTTCTCCGTGGAGCGGATGAAAGAGATGTTGAGAAGCGGTTCATGAGGATCGCCGCCTTGGGCGCGGGCCGCATGGGCCGCGGCATCGGGCATGTATTTGCCTACGCCGGCTACCGCGTCGACGTCATCGACTTCAAGCCGCGGGCGCCGCAGGACGCGGCGCGTCTGCGCGCGGCGGCGCTGGAGGAAGTGGCGTTCAATCTCGCCCTGCTGCGCGACTTCGGGGTGCTCGACGAAACGCAGCGCCAGGCAGTGCTCTCCCGGATACGCGTCGTGTCGATGGAGGAGGCGAGCGCCGCGCTGGCCGCCGCGGACGTGCTGTTCGAGGGCGTCACCGAGACGCTCGAAGCGAAGCGCGATGCCTTTGCGCGCGCCTGCGAGCACTTGCGGCCCGAGGCGATCGTCGCCTCGACCACCTCCTCGATGCTTGCCGACGAGCTCGCCGGACTGGTCACTCACCCCGGGCGCTTCATCAATGCGCACTTCCTGAACCCGGCGTACCTGATTCCGCTGGTCGAGGTCAGCCCGGCCGCGGCCACGCGCGAGGAGACGTTCAGGAGGATGAAAAGCCTGCTGGAATCGGCCGGCAAGGTGGTGGTGCGCTGCGCGCCCTCGCCGGGCTTCATCGTGCCGCGGCTGCAGGCGGCGGCGATGAACGAGGCGGTGCGCCTGGTGGAAGAGGGCGTGGCGACGCCCGAGGACATCGACAAGGCGGTTCGCGCCGGCTTCGGGCCGCGCTATACCGCGATGGGCCTGTGCGAGTTCATCGACTACGGCGGGCTCGACATCCTGTACTACGCCGCGCGCTCGATGGCGCAGGCGCTCGACGCGCCGCGCTACGAGCCGCCCGCGCTCGTCAAGCGCCTGATGGATCAAGGCCGGCGTGGCGCGCGCGAGGGGGAGGGGCTCTACGACTGGCGCGGGCGCGACCTGGGCACGTACCAGCGCGAGCTGGTAGGGCGGTTCACGGCGCTGTTCGCGCACCTGCGGCTCTTGCCGCCGCCGGGGGCAATGGATAGACTCGATCCGCCACAGACCTGAGGAGGGGGACGTGACAAAACGGAAGAGATTCCTGATTCGCGCCGTCGCGATCGCAGTCACGACGCTACCGCTCGCCGGCGCCGCGGCCGAGACGAGCCTCAAGGCAGCCGCGTTCCTGCCGGTGAAGTCGATCTACGTGCAGCAGTTCGGGCGCTTCACGGCGGAGGTCAACAAGCAGTGCGCCGGCAAAGTGAGCATCAGCACGGTGGGCCCCGAGGCGATCAAGTCGCTCGAGCAGTGGAACGCGCTCAAGAGCGGCGTCGTCGACATGCACTACGGGCCGCCGAACTACTATGCCGGCTCGATGCTCGAAGGCGACGTGATCAGCGTGGCGCGCAACGAGTCCGCCGAGCAGCGCAAGAACGGCGCCTGGAAGCTGATCAACGAGCAGCACAACAGGAAGCTCAACGCCTGGTACCTCACGCACCTGATGAACGGCGTGCGCTTCCACATCTACACCTCCAAGCCGGCGCAGGGCGGCCGCTTCGAGGGCTTCCGCCTGCGCTCGACGCCGATCTACGACTCGTTCTTCAAGTCGCTCGGCGCGCTTCCGGTGCGCATGGCGCCGCCCGAGGTGCACACCGCGCTCGAGCGCAACACGGTCGACGGCTACGGCTGGCCGCTCTGGGGCATTGCCGACTTCGGCTGGCACAAGTACACCAAGTTCCGCCACGGGCCCGGCTTCATCAGCGCCGCGGTCGCGATCCTGGTCAACCTCGACAAGTGGAAGGGGCTGGAGAACGACCAGCGCGAATGCCTGACGCGCGTGGCGATGTGGGCCGAGAGCGAGTGGCCCAAGTGGCGCGCCGCCGAGGACGGCAAGCAGCAGGCGGTGCAGGACCAGGCCGGCATCAAGTACGCCGACCTCGGCGCGGGCTTCGCGCAGAAGGCCGAGGAGCTGTACTGGGAAGTGCTCGCCAAGGGCGACCCGGAGTTCGTGAGGAAAGTGCGGCCGCTCTTGAGTGGCAAGTAGGCGGTCCGGGCTCGACCTGCTGATCGACGCGCTCGCGGCGCTCGCCGCGGCGCTGCTGTGCGCGCTGGTGGTGCTGATCCTGGTCGACATCGGCGCGCGCTACCTGCGCCTGTTCTCGCTCGCCTGGGGGCTCGAAGCCTCCGAGTACATGCTGTACGCGATCACCTTCCTCGGGGCGCCGTGGGTGCTGCGCGAGGAAGGCCATATCGCGATCGAGCTCGTGGTCGAGCGCCTGCCGCCGCGGGCGCGGCGCATCGCGCGACGCATCGCGGAGCTTCTCGGCGCCGCGGTATGCGCCGTGCTTCTCTACTATGCCTGCCGCGTCGCCTGGCGCTCCTACGCGAGCGGCACCATGGTGCACAAGAGCTTCATCTTCCCGGAGTGGTGGGTGTACGCCGGGATGCCGCTGGTGTTCCTGATCCTGCTCGCCGTCTACGCGCGCTGGATCCTGCGCTCGGCGCCGCGCTAGATGGCCTGGTACCAGGTCCTCGCGCTTCTCATCGGCATGCTGCTCGTGTTCATGGCGCTCGGCATGCCGGTAGTGTTCGCCTTCTTCGCCGCCAACCTCGTCGGGGCCTGGATCTTCATGGGCGGCGAGATCGGCGTGATGCAGCTGGTGCGCAACGCCGCCGACTCGGTGCAGAGCTTCGCGCTGATGCCGATTCCCCTTTTCATCTTCATGGGCGAGATCATGTTCCACACCGGCGTCGCCGGGCGCGCCATCGACGCGGTCGACAAGCTGATCGCCCGGGTGCCGGGGCGCCTGTCGCTGGTGGCGATCGCGGGCGGCACCATCTTCTCGTCGCTGTCGGGCTCGACCATCGCCAACACCGCGATGCTGAGCTCCACGCTGCTGCCGGAGATGTACAAGCGCGGCTACCATTCCTCGATCGCGGTCGGGCCGATCGTCGCCGTGGGCGGCCTCGCCATGCTGATCCCGCCCTCGGCGCTCGCGGTGCTGCTTGGCTCGGTGGCGCGCATTCCTATCGGCGAGCTGCTGGTCGCCTCGATCATCCCGGCGCTGATCCTGGCGGCGCTGTTTTTCGCCTACGTCATCATCCGCTGCTGGCGCAACCCGGCGATCGCGCCGCCCTACGACGTGGCCGACCTCGACTGGCGCGGCCGCACGGTTCCGTTCCTGAAGTACGTCGTGCCGCTGCTCGGCATCTTCTTCGTCGTGGTCGGCAGCATCGTCGGCGGCATCGCGACGCCGACCGAGTCGGCCGCCCTCGGCGCCGCGGCGGCGCTCGGCGCCGCGGCGGCCTACCGGCGGCTCGACCGGGCGAGCTTCGCCGTGGCGCTCGAGCAGACGCTGCGCTTCACCGTCATGACGCTGTTCATCATCTGCGGCTCGGTGACCTTCTCCCAGATCATGGCCTTCACCCAGGCCTCCACCGGGCTCTCCGACCTGGTCACCGGCGCCGGGCTGCCCCCGCTGATGGTGCTGGTCGGCATGCTCGCGGTGCTGATGTTCCTCGGCTGCTTCATGGACCAGGTGAGCATGATGATGATCACGGCGCCGCTTTTCATGCCGGTGGCCGAGAGCCTCGGCCTGGAGATCGTGTGGTTCGGGGTGCTGATGCTGATGGTCCTCGAGATCAGCCTCGCCACGCCGCCTTTCGGGCTGCTGCTGTTCGTCGCCAAGGGGGCGGCGCCGCAGACCTCGATGCGCGAGATCATTGCCTCGGTGCTGCCCTTCATCGCCATCGCGCTAGGCGTCGTCGCGCTGCTGATCGCCTTTCCCGAGCTGACCCTGCTGCTGCCGCGGCTGATGGCTCCCTAGATACGCCTCGATCACGCGCGGATCGCCGAGCACTTCCTCCGGACTGCCTTGCGCGAGCACCCGGCCGTGGTCGAGCACGCAGATGCGATCGGCGAGGTCGGCCACCATCTGCATGTCGTGCTCGACCCAGAGCATGGCGATGCCGAGCTCGTGCCGGATTCGCAGGATGTGGCGAGCCAGATCCTCGCGCTCGTCGCGGTTGAGCCCGGCCGAGGGCTCGTCGAGCAGCAGCGCCCTGGGCTGCATGGCGAGCGCGCGCGCGAAGCCGACGATCTTCTGCATGCCGAAGGGCATCGCGCCCACCTCGCGGTGGCGGAAGCGCTCCAGCTCGACGAACTCGAGCACCTGCTCGACCGCGCGGCGGTGCTCGGCCTCCGCCGCGCGCACCCCCGGCAGGAACAGGCCCTCGGCGAGCACGCCGGTCCTGAAGCGCGCGTGGCGCGCCGCCAGCAGGTTCTCGACCACCGTCATGTGCGGCACCAGCTCGGCGTGCTGGAAGGTGCGCGCGATGCCCATGCGGGCGATGCGGTGGGGTTTGTATCTTGTAATCGATTCCCCCTGAAAGCGGATCTCTCCGGAGGCAGGGCGATACAACCCGCAGATGCAATTCAACACCGAGGTCTTGCCGGCGCCGTTGGGGCCGATGAGCGCGAGCAGCTCGCCCGAGCGGCTTTCGAGCGAGACCTCTTCGAGCACCCGGAGCCCGCCGAACGCGAGCGAGACCGAGTCCAGGCGCAGCTCAGCCATACCAGCGCCGGCTGCGGCGGTACTGCTTCACGTCGCGGTAGCTCCTGCGCGCGCCCGTGCCGCCGAGGTAGAACTCCTGGATGTCCTGGTGCGAGCGCAGCCGCTCGGGGGTGCCGTCGAGCACGATGCGGCCGTTCTCCATCACGTAGCCGTAGTCCGCGACCTCCAGCGCGACGCCCGCGTTCTGCTCGACGAGAAGCACGGTGATGCCGGTTTCCGCGCGGATCGCCTGCAGCCGCCGCATCAGGTCCTCGACCAGCAACGGGGCGAGCCCCTGCGAGAGCTCGTCCACCAGCAGCAGCTCGGGCGCGCAGGCGAGCGCCGAGCCGATGGCGAGCATCTGGCGCTCGCCGCCCGAAAGGTATCCCGCCTCGCGTCGGCGCAGCCGGGCGAGCGCCGGGAAGAACTGGTAGACGCGCTCGCGGTCGAAGCGCGTGCCGCGGCGCGGCACCACGGCCTGCAGGTTCTCCTCGACGCTGAGGTTCTCGAACACCTTGTTGCGCTCCGGCACCAGCACTACACCGCGCGCGGTGACGCGGTGCGGCGGCAGATTCTCGATGCGCTCGCCGGCGTAGATCACGGCGCCCTCGGAAACGCGAGCATCGTCCAGGCCGATGAATCCCGAGATCGCGCGCAGCGTGGTGGTCTTGCCGGCGCCGTTGGTGCCGAGCAGCGCCACGATCGAGCCCTTCGCGACCTCCAGCGACACGCCCTGCACCGCGGTGATGACGCGGTGGTAGGCCACCTCGAGCTTTTCCAGCCTGAGCAGCGTCATCGCGCCGGTCTTTGCTTGAAGGGCCACAGCAGGAACCAGTTGCGCGCGCGCCGCCAGATGCCGACCAGCCCCTGCGGCTCGAACACCAGGAACAGGATCATCGCCAGCCCGAAGGCGGCGTAATTGACGGCGAAGATCACCGAGGAGAAGCGCCCGGCGAGCCCCAGGCCGTCCATCGCAGCGTCGATGGTGTAGGGGAAAAGCACCACGAACACGGTGCCGAGGATCGCGCCGAGGATCGAGCCCATGCCGCCGATGATGATCATGGCGACGTACTGGATGGTGAGGTAGAGCGAGAACGCCTCGACCGAGACGAAGCCGCGGAAATAGGCGAACAGGCACCCGGCCATCGCCGTGATGGCCGAGGACACGACGAACGCCGTGAGCTTCGCCCGCGGCACGCTGATGCCGAGCGCCTCGGCCACCGCTTCGCGGCCGTGGATCGCGCGCCAGGCGCGCCCGGTGCGCGAGCGCAGCAGGTTGAGGCTGAACAGCACCGTCGCCGCGGCGGCCGCGAGCAGGGCGAAGTACCAGTGCCGCGCGTCGTAGATCGGCGATTCGATCACGATGCCGGTGGAGTAGCCGCGCCGAGTCTCGTACTCGGCGCCGGCGTGGATCACGATGAAATGCAGCGCCAGGGTCGAGACCGCGAGATACAGCCCGCGCAGCCGCAGGCTCGGCAGGCCGAACGCCAGGCCGAGGAGCGCGCCCACGGCGGCGGAAGCCGGCAGCGTTACCCAGAAGGGAGCGCCGAACTCCTTGAACAGGATCCCGGCGGTGAAGGCGCCGGCGGCGAGCAGCCCGGCGTGGCCGAGCGAGATCTGCCCGGCATAGCCCGTGAGCAGCATCAGCGCGACCGCGCCGACCGAGGCGAGCAGCACCTGGTTCGCGAGGTCCAGCCACAGCGCGTTGGCGAGAAACGGATAGGCCAGCAGAAAGACCAGGAAGACGGCGAACCACGCCTTCTGCGTCCGCGTGTCGAGCAGCGCGACATCCTGCATGTACCTGACGCGGAAGTACCCGCTCATACCCGGTCGAGCTCCTCGCGTGTTCCGAACAGGCCCCAGGGCCGGATCACCAGCATCACGAGCAGGACCACGAAGGGCACAACTTCGGAGAGCAGCGGGTCGACGTAGTGGATCAGCAGCACCTCGGCCGCGGCGATGATGAGCGAGCCGGCGAGCGCGCCGACCAGGCTGTCGAGGCCGCCCACCAGGGCCGCCGGGAACGCTTTCAGGCCGATGATGACGAGGGTGCTTTCCAGGCCGGCGTCGGCGGCGATCAGCATGCCGGCGAGGCCGCCGGTCAGGGTGGCGAGGCCCCACGCGAGCGCGTAGATGCCGTGCAGCCCGATGCCGCGCTGCGCCGCGAGCAGGGGATGCTGGCCCGCGGCGCGCATGCGGATGCCCCAGCGGGAGGCTCGCAGGAAGAGCGCCAGCGCTCCGTAGACCACGACAGTCGAGATGACCAGGGTCAGGGCGACGGCGGAGATGCGCGCGCCGCCGAGATCGAGCGAAGCGTTCTGCCAGCCGAGATCGCGCAGCGGATGCTGTGTCTGGGTGCCGAAGGCGAGGATCATCGCCCCGCGCAGCAGGATGCCGAGCGCGATGGTGGCGAGCACCGCGGCGAGCACCGACTCGCCGGTCATGCGCCACATCAGCGCGAGATAAACCGCGACGCCGACCGCCGCCGCGAGCCCGACGGCGGCGCCGATCGCGATCCAAGGATGGCCGCTGAACAGCGACGCCGTCGCGTAGAGCCCGTAGGCGCCCAGCATCATCAGCTCGCCGTGGGCGAGCGACAGCACGCGGCTCACCCGGTAGATGAGCACGTAGCCGCAGGCGATCAACGCATAGATCGACGCGAGGACGAGGATGTTGACCGCGAGCTGCATCAAAAACCGGGGTCAGAGCCCGAAAACCAGAACCAAGAAGATTCGGGCTCTGACCCCTGCGCTAGCGCTTGACCTCGATCGCCTGCCAGTCCTGCGCGCGCACGATGCGGTTTGCCTGCGGGTCCCAGCGCCAGACGCGGTAGTGCTGCCGGGTGCGGAAGTGGTTGTCCTTGGTCCACTCGAGCGGGCCGCCGCGCAGGCCCTTGAGGTCGACTTTGACGTTGTTCATCGCCGCGAGGACCTTCTGCGGCGCGGGCGGCCAGGGGGTGTTGCGCAGCACCTGCTCGAGCACCAGGCCGGCGACGAAGCCCTCGGTGAGGTAGGACACCGGGTGCGACAGGCGCGCTTTGGCGGCCACCGCGCGGATCTCGGCGTGGATCGGCAGGTCGTCCTCGAGCAGCGCGTTGGTGCCGATGACGTAGAAGCCGGGGTCCTTGATGCGCGCGAGCTCTTCCTCGGCGTTGAGGTGCGCCCAGGTGACGTAGCTGCCCTGCCAGCCGAGCCGGCGCATGGCCTCGAAGGTGCGCACCTGCGCCACCCACGGCGCCCAGGACCACATCCAGTTCGGGCTGGCGTCCTTGAGCCGGGTGGCGAACGGCGTGTAGTCGGGCGTCGGCGGCGGCGTGATCTGCTTCTCCACCGGCGTCATGCCCATGGTTTTCGACAGGCCCTCGGCATAGTCGATCTCGCCGCGCGAGATCGGGATCGCCATGGCGGCAAGGCCGAGCCGCACGCTTTCTTTCGCGTTCTTGCGGATGAAGCCGAGCGCGGCCTGCGAGTCGAGCCGCGCGCCGAACGCGGTGGAGCAGAACTGCAGCGGATCGGCGGGTGGATAGGTTTCGGTGGGGCACACCGCGCCGGCGAAGTAGAGCGGCACGCCGGCGCGCTTGGACTCGGCGACCATCGGCGCGTAGGTCGAGGACAGGCTCGAGTTGATCAGCATCAGCACGCCTTCCTGCGCGAGCAGCTGCTTCGCGTTCGCCGCGGCGCGCGAGGGCTGCGCCTGGTCATCGAGCACCACCACCCGCACCTGCCTGCCGTTGATCCCGCCGCGGCTGTTGACGTGCTCGAGGTAGGCCTTCATCGCCTCGACCACCGGGGCGTAGTTGCCCGCCACCGGGCCGGTCATCGCGCCCGAGACGCCGAGCACATAGGCGTCCTGGGCCTGGGCGGCGCCCAGCGGCAGCACGGCGGTCAGCATCGTGAAAAGCATCTTCTTCATGTCGCACTCCTCCTTAGGTGAGAACTTCTCCGGCGGCTCCTGCGACCAGCCGCTCCTCGCGGTCGTCGTACATGGAATCCACCAACTCGCGGAAGCGCTCGAGCATCAGCGAGCGCTTGAGCTTGCGCGTCGGCGTGACCGGCTCGCCTTCCTCCTCGGGGTCGAGCGCCTTGGGCAGGATGCGGAACGCCTTCACCTGCTCCACGCGCGCGAGCTGCGAGTTGGCCTTCTCGATCTCCTTGCCGATGAGCGCCTGGACGGCGCGGTGCTGCGCGAGGCTGGTGAAGCCGGTATAGGCGATGTCGCGGCTGCGCGCCCAGTCGGCCACCGTATCGTAGTCGATCTCGATCAGCGCCGAGACGTATTTGCGGGCGTGGCCGATCACCATCGCCTCGGTGACGTAGGGGCTCGCGCGCAGCAGGTTCTCGATGAAGGACGGCGAGAGCGTCTTGCCGCCGGCGGTGACGATGAAATCGCGCGCGCGGTCGATGAGGCGCAGCGTCCCGTCCTTGAGCTCGCCGACGTCCCCGGTGCGCAGCCAGCCGTCGTCGCCCTTTACCTGCCGCGTCGCCTCGGGGTTGTTGAGATACTCCCGGAACAGGTGCGGCCCGCGCAGCAGGATCTCGCTGTCCTCGCCGAGCCTGAGCTCCCAGCCCGGCGCCGTCGTGCCGACGCTCCCCGG
>Ga0214472_10002259_pt1 | contig 20907 bp, 24 predicted proteins | sample RVTome_6_FD_207662 | JGI IMG/M metagenome (GOLD analysis project Ga0214472, IMG submission 207662) | Soil microbial communities from uranium-contaminated site in the Upper Colorado River Basin, Wyoming, United States - RVT140D175 | ecosystem: Environmental > Terrestrial > Soil > Contaminated >...
AAAACAACGGCGGCTCAATCGTCATCATCTTTAGAAGGTTGGCTGGGAATTTATTCCGCTTCTGGCTTCTGCATGCACCTGGCTTGACCCTTCGCGATCTCCTGGGCTAGTGTTGGCCGCGGCGCCAACGCCAGACGCGCTCAGCCAAAACACAAAATCACTGGGCTACTTGATCCGAGGGAGATCCATGGCTGGAGAAAAAACCGTTAACGACGTTACCTTCCGAATTCGCCATACCATGATGCTGGTTAAGGATCTCGACCGCAGCATTTATTTTTACACGCGGCTGCTTGGCATGGATTTGCAGCGCTTGCGGTCTTCGCCTGAAAAAAATGAGCGCGTCGCTTACGTCGGTTACGGCACCGAAGACGAACACCCCGGCCTAGAGCTGATTGAAAACGGCGGCCCCGGGCATATTAAAGAAATGCCGAAATGGTACGGTCATGTCGCCATCTACGTGTCCGATCTCTACAAGCTGAGCGAAAAACTCACAGCCGGAGGGGTGACATTCACTCACGGTCCGCAACCGAATCGGCCCGGCAGCCAAGATCACGTCGCGTTCATTCAGGACCCGGACGGCTACCTTCTCGAGCTGACCGAGCGCCACTCCAAGAGCGGCGCGCCCGTGCAAGTGAGCTGAGCAACTCTATCGCTTGCCAATGACCGACCACGAACAAGAATTAGCCGCCGTGACGACCCACGATAAAGAGCGGCGGTTGTAGTCGACTCAGTGCGCGCGCGAAGTGTCCGCACTCGTTGAGTTCTTCCCAGCCATTAGCGAGAGGCGAATTTGGGCATCGCCTGGGCAACCGAACGCCAATCCGAAAAGCGATCGACGCTCGGAGGATGCGTCGCGGCTCGGTTCCATGGACAATCCATCAGCGCCACCGGCACTCCCATCTTGCCGCCCAGATATTGCGCCATGGGGAGCGAATCCTCAACCGCCCAGCAAAATTCGCGTGCCGCGAGTTCGTCAAGGTCGATCGCGACGGTATTCTCCGTCGCAAAGCGCGCATACTTGTCGACCATGGTCAAGGAGTGATGCGGCACGCGGTGCTGTTCCAACCAGGCTCGGGACGCTTCGTAGGAGTCGGGCGGGCGCCCAGTAACGATCGCGATCTCAAAGCCGGTGTCGATCCACTGGTTGAGCACAGCGATGGCATCGGCAATCGGCGCCATCTGCATCAGCTCGCCCGGCTCGTGCACCATGCGATACAACTCCTCCCGCTCTTCGGCATGCAAACCGCATGAAGTGCCGATGTCGAAATCTGTCAGCTGCTCATAGGTAAACTTTTTACCGAACTCACGCGCGACAATAACCAAAAAATGCCGTGCGGTTTGACACAACACATCATCGAGATCGACGTAGATGGTTTTGAGATCTGCCGCCATCAAATTTCACTTCTCTCCGTTGTTAGCGTCGGCACGGAGTTCTAACTCAACGATACCGCTCACCCCGCCGATCGTCAGGCGCGAACCGCGCAAAAACATCCGGCCAAGAATGCCTATGATTTCAACGCCATGTTCGTGATTCTTATCGCGCAATGAGGGAACTCCCACGCACTCGATTACGGCAGTGTACAGAGCGCGATTGCCATCGCTATCCCGGGCCGGCAAAGACACTTGCCCAAGAAACAGTTGCAGCCGCCCAGAGCCATGAATGCCATGCACTTCCCTCACGCCTTGAGGCAAAAGCTGCAAGGCTTCGGCGACTTCGAGATCGATCATCGCGCCATAGGCGCCGGTATCGATCAGCAACTCACCGCTAACTTCACGCCCCAATTCGTCGTCAAGCCGGCGCCAACTTCCGCCAACCAGCGGGCCGACTTGCTCCAAACACCGGCGACTCGATTGAACGACGATGCGGTATTGCGGTAATTCGGTCAATGTGAACCCCGGATGACAGCTAGCGCTTCGAGACAAACTCGTTGCCCTGCACGAGAAAGCGAAAGGGCTTGTCTTTCCACTTTCCAGCATACTCAACGCCAATTCTTGCGGTCGCTTGATACTTTGGCGTAGGCTCGCCGCGGTCTTCAACATACAGAGTTTTGCCACAAACGTCGGCGCCATTGAGCGAGCGGTCGATCGCGAAAGCTTGGCAAAGTTTACCGGGACCGCTCGCGAGGTTACGCAATGTTGCGCTGTGCCGGCGCTGCTGCATCGATGCCACTCCTTGCAAAGGTTCAAGCGCGCGAATCAACACAGCCGCAGGATAATCCTTCGCTTCCGTCACCAGATTGAGCATATGGTACATCCCGTAAATGAAGTAGACATAGGCATGCCCGGCTGGACCGAACATCACCTCCGTGCGCCCGGTCCGGCCTTTTGCGGCATGGCAAGCCAGGTCTTGTGGGCCGATGTACCCTTCCGTCTCGACGATGCGGCCGACAAGCTCGCCGGCCGGATGTTTGTGCACCAGATATTTTCCGAGCAATTGCTTGGCCACGTCGATGGTAGGCTGTTGGTAAAAAGAGCGCGTCAGTTTCAAGGGTTGATTAGCAAAAATTATGCGAATTTGCCGTCGGTCGTCCGGCCGTCGATCTTGTTTTTTCTATTCCGGGGGAGACAAGTTCACCGTCGATCTGATCGTTCACAGCGCCGCGAAGATACAGACCAGTAAGCATGATACAAGCTTTTCCCCTGCCAATATTAATCATTGAGCTTCACACGGAGTCTTAGCCGGAGATTCGATACCAGGTACCAACATCATTCAAGTTAGAGGAAATCGGCCAGGATGTCTCGCGCTTGATCGAGACAATCTTTGGGCACAAGAAACCTAACCGGTATGTTCCGTGCCAAGTTAAAATTCTCGCCTTGCGCTAGATACGGAATATCTTCCGCGTCGAGTATGGATTTGATGAGTAAGATTTGGCCCACATCGGCGATCGCAAGTACTTCCACAAGATCAACAAACTCAGGCCCCTGCTCGGGTGGAAGTTCATCGACAAGCGCTACGTCACAGTCTTTACACCGAGAAAAACCAGAGAGGTACTCGCCCCGGCAATTTGGGCAAACCATAATGTCCGTTCAATCTTTCGGGAACTTGCGATGGCGCTCTCGCTACTCAATCTCCTTCACCAAACTCCAATCCACCAACTGGCTCAACGGAATATCCTTAGTCAATTTGAGCCGCTCCTTGGTGAGCTGCACGTCGAGGAGCACACCTTTGTCGGAAATCATGCCATCGTCGGTGAAGGATTCGATCGACGCGTCATAGGCTCTAGCGGACTGGGACGGCGTGATGCGGAGATAATCGGCGAGCATCTCGACCGTCTCGTTGCGATACTGCTTCATGAAGCGCAAGCCGCGCACGCCGGCGCGCACGACTCGCCGAACTTGATCGCGCTGGCTCAGGAGTTTCCGATCCGTCACGGCGATACCGGATAGCGGCAGTTCGATGAGACTGCCCAAATAAACCAGCCGCTTAAAACCCTCGTCCTCTGCTTTCACTGCGAAAGCGACGTCGATGGGCGTCGCGTCGATGGCACCAGCGCGCAACGCCACCAATCGCGTCGGACTCGAGCCGGTCACGATGATCTTAATGTCTTTCTCCGGTTCAAAGCCAAAATGGCGCGCCGCCACGCGCGAGAGATAGTCCACCGTGCCGGCGACGGAGTCGACGCCAATGATTTTGCCTTTCAAGTCCTTCGGCGATTTGATCTCAGGCCGGGCCATCAATACATGCAACGGCCGCCCGGCAAAGCCGAGCACCGCTTTGATGGGGACCCCGGAAACCGCGGCGCGTAACGCGGAACCCCAGGCAAGCAGATAATCGACATCACCGGAGATCAACGCCTGCACGCCTAAGGCCGGTTGCATCTGCACCTTTTCGATGTCGATCCGTTCGTCAGTGAAAAACCCCTTGCGCATGGCAACAACCACGGGAAATTCGAATAAGCCATGGCTTGGCGTGGCGAGGGTCACGCGCTCCGCAGCAAGGACCGGACCGCCGCCGAGTAAAGTCAGCAGCGCCAGCCATAATCCAAGAAACTTAACATTTCTTCCAAACGTTATTTTGCCCACAGTTCAGCTATTCCATCCTGACGTTCTTGCTAAAATCATAGGTCGTTGCGAAGTCGCTTTCGTAAGTGCAGTAAATTCTATTCTTATCCCAGCCGCCGGCGAAACATTTTTTCAGAAACGCCATCATCAGCTTCCAAGCATCATTCGCCGCCTGCTTGCGATAACGGCCCGGCATGGTGTCGTTGAGCCAACCGTGCGGCGCATCGCGATAGATGCGGATGTGGCAGCTCTTCTGATGCTTCTCAAAACAGTTTCGGAACCGCGCCACGTCGTCGACGGATATGATGTGATCCGCCTCGCCGAAGACACCCAAGACCGGACAGTTCACCTGGGCGACCAGATCTTCAATCGGCGCGGGGCGAAGCTCGTTAGCTTGCCACTCGCGGCCGCCGATGGCGCCGTAAAGCACGACCGCGCCAGCGACGTCGTCGCGATTGGCCGCGATCAACACCGGCTGGCGTCCGGTTTGGCAGACGCCGATAATGCCAATCTTCGCGCTATCGACCGCCTTGAGTTTTTTTAAGTAATCGATGGCCGCGTTGAGGTCCGCCAAGGCGCCGGCATCGGTGAGATCCACCCGTTGGGCGCCGCGCAGAACTTCCTTGCGATCGCCGGTAAACCGGTGAAACAGATCCGGCGCCAAGCCGACGAAGCCGGCCTGCGCCAATTTTGCCGTTAGATCTTTGGTATGCTGATCGATGCCGTAGCGCTCGTGCAGAATGATCACCGCCGGCCGCTTGCCCTTGGCCTTCGGCAAAGCCCGCACCGCGCTGACACCGCCGCCGAATTTTATCATCGTCGGGGTGACACCGGCTGATTTCTTTTTCGCCGCCATGTTTGCCTCCGGGATAACAGGATTGAATGCGCCGCGTAAACGCCGCCAAGCTTATCCCTGCTTGCGCGAACGAGTCAAGGTGGATTCAACTTGTCTCGCCGTGCTCTGAATCGTATATTCCAACCATGCATCTCACGGACGGATCGAGTATCGTTGCCGACCTAACAACCATCGGCCGCAAGACCGGCACACCGCGCACGGTGGAGTTGCGCTTTCTGTATCTCGAAGGCAACTTCTACGCCACCTCAAGCAAGGTAGAAGGCAAGCACTGGTGTCAAAACATGATCAGGAACCCGGTCGTCGAGGTCAAGCTGAAGGGTGAAACATTTTCCTGCACCGCCAAGCTGGTCAGTGATGAAGCATTTCGGCAACGGGTATTAACCTTGCGCGATTCTCCGCCGCAATTAAACCGCGTGGTTTTCGAGATCATACCGCGAAGATAGACACTACCCCCGGCTAAGCACAAACACGCCCGCGACGATTAAGCTCGCCGCGACGCCGTCACGGAAGGTAACGACCTCGATGCCTTTTAAGGTAAAGTGCGCCAGGGCGAAGGTCACCAGAGGCGAGATGCGCCAGATCGGCGACAGGACCGCCGCCGGTCCGTGGAGCAACGCGTAAAAGGTGAAGAGCGAGCCCAATCCCTCGGTAATTCCCGACAACGCGCACAAGATTAACGCCTTCGCGGGCACCCGCTGCCACTCAATCTGGAGTCCGAGCGGACGGGCGAACAAAAACATAAAGAGCAGCGCCGTCGATTGAGTGATCAGTGTGCCGAGAATCGGTAAATGAGAGTCGCTGAGCCCGATCTTTTTGAAGATCGGATTGACAGCGAAACAGAGCGCGGCGATGATCGGAAAGAGAAAATAGCGGAAGCGATCGACGACGCGCGCGCCGCTATCCTTGGTGTGCGTGAGCACGGCGATGCCAATCACGATCAGGGTCAATCCACCGACCAGTAACCCACTCACCTGTTCACCGAGAAAAACAACCGCCAGGAGCGCCGTTAGAAAGGGGGAGCCGTTCTTAACCGAAGTGGCCTTGGAGGCACCGACCTTGTCGATGCCCTTGTAGTAAAAAACTTTACCAAAGCTGGCGCCGACCGCGCCGGCCAAGAAAAACGACCAAAAAGCCCGCCCGGTAAAATCGATAGGAACGAACTCGCCGTAATAAGCCGCCAGACCGACCAGCAGAACGACCGAGACGTGTTGTTGGACCAAAGTCGCCGTGCTCACGTTTGTTTGCTTGAGCGCGCGCTTGAGCATCAGCGGGGCGACGCCCCACAAGGCACCGGCCAACAGGGCGTAGGCAACCCCTACTTGTAGTTCAGTACCGAACACGGGAGCCGGGTTATTTTTTCGTCTCGTCTTTCGGCTCGGCTATTTTCTTTTCGATGTTCTCGACGCCTTTCACCATCCCCTCCATCATCGCCCTTTCTTTCTGCATACCTTGTTCAATCGCCTGCTTCGCCGCCTCATCGCGCTGCGCCTGATCTTTTTTGTCGCCGCAGGCCGATAGTGCCGCGATTGATGCGGCGATGACCGTCAGACGAATTAGCTTATCCATCGTTATCCTCCTGACATTTCGCACTCACTTGCCTCGATGATTCATGCGCCGAGAAAGACGCATGACCCAGTGTCGATCGAGGTGGACCGTGTCGGAGCCAAGGCAAGTTATTCGGAGTCGCAAATAGCAAATCTCAAACTGCCAATTTTACAATCGAAGATCTACGATTTGAAATTCCGAGCGCCGGCGAGGGGCCGGCCCATGGCCTTTGCTGCGCAAGGGTTGCCGTTCGATCGCGGTGTCACTGTCAATCGTGCAGGCTAGCAGTGATCTGGAATAACAGCAATCTACCCGCCGACGCAAGTCAGGGCGGCGCCTTCTCAGGACCATCATCGCACCGACTTATTTTCTCCGCGCGGTTTTGCTATGCTGATCGCAGGATGGCGATCGAACAGTGCATAAAGACCCTGCTTGTCTCGCTGTTTTTGCTCTGTTGCGCCGCCTCGCTCTCCGCTCAAGCTCCCAGTCAGTCACGGATCGGAACCAATTTGACCGTCGCCGCTTTCGGCGGCTGGCGAACGGCTCAAAAGGGCGTCGACTTTCGCACCATCGTGCTCGAGCGCATCGAGCCAAATTACCAAGTGGAGCTTAAACTCGTGCGTTTTGACCCCGCGGCGATCACGCCACGAATTTTGCACGGGCGAGATTTGCAATTATTAAACGGCGCAAATACCAAAACCTTCGCCGAAATGACCGGCGCGATCGCCGCGATCAACGCAAACTACTTTGATGAAAAAGGCCGCGCCCTGGCATATCTCAAGACCGCGGCAAAGGAAATCAACCGCAGTGTATCCAAACACTCGCTCTATACCGGAGTGTTCGGCCTGCGCGATGGTTCGCCCTTTGTCATGCACCGCGACGACTTCAAGCCGAGCCAGGCGAGTGAAGCGCTGCAATCCGGCCCGCTTTTGCTCCATCGCGGCACGACGGTCGGGGTGATGCGAGGTCTTGGCCGCTACGCTCGTCGCGCCGTTGTCGGCATCGATCGGGATGGAAGGGTGATCATCGCGGTCACCGACGCGGTTCTCGGCGGATTGAGCTTCGCCGAGCTGCAGGCACTGTTCGCCAAGCCAAAGGCACAGCTCGATACCACGGACTTGCTAAATCTTGACGGCGGCGGTTCAGCGCAACTCTATCTGAAGGCAGGTTCATTGGAAGAATGGGTGGCGGGAACAACGGATGTGCCCGTCGCCATCGGCTTCTTCGCCAAGGCCAATTGAGCTGGCTCACTCAAAGTCGGAATATCTCCCGCAAAGGCGCAAAGGTATTAAGAAAAATTTCTTTTCCGAGCTTGGCGTCTTTGCGCCTTAGCGGGAGAATCTTCCGAATCCAATCCTCATTTTTATTTCGCGCCTTTTGCGTTCTTTGCGGCTAATATCCCAAATCCGAATTCCCTATTTTGTAATCTTTGTGGTTTTACGAATTTATTCCAGCGAAAAGAACGCCAGGCGGCTCCAACTGAGCGCGATATGCGGGAGGATGCCCAGATACAGGGTGCCGATCGCCGCGATCGCAACGGCGCAATAGACAAACGGCGACTGGCGAAAGCCTTTGCCTTCGGCGCCGCCTTCTTCCATGTACATCGCGACGATCACCCGCAGATAATAGATCACCGAGAGCAAGCTGTTGAGCACGCCGATGATGGCAAGATTCAAGTGGCCCGCCAGTACCGCTGAGCGGAACACGTAGAATTTCCCGGTGAAGCCCGCCAGCGGCGGAAACCCGGCCAGCGACAGCATGAAGAGCGACATCGCCAACGCCAAGAACGGCCGCTTAAAGCCCAAGCCGGCAAAGTCGCTATAATTTTCACGCGGCTCTTTGTCTTCAGACAAACTGGTGAGCACCGCGAAGGCGCCCAGGGTCATGAAAGAGTAGGTCAACAGGTAAAACAGCAGCGCCAAACCGCCCCATTCGACGCCGACGACGATCGGAATCAGCAGATAGCCGGCATGGGCGATGCTCGAATAGGCGAGCATGCGTTTGACGCTCGTCTGGGTGATCGCGAGCAGATTGCCCAATGTCATGGTCGCGATGGCAATGATCCACAGGGGAAACATCCAGTCGCCCGCCAAGGGCGATAACTTATTCATGAGGATGCGCGCCCAAGCGGCGAATGCCGCGGCTTTGACCGCCACCGACATGAAGCCCGTCACCGGAGTTGGCGCGCCGTCGTAGACGTCCGGCACCCAGAAATGAAACGGCACGGCGCCGATTTTGAAGACGAAGCCGATCACCAGCAAGAAACCGCCACCAATCAAGTAAAGCGGCCACTCGCTCGGCTGGTCGAGCAAGTAGGCGCTAATTTGGTTGAGATTGGTCGAACCGGTGGCGCCATAGATGAGGGCGATGCCGTAAAGCAAGAATCCGGTAGCGAAAGCACCCATGAGAAAATATTTCATCGACGCTTCACTGGCGCGGCCACTCGAGCGCCACATGCCGGTCAGCACGTAGAGGGCAATCGACATGGTTTCCAGGGCGAGAAAAAACACCATCAAATCGTTGGCCGCGGCCATCAAAATCATTCCCACGGTGGCGAACAGAATCAGGGCATAGAACTCACCCTCGTGAATCCGCGTTTGCCTGACGTAATGGATCGATGACAGAATCGTCAGCGCCGCCGCGAGCAGGAAGATCATCGTGAAGAACAGCGCGAAGTTGTCGAGCACGATACTGTCGGCGAACGCGCTCTCCTGCCTGTCGGTCAGCAGCACAGCGACTTCCGCGGCGGCTAGTGCGAGGCCGACCAGACTGTAGAACGCAAGTACGCCTTTGGGCTCATCTTCGTCGATGAACAGATCTCGGACGACGACGACCAATGCGGTCACCAACACCTGGATAGCCGGCACCAACGGCGTGAGATTAACGTCCATCGTTCGGCTGTTCTCCGCCCAGGTTTGGGTCAACCGGCGGCGGCGCCGGCGGCACGTTGAGAATTCTTTTCAAGCTCAGTTCAACGGCCGGCTTCATTCGAGCAAGAAAGGGCTGCGGGTAGACACCCATGTAGACGATCAAAAGGAGAATCGGCGCCAAAATCGTCAGTTCACGGCCGCTCAAATCCTGTAGCCGCTGATTTTCTGGATTGCTCAGGGGACCGAAAATGACCCGGCGAATCATCCAGAGCATATAGATCGCGCCCAAGATCACCCCCGTTGCCGCCACGGCGGTCCAAACCGGTGCGACGCTGAAGGCGCCAAGCAGAATCAGGAACTCACCGACGAAGCCGTTCAGTCCGGGCAAGCCGATGGACGCGAAGGTCACGATCAATAGCAATGACGAGAATACCGGCATCTGCTGCCATAAGCCGCCGAAGTCATCGATCCTGCGGGTGTGGCGCCGGTCATAGATCATGCCAACCAAGAGAAACAGCGCACCGGTGGACAAGCCGTGATTGAGCATTTGATAGATCGCCCCTTGGACTCCTTGCAGGTTGAGCGCGCAAAGGCCGAGCATGACGAAACCGAGGTGACTGACGGAAGAATAGGCGACGAGTTTTTTGATGTCTGATTGCATCATCGCCACCACGGCGCCGTAGATGATGCCGATGACCGCGAGCGCCATGATACCCGGCAGCGCCGCCTGCGCGGCGTCGGGAAAGAGCGGCATCGCGAAACGGAGAAAACCGTAAGTGCCGAGCTTCAAGAGCACGCCGGCGAGAATCACCGAGCCGGCGGTGGGCGCTTCGACATGGGCGTCCGGCAACCAAGTGTGAAAGGGAAACAGCGGCACCTTGATGGCGAACGACAAGGCAAAAGCGAGGAAAAGCCACGACTGTTGATCGAAGGGAAGATTCAAACCATAGAGTTCGAGCAGATCGAAGGTGAAGACCTGGGTTAACTGCGCGTGCCGCGTTGCCAGATAAATGATCGCGACCAGCATCAGCAAGCTGCCGGCCATCGTGTAGATGACGAACTTAAGCGCCGCGTAGATACGCCGAGGGCCGCCCCACACACCGATCAGAAAATACATGGGCACCAGCATCACTTCCCAGAAAACATAGAATAGGAACAGATCGAGCGCCACAAAGGCACCGAGCATGCCGGTCTCGAGCAGCAGCATGAAAATCAAATATTCTTTGATTTTGTCTTTGACCGACCACGACGCCAAAATCGCCAACGGCATCAGCAAGGTCGTAAGCAAGACTAAGAACAGGCTGATGCCGTCGACCCCGAGAATATATTGAATGCCAAAATCGGGCATCCACGCCACCCGCTCGACGAACTGCATATTGCCGTGGCTAGGGTCAAACAGATTGAGGATATTAAGCGACCAAAGAAAATCCCCGGCGCTGGCGCCGAGCGCCACCGAAAACAGCGCGGCGCTTCGCCGGCGCGGCAAGCATAACAGCAGGGCCGCGCCCAGCACCGGGATGGCGAGCAGTAGAGTCAAATCTCCGAAGCCGGCCGCTGTCATGGTCACAGTTGTCCGAGAAAATAGGCTAGCAGCGCCAGCGCGCCGGTTAAAAACATCGCGGCGTAATGCTGCACGTTGCCGGTTTGTAGGTAGCGCCAAATGTTGCTAAACCTGCGTGCCGTGGTAGCCACGCCGTTCACCGTCCCATCGATCACCCAGGGATCGATGATGCGGGCAAAAAAGCTGGCAAGCGCGGTAAACGGGCGGACTATCGCAAGATCGTAAAATTCATCGACATAAAATTTATTAAAGGAAATTTGGTAAAAGAGCCCGCCGCCGGCTTGGGATCCGGTTTGCGCGCCGGTCTTGCGATAGTTCACAAATGCCAGCAAAAAACCGCTGACGACCACGCCAAGAGTCAACAATGTGATGATCATTTCGGTGCTCACCGAATCGTGGTGAACCTCGCTCACACCCAACACCGGCTCAAGCCAATGCTCCCAGCGGCTGCCCCAGAGATATTCAGGCGCGCCCAACCAGCCGCTAAAGATCGAACCGGCCGCGAGAATCACCAATGGCAGCGTCATCACCGCCGGGGATTCGTGCAGGTGCGCCTTGGCGTGGGCATCGACGCGGCACTCACCGTGAAAGACCATGAAGAGCTGACGGAACATATAAAAAGTGGTCATGCCGGCGGTGATCAAGCCGATGGACCAAAGACCGGTCGCCCCATGGCTGAAGGTCTGCCAAAGGATTAGATCCTTAGAAAAGAACCCGGCAGTGAACGGCACACCGGCGATTGCCAACGTGGCAACCAGGTAGGTCCAGTAAGTCACCGGCATGAACCCCTTGAGCCCGCCCATCTTGCGCATATCCTGCTCTCCGCCCAGCGCGTGAATCACGCTGCCCGAACCCAGGAACAAGCAAGCTTTGAAAAACGCATGGGTAAAGACGTGGAAAATCGCCGTGCCGAAAGCACCCACGCCGACGGCGAGGAACATGTAGCCCAGCTGGCTCACCGTTGAATAGGCGAGGACTTTTTTAATATCGTTCTGGGTGAGCGCGATGGTTGCGGCAAAGAAGGCCGTCGCCGCGCCAATCACGGCGATCAGCGCGAGAGTGGCCGGCGCCAAAATGAAGAGAAAATGCAGCCGCGCCGTCATATAGACCCCGGCGGTCACCATGGTCGCGGCATGGATCAGGGCACTGACCGGCGTTGGTCCGGCCATCGCATCCGGCAGCCAGACGAATAGAGGAAGCTGCGCCGACTTGCCGGCGGCGCCAACGAAGAGCAAAACGGTAATCAAAGTTATGGTCGCCGGTTCGAGCATTTTTACATGCTGCTGTAATTCGACGAAGTCTAAGGTCCAAATTCCCTGGCGACCGAGCTCGGTGACCAGCACGAAGATGCCGAGAATGAAGCCAAAGTCGCCAATGCGATTGACGATGAACGCTTTGTTGCCGGCGATGGTGTTGTTGTGATCGTGATGCCAAAAACCGATCAGTAGATAAGAGCAAAGACCGACGCCCTCCCAACCGACAAACAAAATTAGCAGGTTGTCGCCCATGACCAGCAGGAGCATGAAGAAAATAAACAAATTAAGATAAACGAAAAAGCGCACCCGATCCTCGTCGTGCGCCATGTAACCGAGGGAGTAAAGATGGATCAGAAAACCGATGCCGGTGACGATCAGCAGCATCACCGCGGTCAGGGCATCGACCTGAAATGACAAAGCAACTTGGAACGAACCGGATTCGATCCAGGTGTAAAGCGTATCGCGCCAGATGCCGTGCGCCGGCAATTGCCAGAAAACGTAACACGCCAGAGCGAACGAAGCGCCCACGGCCGCCGCCGCCAACGCCCCGGCGGTTTGTTTTCCGAGCGCGCGGCCGAAGAACAGATTGAACCCGCTGGCGAGCAATGGAATCAGCGGCATCCAGCGTAAAAGATCGTATGCCACGCTGCTCGGCTCCGGGCTTACCATTTGAGTAACTGCATCTCCTGGGGGTCGAGGGATTGGCGGTGACGAAACACGGATATGATGATAGCGAGGCCGATCACCGCCTCCGCGGCGGCAACGGCCATGACAAAAAAGACCGACACCTGGCCATCCGCGGAGCCGAGATAACGGGAAAAAGCGATAAAGGTGAGATTCACCGCGTTGAGCATCAGCTCGATCGACATCAGCACCACGATTAGATTGCGGCGAATCAACACGCCAATGACCCCGATAGCGAAAATCACCGCGCTAAGAATCAGATAGTGATGCAGCGCTACCATCGGCCTTAATGTTCCCTCTTCGCCAACACCACGGCACCGATGATTGCGACCAGCAATAACACCGAAGCGATTTCAAAGGGCAGGACGAATTCGTTGAATAGACTCTTTGCCAGCATCTCCGGGCTGCCGAAGCTCTCCGTGGCCGCCAGCGGGTTTGCCGGGGACTCGTCAATGATAAACATGGGCGTCAACACGCACGCCAGCATGACAGCTAAGATCGTCCCAAAGCCCCACCACACGCCGCGTCGCCGCTCCAACTCCACAGGGTTGAGAAACATGATGACAAACAAGAACAAAACCATGATCGCGCCGGCGTAAACCATCACCTGCAAGATGCCCACCATCGGGGCGTGCAAGGTGACAAACAGTACGGCGACGATCAACAGCGCCGTAACCAATGCCATGGCGCAATGCACGACGTTACGTAGAAACACCACCAACAGCGATGAGATCACCAGCAGCGTGGCCAACAGATAAAAAATCACACTCGCCATATCCATGCTTCGACACTGCCATTTGCCACTGACCACGCTGCTCGCGGCGTGGAACCATTGAATCGGGTTTTCCAAGGGGCGAGCAACCCCTTGGGTCGCGGGCGGGGTCAAGTCCTTGCCCGCCATGTGGCTCGGTTTATTGCCAGGCGACGATCCAAAGCGCCGTCACGACAATGTTCATCAGGGCCAGCGGCAATAGCATCTTCCAACCCAAGCGCATCACCTGATCGTAGCGAAAGCGCGGCACCGTCCAGCGCAAAAGAATTTGCAGCCAGCAGAAAAAAAACACTTTTACAGTAAACGCGCCCACTTGTAAAAAGACCACGGCGATCTGCGGCAGGAGCCACTGGCCGCCCCAGGGAAAGTGAAAACCGTCGCGCAGTAAGTAAGGAATTTGCCAACCGCCAAAGAAAAGCGTCGTCACCAGACCGGCGACGGTAACAATCTCGGCGAACTCGCCGGCGAAAAACATCAAAAACTTGCCGCCCGAATATTCGACGTGGTAGCCGGCGACCAGTTCCGATTCGCCTTCGGGCAAATCGAACGGGATGCGCTTGGTCTCCGCCACGGCGGCGGTGAAAAACAGCAAAAAGGCCAGCGGCTGGAGGAAAATTCCCCAGGCCGGCAGCCAGCCGATCAATGGATGCATAAAGCTCAGCCAACTTGGCAGCAGTGCGCCGATCAGCGTGGCTTGACCGCGGACGATCTCTTGGAGCTCCAAAGTACCGTAGATCATCAGCACGCCGATCACCGACAAACCCATGGCGATCTCGTAAGAGATCATTTGCGCCGAGCCGCGCACGCCGCCGAGCAAAGAGAATTTGTTGTTCGATGCCCAGGCGCCGATGACAATGCCGTAAACCCCCAAAGAGCCCATGGCGAAGACGTAGAGAATGCCGACGTTGAGATGGGCGACTTGTAAGTTGATCACACGGTCGCCCAGGTGCAACACATCGCCGAAAGGAATGACGGCGAAAGTCACCAACGCCGGAAACAGGGCCATGCAGGGGGCCAGCATGTGCAGAAATTTATCCCCTGCCGGCGGAATGAAGTCTTCCTTGGTGAGAAATTTTAGCGGATCTGCGATCAGGGTGTTGACCAGCCCCAATCCAGCGAAGCCGAAAATCGACGCGCGATTGGCGCCTATACGGTCCTGAATCAGCGCGCTACCCTTACGCTCGATCCAGCCGAGAATTCCGGCGAGGTTGAGGACCATGAACAAAACCAGCGCAGCTTTGACTGTGATAATCGCGAGATCGACGATCATGACGCGCCGCCACCGGCGCTTCCCAGCTCAGTTCCGAGAGCGCCGATCGAGTCGTAGTCCAAGCCTTGATAGGCGGCGACTTCACGGGCAATCGCCGCAAATACCTCGGCCGGTGTCGCATAGGCTTGCGGCGCGCCCGCGCCGTCCAATAGACGGAGAAAAATTTCGCTGTCCTGGAGCGCACCTTCGGGCGCAATCAGCGCGGCATTAAGGCGCTGCACTCGCCCTGCGCGGTTTGTGTAGGTGCCCTCTTTCTCGCCGAAGTGCGCCGCCGGCAAAACCACATGGGCGAGTTTTGCGGTCTCAGTCATACGCGTGTCCTGCACGACAAGAAATGAGAGCCTTTGCAGCGCGCCGCGGATTTTTTCGCCTTCGCCGTTAGCGTCGATCAGATCTTCGCCGACGACAAACGCCGCTGAATAACTCCCCGCGGCGAGCTGCCGCATCAGGGCTTCGAAACCGCCTTCCGAGGCAACCCCCATTTCCCGTGCGCCGCGAAAATTAGGGGAGCGGTCCGGGCTCATGAGTAACTTTTGCGTCGTCGTCAGCGCGCGCTCCTGGTAAAACACGTCGAGCGCCGCTTCCGCAGAGAATTGCTTGATCATTTTGGCGAACAAAAAGGCTTCTTCATTGGTGTTGCGCCCGGAGAGAATCGCCGCCAACGGTTGCGCCGAGCCAAGCCCGCTATAAACCGCTTGCAGTGCATGCTCCCACGTCGTCGGCACCAAACCGCCTTCCTGGCGGATCAGCGGCGCGGTCAAGCGCTCACCGCCGGTAAGACCGTGGAAACAGTAACGCCCTTCGTCACAAATCCAGTGGCTGTTGACCGCTTCGTTGAGTCGCGGCTTGAAGCGTGCGATGCGATTTTGATACGCTTCCACGCTGATATTGCAGCCGGTGCTGCAGCCGGGGCAAATCGACGGCGTCTTATTGAGATACCAAACGCGCACCTTGAAACGAAAGTCGCGGTCGGTCAGAGCGCCCACCGGACAGATATCGACGACATTGGCGGCTAAGGGATTATCGAGCACGGCGTCGTCGAACAGCGCGATGGTCGAATGATCTCCGCGGTTGACCACCGCCAGCTCATGGGTCTGGGTGACCTCCTGGCAAAAGCGCACGCAGCGCGTGCACTTGATGCAGCGCTCGCCGTCGAAGACGACATTGGGACCGAAAACCGTTTTCTTACGATCATGCACCTTGCCGAATTCGAAGCGGCTCTCCTGGCGGTTATGCTGCATGTAGTAATCCTGCAGAAAGCACTCGCCGGCCTGATCGCAGATCGGGCAGTCCACCGGGTGATTGATTAGAAGAAATTCCAGCACCGCCTTGCGCACCGCGAGTACTTTCGGGCTCTGCGTCAGAATCCCCATGCCCTCGGCTACTTGGGTATTGCAGGCGATTTGTAGCTTGGGCATCTTCTCGATCTCGACCAGACACATACGGCAATTGCCGGCAATGGAGAGCTTCGGATGATAACAATAGTGCGGGATCACGACCCCCACCTCGGCCGCCGCCTGGATGATGTTCTGACCCTTGGTGGTAACGACTTCCTTACCGTCGACGATGATACTTACTGGATCCATAGCAAAAGCCTGGGTTATTGGAGTCCTGGAGTATTGGGCCCCCGCCCGTCACTAGAATCCTCCATCATCATCCCACTCTTACCCTCTCACCGTGCATCGCTTCTCCGTGATATGCGCGTCAAACTCATCGCGATATTTTTTGATAAAAGCCGCCGCCGGCATCGCCGCGGCGTCGCCGAACGGGCAAATCGTATTGCCCATAATGTTGCCGCTGATGTTGAGAATCAAATCCAAATCGCTTTTTTGGCCGTCGCCATGCTCGATGCGGTGAAAGATCTTTTCCATCCAGTGGCAGCCTTCACGGCAGGGGCTGCACTGGCCGCAGGATTCATGGGCGTAAAAACGCGCGATGTTCCATGCCGCCCGCACCATACAGGTAGTTTCGTCCATGACGATGACCCCGCCGGAGCCGAGCAGGCTGCCCGCCGCCTGGACGGACTCGTAGTCTAAATTTACCTTTTCAATTTCCTCCGGCCGCAGCACCGGCATGGAGCCACCGCCGGGAATCACCCCTTTGAGTTTTTTGCCGTTGGGCACACCGCCGCAGTCGTCTTCAAGAAATTTTTTGAACGAGTAGCCCATTTCCAGCTCGTAGACGCCGGGCCGAGCGATATGCCCGCCCACACTGAAAAGCTTAGTTCCCTTGCTCTTCTCGGTTCCCATCGCGGCATAGGCCGCCGCGCCATGCTCGATGATCCAGGGAAGCGCCGCCAGCGTCTCCACGTTGTTCACCACCGTCGGACAGCCGAACAAGCCATGGGTGGCGGGAAAGGGCGGTTTGACCTTGGGCCAGCCGCGGCCACCTTCCAATGAAGATAGCAACGCGGTTTCTTCACCGCAGATATAGGCGCCGGCGCCGCGGTGCACAATGAGATCTAGATCGTAACCGGAACCATAAATATTTTTACCGATGAAACCCGCCTGGTAGGCTTCTTCGGCGGCGCGCTCCAATTGCTGAGTGCCAAAGACCATCTCGCCGCGAATATAGATAAAAGCCGTATGAGATTGGATCGCGTAGGCGGCGATCAGCGTGCCTTCGACGATCGCGTGGGGGTCTTGCTCGATGAGCAGTCGGTCCTTAAACGTGCCCGGCTCGCTCTCGTCGGCGTTGCACACCATATATTTAGGCTTGGGGTTATCCTTCGGCACGAAGCTCCACTTCATGCCGGTGGGAAAGCCCGCGCCACCCCGCCCACGCAAGCCCGAGGCCTTCACTTCATCGATCAGCTGTTCGGGCTTCATGCTCTCGACGACTTTCTGCCAGGCGTGATAGCCGCCGCGCGACTTGTAGGTCGCCAGCATGTGCGAGTCGGGAACACCGATATTGCGCAGTAGTAGCTTTTCCATGAACCATTAATGCGGATTGCAAAATGCCAAATGAAGGACGCAAAATGTTAGCGATTCTTTGATTTTAACTTTCGCATGATGCAATTCGAACTTTGAGTTGCTAATTTTCATTTCAACCCATCGAGGATCTCGCTGATCTTCTGTTCGGTTAGATTCTCGTGATAATCATCATTCACCTGCATCATCGGCGCCGTGCCGCAAGACGCGAGACACTCGACCTCCGACAGAGTAAAGCGGCCGTCCCCAGTGGTTTGGCCGCACTCAATGCCCAGTTTACGCTTAAGGAAGCCGGTCACCTGTTCCGCGCCGCGCAAGGCACAAGGCAGAGTGCGGCAAACTTGAATGTGATGCCGGCCGATGGGCTTCATGTTGTACATCGTGTAGAAGCTCACCACACCCTGCACCCGCGCCGGCGCTTGATCCATCAACTTGGCGACATACTCGATCGCCTCCGGCCCCAAATAGCCAAATTCCTGTTGCGCCAAGTAAAGCACCGGCAGCATCGCCGCTTCCTTTTTCGGATAGCGCGCCACGGTCGCTGCGAATTTCTTCAGCGTCTCAGGTGAGAACTCTAATGCCATAATCGATACGAACTTGGTGCAACTGAATGGTGTAGGAAATCGGGCTCGCCTAACCCCTAACCCTTGACCCCTTAGGCTCTCTTAACGATCGCACTCCCCGCCGATCATGTTGATCATGCCAAAGGTCGGAATGATGTCCGCGATCATATAGCCTTTAATCATTTCGTGAAACGCGCCCATGGCGATGAAACAGGGCGGCCGCACGCGCAAACGATAGGGCTTGCCGCCGCCATCGCTGACGACGTAAAAGCCGAGCTCGCCGTTGCCGCCTTCGACGGCCTGGTACGTTTCCCCCGCCGGCACCTGGATGCCGTCCATGATGATCTTAAAATGGTGCATCAAGCCTTCGATGCTGCCATAGACTTTTTCCTTTTCCGGCAGCACAAAGCGCGGATCGTCGATCCACACCGGACCGACGGGCAGCTGCTCGAGCGCCTGCTCGACGATCTTCATGCTCTGCTCAATCTCCCGCAGGCGGCAGAGAAAACGGTCGTAATTGTCGCCGCGGCTGCCGAGCGGCACTTCGAAATCCAATTGATCGTAAACCAAATAGGGAAACGCCTTGCGCACGTCATAATCGACGCCGGATGCGCGCAGGATCGGCCCGGTCAAACTGTAGTTCAGTGCCGTCTCCCGAGAGATCACCCCGACGTTCGACATGCGATCGAGAAAGATGCGATTGCGCGACAATAGCCGGTCGCAATCGGCGAGCAATTTTCGAATGGTCGTGAACGCCAAGATTACCCCTTCAGCAAAATCAGGCGGCAGATCATGCTTCAGCCCGCCGACGCGCACGTAAGTCACGGTGAGCCGCGCGCCGGTGAGATTCTCAATGATACGGGTAATCAGCTCGCGCGCTTCGATCATGTAGAAGCCCGCCGTGATCGCGCCCAACTCGGAGGCCGCCATGCCGCAGCAAGTGAGATGATCGAACAGCCGCGCCAGCTCGCTGATGACCACCCTGATATACTGGCAGCGCGGCGGGGTCTCGGCGCCAATGAGTTTCTCCACCGCCAAGGCGTAGCCGACGTTATTGATCAGCGACGAAGCATAATTGAGCCGGTCGGTGTAGGGGATCACCTGGGTCCAGGTTGCTTGCTCGCAACTCTTGTCGAAACCGCGGTGCAGAAAGCCCACTTCGACATCGCACTCGAGCACCTTTTCGCCTTCGAGCTTGAGATTGAACTTGATCGTGCCATGGGTCGCCGGATGGGACGGACCCATTTGCAGTTCCATGACTTCCGTCGGCAGCTCTGGATTATCTAATTTCATCGCGTGGATTGAACTTCCGTCGGCATCAGCGCTTGCTGCTCAATGACTTTTGCAAACGCAGCAATTTATTGCGCGATCGTTCATCGACGAAGGTGCCGTCGACGGGGCGTTCCGGCACTCTCGGCTGGCACAGATTGACCGGGTAATCCTTGCGCAAGGGATGGCCCTGGAACTCATCGTAGAGCAATATCCTGCGTAAGTCCGGGTGATCGATGAAGCGAATGCCGTAGAGATCCCAGACCTCCCGTTCGAGAAAATTCGCGCCGCGCCATAGCGGCGTCAGCGAATCCACCGTTGGGTCGTTCTCCGGCACCGCCACGCGCAGGCGCAAGCGGTAGCGGCTTTGGAGCGAAGCAATTTGATAGACCACTTCGAAACGTGGTTCTTGCTTTTGCCAATAGTCGACCGCGGTAATATCGCAGAGCAGGTCGAAGTTCAATTCATCTTTCAAGCGACGAAAACTTTCCCGCAGTCCATTACGGTCGAGCATGACGACGTCGTCGCCCTGCGCCACCCAAGACTGGAGAATTTTCGCGCCGAGTTTCTCGTGAATGCTGGCGATCTGGAGACCGGTCTCAGACATGTACAATCAATCCCACTCCAGCGCGCCCTTCTTCCAGACGTAAACATAGCCAATGGCAAGAATCGCCAGGAAGATGCCCATTTGCACCAGACCGAAGATGCCTAACTGGCGGAAATAAATCGCCCAGGGATAGAGAAAAACCACTTCCAGATCGAAGATCAGAAACAACATGGCCACCAGGTAAAACTTGATCGACACGCGGGTGCGGGCATCGCCTTTCGGCGGATTGCCTGACTCGAACGGCTCGGCTTTGACCGCGTTGAGCGATTTGGGCCCGACTTTAGAGGCCACTAAAAGCAGCGCGAGCACCACCACCGCGGCCAGGGCAAAAATTACCACCAGCGGAAAAAACGGATCATCCATCAATAAACGCCGTCACTTCGCAGCCCCGCTATTGAGCCCGGCTTTGACCAAAGGCGATTTCAATCCCCTTTGAAAACTCCACTCACTCGTTTCACGATGCGTCAGGCGTGGTTCACCGCAAACTAGCTGATTAAAAAAAACCATACCTTCCCGGAGCGAAAAGGTATGGATTCTTTACCGTGATGACCATTCAATCTAATGAAATTAGTATTGGAAAAGCGCTAGGTTGTCAAGGTAACGGAGCCGGATGATGGATCGCAACTGGCAACCTGCTATGGCTCTCGAAGCGCGCCGTTCCAGACAAATTGGCGATTGACGCTGGCGCGCTGTCGGTGTTAATCCTCGAATGTTATCAGACT
>Ga0214472_10002260_pt1 | contig 20903 bp, 21 predicted proteins | sample RVTome_6_FD_207662 | JGI IMG/M metagenome (GOLD analysis project Ga0214472, IMG submission 207662) | Soil microbial communities from uranium-contaminated site in the Upper Colorado River Basin, Wyoming, United States - RVT140D175 | ecosystem: Environmental > Terrestrial > Soil > Contaminated >...
CTCAGCGCCGCGCCCGCAATTCGTCCGCCTTGCGCATATGCCGCTCCAGGCGGCGTAGCGCCAGTGACAGGCTGACGGTCATCAGCAAATAAACGTAGGCAACGATCGAATAGGTCTCGAAAAACCGGAACGAGCCTGCCGCGTAGACCTTGCCCATCTGCGTGACGTCGGCGACGCCGAGCACGGAAACCAGCGACGAATCCTTGACCATGGCGACGAAATCGTTGCCGAGCGGCGGCAGGATGGTGCGGATCGCCTGCGGCAGGATGATCAGGCGCAGGCGCTGCAACCGGGTCAGTCCGAGCGCCTTGGCGGCCTCGATCTGGCCGATATCGACGGCAAGGATGCCGGCGCGAAAAATTTCGGCGATGAACGCGCCGTAGCCAAGCATCAGCGCCAGGATCGCCCGCCACAGCAGTGAAACGTCGCGCACCGCCAGTTCCGTGGCGATGCCCGCTTCGAGCAGCGGCGAAATCAGCCAGTTCCAGAATTGTACGAAAGCCGGGACGCCGGCAAAGGCGATCCAGAACAGCAGCACGAGGATCGGCACGCCGCGAATGAGTTCGACGTAAAAGCGCGAGACCTGGCGCAGGACGATCGAACCGGATAGCGCCATCAGCGCCAGCGTCAGGCCAAGCACGGTCGCAAGCGCAAAACCGGCCAGCGTGACGAATACCGTGATGCCGACGCCGCGGGCGATTGCCTGGAAAATCTGCGAATGCAGGCTCGAATTGGCAATCGCGATCGCCGCGGCCGCCGCGAGCGCGACCAGCGACAACAGCCACCAGGGGAAATCCTCGCGTTCAAGCCGCGCGCCGGGGTTCATGCCCGCGCCCCGCCCGACGCCGGGCCGGCTACTCGCCGAGCTTGTAGTCGAGGAACCACTTCTTGTTGAGCGCGTCGAGGGTCCCGTCGGCCTTCATCGAAGCGAGCGCCGCATTAATAGGCGCAACGAGTTCGGATCCTTTCGGGAAGATGAAACCGAAATCCTCCGATCCGAGCGGCCCGCCGATGATCTTGAGGCCGCCATTGGAGGCGTCGACATAGCCCTGCGCCGCTACGCCATCGGTCAGCACCAGGTCGACGTCGCCGGCCTTGAGTGCCTGTACCGTGGCGCCAAATGTCTCGAACAGCTTGATGCGCGGATTCTGCTCGTTGCCGTCGAGGATGTCGTAGACGGAGACATAGAACGGCGTCGTGCCGGGCTGGGCGGCGATCAACAACTTGTCCTGCGCCGCGAACTCCTTCTCCTCGGAAAACCGGGTCTCGTCGGCGCGCACCAGCATGCGCATTTCCGAATGCATGTAGGGATCGGAAAAGTTGACTTTCTCCTTGCGGTCGTCGCGGATGGTGATGCCGGTCATGCCGAGATCATATTGCTTGTCGGAAACCGCCTGGATCATCGCGTCCCACGACGTGTTCTGGTACTCGACCGCAAAATTCAGGCGCTTGGCGATTTCGGCCATCGCATCGTATTCCCAGCCGATCTGCTTGCCGCTCTTCGGGTCGATGAATTGCAGCGGCGGATAGGCGTTTTCGGTAACGACCACGACCTTCTTGCCGCCGAGATCGGGCAGCGATTGGGCCAAAGCGGTTGCTGAAAGGGCGATCGTCGCGGCAAGGGCTGCGACCAGGGTACGGCGGGTTAACATTTGCGGCTCCTGTCGGGACTATCGGAAAAGCGTGGCGCGAAACTAGCGCAATGCAATCAAGGCGAAAAGTCCGGCCGCCAACACCGCCTGCCGCTGCCGCTGGCTGGTGCGCGCGAAAACAAAGGCGGCCAAACGGCCGCCTTGATCGAAATCCTGCGACGATCGGTAATCAGGCCTTGGCTTCGGCTGCGGCCTTTTCCTTGTCCTCGGCCGCCTTCTCGGCGGCGAGCGCTTCGGCAGCCGCCACTTTCTCGGCCTCGATCCTGGCCTTTTCGGCGACCAGCGCCACGCGCTCGGCGTCGCCGAGACGCTTGGCGCGCACGCCCGTATTCTCCGAAATGCGGGCCGATTTGCCGCGCCGGTCGCGCAGGTAATAGAGCTTGGCGCGGCGCACCTTGCCGCGACGCACGACCTCGACCGCCTCGATCAGCGGCGAATAGACCGGGAAGACGCGCTCGACGCCTTCGCCATAGGAAATCTTGCGGACGGTGAAATTCTCGTTGAGGCCGGCGCCCGATCGCCCTATGCAGATGCCTTCGAAGGCCTGAAGACGGGTACGATTGCCTTCGGTGACACGGACCATCACCCGCACCGTATCACCGGCTTCGAATTCGGGAAGCTTGCGCTTGGCGGCAATCGCCGCGGCCTGTTCAGCCTCGAGTTGCTGGACGATGTTCATGGCTTTCCATTCCTTTTATCGCAGGCCGCGTGGACCCGTTCGAGCCGCACGGCGCTGTCATTGTTGGTTCGACGGCCAGAGCGCTCCCGAAATGCTGGTTTCCGCGAATTGTCGCTGGAAGCGGGCTTCTTGCCCGGAGCGAATGCGCCAGTCCCTTTCCGGCACTGGAAAAAGTCGCGCCGTCCATAGTGCAAACGCCCGATTTTGTCGATACCGGTTCAGCCGGGTTTTTTGCCGATCAGCTCCGGCCGGCGCTCGGCCGTTAGCCGTTCTGCCTGCGCGCGCCGCCACGCGGCGATCCGCCCATGGTCGCCCGAGGTCAGTACCTCGGGAATGGCTCGGCCCTCCCATTCCTGCGGGCGGGTGTAGTGGGGATATTCCAGCAGATCGCCCTCGAAACTTTCCTGCGATTGCGATCCGGCATTGCCCATGACGCCCGGCAGCAGGCGTACGATCGAGTCGAGCAGGACGACCGCCGCCGGTTCGCCGCCCGACAGCACGTAATCGCCGACGGAGACTTCGATCAGCCGCCGCGCCTCGATCACCCGTTCGTCGACCCCCTCGAAGCGGCCGCAGACGATGACGACGCCCGGCCCATGCGCCAGTTCGCTTGCATAGGCTTGCGTCAGCGGTCGGCCGCGCGGGCTCATCAGCAGGCGCGGTCGCGGATCGGCGTCGGGCGAGGCGGCGTCCACCGCCGCGGCCACCACATCGGCGCGCAGCACCATGCCGGCGCCGCCGCCGGCTGGCGTGTCGTCGACCTGGCGATGCCGTCCGATGCCGAATTGCCGCAGCGCCACGGTCTCCAGGCTCCAGACGCTGTCCTCCAGCGCCTTGCCCGCCAGCGAAAAAGCCAGCGGTCCAGGAAACATCTCCGGAAATAATGTCACCACGCTGGCACGGAATCCGACCTTCTTGTTCATGTTGCGTCCGGTTTCGCCTCTGTCATCGCCGGCGGGTCGATGACGATCCGGCCGGCGGCAGGATCGACTTCCGGAAAATTGCGCCGTGTGAAAGCGAACCATTCGGTCGACCCGGATTCCCGGGCGATTTCAAGGATATCGCCGGCTCCGAAATTGTTGACGGCTGTGATTTTTCCGAACACCTGACCCGCGACCGTCACGACCGGCAGGCCGATGAGGTCGGCAAGGTAGAAATCATCCTCGCCGGCAGCCGGAAGCGCGGCGCGCGGCGCCAAGAGTTCGACGCCGGCCAACGCCGCCGCCTGCTCTCGCGTTTCGACGCCCTTGATCCGCGCGACGACGCGGTCGCCGATGACCCGGGCGCCAGTGACCTCGAATCTACGGCCGGTTCGGTCGGTCAGCAAACCGTAGCTGGCAAAGGCAAGCGGTTCTGCGGTGAAGCTCTTCACCCGCATTTCTCCGTGCACGCCATGCGAGGCGCCGATGCTGGCGACGACCACAAATCGTTCCGCCATTCGCACGTTGCCGATGCCCGGTCTGGCCGGCGAGACGCTTACGCCTCGGCCGGCGCGCTTTCTGCTTCGGCAGCCGGCGCTGTTGCGGCGGCTGCGGCCTCGTCTGCCTTCTGCTTGGCGGCGGCAAGGCGCTCCTGCGCTTTCTTGCGCGGCAAAGCCTTTTTCGGGTTGCTGCGCGCCGGGCGCTTGGCGAGACCGGCGCCGTCGAGGATGCGCAGCACACGATCGGTCGGCTTGGCACCCTTCGACAGCCAGTACTGGACGCGTTCGCCATTCATTGCGACCTTTTCGGCGCCTTTCGGCAGAAGCGGATTGAAGGTGCCGAGCTTCTCGATAAAGCGCCCGTCGCGAGGGCTACGCTCATCGGCAACGACAAGTGCGTAGAACGGACGCTTCTTTGTGCCCGCACGGGCAAGTCGGATTTTCACGGCCATGATATCTTAGCTCCTAGTTTGGCGTGGTTGCGGCCACGGCTAGTCGCCGCGGGCCTGTTCGTGATGACGGATGACTTCGCGGATGATGAAGTTCAGCAGTTTTTCCGCAAAATCGGGATCGAGTTCAGCCTGTTTGGCGAGCGCCCGCAGGCGATCGACCTGCTTGCGCTCGCGATCCGGGTCAGCGGGCGGCAGGCCGTGGGCAACCTTCAGTTCGCCGACCGCCTTGGTGATGCGAAAGCGTTCGGCAACGATGTGGATCAGCGCCGCGTCGAGATTGTCGATCGAGGCGCGGAACGCCTTCAGTTCGGCGGGCATGTCGTTCATGCCGCGTTCCTCCCCCTGGATTTTGCCAGCAGTTCGGCCGGAGGCAAATGACGATATAGCAGCGCCCCGCCATAGGGCCGGATCTCGGTCGTGCCTTCGCAGATCGCGCCGAGGCTTTCGGCAAGCCGGATCGACGGCGTGTTCTCGGGGTCCATACAGGAGACAGCCGTGTTCCAGCCGAGATTTGCGTAGGCGTAGCGCAGCGCCGCGAGCGCCGCTTCCTTCGCCAGACCCCTGCCCTGGAATTCCGGCATCATTGTCCAGGCGATCTCCGGTTCCGGCCAGCCGACCGGAAACCACGGACCGACGAGGCCGGCAAACTTGCCGCTCGCCTTGTCCTCAACCGCGAACTTGCCGTAGCCGCGCAAGGCCCAGCTGCCGGCATAGCCAGCGAGCCGGCGCCAGGCTTCCTCCGGGCCGGACGGGCCCCCGATATAGTGCGATCCATCGGTGGCCATGAACGCGGCAAAGGGCTCGAAATCCGCCGGTCCGATGCCGCGCAAGATCAAGCGTTCGGTCTCGATCACGGGGACGAGAGTCATTTCTTCTTCCCCATCCCGGGCAAGCCGGGAAGCCCGCCCGGCAGTTTCGGCAACCCACCACCCATGCCCATTTCGCGGGCCATGCGCTCCAGTTCTTGCGGATTCATCCTGGAGAGATCGGGCATGCCGCCCGCCATTCCGCCCCCCAACCCGGGAAGTCCGCCCATTGCTCCGCCCGTCATCTTGTTCATCAAGCCGGCGCCGAGCCCGCCGAACAAGCCGCCCTTGCCGCGGCCGAGCCGCTTCATCATGTCGGCCATCTGCAGGTGCATTTTCAGCAGCTTGTTGAGGTCCTGAACCGAAGTGCCGGAACCGGCGGCGACGCGCTGCTTGCGCTTGGCGTTGAGGATTTTCGGGCTCCTGCGCTCCTGGCGGGTCATCGACGAGATCATCGCCTGCTGGCGCTTGAAGATCGCGTCATCGATGCCGGCGGCCTCGATCTGCTTCTTCATCTTGCCGATGCCGGGCAGCATGCCCATCAGGCCACCCATGCCACCGAGCTTCTGCATTTGCTGAAGCTGGTCGGACAGATCGTTGAGGTCGAATTCGCCCTTCTGCATGCGCCGCGCCATCGCGGCGGCCTTTTCGGCGTCGATATTGGCCGCAGCCTTCTCGACCAAGCTGACGATATCGCCCATGCCGAGGATGCGGTCGGCGATGCGGCCCGGATGGAAATCCTCGAGCGCGTCCATCTTCTCGCCGGTGCCGATCAATTTGATCGGCTTGCCGGTTACCGCGCGCATCGACAAGGCCGCGCCGCCGCGACCGTCGCCGTCGACGCGGGTCAGCACAATGCCGGTAATGCCGACGCGACTGTCGAAGGCGCGGGCGAGATTGACCGCGTCCTGGCCGGTCAGCGCGTCGGCGACCAAGAGGATTTCATGCGGATGGGACTTGGCCTTGATATCGGCCATCTCGACCATCAATGGCTCGTCGATATGCGTGCGGCCGGCGGTGTCGAGGATGACGACGTCATAGCCGCCGAGCTTTCCGGCCTGGATTGCGCGCGCGGCGATATCGACCGGCCCCTGGCTCGCAATCACCGGCAGGGTGTCGATGCCGGTCTGTTCGCCGAGCTGGCGCAATTGCTCCTGGGCCGCCGGCCGGCGCGTGTCGAGCGAGGCCATCAGCACCTTCTTGCGCGACTTTTCGTTGAGCCGCTTGGCGATCTTGGCCGAAGTCGTCGTCTTGCCCGAACCCTGCAGGCCGACCATCATGATGACGACGGGGGCAGCGGCGGCGAGGCTGATCGGTTCGGCCTGCGACCCGAGCACGGCGACCAGCTCGTCATGGACGATCTTGATAACCATCTGGCCGGGCGTGACCGATTTCACCACGTCGGCGCCGACCGCCTTTTCGCGGACCCGCTCGGTGAAATCGCGCACCACTTCGAGCGCGACATCGGCCTCGATCAGGGCGCGACGGATTTCGCGCAGCGCCGCGCCGACATCCTTGTCCGAAAGCGCGCCGCGCCGCGTCAGGCCTTCGAAAATATGGCCGAGCCGATCGGATAGCGATTGAAACAAGTCGAGGCTTTCCTTGTCGAACCGATGCCCAAAAGACGTTTCGCATCCGGGGGCGCATCGCGCTGCCGGATGTTTGCCGCCGGGATCTCTTTATACCTTTACGGGTCCCGGAAGGCGGTCGAAATCGTCGGTTGGACGAGATTTGGCGCGCTTAGACCCGCTTTTGCCGCCAAAGTCAACAAATTCCGGTCACGCTTTGGTCACCCGGCGGCGCGCAACCCGACCGCGGCGCGGATCAGCGCTGCATTGTCCGGAGCCGGCTCGCCCGACGGTAGCAATAGCCCGTCCTCGAAGCCGATGCGGGCATCGAGGCCGCGCCGCAACGCCTCGCGATAGAGCGGCCATTTCGTTTTGTCGAAACCGTGCAACAGGCGCGGCATTGCCAATTGCGCGTCATCGAAAACCCGGATCGCCTCGGCCGCCATCTGCAATGCTTTTTCGACGCTCTGGACCTCGATCTCGATCAGCACGCGCAGGCAGTCTTTTGCACGCGCAAGCCCGGCCAGGCGCCGGGCATCGGCAACCGATGCAAGGCCGGCCTCGATTCCGATGCCCTTGGCGAGCATGATGTCGATGACCTCCGGCGCGTCGTCCTCGCCGAGATTGACCGAGACATAGTCGGGAAGGAGGTGCCAAGTGCGCAGCAAAGCGAGGCGTGCGCGCCCGCCCGGCCGGATTTGCTCGCGCGTCGACAATCCCACGGGCACGCCGGGTACTGCCGCGCGGATCGCCCGGACCGCTTGCGCGATGTCGTCGGGTTCAAGGCTTTCCAGGCCGTCGGCGCCGCGCGGATGCAAATGCAGTTCATTGGCGCCAGCAGCTACGACCCCAACCGCGTCGGCGGCGAGCTCGGCCACGGTAACCGGCACGGCGGCGTTTGCGGTTTTCGGACGATCACCATTCAGGCAGGCCTGCAACATCGGTATTCGTCTCGCAAAATGTACGACTTTTTCGTGCCGGCCGCAGCGCGCTTCGTCAACCGCCCGAATGCGTTTCTTATTCGAGCAGCGGCAACACCCGCTTGACGAGGATGCCGCGCAGGCGAGCCGGAATTATGCCGAAGACGCGTTTTGCCGCCGGCCGGAGCAGGCCCAGCCAAAGATGGACTTGGAGATGCCCGCGCAGGCGCAAGACCAGGACATGGTCGCGCACGGGCGCCGCGCTTTCGGTCCAGGTGAATTTGTAGGCGACGCCGGGGATCATGAAATCTGCAACCGCGAGTTGCCGGTCAAAACAGGTCCGGATCACCTCGCCCAAATGCAGCCTGCCCGGGCTGAAGGATTCGTATTCGACGTCCCAAGTGGCCATGAAGGCATAGTAGCACCCGTGATAAACGAAACCCCACTGGTCGGCGATTGGTTTGCCGCAGTGTTCGAGCGTCATCGCCAGGATTTCGACGCCGGTTGCCCGCGCATCCGCGAACCGGGCGAGGAATTCGGAGAAGTTTTCTTCGCGGAAGGCGCGCGAGGTCAGACCAAGCCGTTGCAGCCAGGCCTCGCGGCCGGCGTGGCAGCGCTCGATGATCTCGCGCCGTTCCTGCGCCGCAGCCGCGATTCTGTGTGTTAGCGGACCATCGCGCTTCAGCCGGTTGGTGGCATTGCGCAGGTTCTTGCGCGTCTTGGCGTTGCGCGATTTCAGGAAGCCGTCGAAATCGGGCCATGCCGTCAGATCGACAAAGGGCGCAACGTCGCCCTCGACGGCGCGCGACCGAAGATGGCGCAAGCATTGGGCCAAGGGCCCGTCGTCGCGCACCTGGCCGAGATGCAGGTAATCGGCGGGCAGGTTCCGCAACACCGACGCAACGGCATCGGCCGCCTCGACCGGCGCAATGCCCGGCGCCAGCAGCAATTCGGTATAGAGCTGGAACGGCTCGCACAGGCCGGTGGCGCATCTGATCCCATGCACGTTGCGCACGCAAAGCGGTAACAGTCCCACCAGTTCGAGGTTGTGCCGAAGCGCAAGCACGCAAGGCCGGAAGTCGCTGCGGGAAGCCGAAAATGCCATGTGGTTGGCGCACCAGGCAAAAGACTGGAACAGTGCGGTATTGGCGCACTGATCCTCCAGCGCGCGCCAGTCCCGTTCAAGCGCCAGAACATCTTCGGCACGGTCGAGGATTTCTACGGCCAGGCTTTGGGCCTGCACGAGCTCGCCGGCGCCGGCCAACGCACCGGAAACCCGCGGCAATGCCCCGGCGATGTCGGTACGAAACATCGTCATGCCTTCCGCATTTCGTAGGATTCGATGTCGCGAACGCAATTCGGAGCCGAGGGGTCGACGCTGAAATCGATCCGGTAGGGTTTCCTGGTGCGATTTCCCAGGCCCGAGAACTTGACTGCGGCGGCAAGGCCGAGCTTGGCCAGCATCGCCGGTCCGCCTTCCTGCCGATGAAGCCGGGCAAGACCGGCTTTGCGCAGGAGGCCGTTTGCGTAGTTGATCGCGTATGCGTTGCGGATTTCGCGGGTGTAGTGCTCGGTCGTCACCGACACATTGACGCTGTCATGGTTCTCGACGCGATGCGGGCAGTTGAGCGGCCAATAAAGCATGTTGCCCGGCTCCAGGTCACAGACCTCCGCATGGTCGTCGAACCATTGGCGAAACGGCATGTCGGTCTCGTGCAATTCACCGAGGATCAGCTTTTCGAGCGCCGGCTGTGGCAGGAATGGTTCGTTCGCCGGATAGACCCAGACGCGCTTGCGGCCATGGATCTGCCAGAGCATCTGGCCCGGCACATCGGCGTGATAGGGAACGTAGACATTCGGTGAGGAGATCAGGATGGTGGTCTTCAGCCGAAACGTCTTCAGCCCCGGCACGCGCATCTCGAATTCCCTGTACATGTCCTCGAGCAATTCGCCATAAGCCGGATCGGCGACCTGCGGCGCCCGCAGGTTGATCCAGATGTCGCCCTTGGCCACGGCCTGGAGAAGTTCCATTCCCGAAAGCCCGCCGAAATCGCCCTCGCGGCGACGCAGCTTTCCCTCCGGGCCGGCCGAGCGCGTATTGACGTGGTAGTCGTTGCGATCTGCCGTTTCGAGCAAGCGCGCCAGCGCCTCGTCCGTGAACAGCCGCGACTGGTGCAGGTTGTGCTGCAGGTGCAGCGAATGGCGTCCGAACAGTTCGGCATGATGCGGAAGCCAATTGGAGAGAATGTTGCCGACCGAGATATCGCGCATGGAAAGCGTCCCGTTTTGGAACAAGTCTGGCGGGTAGGTGCCGCATGGTTTGCAGCGTGCAGAAATTGTGCCGGATCTGCATTGAAATTCGATGCCGGCAGGCCCGCTGCGCGATGAATCGGCCGACATGATTTCGAATTCGTCTACAAGTGCGCGCAAAGTTTCGCGATTTGCGCCAACTAGCCGGCAGGCTTGTCTCCTGCGCGCCAAACACACATCTACATCTGTATCGGGATCGGCGCGTGGACCCGCAATGCGGGAGTTTGGATAGATCTTGGGTACGCCAAACCGCTACTATTCCGGTCCCGTTTCGGATCATTTCGACGGGACGCATTTCTTCAACCCGGGCGGAGTGGCGCCGGGCAATGTCTTGCGGCTATTGCGCTGGCGAATGAGGAATGGCGTCGCCGGATGGCCGCGACACTGGCCGAGCCCGCATCAAGAAGCGCGGCCCGCAGGCAACGTGAATGGCAGCGATGTCCGCGTGACGCTGATCGGCCACGCGACGCTGCTGATCCAGGCAGGCGGTGTCAATTTCTTGACCGATCCGGTCTATTCGAACCGCGCCGGCCCATTTGGCATTGCCGGGCCAAAACGGGTCAATCCGCCAGGCGTTGCCTTCGGCGACCTGCCGCGCATCGATGTGGTGCTGTTGACCCACAACCACTACGATCATCTCGACGGCAGGACGCTCGCCGCCCTGGTCGATCGCGACAACCCGTGGATTGTGACTCCGCTCGGAAACGATGCGATCGTGCGCACCTTTGCGCCGGAGGCGCGGTTCCGTGTCGGCGACTGGGGCGACAGCGCCGAGGTCACCGACCGCATCCGCATTCATTTCGAGCCGGCACATCACTGGTCGGCGCGCGGTCTCTCCGACCGCAGGATGGCCTTGTGGTCGGCGTTCCTCATCGAGACGCCGGCCGGCAACATCTATCATGTCGGCGACACCGGATATCACTCCGGCGTCAATTTTCGCGCCACAGCTGAAAAACATGGCTCGGTTCGTCTGGCGATCTTGCCGATCGGCGCTTATGAACCGCGCTGGTTCATGGCCGGCCAGCACACGAATCCGGACGAGTCTGTGCGCGCCTTTCAGCTTTGCGGTGCCGATCACGCAATCGGCCATCACTGGGGCACGTTCCAGCTCACCGCCGAGGCAATCGACGAACCTGCCAGGGATTTGGACGAGGCAAGCGAGCGGCAGGGAATTGCGCGCGACCGTTTCCTGGCCTTGAGGCCGGGACAGTCCGTTTCCTATTGATTTGCCCGTCCGCAGCCGTCATTTGCTGGTCGTGATTGGCCGTTTCTTTGCATTTTCGAAGGAGGCCAAGCTATAAGCACCAGGAAACCGGAACCGGCGCGATGACCGCCAGGCGCATACCCTTTGCCAAGATGAACGGCCTCGGCAACCAGATCATCGTTGCCGACATGCGCGGTCGTGCCGACAGGATTGCGTCCGCGGCCGCTGTCGCACTCGCGCGCCCGCAGGCCATTCCCTTCGACCAGATCATGGAAGTTTGCGATCCGGCAGGCGGCGGTCGCGACCAGGACATCCGCATCCTCAACAGTGACGGCAGCCTGGCGCAATCCTGCGGCAACGGCACGCGCTGCGTCGTCGCCTGGCTGCATGCGATCAACGGTGGCAATGATTTCACCTTCCAGACGGATGGCGGCCGCATCGCCAGCCATCGCGAGAGCGACCGCATGATCTCGGTCGACATGGGCATGCCGCGCTTTGGCTGGCAGGATATCCCGCTGGCCGAGGAATTCGCCGATACCAGCCGCATCGAGCTGCAGGTTGGCCCGATCGACAAGCCGGTACTGCACACGCCGGCAGTCGTCAGCATGGGTAATCCGCACGCGGTGTTCTTTGTCGCCGACAGCCCGTACAACTACGCGCTCGACCGGTTCGGCCCGCTCCTGGAAAATCACCCGATCTTCCCCGAGCGCGCCAACATCACGGTGGCGCAGGTAACCGCGCCGGACCGCATTATCATGCGCACCTGGGAACGTGGCGCCGGCCTGACACTCGCCTGCGGCTCGGGCGCCTGCGCGACATTGGTCTCCGCCGTGCGCCGCGGCCTGACCGGCCGCAAGGCAACCGTCAACGTACCGGGCGGCGACCTCGTCATCGAATGGCTGGAAAGCGGCCGGGTGCTGATGAGCGGACCAGCCGAGTTTGAATTCTTCGGCGAACTCGATCCGGCGACCGGCGAGTTCGAAATCATGCGGCGGGCGGCATCATGACCGGATCGGCGCAAAATGGGATCCGCGTCCTGACATTCGGCTGCCGGCTCAATGCGTTCGAATCGCAGGTAATGCGCGACCGCGCCACCGAAGCCGGTCTCGGCGCATTGCCCGGTGGCGCCATCGTCGTCAATACCTGCGCCGTCACCGGCGAAGCAGTTCGCCAGGCCCGCCAGGCGATCCGCAAGGCACGGCGCGAAAATCCCGATGCCCGCATCATCGTCTCCGGCTGCGCAGCGCAGACCGAAACCGCGAAATTCGGCGAGATGCCGGAGGTCGACCTTGTCATCGGCAATGACGACAAGCTGCGCGCCCACGCCTATCGCGGCTTGCCGGAATTCGGAGTCAACGAAGCCGGCAAGGTCCGCGTCAACGATATCATGACGGTGCGCACCACCGCTGGCCATCTGATCGAGGGGATCGAGGGCCGCACGCGCGCCTTCCTCCAGGTCCAGAACGGCTGCGACCATCGCTGCACCTTCTGCATCATTCCCTATGGCCGCGGGCCGTCGCGTTCGGTTCCGGCCGGCCAGGTTGTCGAACAGGCAAAAAAACTGGTCGGCAACGGTCATCTCGAAATCGTGCTGACCGGCGTCGATACGACCTCTTGGGGCACCGACCTTCCCGGCGCGCCGAAGCTCGGCGAGCTCGTCGCCACTGTTTTGCGCGAAGTGCCGGACCTGCCGCGTCTGCGCCTGTCCTCGATCGATTCGGTCGAGGCCGACCCGGCGCTGCTCGAAGCGATCGAGAATGACCCGCGCTTCCAGCCGCACCTGCATCTGTCGCTGCAGCATGGCGACGATCTGATCCTGAAGCGCATGAAGCGGCGTCACCTGCACGCGGACGCGGTCGCGATTTGCGCCGATCTGCGTCACCGCCGGCCGGATATCGCCATCGGCGCCGACCTGATCGCCGGTTTTCCGACCGAGACCGAAGAGATGTTCGCCCAGTCGCTGTCGCTGATCGAGGACTGCGGATTGGCACACGTCCATGTGTTTCCGTTCTCGCCACGACCCGGCACGCCGGCTGCGCGCATGCCGCAGGTCGACCGCGGCCTGGTGCGCGAACGCGCCGAGCGCCTGCGTGCGGCCGCCTCGCGCGGGTTCGAGCGACATGTCGCCGCGATGGAACGCAAAATCGTCTCCGTGCTGATGGAGCGCGACGGCTTCGGCCGGACCGGGCAATATACAGGGATTCAACTCGACGCGATCGAAGCCGATGGCATCGTGACGGCGCGCGTTACCGCAAGCGACGGTTCAGCATTGATCGGCGAGCGGATCGACCGGCCGGTCGTGTTGCGCGGCGCCGCGTGAGCGGGGAACCAGCGGTGGCCGAACAAAAGCCGGGATTTTTCAAGCGCATCTTTTCCTTCGCGCTGGGGAAGCGGGCCGCGCCGCCGGCCGGGGAGCCGCCGGAATCGGCGCAGCATGCGGTCGCGGATTCCGCTCCCCTGCCGGAGGAACCGGCCGCACTGCCGGAATCGGCCGTGCTTGCGGAACCACCGCCGACGCCCGAAGCCATCAAGGCCAGTCCGGAGCCGATAACCGAACCGACCGACAAGGCAGCGATTACAGCGCCGGTCCGCGATATTCGTCGGAGGCCAAAGCCGGCTCCGAAGGCAAAAGCGACGGCTGACAAAGCGCCGCCGCAACCGGAACAACCGGTCGAACCTGGGCCAGCCGCAACGAAGCGGCCGAAGCCCGACGCCAAACCGGCGCCGAAGGCAAAAGCGAAGGCGAAACGAGCTCCGCCACAAAAATTCGCAACGCCGGCCGCGCCGAAGAAATCACCGCCGCCGGCAGCGGCACGCCTACCCGAGGCCAAGCGGGAAGAGGCAAAGCCCGCGGCGGCCGAGCCCGATCTTGCGCCCGAATTGCTGCAATCCGGCACAGCCGGACAAGCGCCGTTGGCGCAGGCATCGCGCGAAATTGAGCGCCCGGCTCCCGGCGGCAAACTGCGCATCCTCGAGCCGAGGCCGAAAACTGCCGCGCCGGAGCCGGCGGCCGAAAAGGCCGGCTGGTTCAATCGCCTGCGCAAGGGCCTGTCACGGTCGTCGCAGGCGCTGACCGGCAATATCGCCGCGGTGCTGACCAAGCGTCGCCTCGACGACGAAACCTTGCAGCAACTGGAAGACGTCCTGGTGCAGGCCGATCTCGGCATCGAGACCGCGATGCGCATCACGGAAAGCCTGTCGGCGCAGCGCTATGGCCGCGACGTCAGCGAAGAGGAAGTGCGCGAGGTCATGGCTTCCGAAATCGCCAAGGTGCTGGGACCGGTGGCGGTCCCGCTCGAACTCGAGCTCGACCATCGCCCGCATGTGATCCTGGTCGTCGGGGTCAACGGCACCGGCAAGACAACGACAATCGGCAAGCTCGCGGCCAAACTGCGCGAGGCCGGTCTTTCGACCCTGCTGGTTGCCGGCGACACCTTCCGCGCCGCGGCGATCGAGCAATTGAAAATCTGGGGCGAGCGCACCAGTTCCCCGGTTGCTGCCCGCCAGATCGGGGCCGACGCCGCAGGGCTCGTCTTCGACGCCTTCCGGCAAGCCGTCGATGAAGGCCGCGATGTGATGCTGGTGGACACGGCCGGGCGGCTGCAGAACAAGACCGAACTGATGGCCGAACTGGAAAAGATCATCCGCGTGCTGAAAAAACGTGATCCTTCCGCTCCGCACACGGTACTATTGACGCTCGACGCCACCACCGGCCAGAACGCTTTGTCGCAGGTCGAGATTTTCCGGCAGGTCGCGGGCGTCAACGGGCTGGTGATGACCAAGCTCGACGGCACGGCGCGCGGCGGCATTCTTGTCGCCATTGCCGCGCGGTTCAAACTGCCGGTATTCTTCATCGGCGTCGGCGAGAAGGTCGGCGATCTCGAACCTTTCGAGGCCGACGAATTCGCCCGTTCCATCGCCGGACTCGAACGCGCCGACGAGGAGGCCGCATGACTTCGCAACATCACGCGATTCCGGCGAAGGCGCAGGAAAACCCGCTGCTCAAGCTGGTACTCGAACTCGGACCGCTGGTGGTTTTTTTTCTCGCCAACCGTTACGGCGACACGTTGGCGGCAATGTCGCCGGCGCTCGCGGCGCTCGGCGGCAAACTGTTCATCGGCACCGCGTTCTTCATGGTAGCAATGACAATCTCGCTGGTCCTGTCGCGGCTATTGATGGGCCGCCTCGCGGTGATGCCGCTGGTTACTTTCTTCTTTGTCGCCGTGTTCGGCGGCCTGACCTTATGGCTACAGGACGAAACCTTCATCAAGATGAAGCCGACCATCGTCAACTGCCTGTTCGGCGTGATCCTGATCGGCGGACTGGCCTTCAGAAAATCCCTGCTCGCCTACGTATTCGATTCGGCGTTCCATCTCGACGCCGAAGGCTGGCGTAAATTGACCTGGCGCTGGGCGCTGTTTTTCTTCGGGCTCGCCGTCGCCAACGAGATCGTCTGGCGCAATTTTTCCAGCGACGCATGGGTGAATTTCAAGGTCTGGGCGATTATGCCGTTGACCTTCGCCTTCATGCTGACGCAACTGCCGCTGTTGAAGCGGCACATGATCGCACCGCCGCAAGAATAAAGGCGTTCAGCGGTTGCGCCCGCGAAATCGGTCCCTGAGCAGCGCGATCAGGTTCTGCGCCGAGTCGAGCACGTTCGAGCCGGGACCGTAGATCGCCGCGACGCCGGCTTTTTTCAGCACAGCGTAATCCTGCACCGGGATTACGCCGCCGCAGACGACGATACGGTCGGCCGCGCCGCGATCAGCCATTTCCCTGAGCAGCATCGGCGCCAGAGTGAGATGTCCCGCAGCATGCGAGGATAGGCCGACGACATCAGCTTCTTCCTTCACCGCCAATTCGGCGGCCTCTTCCGGGGTCAGGAACAATGGCCCGACGGCGACATCGAAACCGAGATCGCCGAACGCCGAGGCAATGACCTTGGCGCCACGATCGTGGCCGTCCTGGCCCATCTTGATGATCAGCACTTTCGGTTTGCGCCCGAGCTCATCGCCGAGGTCGGTGATTGCCTTGCGCACCGCTGCAAACCGCTTGTCGTCGCCATAGGCGCCGCCATAGACGCCGGCAATCGTGTGCGTGACCGCGTCGTGCCGGCCCCAGGCATTCTCCATCGCCTGAGAAATCTCTCCGATCGTTGCCCGCGCCCGCGCCGCCTCAATCGCGGCCGCCAGCAGATTGCCAGTGCCCGTGCGCGCCACTTGTTCCAGCGCACGCAGCGCGTTTTCGCAGGCGGTCGTGTCGCGGTTTTTGCGCACGCGCTTCAGGCGATCGATCTGCGCCTGGCGCACCTTGGCGTTGTCGATGCGGCGGATATCGACCGGCTCGGTCACCGGCGGCGGATACTTGTTGACGCCGACGATTACCTCCTCGCCGCGGTCGATCCGAGCCTGCCTCAGCGCGGCGGCTTCCTCGATGCGCGCCTTCGGCAGGCCTTCGATTACCGCCTTGGTCATGCCGCCATGCGCTTCGACCTCCTCGATCAATTTCCAAGCTTCGTCGGCCAGCGCCTGGGTCAGGCTCTCGACATAGTAGGAGCCGGCAAGCGGATCGGCGACATGGGTGATGCCGGTCTCGTGCTGCAGGATCAGTTGCGTGTTGCGGGCGATCCGCGCCGAAAATTCCGTCGGCAGCGCGATCGCCTCGTCGAAAGAATTGGTGTGCAGCGACTGCGTGCCGCCGAGCGCCGCCGCCATCGCCTCGTAGGCGGTGCGCACGATATTGTTCCACGGGTCCTGCTCCTGCAGCGACACCCCGGAAGTCTGGCAATGCGTGCGCAGCATCAAGCTTTCCGCCCTCTTTGGCCTGAACTCCTTCATGATCCGCGTCCACAGCAATCGCGCGGCGCGCAATTTCGCCGCCTCCATGAAAAAGTTCATGCCGATGCAGAAGAAGAACGACAGCCGGCCGGCGAAGTCGTCGACATCCATGCCGCGCGCGATCGCCGCGCGCACATACTCGCGCCCGTCGGCGAGCGTATAGGCGAGTTCCTGGGTCAGCGTCGCTCCAGCCTCCTGCATGTGGTAGCCGGAGATCGAGATCGAATTGAATTTCGGCATCTCCTTTGCGGTGAATGCGATGATGTCGGCGACGATCCGCATCGACGGTTGCGGCGGGTAGATGAAGGTGTTGCGGACCATAAACTCCTTCAGGATGTCGTTCTGGATCGTACCGGAAAGCTGGCTACGCTTCACGCCCTGTTCCTCGCCGGCGACGATGAAACTTGCCAACACCGGAATGACGGCGCCGTTCATCGTCATCGACACCGACATCTCGGACAGCGGAATGCCGTCGAACAGAAGTTTCATGTCCTCGACGGAATCGATAGCCACACCGGCCTTGCCGACATCGCCGACGACGCGCGGATGGTCGGAATCGTAGCCCCGGTGCGTGGCAAGATCGAAGGCGACCGAAAGCCCCTTCTGCCCTCCGGCCAGCGCCTGGCGAAAGAAGGCGTTCGATTCTTCCGCTGTCGAGAAGCCGGCATATTGGCGGATCGTCCACGGCCGACCGGCATACATGGTGGCGCGCGGTCCGCGCAGGAACGGTTCGAAACCGGGCAGGCTGTCGAGATGGTCGATGCCTTTCAGATCCGCTTGCGTATAGAGCGCCTTGATCGCGATGCGTTCGGGCGTTTGCCAGATCAGAGCATCGGGATCGGCGCGGATTTCGGCTTCGGCGAGCGCGCGCCAGGCCGCGATCGTCCTTTTGTTGCTGGTGCCCGTCATTCCAATCCAACGCCCTCGTTGAATACGCTGTCATGGCGTTGTATATATAGCGATGACCGAACGGATTTTTGCCTGGAATCCGAAAAAGGATGCCCTATTGCGCCGGGCGCGGGGCATTGGCTTCGCAGATGTGGTCGATGCTGTCCACGAAGGACGCGTTTTGGCAGATGTGCCAAATCCCAATCCGAAATTTCCGGGTCAAAACCGACTGGTTGTTGAAATAGATGGGTATGCAATCGCCGTGCCTTATGTCGCCGGAGCAAGCCAAATATTCCTGAAAACTCTTTTCCCCGACCGCAAGGCAAGAAAGAGGTTTCTTGGACCAAAGAGAAAGTAAGTCGCCATGCCCAAGAGAAAGATCGTCGAAAATCCGCCCTATTTGGACGAAGAAGAACGTGAACTCCTTGAGTCATTTGATTGGGAAAACGCCAAGCCACTGACTGGTGAAGCGTTTGAAGCGCGCAAGCGGGAGCTTCAAAAGATCGCGGCCAATACGATGCACCCGCCCAAGGTGCAAATTTCGACGCGCCTGTCCAAATACGACCTCTCCAGGCTGAAGGTGATCGCGATGGAGAAGGGCATCCCCTACCAGACGCTGCTTGGTTCCATCGTTCATCAGTATATCGAGGGGCGATTGAAGGAGACCTCCTGACCATCACTCGAACTCCATGATGGTCTCGTCGACGGCGAGGCTGTCGCCGGGCTTGGCGTTGATCTTTTTCACCCTCGCCTTGCGTTCGGCGCGCAGGATGTTTTCCATCTTCATCGCTTCGACGGTGGCGAGCATCTGGCCTTCCTCGACTGTGTCGCCTTCGGCAACCGCGATCGCCACGACCAGTCCCGGCATCGGGCACAATAGCGCTTTCGAAGTATCGGCTGCCTGCTTTTTCGGCATCAGCCGCGCCAGTTCGGTTTCGCGCGGGCCGCGCACGAAGCCGACGAGATCGGCCCCGCGGTGGCGCAGTCGCCAACTTTGGCCTTTCTCTTCGATCTTGACGGTGAATTGCTTGCGGCCGATGCGCGCCGTCATCAGCGTCTGGCCCGGCCGCCAGCCACCGACATCGACGATCACAGCTTTCGAACCTTCATGCAGGATCGAAAACGCCTCGCCGTCTCGCTCCAGCGTCAGCGGGAATTCCTCCCCGTCGAGTGCGACCACGAATTCCTTTCCGATCAGGCGGCGGTGGTGCTCGATGACGCCGGATATCCGAGCCGCGCGTACTTCGCGAATGTAGTTGCAAGCCGCCGCGATCGAGGCCAGCGCTTGCAACACGTTCTTTTTCAGGGCAACGCCGGAAAACCCCTCCGGCCATTCTTCGGCGATGAAGCCGGTGGTGAGTTCGCCGCGGGCAAAGCGCGGATGCTGCATCACCGCCTGCAAAAATGGCAAATTGTGGCCGATGCCTTCGACCTCGAATTCGTCCAGCGCTTCGGCCATCGCATCGATCGCGGCCGCCCGATCCTTGCCCCAGGCGCAGAGCTTAGCGATCATCGGATCGTAGAACATCGAGATCTCGCCGCCCTCATAGACGCCGGTGTCGTTGCGCACCATCGAGCCGTCCGGCCGCTCGCCCTCGGCCGGAGGCGCGTAGCGTTTCAATCGCCCGATCGACGGCAGGAAGCCGCGATAGGGGTCTTCCGCGTAGAGCCGCGATTCGATCGCCCAGCCGTCGAGCTTCACGTCAGCCTGGCGCAACGCCAGTTTCTCGCCATTGGCAACCCGGATCATCTGCTCGACCAGGTCGATGCCGGTGACAAGCTCCGTCACCGGGTGTTCGACCTGCAGGCGGGTGTTCATCTCGAGGAAATAGAAGTTGCGCGCGCCGTCGACGATGAACTCGACCGTGCCGACCGAGCAGTAGTCGACCGCCTTCGCCAATGCCACCGCCTGTTCGCCCATCGCTTTTCGCGTCGTCGCGTCGAGGAACGGCGACGGCGCCTCCTCGACGACCTTCTGGTTGCGGCGCTGGATCGAGCATTCGCGCTCGCCGAGATGGACGCAATTGCCGTGCTTGTCGCCGAGCACCTGGATCTCGATATGGCGCGGCTGCGTGATGAACTTCTCGATGAAAATCCGGTCGTCGCCGAAGGACGATTTCGCCTCATTCCGCGACGACTGGAAGCCCTCGCGCGCGTCGCGCTCGTTCCAGGCAATCCGCATGCCCTTGCCGCCGCCGCCGGCCGAGGCCTTGATCATCACCGGATAGCCGATTTCGGTGGCGATCTTGACGGCCTCGTCGGCGTCGGCAATCAGGCCCATATGCCCGGGCACAGTCGAGACGCCGACCTTGGCCGCGAGCTTCTTGGATTCGATCTTGTCGCCCATAGCCCGGATCGCGCCGACCGGCGGGCCGATGAACGTAACGCCGGCCTTCTCCAGCGCCTCCGCGAATTCGGCCCGTTCCGACAGGAAGCCGTAGCCCGGATGGACCGCCTCCGCGCCGGACCGCGCCACCGCCTCGAGGATTTTCCCGATAACGATGTAGCTCTGCGCCGCCGGTGCCGGCCCGATATGAATGGCCTCGTCCGCCATCTTCACGTGCAGGGCGTCGCGGTCGGCGTCGGAATAGACGGCGACCGTGGCAATGCCCATTCTGCTCGCCGTCTTGATAACCCGGCAGGCGATCTCGCCGCGATTGGCGATGAGGATTTTCTTGAACATCAGGTTTCCGGGTCTTCTGCAAACTTGCGGCGATAGGGCAGCAGCATGATCGCGCTGGCCGCGACCGCGCCGCCGAAGGTCAGGCAGAACGGAATCGCTATCAGGAAAAGCGGCAGGATCGGGTTCTCCGCGCGCGCGATCCGGCTGGCGATACCGCCGGTATCGAGCCACAGCAGCGCCGCGAATATCGCAACACCGATGGCCATGCCCAGAGTGGCGTTGGTCGCCAGGAAGCGGGGCATTCGGCGGTGGTCGCGACAACTTATCTCTAACAAGCTTAGTCGAATGTGCAAATCGACTCCCTCAAATTAGTATTTATTTATCCCTAGCGTCTATATCTTTTTAAGCGCATCCAGCTTACTGTCGAGAATCTTTACGTTATTCGTACGAAGCGGTCCTCTTTTATACTTTTGCAAGAAAGCTATTGCATTTACAATTTCACTTTCGCTAGCTGCATTACTCGCTACTTCCTTCGCCGTTGGTA
>Ga0214472_10002261_pt1 | contig 20894 bp, 11 predicted proteins | sample RVTome_6_FD_207662 | JGI IMG/M metagenome (GOLD analysis project Ga0214472, IMG submission 207662) | Soil microbial communities from uranium-contaminated site in the Upper Colorado River Basin, Wyoming, United States - RVT140D175 | ecosystem: Environmental > Terrestrial > Soil > Contaminated >...
CGCATCGGCGAAACCGGCCCCAGCCCCGCACGCCAGGATGTAATCCGCGAAATGGGCGTAGCGGCCGCTGGTGTGCAGACGATAGCCGGTTCCGGTCTCGTCCTGCAGCAATTCGAAGGTGGCGATAAACCGGCCGCCCGGCTTTAGCGCGCGCGCTGCGGCGGCGAAGACGGGTTGCAGATCGCCGCTGTAAATCAGCACATCGCCGGCGGTCGCGAGATCGAATCGCCCCGCAGGGGATTGCTGCAGAAAAGCGGTTATGTCGCTCTCGACCAGATCGTCATAGACGTCCTTGCCGCGGGCTGCCGCCAGCATTTTCGGCGAGAGATCGACGCCGGTCAGATGTGCGACGCCGGCTTTCAGATAGGGTCCCAGCAATCCCGTGCCGCACCCCAGATCGACGGCATGCCCGATGGGCCGGGTGGGACTGGCTTCCAAGGCGCGTTTCGCCATAATCGCGGGAACGGAATAGTCGAGCCCTTCCAGGACCTCTTCGAAAGTTTCGGCGAATGTGTCGAACATATCGCGGATATAACCGGGCGCGGCGGCGGCGGTGTTCGCACCGCGCTGGGCGTTGAGATGATGTTCGACGGCCGGATTGCCCGGTTCGCGATCGCGCCATTGCAGCAACAGGGCGAGGGCGTCCTCCGGCCGGTCGTACTGGTTGAGGATGTTGACATACAAAACGATGTTTTCCGGAAAGTAGAAGCCGTCCCGGATCGCTGCGGAGAACACGGCGACGGCCCGATCCAAGGCGCCGCATTCGGACAGGCTGATGCCGAGGTCATGGCGAATATCCACGTCATCCGGCCTGAAGGTCGTTGCTATTGTGAGGAATTTGGATGCGGCAAGCGGATCGTCTCGCTTGCTGTGGATTTCCGCCATGCCCTTCCAGGCGTTTGCATGGCCCGGATCGCATTCGACGGCGGCCCAATAGGCCTGCAAGGCCTCGTCCTCACGGCCGCTCATGCGATAGATTTTAGCCAGATTGTCGCGGGCAGGCGGCTGGTCGGGATCGATGGCCAGGGATTTCTCGATCAGCTTTGTCGCGATCTCATGTTGGCCGCGACGAAACAACAGCACACCGCAATAATGCAGCGCCTCAGGCTGGTTCGGGTCCTTGGTCAGAATCTCGTCGTAAAGGGCGGCCGCTTCGTCGAGCCGGCCGTCCCGCTGGGCGGCGATTGCCGTTTGCACGAGATCATTGGCGGTCATCGGGGCATGTTTCCCTTTGCTGTGCGACGCGGGGTCGGCCGGAAACAACCGCCCTGTCGAAGATGCGGCCGGCGAGGCCGGGTTTGCCTTGCGGAATGTTCGCATGCGGCAGCAATCCCGGCAATTGCCTGGCGTGCCCACGTTCCGGATGCGGCGCCCGTCATACGGGTTTCCCGAAGGCCGTCATAATGCCTTCGATCATGGAGCCGAACTCTTTGCGCAAGGGGATGCGCTTTCTGGATCTGGGTGCGAGGCCGGCGCGGATCGCGACCGCCTCGACATAGCCGGCCGCCTGGGCGAAACGGCCGGTCACCAGAAGGCGGTAACCGGGATCGCTTTTCTCCGGCAGAATCTCATGGGTGGCGACGAACAGGCCGCCGGGTTTCAGCGCGCGCGCCACGGCGTCGAAAACCGGTTGCAGGTCGCCGCAATAATTCAGCACTTCGGCGGCGGTGGCGAGATCGAACCGGGCCGCCGTGCCGGCATTCAGGCAGGCGACGATTTCCTCCTCGACAAGCGCGTCGTAGACGCCCTTGGCCCGGGCGCGCGCCAGCATGTTCGGCGACAGGTCCACGCCGGTCAGATGCGCTATGCCGGGCTTCAACAGCGGACCCAGCAATCCCGTGCCGCAGCCCAGATCCACGGCCGCGCCGATCTCCCGTCCGGCGCACAGAACGGATATCAGTTCGGCCATGGCCGCCGGCGCAGCATAATCGAGCCCTTTCAGGACGCCGTCGAACGACCCGGCGAAACCGTCGAAGGTCTGGCGGATGTAAGCGTCGCTTGCGGCAGCCGGATTGGCGCCGCGTTGCGCCTCCAGATGATGGGCAACGACCGGATTGGCCGGGTCCTTCTCCCGCCATTCCATGAGGACGTTCAAGGCCTGGTCGGGGCGGCCGAAATGATTGAGGATATTGGCGTAGAGAAGCGCGACCGTCGCTTCGTGCCGCCCCTCCCGGATCAGCGCGCGGATGGTTTCCTCGGCCCGCTCGAATTCTTCCATATCGACATAGGTCAGGCCGAGGGAATGCCGGGCCGCGAAATTCTCCGGATCGAAGGCCAGGGCGATCTTCAGCATTTTTTCCGCGGTTTGCGGTTCGTCCCGGTTGCGGTGGATCACCGCCATATTGCTCCAGGCATTGGAGTGGGCGGCGTCCAGCTTGACCGCGGTCCAATAGGCCCTGAGCGCTTCTTCGTCGTCGCCGAGCAATCGGCGGATATTGCCGAGATTGTTGAGCGCGTCGGGCTGGCGCGGCGCGACCTCCAGGGATCGCTCGATCAGGGACGCGCCGTCTTCGGACTCGCCGCGCTGATGCAACAGCAGACCGAGATAGTGCAGGGCGTCCGAATGCCGGCTGTCGCGCGCCAGAACGGCGCCGTAAAGATCGGCCGCCTCGGACAGGTCTTTTTGCCGATGCGCGGTCATCGCTCTGTCCAGAAGCTCGTCGACAGTCAAAACGGAACTCCCCTCGGTCTTTGCAGGACCGGCGTGAAATCTCTGAGGGATGATCCTGACATGCCCGACGGCGCCGGGCAATCTTTCCTCGGGACGGCCACAGGGCAATCGGTGAGTTATACCAAGCCTCACAATGAACGACCCATTTGATGAACAAGATTTGCTCCTGGGTTAGGCGCATCGCAAGTCGGATGTTTCCGACTTGCTATTTGTCGTGCAGCGCGATGCGGGGCATCGGGCAAACGGCGCAACGACGCCCAGGAGCAAAGATTGCTCACCGTACCCCTTCGAGGATCGCGCCTGGCCAATAGCCAAGGTGGTACGGTCAAATGAGTCATTTATTGTGAGGGCTGGTATTTGCCCCTGTTCGGAGGCTGGCTCCGATCGTGTCGCCTCAGACCACGAACCAGTCTGGCGTCAGCTCGCTCGAGTCGAGCCCGACGAAGACCAGAACCACGTCGTCGGCGGGCAAATCCGGATCGGTGCCCGGCGCGGTCAGCTCCAGTCCGCGCAGCGTCTCCTCGGCGGTTTCCACCATGCCGTTGACGACTGTCGAATTGTCCACCCCGAACGCCCGCGCGTCGATCAGGTCCAGCGAGGGATCGAACTCGAAGACCTCGACCTCGGTCGTCTGCGCCCCGCCGGTCGGCAGGTACGTCTCCGGCACGCCGGGGATACCGGCGATCTGGACCAGCGACGTGTCGCCTGGGCTGGCTTCGTCCTGGCCGACAATTGTGACCGAGATCACCCCGACATTGGAGACGTTGCCCTGGCTGTCGGTCGCCGTGAAATCGATCCCGTCCCGGGTGAACTGGAATTGGTCGAGGCTTTCGTAGGCGCCGGCCGGATCGAAGGTGAATGTGCCGTCGCCATTGTTGGTGGTGATGCCGTCGAACGGCGTAGAGACGAGATCGAACGTGAACGTGTCGCCGGCATCGCCGTCGAAGACGGGGAAGGCGAAGGTCACGGCCGGCCCGTCCTCGAAGGCGGAAACGGCGATATTGCCGGCCACGGGAGGCTCGCCACCGCCGCCCTGCTCATCCTTGCCGACGATTGTGAGGGTCACGGTCGCCGTGTCCGTCCGGCCGTCGAGAAGGCCGGAAGCGAGCGTCACGCCGCTTTGATAGGCCGCGTCGAAGGCGAGGAAACTCTCAAGCTCCATCGCCGGCCCGCCGTCGCTTGCGGCACCGAACACCTTGACCTCGGGCACGCTTCCTGCGCCGGCGCCGACCAGGATCTCGGCGTGCCCGTCGCCGTCGAGGTCTCCCGTGGCCACGTTCACGCCGTTGGCAAAATCCGGCTCGAACGGCTGGAATTCAGGCATGAGCAGGCTGTTGCCGGAGCCGAGGTCGGCGCCGTCGAATACCCTGACGCGCGACCCGCCGCCAGGCCCGGAACCGGTGACGATATCGTCGCGGCCATCGCCGTTGATGTCGCCGACGGCGACACGGACGCCGTCGGTAAAGCTCGGCTCGAACGCGTCGAACTGGAGGAGCAGGGTGCGCGTCGCGCCGTCGAAGACGCGCACGGCCGAACCTTCGCCGGCGCCCACGACGACGTCGGCGACGCCGTCGCCGGTAACGTCACCGGACGCGACCTGAAGGCTGCCGGTATAGCCTGGACCGAAGGCAAGAAAGTCCCAGAGAACATCTGCCGGTTCTCCGTCGGCGAGCGTCTCCGGAGACGATCCGTCGATGACCCGCACGCGGCCGTCGCCGCCCGCGCCGGCGCCGGCGATGATGTCGTCGATACCGTCGCCGTTGAGGTCGCCGGCCGCCACCGAGATACCATTGGCAAAACCCTGCTCGAAGACGGAGAAGTCGCGGATGATTTCGTTCGTCACACCGTCGAACACCTTGAGTCCGGAGCTTCCCCCCGCCGCGCCGGCGATGATGTCGGCGACGCCGTCGCCGTTGAGGTCGCCGCCGGCGACGTTGACGCCGTCGACGAAGGCCGCGTCGAAGGCGAGGATGGAGGACAGGTGAGCCCGGCTCCCGTCGCCGGTGGTCTCGTTGTTCTGGCCATCGGCGGTCGCCACCTCGGCTGCGCCGCTCGCCGTGCCGAAGACGAGGTCGAGCCCGCTCCGGTCGGCGATCGTGTAGCTGAAGGCCTCCGTCGCCGTCTCGCCGGAAGCGAGGTGGTCGAACGCCCCGTTCGGGTTGAACTGGAAGGTGCCGTCGCCGTCGAGCGTGAGCAGCGCGCCGGACTCCAGCGCGATCTCGCGACCGACACTTGAACGTGAACCGTTAAGCGCCACGACCGCGAGCGGGTCGCCGTCGATGTCGCCGTCCGGACCGCTGCCGTTGTCGTTGAGCAGGTTGCCGCCGAACAGGCTGTCCTCGTCGAGGGTGAAGGCATCGGCCAAGGCAATGGGCGCGTCGTTCTCGCCGACGATGGTGACCGTGACGGTTGCGCTGTCCGTGCCGCCATTGCCGTCCGAGATCGTGTAGGTGAAGCTGTCGTTCGCCGTCTCGCCGGCCGCAAGGTGGTCAAACTGCAGGTTCTGGTCGTAGCTGAACGTGCCGTCGGCAGCGACCCGGACGTTCGCGCCGGAGGCGATTGAAATCAGGTTGCCGACATGCGCCGTCGATCCGTCCACGCTTATGACGGTCAGCGGGTCGCCGTCGCTGTCGCTGTCGGCACCGTTGCCGTTGTCGGCGAGCACGTTCCCTGAGATCGCAATGTTCTCGTTGGTCGATACCGCGTCGTCGACCGCGACCGGATCCACGTTGACGTCGGTGCCGACGATCAGGATGGACAACTGCCCGACTGCGCTGTCGTCGCCGTCGCTTACCGTGTAGGCGACCGTTTCGGTGGCGGAGCCTCCCGGCGGCAGGCCGTTATAGACGCCGTTCGGGTCGAACGCATAGCTGCCGTCGGCAAAGACCGTGATCAGCGCTCCGGTGACGAGGGTCAGCGTCGTCGACGGCATCTGGCCGACGGGCGCAAGGAGCGGCTGGCCGTTGATCGATTGAACGAACAGGGATCCCGCATCGGCGGTGTCGGGATCGCTGTCGTTGGCCAGCAGGCCGGCGGCAGCGCCGACGCTGAGGACGGTGAGCTGGTCGGTCGCGCCGGTGTCGTCGACGGCGACCGGGGCGTCGTTGCGTCCGGCAATTTCGATCGTGACCGTCGCGGTGTCCGTCAGCCCGTTATTGTCGGTGATCTCGTAGGTGAAGGTGTCGATCATCGGAGCGTCGCCGCTGTCGAGCGCCCCGAAGACGGCCGAGCCGGTCGGGTCGTAGGCGAAGGTGCCGTCGCCCGCGACGGTGAGGGTTGCGCCCGAGGCGAGTGTCACGAGACGGCCGACGGCGCTCGGCAGGCCATTGAGCGCGGTGACCGCGAAGGTGTCGTTGCGGTCCGGGTCGCTGTCGGCCGCACCGCCGTTGGCGCCAAACAGCGAGTTGATGAAGGCGCTGTCCTCGTCGGTCGCAAACCTGTCGTCGACAGCGACGGGCGCGTCGTTCTCGCCGGTGATCCGCACGGTGATCGTCGCCCCGTCGGTCGCCGAGCCGTCGCTGATCACATAGTCGATGGAGACGGGCTCGGTGTCGCCGAGCGACAGGAATTCGAACGCGCCGTTGGTATCGAAGGTCACAATGCCCAGAGCATCGACCGTCATGAGGGCGCCGGAAGCGAGCGTAATCGGGAAGCCGTAGAGCGGTGCGCCGAAAGCCGTTCCGTCGATCTCGACGACCCAGGAGAAGTCCGGGGTCTGGTTGCGGTCCGGATCATAGTCGTTGAACAGGACCTGGCCGAGGAAATCGAACTGCAGGATATCGCTTTCGGCGACCGTATTGACGATGAGGTCGTCCTGGGCGACGGGCGCGTCGTTGACGCCGGTGACGGTCACCGTGACGTCGGCAGTGGCGGTCGCGCCGTGATTGTCGGAGACCGTATAGGAAAAGCTCTCGATCGCCGTTTCCCCCGGATCGAGGGGATCGAACGCGCCGGAGGGATCGTAGATGATGCTTTGACCGTCGGCGCTGATCGAGGCAAGGCCCATGAAGCTGGTGGGCAGCGCGAGGGCGGTGATGGTGTGCGTGTCGCTCAGATCGACGTCCTGGTCGTTGGCGAGCGCGAAGATCATCGTCGCCTGGTTGGCGAAGACGGTCGCCGTGTCGTCGGCAGCGACCGGCGCGTCGTTCTCGCCGATGATCGTGACCGTCACCGTACCGGTATCGATCGCGCCGTACGGATCGGCCAGGGTGAAGCCGTAGCGGTCGATCGCGATCTCGCCCACGGCCAGATGGTCAAAGGCGCTGCCCGGATCGTAGCGACTTTCGTAGGAGCCCAGGGCAATGCTGCCCTTCGTCGCAAAGGTCGTCGTGTCGACGGCGATGAAGGTCAGGTTTCCCCGGTCGGCGAGATCCGGGTCGAAATTGCCCGGGTCGTTCGGGCTGACGACGACGAAGCCGTTTTCTCCAATAGACCGAAAAAAATCACCTGCGACCGGTGCGTCGTTGACACCGTGTATCACGATCGTGGCCTCGGCCGAGGAGGTGGCGCCGTGCTGGTCGCTCAACTCGTAGATCACCGAAACCGTCGCCTGCTCGCCCGTCTGGAGGTAATCGTAGCTATTGCCCGAGGGCGACAAGGTGAAGACGAAGCTGCCGTCGGAATTGACCACGAGCTCGCTCGGCGCCGCCGACAGCAGGCGGACGCTGAGCTGATCGCCCGGATCCGGGTCGAAGTCGGGGCCGTTGCCGTTGTCGTCGAGAAGGTTGCCCTGCAGCGAATGATTGTCATCGGTTACAAGGATGTCGTTTCGTGCCACCGGCGCGTCGTTGACGTTGGTGATCTCGAAGGCCGCATTCGTCTGGTAGGTGGAGACCGTCGGGCCATATTCCGTGACGCGGATGCCGAGCGTATGGATGCCGACGTCGGAATTGCCGGCGATGCGAGCGAGCGTGACGTCTCCGAGCGAAGCATCGATGCGCACGAGCCCGCTGTCGTTGCCGGAAACGATCTCGTAGGCGAGCCTGTCGCCTTCGGGATCTTTCGACTGATTGTCGAGTGCCGTCGCGCCCACGCCCGCGCCCTGGAGCGCGAGCACCGGACTGAAGAACAGGACCGGGGCGTCGTTGCGGCCCTCGACGATCACCGTCGCCGTCGCCGTGTCTTCTCCGCCGCGGCCGTCGGAGACGGTGTAGGTGAAGGTGTCGGTAAAGGTCGCGCCGACCTGCAGCGACTGGAGCGTCTGTGAGACGGTCGCGTCGTAGGTCAGCTGCCCGTTCGAAACCGCGATCGCCGCGCCGAAGGCCGAATTCGCGTCGGCGGAGACGATCTCGAGCGTCGTGTCCGCCTTGTCCGGATCGCTGTCGTTTGCCAGCAATTGCGCCGTCAGGTCCAATCCGGCGACGTCTTCGTTCGTGGTGATGGTATCGGCATTCGCCGTCGGTGCCCGATTCAAGGCGAACGCTGCGATCTGCTGGTTGCGGTGAAGGGCGCTTGCGGACACGACGTTTGCGTCCGAAAAATCGCCGTCGAGATAAAGCGACCGGACGAATTGCGAACCGTCCTTGTAATCGACGTAATCGACCCGGGTCGTCCCGTCCGAGAGCAGGTTCAAGGAAAAATTATGCAGAGTGAGGCTACTCTCCAAGTCTCGTGGAGTAAAAAAATCATCGTCGTAGGAGAAATCCTTGACGAGGAAAGTAGTGCCTCTTACACCGAAGAAATAAATATCGCGACCCGATCCTCCGTGCACTTCAACTGTGCTGTTATCCGAAGCAGATCCAAATGCTGGAGCTTCGAAAAAATCGTTTCCGTCGTCTCCTTTGACAATCGCTCCGACGGAGTAGAGCTTGTTGATAGTCAGCACCAACCAGTCGTCGCCGTCTCCACCGGACACGGTGTCGGTCGTCGAGACGTGGATATCATCCTGTCCATTTCCGCCATAGATGACGTTCCTCTCGGGCAGTACCCCAGGACCGTCTGAGCCTTGGATCACATCGTTACCGTTGCCGCCGTAGATCGTGTCGCTTCCCGCTCCTCCAAACAGAAAGTTTTTGCCGCCGCCGCCGTTAAGGATGTCGTTCCCCCTGCCGCCGTAGACCCAGTCGGTGTCGCCGTCTTCAGGATGGTCCGTGATAAACTGGCTGCCGCCCACTTGGCCGCCGCCGAGAATGTCGTCGCCGTCACCTCCGTGGATCGTGTCGCTGCCGCTGCCGCCGAGTAGGGTGTCCCTGCCGGCTCCGCCTGTCACCAAGTCGTCGTCGCTCCAAGCCCACACTTCGAAGCTCTGATTTGCCGCACTGTTGGTGTTGATTGTGTCCTTCCCGGTCGTTCCGAAGATGCGGGTCGTGTTCGGCGACAGAACGCCGTCGAAATCGCCGGAGATCGTCAGGTTCACACCGTCGATGCCGCCGGCCAGCGTCACGAACATGTCCTCGATGCCGATGAAGGTGAGCGGCGTCACCAGGTCGCCGGAGCGGATCTCGATGCCGGTCGCCGTTGCGACGATCTCGATGTCCGACGAGGGCAGGGCGTCCGCGTCCAGCACCAGGTTCACCGCGTCGGTGCCGCTGCCCCGGCGTCCTCGAAACGTCTCGGCACCGTCGCCGACCGTCCAGGCATGGACCCGGCGCAGGTCGAAGGTTTCGTCGTCGAACGCGATCTGTTCCACGTTGACGATCCGGTCGATGTCGCCGGTCGCGAGCTCGAGCACCCGGAACGCCCCGTCGGCGTCGAAGAACAGGCCGTAATCGCCGGAGGATCCGGCATAGCGGGCCGTGTCGATACCGGAGCCGCCGTCGATCGTGTCGGACCCCCCATCGCCCCAGAGAACGTCGTTGCCGGCGCCCCCGAGGAGGGTGTCGTCGCCGAGCCCGCCAAACAGCGTGTCCCGGCCGTTGCCGCCGGAAAGGAGGTCGTTGCCCTCGTCGCCGAACAGGAGGTCGCGGCCGTTTCCGCCGTAAAGGGAATCGTTGCCGGTGCCGCCGTGAAGCGTGTCGCGGCCGGCATTGCCAAGGATGATGTCGTTGCCTGCGTCGCCGAACAGCAGGTCGTTGCCGCCGACATTGCGATGTTGCCGGCCGTCGGAATAATCGCCGGCGATGTAGTCGTCGCCGGCCCCGCCGAAGACCGTGTCGTGGCCGCTGCCGGCTTTGACGAAGTCGTTGCCGCCCCCGGCCCTGACGAGGTCGTTGCCGCCGTTTGTAGCGATGATGTCGTCGCGCTCGCCGCCGGTCACCGTGTCGCGGCCGCCGCCCGACGACACGATCAGATAGGATTCGGGCCGGGCGGAGAAGGCTTCGCCGCGATGCCGGCCGTAGGCCTTCTGCTCGTTGTCGCCGGCGATCGCGTCGTCATTGCCGACATCGATAGCGGCAAAGTCCAGGAGGCCTCGGTCAAAGGCGCGCAGCGTGGCGCGGATGTTCAAAGTGTCGATGCCGCCATCGTCGTCGCGTTCACCGCAATGCCGGTGCCCGTGCCGGTCCGTGTCGCGCCAGTAATGCGACAGCTTCCCGGTCGTCCCCGTTTCGAAGGCGAGCCGCAACGGATCCCACCAGGCGGAATTCTCCACGAACCATTTCTCGAAGGCCGTGTTGCGGTCGTCCATGTCGTCCAGCTGGGACATTGCTGCGCGCTCCCCCTATTGCCTCCGGCGGCACCGCGATAACCGGCCGGCCGCTGAATGCGCGAGCAGGGCGGCTTGTAATGCGGGTTCGCTGCTCGACACGCTCCGGGCCGCCGGGAAAATCCCCGACGAGGAGGAAAGTAAATGCTTCGTTAGCGGCTTTCACCTAGCATATGCTAGGGTTGTGCAACCGATCTGTTCGCAGGGATCGAGGCGATGATAGAACTCGAGAAACTGTACAATTGCGTCGAGAAGCACCTGCGCGTGCCGGAACTCGGGTGGCAGGGCTTCGCCGACGAATTCAAGTCCGTTTACCGGGCGGACATGGCGCTCTACCGGGTGGTGCTCGGGTCCGGCAGCCCCGCCCATCTCGGCATGGACGTGATCGCGACTTCCAATGTCGACTGCCTCAGGGAATATGTCGACAGGAGGATATACGAGCTGCATCCGGTCGCGGAATCTTCGCTCGCCCCACTCGAACCGTCCCGGCGCACCGACATCATGGCCGACGAGGAATTCTCGAGTCTCGGCGAATTGTCGGAATTCCTGCTGTCGCACGGCATCTTCTACATGATGGTCGTGCCGGCGCTCATGCCTGACGGCTCCTATGTCGGGTTCTATGTCTGGCGCGGCCGGTCGGAGCAGGACTTCGGCAACCTGGAAAAGCAGCGGCTCGCCCTCCTGATGCGCCATCTTCTGGCGATCGTCGGGGATACGCAGCTGACGCCGTCGCACCCCGACGCCGATATGGTCGCATTCGGCAGGAAATTCGGGCTCACGCCGACCGAGGTCGACGTCATGGCCGCGCTGATCAACGGCCATTCGCTGAAGTCGATCGCCGGCCAGTCGGGCCGCTCCTACGGCACGGTGCGCTGGCATGTCCAGAACATCCTGGAGAAGTGCCAGGTGACGACCCAGCGCAACCTGCTGTCGGAGTTCTATCGGTTGGTCAAGCGGTGAGGCCCGCAAGGCCAGGATGAGTTATACCAACTCTCACAATAAATGACCGGTCAAATGAGTCATTTATTGTGAGAGTTGGTACAATCGGAGCAAGGGACAAAACCCCATTCACATGGACCCGGCTTTCGCCGCCCGTCAGCGGCTGGCGCTCGGCCAGGTCAAGGTGGCAAAAATCCAACGAGATCGTCGCCATCCCCAGGCTTCTCGAGATGCTGGCCAGGATGGAACAAGCAATTCCTCCTCAGCCTCATCGGATGAAATTCAACGCACCCGATTCCCCTGGGGATGGAAACGGTTCTTAACCGGTTCCGGATTCTTCTGTTTCGGGCGGGCGGTGATTGCAATAGGTTGCGGCGGTCGCTTATATGGCGGCGCATGATGCGCTGCCGCTGCAAAAGCCGATCCTCCGGGTCGGCCGGCGCGGAAACGGCGGGGGTACACAGATCGATGACGGATCCGCAAGGCAAGGCGTCCAAATCTGCGCAAGCGCCGATGGCGCAGGTGATCGCCGCGTCCCGGTCGGCGTTCCTCGGCGTGGGCGCCTTCAGCTTCATCATCAACCTGTTGATGCTGACCGGTCCCTTGTTCATGCTGCAGGTCTACGACCGGGTTCTGACGAGCGGCAGCGTTCCCACGCTTGTCGCGCTGGTCCTGCTCGTCGTCGGACTCTACGGCTTCATGGGGATCCTGGAATTCGTCCGCCAGCGGGTTCTGATCCGGATCGGCCATCGGTTCGACACCGATGTGGGCCTGCTCGCCATGCAGCGCTATATCATGCTGCCGATCAAGGCCGGACCGAAGGCGAACGCCATCCAGCCGATCCGGGATCTGGAAAGCGTGCGCAGCTTTTTTTCCGGGCAAGGCATTACCGCTCTGTTCGATATGCCCTGGTCGCCGTTTTTCCTGCTGGTGATCTATCTGTTTCATCCCTGGCTCGGCGCCCTGGCCCTGGTCGGGGCCGTCGTGCTGTTCACCTTGACCCTGCTCGCCGATATTTACACCCGCGATTCCATGCGCGAGGCGGGACAGATGCAGGCGGACCGCATGCGCCTGGCGGAAGCGGGGCGCCGCAACGGCGAGGTTCTCCTCGGCATGGGCATGGCGAAGGCGTTCGGCGGCATCTGGAGCGCCATCAACGACAAATACGTACACGCGACGGCGGCGGCCGCGGACCGCTCGGGATTGTTCTCCACGGCGACGAAAATCCTGCGTCTCCTGCTGCAATCCATGGTGCTGGCCTTGGGCGCTTTTCTGGCGGTGCGGGAGGAAATTACGCCGGGCGTGATGATCGCAGCTTCGATCATCATGGCGCGGGCGCTGCAACCGGTGGAGCAGGCGGTCGGGCAATGGCGCGGCTTCATCGCCGCGCGCCAGGCCTGGACCCGGTTGAAACAGACCCTCGCCGTCGAGGTGGAATCGGATCCCATGGCGCTGCCGCGGCCCCGGCACTATCTGTTTGCCGACCATATCACGGTCGCGCCGCCGGGATCGCAGAAACCGGTCCTGATGGACGTCAGTTTCAAGATGGAGGCGGGCGGCGGACTGGGCGTGATCGGACCGATGGGCAGCGGCAAATCCACCCTGGCGCGGGCTCTGGTGGGGATCTGGGGTCCGGCGCGCGGCGCCGTGAAATTGGACGGGGCGCCGCTCGACCAATGGTCGGCCGAGACTTTGGGCGCTTATGTGGGATATCTGCCGCAGGACGTGGAATTGTTCGACGGCACGATGGAGGCGAATATCGGTCGCTTCGACGAAGCGCGGACGCCGGAAAAGGTCATCGAAGCGGCCAGGCTGGCCGGAGTGCACGATCTCATCCTGTCCTTGCCCGAGGGCTACGAAACCCGGATCGGCGAGGCCGGCGCAGCGCTCTCCGGGGGGCAGCGCCAGCGCATCGGCCTGGCCCGGGCTCTGTATGGCGATCCGTTCCTCGTGGTTCTCGACGAGCCGAATTCCAATCTCGACGGCGAGGGGGACGTCGCCCTCAAGGATGCGATCCTGGCGGTGCGGGCGCGCGGCGCCATCGTCGTCGTCATCGCCCATCGCCCGGGCGCCATCGTCGCCCTCGATACGCTCTTGATGCTGGACGGCGGCAAGGTGACGGCTTTCGGTCCGAAGGAAGAGGTGCTCGCCAAGATCGTGAAGAAATCCGGCGTGCAGGTGGTGGCGCCGAACCAGGCGAAACAGGTCAATGGGTAGTCAAACACATATTCTGGCGAAATCCATCCGGCGATATCTGGTCATGGGTTTCGGCGTCATGGTGATTCTGATCGCGGGCCTGGGCGGTTGGGCGGCCGTGGCCAAGATCAGCGGCGCCGTCGTCGCCGCCGGACAGGTTCAGGTCAAGGGCAATTCCAAACGGATTCAGCACCGCGAAGGCGGCATCGTGGCGGAAATCCCGGTCGCCAATGGCGACCGGGTCAAGGCGGGCGACATGCTCGTGCGGCTCGACGATACGCTGGTGAAGACCAATCTTTCCGTCATCGAAAAACAACTCATCGAATTTTCGGCGCGTCAGGCCCGCTTGCGCGCGGAACGGGACGGGGCGGAACAGGTCGATTTCGCGCAATGGCTTATCGATCTGCGCGAAGCCGGCGATCAGGTGGCGGTCGACGCGCTACGCGGCGAGCAGCGCTTGTTCGAGACGCGCTACGACATGCTGAACGGTCAGGTGGCCCAACTGGGCGAACGCATCGATCAGTACCGGTTGCAGCGGGAGGGATTGGGCGCGCAGCGCGACGCCAAGGAAGACGAGATTGCCCTTATCACCGAGGAATTGACGTCGCTGGAAGACCTGTTGAAACGCGGTCTGGTCGCCAAACCCCGGGTGATGGAATTGAAGCGCAATGCGACGCGCCTGAAAGGCGAACACGGCGCGCTGGTTTCGGAAATCGCCGTTACCGGCGGCAAGATCAGCGAGACCAAACTGTCGGCAATCCAGGTGAAGCAGGACCGCCAGCAGGAGGTCCTCGGCCTCTTGCGGGAAGTCCAGGCGCAGATCGTCCGCCTTACCGAACAGCAGATCGCGGCGCAGGACCAATTGCGCCGCATCCGGATCCTCGCGCCGCAGAACGGCATCGTGCACCAATTGGCCTTCCATACGATCGGCGGCGTCGTGCAGCCGGGCGAAACGGTGATGCGCATCGTGCCCGACGGTTTCGAACTGATCGTCGAGGCGCGGGTCCCTCCCACGGACCGGGACCAGACCGCGGCCGGGCAGAAGGCGGTGATCAGTTTTTCCGCCTTCAGCCAGCGCACGACACCGAAAGCGCGCGGCACGGTCGTGACCATTTCTCCGGATCTCACCATCGACGAGACGACGGGCGTCCGTTTCTTTACCGCCGAGATTTCCCTGGACCCGGGGGAACTGGAACGTCTCGGCGATCTGGAACTGGTGTCGGGAATGCCGGCCGAAATCTTCATCCAGACCGGAGACAGGACCGTGCTGTCCTTCTTGCTGAAGCCTTTGACCGACAATCTGCACCGCGCGTTTCGGGAGAATTGACGCGAAACCGCCGATGGCCCGGAGCAGGTCGGCCTGAGGGTCCGCATCGATCGAAATCACGCGGATTTCCGGCCTTTGTCTTTCGTGTTTCTTATCTGTCTGGACGGAATCGTCTAAACAGGAAACGTTCTAAGCGGTTGACAGAAGGATGACGGAAGCTTAATTTGCCGCCAGTTTTCCAGAGCGCGGCGGTGACGCGCTTTTTTTATTGCTTGCTGTCGGACAATTCCGGCGGCGGCGACCGTGGACGAGACCGATGAAAATCAAAAATTCGCTTAAAGCGCTCAAATCCCGCCACCGGGCAAACCGCATGGTTCGCCGCAGGGGCCGGGTCTATATCATCAACAAGACCAATCCGCGCTTCAAGGCCCGTCAGGGCTGATCGTTTGCCGGCTCCGGCCGCATTGCGGCCCCGATCGGACAATGTCTTGTTTACGCTGGCTATTTGGCCGGACGGCCGGCGCGGCCGGCCGGGCGGCACGCTGTTGCAAATCGATATCACCAAAAATTTTACTCCGTCTCTTTGACGATCGCCGAAAGGCGCTTCTATACTGTGCGGATGATGGAATCACCGCCGAGTGCCAATCTGCGCAGGAGCCTGCGGAAAGCCGCCGCGTTCGCCATGGCCGTTTGTGTCTTCACGGCGGGTGAGGGCGTAGCCGAAGACCTTCCGGGAACCGCGCCGCCGCAGAGCGAATCGTCGCAGGCGGAAAACCCCGTCGATCTGCACACCAACGATACCTTGGACTCCCTGTTCACCGCGTTGAAGAAAGCGCCTTCGAGCGAGGCGGCGAAAGCCGTCAACCATGCGATCCAGGTGCGTTGGCTGCATTCCGGCAGCGCCACGGTGGACCTGTTGATGCAGCGTGCCCTGGAGGCGATGAATTCGAAGGATTTTCCGCTGTCGCTCGACCTCCTGGACGCCGTCGTCGATCTGAAGCCGGATTTTGCCGAAGGATGGAACCGGCGCGCGACCGTGTATTATCTGACCGAGGATTTCGGACGTTCCATCGGCGATATCGAGCAGACCCTGAAACTCGAACCCAGACATTTCGGAGCCTTGAGCGGCCTTGCCAATATTTTCCGGCGTCTGGGCAAGGACGCGGACGCGCTCGACGTCTATGAAAAGACGCTCGAGATCAATCCCCGCCTGGAAAGCGTTCAAAAGGCCTATCAGGAGCTTTTGGAAAAGATCGACGGTCGGGATATCTGATTGGTGTGATCAGGCCGGGCCGGGTTGTCTGTCGCCGACAAAGGCGAGGCGCATCAGATTCGTCGCGCCGGGGGTTCCGAACGGCACGCCGGCGGTGATGATGATGCGCTGTCCGGGACGGGCGAAATTTTCCTGACCGGCGATCCGGCAGGCCCGGTCGACCATGTCGTCCTGGCTGTGCGCGTCTTCGCTGACCACGCAATGCAGACCCCAGACTATTGCCAGCCGGCGCGCCGTGGCCAGAACCGGACTGAGAACGATGACCGGCGTTTCCGGCCGCTCCCGCGCCACCCGCAGCCCGGTCGCGCCGGACGAGGTGTAGCAGACGATGGCCGCCAGCGACAGGGTTTCGGCGATCTGCCGGCAGGCGGCGGCGATGGCGTCGGCGCCGGTGGATTCCGGGTCCGGGCGCTGGGCATGGAGAATGGAATTGTAGTACGGGTCGCGCTCCACGGTTTGGGCGATGCCGTTCATCATCGTCACGGCTTCCACAGGGTAATCGCCGGCGGCGGATTCTGCGGAGAGCATGATCGCGTCGGCGCCCTCGAAAATGGCCGTGGCCACATCCGACACTTCGGCCCGGGTCGGAACCGGCGACTTGATCATGGATTCCAGCATTTGTGTGGCGACGACGACCGGCTTTCCCGAGCGCCGCGCCAGGCGCACCATCTGCTTTTGAATGCCGGGAACCTGCTCGAGGGGCAATTCCACCCCGAGATCGCCGCGGGCGACCATGATCGCGTCGGAAATTTCGATGATTTCCGCCAGCCGGCCGATGGCCTGGGGCTTCTCGATCTTGGCCAATATGCCGGCGCGGCCGCGCACGATCTTGCGGACCTCCGCCATGTCCTCGGGCCTCTGCACGAAGGATACGGCGATCCAGTCAATGTCCGTCTGCAGCGCCGCGTCGAGATCGCTGCGGTCCTTGGCCGTCATGGCGCTGACAGCGATTTCCGTGTCGGGAACGCTGACGCCCTTGCGGTCGGAAAGCGGCCCGCCCACCTCCACCGTGACGGTGGCGGCATTGCCGCGGGCCTCGGTGACGACGAGGCGCAATTTGCCGTCGTCCAGCAACAGCCTGTGACCCGGTTCGAGGGCCTGGAGAATTTCGGGATGTGGCAAATAGACCCGCTGCGCATTGCCGGGTGCGGGATCGGAATCCAATTGGAACGAGGCGTCGGCGGCCAGGGTGGCCGTCCCGTTCTCGAAAGTCCCGACCCGCAATTTCGGCCCCTGGAGATCGACCAGAATACCGATCGGGCGGCCGATATCGCGTTCGACGGCACGAATGCGGCCGACCAATGTGCGCAGATGGTCGGGACTGGTGTGGCTCATATTGATGCGGAAAACGTCGGCGCCGGCGCTGTGCAGCGCCTTGATGGTCGTCTCGTCGGAAGAGGCCGGACCAAGGGTCGCCAAAATCTTGGCGCGCCTGTTGCGCCTCATTGGCCGCCAACGCCCGTATCGTCCGGTTCCTTGAGTTGAACCGTCCAGCTTTGCTTTTCGCCGGTATCGACTTCGTAAAAACCCGTGCGCTCGAATCCCCGGGCAATGCAATCCGATATGCCCTGGATGGTGAAGGAGCGTTCGCGGGTGCACATGAAGGCGTCGCCGCTCCACTCGCCACCATTCTGATAGTCGAGCGCATAGACATAATAGTAGCGCGACCCCAGCGGGCCATCGACAAGCACCTCGCACTTGTTGGCCGGAAGGTTCCACCAGCCTTCAGTGGTCCACTTCTTCTCGTCCTGATAGCCCACGGCAACGCCGATCGTTGCACTGGTCTTGTTGCACATGCGAAATTCGGCATGGGACTCCTGCGGCGTAAAGAAAACAACGCAAAAAAGCACCATTGCCAGGACGGTTGCCAAACTCATAACAGGTCTTTTAACGGGGCGGGCGGTGATCGCCATAGTGACCCTAGCCAATCATCCATTGTGTCCGAAAGGTATGCTTTGCCAGCAGATTAATGTCAACGGCATGCGTGATTGAGCATTGTTCAAAGGGCAAAATTGGTGAAATCCGCATCGCATCACAACCTTCCATTGCGCCCGTTACCGTTGCCGGTCTGTTCGAAGAAAATTGTTATTCAATACGGCATTTCGCAGAACGTTAACCATAGAATACTACGAAGTGGTTAAATATCGTCCGCGCTCCCGGCGCAGGGCTCACCCATGCGGGGCGTCATCCTGCCGCAGGGGCGGCGGACAGGCTTGGATCTCGCGAAATTTCGCTGGAATCGCTCCCGGCGCCCCTAACCGACAGGAATTTTGATGGCGGAAGACATGCCCTATTCAATGCTTGCAGGCCGGGGCACCAGCGGCCTGATCTTTCTGTGCGATCATGCCTCCAACGCCCTGCCGGACGAATTCGGCCTGCTTGGGCTTGAGGCGGCGCAATTGCGCCGACATATCGGTTTCGATATCGGTGCGGCCGACGTGACGCGCGCCCTCGCCGAGACGTTCCGCGCCCCGGCCTTGATGACCACCTACAGCCGGCTCCTGATCGACCCCAATCGCGGCGAGGACGATCCGACATTGGTCATGAAATTGTCGGACCGGGCGGTGGTTCCAGGCAATGCGGGCGTCGGCGTGCGGCAGCGGCAGGACCGGCTCGAACGCTTTCATCGGCCGTATCACGCGGCGATCGACCGGGCGATCCTGCAATCGGTTTCTCAAGGCACCGTACCGGTCCTGGTTTCCATACACAGCTTTACCGAAAATTGGCGAGGCCGGGACCGGCCCTGGCATTTGGGATGCCTGTGGGATCTGGACGACCGGGCGCCAAGGCATTTTCTGAAGGCGTTCGCCCATGACGAGGCCGTCGTCGGAGACAATCAACCTTATGACGGGGCGTTGAAGAACGATTGCATGTACCGGCACGGCACGGCTATGGGTCTTGCGCATCTGCTGATCGAAGTGCGGCAGGATTTGATCGGCGATGCGTCGGGCGCGCGGGCATGGGCGCATCGGCTGGTCCCGGCTCTCAGGCGGATCGATGAAGATCCGGATTGTCATGTGGTGCGCCATTACGGTTCGCGGACCGGACCGGTTGAAACGAGATCCTTGATGCGGCTTGATTCCTGAGAAAAAACCCGCACATTCGCCTCAAGGTCGAAGCGGATCAGCCGGGCGCCGGCATGCTGTCGGCGAATGCGGCCTGGTGAAGGAGCCGCTCCGACCAGGATTTCCACAGACTCCAGGACTTCCACAGACACCAGAACTTCCACAGAAATAGGTGCAAGGACAATGAGCGATCTCGACGAGAAAACCAGGACCGAACTTGAAGCGGCCGTGCTGCGCCGGTTGATCACCCATCTGCGCGGCCGTACCGACGTGCAGAATATCGATATGATGAATCTCGCGGGATTCTGCCGCAATTGTCTGTCGAACTGGTACCAGGATGCGGCGAAGGACAGGGGCATCGATCTGTCGAAGCCGATGGCCCGCGAAACCGTCTACGGCATGCCCTATGACGACTGGAAGGCCAAATATCAGACCGAAGCGAGCACCGAACAAAAAGCGGCCTTTCAGGACGCCAAGCCGCATTAAACCAACGATAGGAATTCATGACCTGACCGCAACGACGTCAAAAAGCAGAATGAACCGGCCTCCGGGTGATGAACTTCGCTCATCGGTATCGTTGCGTTGCTTGTCCGATATCCCATATCGCGCTACGCAAGGCGCCAAACCGCTGAGCAATTTCTCAGCATCCAGCAGGTCATGAATTCCTGCCGCCGGCACAATACCAACCTTCACAAAAAATGACCCATTCGATGGATAAGATTTTCCACTCTTCGGCGGTGAGATACAGGCGGTTTCCCGCGATGTCGAAGCGGAGGATGGCAGCCGGGAGACTTTCTTGTTTCGCGAGGAATGAGCGCGCAGCGCTCAAGGGAAGAAAGTCTGCCGGGCGCCACCATGGCGCATTGAGAGAAAGTATCACAATAGCGGTCACGCTGCGACCCGGCATGTCTGTTTCGAGCCCGATTTACCTAATGCTGCGTTGTGTTCGAATTGGTATAAGCTGTCAAACCGGCCATTAGTTCCCCACAAGTTCCAATGTAGGCCGCCCAAAGAAATGGCTATCTTCATTTCTCGCTCTTAAGATCCGAAATTTGATTCCGAAACCATAGGAGGAAGCGCTTGACGGCAGGCCTGTCCCTATGTTCGACGGGGTAGCTTGCCCAGTAGTCATGGCCGGTATGGATGGAGGTGTTGAATGGGCATACGAGCAGTCCGTTGTTCACGTCCTCTCTGACAAGCTCCCGAAACAGCAATGCGACGCCATTGCCCAGGATGGCGGTTTGCCGAAGTGCGCCGGTGTCGCTGATCTGCTGCGATCTGAACTCGGCATCAGGCAGATCAAACAGATCGAACCACGCCTGCCAATCGGTCTCTCCGAATTCATGAAACAACGAACAGTTCAACAGAGAGGATGCCTCGTTCGGATCAATACGCGCCTTCTCGAACTCCGGCGCACAGACCGGGATGAGGTCACCAGGAACGGCCAGTTCGGACAACACTCTCTTGTCCACGGGCTTGCGTCCCCAATTGATGCCGATATCCACTGATCCGCCTGCAAAGGCCGGGGGTTGATAGGAATGGGACAGGTTCACTTCCAGGTCCGGGTTCTGGTTGATGAACTCCAGCAGGCGCGGGGTGAACCAAGCCACCGAGAGAAAGGGGGAAACCGAGATGTTCAGCCTTTCCTTTCTTGATTCCTTTCGGACATCCTCAAGCGCCGTTTGGATGCTGGTTAGCCCAGCAGACAATTCAGCATGAAGACGTTCGCCTGCGGGTGTCAGCGCACAACTGCGTGTGGTGCGTTCGATCAGCTGACAATTCAGATCCGCTTCAAGCGCGGCAATGTTGCGGCTGATGGCCGATTGGCTGACGTGCAGCTTCTCTGCCGCTTTGGAAAAGCTCAGATGCCGACCCACCGCAACAAAGGCAAGCAGGATCCT
>Ga0214472_10002262_pt1 | contig 20888 bp, 15 predicted proteins | sample RVTome_6_FD_207662 | JGI IMG/M metagenome (GOLD analysis project Ga0214472, IMG submission 207662) | Soil microbial communities from uranium-contaminated site in the Upper Colorado River Basin, Wyoming, United States - RVT140D175 | ecosystem: Environmental > Terrestrial > Soil > Contaminated >...
AATCGTCCACCATGGACTTCATCGCGGTCACCTGGTTGACGATGGTCAGCGTGTTGCGCCGCAGGATCTCCGCGTCCTCGGCGGCGAGTCGGTCCGCGAGCTTCATCTCCAGCCGCTCGGCCGAGAGTTGAATCGGCGTGAGAGGATTCTTGATCTCGTGCGCCAGCCGTCGCGCCACTTCCGCCCAGGCGGTGGCGCGCTGCGCCTGGATGAGCTGCGTAATGTCGTCGAATACGAGCACGTAGCCGCCGCCGGTCGCCCCGGGCAGCGCCGCGCCGCGCGCGAGCAGCGTCTTGCCGGTGCCGCGAAGCGTGATCTCCAGCTGCCAGGTGCGCTCGCGGTGCGCAAGGAACTGCGCGCGCACCGCTGCCGCGAACGGCTCGAGCGGCCCGCTCCATGCGTCGAGCGTCTGTCCGGTAACCGCGTCCAGCTCGCCGCCCAGGATCTCGGCGGCGCCGCGATTGGAGATGGAAAGGCGCAAGTCACGGTCGAATACGAGCACGCCGGCCGAAAGGTTGGCGAGAATGTTCTCCAGCGAAGCCTTCGCCGTTTCCAGGGCAACCCGGTTGGACTCGACCACTTTGCGCGCCTCGTCCAGCTGGCGCGTCATCGAGTTGAACGACTCGGTCAGCACGCCCAGCTCGTCGCGGCTGGTCACCGGCGGCCGTGGCGAGAAATCGCCCCGCGCCACCGCCTGCGTCGCCTGTGCGAGGTTGGCGAGCGGCGCCGACAGGCGTGCGGAGAGGATGGCAGCGAGGGACACGGCGGCGAACAGCGCCATCAGCAGGGCCAGCGTCAGCGTCACGATGTAGATGCGCCGCAGGCCTTGGCGCGACAGCGCCAGCTCGCGGTAGTCGCGATAGGCTTCCTCCACCGCCTGCGCGCTCCTCGCCAGGCCCGCCGGCACCGCCTGGCGCAACTGCAGGAATCGCGCCTCGTCGGCGATCGCCAGCCCGGTGACCGGCACGACGACGCGCACCGCGAGCGGCCGGCCTTCCGGCGCGTCGACGGAGCTGTAGGCCTGCGCCGAGCGTGCTTGGCGCAGCATTTGCGCCGACGGCAGCTCCGGCAAGAATCTGGACACCTCTTCGGTGGCGCTCGCCAGCAGCGTGCCCCCCGAGCCGAGGATGACCGCCTCCTGAACGCCGGCCTGCTCGCGCAGGCGGTTCAGCATTACCACCTGCTGTGTGGAGGACTGGCCGGCGAGCTCGAGCGCCATCGAGCGTGCCTTGGCGTGCATCTCCGCCATCATGCGATCGACGACCGACTGGCCCAGATTGATGCCGCCTTCGAGGGCGGAATCCACCTTGACGTCGAACCAGGACTCGATGCTCTTGGTGAGAAACTGCACCGACACCGTGTACACGAGCGCGCCCGGCACCACGGCCATCAGCGCGAAGAGCACGAGAAAGCGCAGGGTCAGCCGCGAGCCGAAGGCGCGCGCGCGGTAGCGGCGCAGGATCGCGGCGACCTGATAGCCGACCAGCGCGGCCAGGGCGCCCGCGAGCGCGGCATTCAAGCCGAGCAGCAGCGGGTAGTGCTGCGCCAGAAGCGTCGAATCGGCGGCGCTCGCCGTCGCGAGAAGAAACAGCAGCACGCCCGCAAGCGCCGCGCCGACGATGAGCAGCGTTCTCATCGCGCGGGGCCTTCCGCCTTCGGCGGCAGATAGAGAAAGCGCTTCCACGGCGATTCGAGTCGCAGCTCGCGATTGGTGAGGGCGCTCACCTGCAGCGGCCGCGGCAGCTGCGCGGTATCCAGGCGCATGCGCACCGCGACCTCGTACTGCGATCCCGTCAGCCGCACGGAACGCTCCAGAACCAGCCAGTTGCGCAGGCGCCGCATGACCTCGAGCGACTCTTCCAGCGTGGCGAAATACTGGTGCAGCGCGCCGCTGGAGAGCCGGTACTGGCGCGACAGCGCGTGATAAGACAGCCGCCATTGCGTCTGCCGCGACGCGGTGTCCTGGTCGAACCACCACCAGCGCGGCCGCGTCATCTCGAATTCCACGACGAAGTGCAGCGGCACGCCGTTGGCGACCGCTTCCTTCAGGCGCGAGCTGAAGTCGAAGGCGAAGTCGGCGCTGAGCAGCAGACCTTCCTCGGAAGCCGCAAGGCGCGCGTCGACGACGTCGATCTCGTCGGCGCACGCCTCGGAGGCCGCCGTGCCGGCCAGTGCGACGATGAAGCCCAGAAAAATGGCGCCGATGCGCATTGCGCGCCGCGTCAGGTCGCTTTCTCTAGCAAGCCGCAAAAGAAGCCGTCGTGCTCGGCGCACGGCAGCCATTGCTCCGCCGCGCCGTGCGGCAGCCGGCCGCGGCGCGCGCGCGGCGTACGCGCGCCGAACGCTTGCAGCACTGCATCGTTCTCGTCCCGGAAAACCGAGCAGGTGACATACAGCAATTTACCACCCGGGGCGAGGACCCGCCAAAGCGCGTCGAGAATCGCCGCCTGGCGCTGAGCGAAGCCGCGCACATCGCCGGCGCGACGCAGCCACTTGATGTCCGGGTGGCGCCGTGCCACGCCCGAGCCCGTGCACGGCACGTCGGCGAGCACGCGGTCGAACGCGTGCCCGTCCCACCAGGTTTCGAGCGCGGTGCAGTCGGCCGCGAGCACGTTGGCCGCGAGGCCGAGGCGCGCGAGGCCCGGCGCGATGCGCGCGGCGCGCGCCGGATCGGCGTCGAGCGCCGTCACGTCGACATCTGCGCTCTCCAGGATATGTGCGCACTTGCCGCCCGGCGCGGCGCAGGCGTCCAGCACGCGCTGGCCCGGCGCAAGATCGAGCAGCGGCGCGCAGCGCTGCGCGCCCGCGTCCTGCACCGAGACCAGCCCTTCGGCGAATCCGGGAAGGCGCGCCACCGACACCGGTTTTTCCAGCAACAGCGCGCACGCGCCGACGCTGCGAGCCGGCAAGCCGGCCGCGGCGAGTTGCGCGAGATACGCCGCGGGCTGCGCGCGCCGGCGATTGACGCGCAGGCACATGGGCGGATGCGTGTTGCCCGCTTCCAGGATCGACGGCCAACGCTCCGGCTGCTCGCGCCGCAGGATCTCGATCCACCAGCGCGGGTGCCGATAGCGCGCCTCGTCATCGACAAGCGCGCGCCGCTCCAGCGCGTCGCGATCGCGCAGGTAGCTGCGCAGCACGCCGTTGACGTAGCCGCGCGCCGGCCACTGCTCGAGCAGCGCGCACGCTCGCACGGCCTGATCGACGACCGTATGCGCGGCGTAGCGCCCGTTCTCCAGGGCGTAGAGGGCGCACCAGAGCAGGGCCTGAACCTGCGGCGCGGCATCTCCCTTGCGCGACAGGCCGCGCACCAGGGCCTGCACCCGACCGTAGCGGCGCAGGGTGCCGTGACACAGATCGAGCAACGCGCTTCGGGCTGCGCCCTGCTCGCTCGGATCTTCGAGGCGGCGTCCGGCCGCCACGCGTGCGGTGGCGCGCGCCGCCTCGGCGAGCACCGGCGCCAGCGCCGTCATGTGCCTCATAGCAGCCGCTCGCCGGGAGCGATCGCGCAGCCGCGCAGGAACTCGGCCGCGGCGAGCCGCTTGCCGCCGGCGCGCTGCAGCTCGGTCGCGAGAAGCGCGCCCTCGCCGCAAGCGACGAGCACCCCTGCGGCATCTGCGGCCAGCACGGTCCCGGCGCCGCCGGCGTCACCGCGCACGCCCGCGCGCCATATCTTGATCGGCTCGCCGCGCAGCCGCGCCGAGGCCCCCGGCGACGGCCGCAGGGCGCGCACCGCGCGCTCGATCTCAGCGGCACTATGCTGCCAGTCGATTTCCGTCTCGCGCTTCTCGATCTTGCGCGCGTAGGTGGCTCCCTGCGCAGGCTGGGGCACGGCGCGCGCACGGCCCGCGCCGGCCTCTTCGAGCGCAGCGACGATCATGCGCGCGCCCAGCGCCGCGAGCTTGTCGTGCAGCGACTGCGCGTCGTCCTCGGCCGCAATGGCGATGCGCTCCTGCGCGAGCATCGGCCCGGTATCGAGGCCGGCGTCCATGCGCATGATGGTAATCCCGGTTTCCTCGTCGCCGGCGAACAGCGCGCGCTGGATCGGCGCCGCGCCGCGCCAGCGCGGCAGCAGCGACGCGTGGATGTTGAGCGCGCCCCCGGGCGCGACTTCGAGCGCCCACTGCGGCAGCAGCAGGCCGTAGGCCGCGACCACGACAAACGCGGGACCGGCAGCGGCAATGCGCGCCTGCGTGGCGGGATCGCGCAGCGTGACGGGTTGCAGCACTTCCAGACCGCGCGCCGCGGCAAGCTGCTTGACTGCGCTTTGCGCCAGCCGCAGGCCGCGCCCGGCAGGGCGGTCGGGCTGCGTGAGCACCAGTGCCACTTCGTGGCCCGCGTCGAGCAGCGCAGCGAGCGCGCGCTCTGCGAATGCCGAGGTGCCCGCGAAGACGAGGCGCAGGAAAGTGCTAGGCGCCCGTGAACGAGCGCCTCAGGCGCTCTTGCGCAGCTGCTTGGCGAGCTTGGCGCGCACGCGCTGCTGCTTGAGCTGCGAAAGGTACTCCACGAATACCTTGCCCTTCAGGTGATCCATCTCGTGCTGGATGCACACCGCGAGCAAGCCTTGCGCTTCGAGCGTGAAGGGATTGCCATTCTGATCGAAGGCGCGCACCTTGACGCGCTCCGCACGCGCCACGATGTCGTAAACGCCCGGCACCGACAGGCAGCCTTCCTCGATATCGGAAACCCCCGAGGCCTCGACGATTTCGGGGTTGACCAGCACCACCAGCGCGTCGTGGCGCTCGGAAGCGTCGATGACGATGACCTGCTTATGCACGTCCACCTGCGAAGCCGCAAGGCCTACGCCGGGCGCGGCGTACATGGTCTCGGCCATGTCTCGGACCAGCCTCTTCAGCGACTCGTCGAACACGGTGACAGGGGCAGCCGCCTTATGCAGCCGGGCGTCAGGGTAGCGCAGGATATTCAGCAGGGCCATCGGAAGGGTAAATAGCGTTGCAAATTGAACAAATTAGATGCAGAATTTAAGGCACCAGATAAGCAATTCGAGGTTTGTGCTACATTTGGATCGCAAAGGGGCATTTCAAGCCGGCCCGGGAACATGGATAAGGTTCGGGGGCACCATGCACGACCAATTGCGTAAGTCTATCACAGCGCTCGTTTTTGCCCTGAGCGGCCTGGCCACCAGCGAAGCGCTGACGCAGGTCCCGCCGATCCCGCAGACCCCGCTGGCGTTCAAGGCAGATGCGCCGGATCGCTACGTCGTCGTACGCGGCGACACGCTGTGGGGAATCTCTGAGCGTTTCACCGATTCGCCCTGGCGCTGGCCCGAAATCTGGAACTTCAACCGCGAGCAGATCAGGAATCCGCACTGGATCTACCCGGGTGACGTCATCTTGCTCGACCGGGTGAGCGGCACGCTGTCGATTGCAGGGGCCGACGGCGGGCCGGGTGTGCCGGGCGCACCCGGTGATGCGGCCGCCGGGCCGACGGACCGTCCGGGCCTCGGCGTCGGCAGCGCCGTGGGCACGGTCAAGCTCTCGCCCCGCATGCGCGCCGAGTCCACCGCGCGCGACGCGATCCCCAGCATCCCGCCGAGCGCCATCGAGCCGTTCCTGTCGCGGCCGCTGGTCATCGAGCCCGACGGCCTCGACAATGCGCCGACCATCATCGCTACCGAGGACAACCGCGTCATCATCGAGGCCGGCAATCAGGCCTACGTACGCGGCATGGGCGACTCGAAGGAAGAGAACTGGTTCATCTACCGCCGCGGCAAGGCCCTGATCGATCCCGAAACGAACGTGGCCCTCGGCTACGAGGCCATTTACCTCGGCACCGCGCGCGTCACTCGTGCCGGGGACCCGGCGACCGTTCGACTCACCACGGTAACGCAGGAGGTGAGCCGGGGCGACAAGCTGCTTCCTATGGGCGTACCCGAAGTGCCGAAGTACGCGCCGCATGCGCCTGCCGTCTTCATGCAGGGGCGCGTGATCGGCATCTATGGCGGCCTGGGCAAGGTCGGCGAGGCCGGCCCGCAGCAGATCATTACCTTGAATCGAGGACGCTCCGATGGCGTCGAAGTCGGACATGTGTTCGCGCTGTATCGGCCAGGCCCGCTGATTGCCGATGCCTCGGCCAGGATCGGCGGCAAGCCGGCGACGTTCAAGCTGCCCGATGAACGCTACGGCCTGGCGTTCGTGTTCCGCATCTACGATCGGGTCTCCTACGCGCTGGTGATGCGCATCTCCAAGCCGGTCAATCCGCTGGATGTGGTGCAGACGCCCTGAGACGCTGTCCGGCGCCGAGCGCCTGCCCGAATACGCGCTGCCGCCTGGATGAGCAAAGACCCGGGCCTGGCGAGCTGGCTGCAGCTCACCCTTACGCCGGGTCTTGGTGCCGCCGCCATCCGCGGTCTGCTCGCCCAATTCGGCCTGCCCGAGAACATCCTCGCCGCGCCGCGCGCGCAGCTTGAGCGTGTCGCGGGTCCGGCCGCCGCGGCGCTGCTGCGTGACGACGCGACCGCCGCCGCCGTGGAGAGGGCACTGCGCTGGGCCGAGGCGCCCGGCCACGCGGTCGTTACCCTGGCGGAGGCCGCGTACCCGAAGCTGCTGTTGGAGATCGCCGATCCGCCACCATTGCTCTACGCGATCGGCCGGCTCGGGCTGCTCGCGCAGCCTGCGCTCGCCATCGTCGGCAGTCGCAACGCCACCGCGCAGGGAATGCGCAACGCCGAGCAGTTCGCCGCGGCGTTCAGCGCTGCCGGGTTGACCATCGTGTCGGGACTGGCGATGGGCATCGACGCCGCCGCGCACGCCGGCGGCCTCGCCGGCGCGGGCTCGACCATCGCGGTCCTCGGCACGGGCGTCGACGTGACCTATCCGCGTCAGAATGCAGCGCTCGCCGCGCGCATTGCCGAGTCCGGTCTGCTGCTGTCGGAGTTCGCGCTCGGCAGCGCCGGCGCCGCGCACCATTTCCCGCGCCGCAACCGACTGATCAGCGGGCTGGCGCAGGGCTGCCTGGTGGTCGAGGCCGCGGTGGCGTCGGGATCGCTGATCACGGCGCGCGCTGCCGCGGAGCAGGGCCGCGAGGTGTTCGCCATCCCGGGATCCATCCACTCGCCGCTTTCCAAGGGCTGCCACGCGCTCATCAAGCAGGGCGCCAAGCTGGTCGAATCGGCCGAAGACGTGCTTGCCGAGCTGACCGCGTTCCGGCGCACCGCGACCGCTAGCGCGCGGGCCGCGGCACCGCCGCGCGAGGACGAGGATCCGCTGCTCGCGCACATGGGCTTCGACCCGGTGGGCGTGGACTCGATATGCGCGCGCTCCGGACTTCCGGTAGAAAGGGTGTGCGCCGATTTGCTTCGCCTGGAGCTGGGCGGGCGCGTCGCCGCGCTGCCGGGCGGCAGGTACCAGCGGCTCAACTGAGGGTCAACCAGGAGAACAACAACATGTTCGACATCCTCGTCTTCGTCTTCGAGAACTGCCGGCAGGCCGACGTCTCGCACGCCCCCGAGCGCGTGGCGCGCAAGCTTTCGGCCGCGGGGTTCGACGACATGGAGATCAGCGCCGCGCTCGCCTGGCTGGCGGGCGTGGTGCGCGCGCCGCAGCGCTCGCTCGCGCCGCTGCCCGAAAGCGGCACCGCATTCCGCGCGTTCGCGCCGAAGGAGCTCGCCAAGCTCGACGCCGATTGCCGCGGCTTCCTGCTGTTCCTGGAGCGCTCGGGCATTCTCTCGCCGGCGTTACGCGAGCACGTGATCGAGCGCGCCCTTGCCACCGCCGGCGACACGCTGTCGCTGGATCAGATCAAGCTGATCGTGCTCATGGTGCTGTGGAGCCAGCAGGCGCCGGCGAGCCTGCTGGTGGCCGAGGAGCTGCGCTCGGCGCGCGGCGAGCGCCTGCCGAGCTGACGCTCGCGCCCGCGCGCGTGCGCGCGCGAGAGGAATCGACGCGCGGTTGAAAGAGCGCAGGCTTTGCGGGTATCCTCTGCGGCCTTTCGCGCCGCATGAGCAAGAAACTCATCATCGCCGAGAAACCTTCCGTAGCCGCCGACATCGCGCGTGCGCTGGGCGGCTTCACGCGCAGGGGCGATCATTTCGAGAGCGACGACTACGTGCTGTCCTCGGCCGTCGGTCACCTGCTCGAGTTGGCGGTGCCCGAGGAGTTCGACGTCAAGCGCGGCAAGTGGTCGTTCGCCCACCTGCCGCTGATCCCGCCGCGCTTCGAGCTCTCGCCCATCGAGCGCGGCGCCGATCGCCTGAACCTGCTGCTGCGGCTGCTCAAGCGCAAGGACGTCGACGGCCTGATCAACGCCTGCGACGCGGGTCGCGAGGGCGAGCTCATCTTCCGCTACATCGTGCAGCACGCGCGCGCCAGGAAACCCATCCTGCGCCTGTGGCTGCAGTCCATGACGCCGGCGGCGATCCGCGACGGCTTCGAGCAATTGCGCGCCGACAAGGAACTGCTGCCGCTTGCCGATGCCGCCAAGAGCCGATCGGAGGCCGATTGGCTGGTCGGCATCAACGGCACGCGGGCCATGACCGCGTTCAACTCCAAGGAGGGCGGCTTCTACCTGACCACGGTCGGCCGGGTGCAGACGCCGACGCTGACCATCCTGGTGGAGCGCGAGGAACGCATCCGCGAGTTCGAGCCGCGCGACTACTGGGAAGTGCATGCACGCTTCGGCGCCAAGGCGGGCGAGTACCCGGGACGCTGGTTCGATGCGCGGTTCCGCAAGGCCGAGGACACCGAGCGCAAGGCCGAGCGGCTGTGGCGGGCCGCCGACGCCGAGGCAGTCGTGGCTGCCTGCCACGGCAAGCCGGGGTCGGTCAGCGAAGAAACCAAGCCCACCACGCAAGCGTCTCCCCTGTTGTTCGACCTGACCAGCCTGCAACGCGAAGCCAACGGCCGCTTCGGCTTCTCGGCGCGCGGCACGCTTGCCCTGGCGCAGGCGCTGTACGAACGCCACAAGGTGCTGACCTACCCCCGCACCGACTCGCGCGCCCTGCCCGAGGACTATGTCGCCACCGTGAAAAAGGCGATGGACGTGCTCAGCGGCGACCGCGAGTACGCGCCCTTCGCCAAAGCGGTGCTGAAGAACGGATGGGTCAAGCCCAACCGCCGCATCTTCGACAACAGCAAGATCTCGGACCACTTCGCCATCATCCCGACCCTGCAGGCGCCCGGGAACCTGAACGAGGCCGAGCGCAAGCTCTACGACCTGGTGGTGCGACGCTTCCTCGCCGTGTTCTATCCGTCGGCGGAGTTCCTGCAGACCACGCGCATCACCGCGGTCGGTGAGCATCGTTTCAAGACCGAGGGCAGGGTTCTGCGCAATCCCGGCTGGCTCGCGGTCTACGGCCGCGCGGCGCAAGACGAGGGCGAGACGCTGGCGGCGGTGGAATCGGATGAAAAAGTGAAGATGCTGGAGGTCGCATCGAGCGCTCTGCAGACCAAGCCGCCCGCGCGCTTCAGCGAGGCGACGCTGCTCTCGGCCATGGAAGGCGCCGGCAAGCTGATCGAGGACGACGAGCTGCGCGAGGCGATGGCAGCGAAGGGCCTGGGTACGCCGGCGACGCGCGCGGCGATCATCGAAGGCCTGATCCGCGAGGAGTACATCCATCGCGCCGGCCGCGAGCTGGTGCCGACGCCCAAGGCGTTCTCGCTGCTCTTCGCGCTCAGGCACTTCGGCGTCACCGAGATCACCTCGCCCGAGCTGACCGGCGACTGGGAGTTCAAGCTCAAGCAGATGGAGCACGGCAAGCTCAAACGCGAAGAGTTCATGGAGCACATCGAGCAGGTGACGCGCGACCTGGTCGAGCGCATCAAACACGGCGACATCCCGGACACCGCCTTTGCCACCGTGCCCGTCCCCTGCCCGAAATGCGGCGCCACAGTGCAGGAGAACTACCGCAAGTTCCAGTGCCAGAAGTGCGACTTCTCCATCTGGAAGGTCACTTCGGGACGCGAGTGGTCGCCCGAGGAAGTGGCCGAGCTCATCCGCAAGCGCTACATCGGGCCCCTCACGGGATTCCGCAGCCGCATGGGCAAGCCGTTCAGCGCCGCGCTCAAGCTGAACGACGAGCTGCGCCCGGAGTTCGACTTTGGCCAGGGCAGCGCCGCCGGCGAAGGCGAGCCGGCGCCCGATTTTTCCGCACAAGAAAGCCTCGGTGCCTGCCCGAAGTGCGGCGCGCGCGTCTTCGAGCACGGCGTCGCCTACGTCTGCGAGAAATCGGCGGGCGCCGAGCGCAGTTGCGACTTCCGCACCGGCAAGATCATCCTGCAGCAGCCGGTCGAGCGCGTGCAGATGCAAAAACTGCTTGCCACCGGCCGCACCGACCTGCTCACGCGCTTCATTTCCAAGAAGGGCAGGCCGTTCAAGGCGTTCCTGGTGAAGACGCCGGGCGGCAAGATCGGCTTCGAGTTCAAGGCGCGCGCCCCCAAGCCCGGCGCCAAGGCGCTGGCCGAGGCGCCGCTGGCCGAGGTCAAGCCGCTGATAAAGAAGCCGGCGCCCAAGGCGCCGGCAAAGCCTACACGTCGAGGTTCCGCACGCCGAGCGCGTTAGACTCGATGAATGCGCGCCGCGGCTCGACCTCGTCGCCCATCAGCTTGGTGAAGATCTCATCGGCGGCGATGCCGTCCTCGATCTGCACCTTGAGCAGCCGGCGCGTGGCGGGATCCATGGTCGTTTCCCACAGCTGCGTGGGGTTCATCTCGCCCAGGCCCTTGTAGCGCTGCAGCACCATCGCTTTCTGCACTTCGGCGAGCAGCCAGTGCATGGCCTCGGCGAAGTCCTTCACCGGCTGCCTGCGCTCGCCGCGCTGCACGTACGCGCCCACGCCGATCAGCCCGCGCAGCAGCTCGGCGCTGGAGCGGATCTGCGCATAGTCGCCCGAATGCACGAACTCGGCGTCGATCGCTGTGACGCGCATGTTGCCGTGCCGCGTGCGCTCGACGCGCACCTGGTAGCGCTCGGTCTTGGGATCGAAATGCGCGTGTACGTGCACGCCGTTTCGCGGCATCGCCGCGGCCAGCGCCTCGACCGAGGCCTGCGCCAGATCGCGGCGCGATAGATCGACCTGCGCGCCGCGCAGCAGCGCCTGCAGGGCATCGCGGTCGATCCAGCGCGACACGCGCTCGATCACCGCCTCGGCCAGCAGGTACGACTTGGCGAGCTCGGCCAGCGCTTCGCCGCGCATCGGCTCGCGGTGCGCCGCCGGCACCAGCGCCGCGTCCACCAGCGCCTGGCGCAGCATGAACTCGTTCAGCTCGTGCTCGTCCTTCAGGTAGCGCTCCTCCTTGCCGAGCTTCGACTTGTAGAGCGGCGGCTGCGCGATGTAGATGTGGCCGCGCTCCACCAGCTCCGGCATCTGGCGGTAGAAGAACGTGAGCAGCAACGTGCGGATGTGCGAGCCGTCCACGTCGGCGTCTGTCATGATGATGATGCGGTGGTAGCGCAGCTTGTCGGCGCTGTACTCTTCCTTGCCAATGCCGCAGCCGAGCGCCGTGATCAGTGTGGCGATCTCGGCGGAGGACAGCAGCTTGTCGAACCGCGCGCGCTCGACGTTGAGGATCTTTCCCTTCAGCGGCAGGATGGCCTGGAACTTGCGGTCGCGCCCCTGCTTGGCCGAGCCGCCCGCGGAGTCGCCCTCCACCAGGTACAGCTCGCACTGCGCCGGGTCCTTCTCCTGGCAGTCGGCGAGCTTGCCGGGCAGTCCCATGCCGTCGAGCACGCCCTTGCGCCGCGTCATTTCGCGCGCCTTGCGCGCCGCCTCCCGCGCGCGCGCGGCGTCGACGATCTTGGAAGTGATGATGCGCGCATCATTCGGCCGCTCGTCGAGGTACTGGCGCAGCTTTTCGGCGACGATCTCCTCGACCGCCGGGCGTACCTCGGAGGACACGAGCTTCTCCTTGGTCTGCGACGAGAACTTCGGCTCCGGCACCTTGCACGAGAGCACGCAGGCCAGGCCTTCGCGCATGTCGTCGCCGGTCGTATCGACCCTGGCCTTTTTCGCCAGCTCGCTTTCCTCGATGTACTTGTTGAGCACCCGCGTCATCGCCGCGCGCAAGCCGGTGAGATGCGTGCCGCCGTCCTTCTGCGGGATATTGTTCGTAAAGCAGATCACGTTTTCCTGGTACGAGTCGTTCCACTGCATGGCGACCTCGACGCTGATGCCGTCCTTCTCGCCCTGCGCGCTGAACACGTTGGGATGCAGCACCGACTTCGCGCGGTTCATGTACTCGACGAAGCCCTTCACGCCGCCGACGAAGGCGAAGTTCTCCTCTTTGCCGACGCGCTGGTCGACCAATACGATGCGCACGCCGTTGTTCAGGAACGAGAGCTCGCGCAAGCGCCGCGCGAGGATGTCGTAGTGGTAGTCGACGTTGCCGAAGATCTGCCGCGAGGCGAGGAAATGCACCTCGGTACCGCGCTTCTCGGTGGTGCCGATGACGCGCAGCGGCGCCGTCGGCACGCCGTCGGCGAACTCCAGCTGGTGCACTTTGCCGTCGCGCCAGACCGTGAGCCGCAGCCAGCCGGAAAGGGCGTTCACCACCGACACGCCCACGCCGTGCAGGCCACCCGACACCTTGTAGGTGTTGGAGTCGAACTTGCCTCCCGCATGCAGCTCGGTCATGACAATTTCCGCCGCCGAGCGCCTGAGCTCGTCGTCTTCCTTGATGCCGGTCGGGATGCCGCGCCCGTTGTCCAGCACCGAGATCGAGTTGTCGGTGTGGATGGTGACCACGATCTCGTCGCAGAAACCCGCGAGGGCCTCGTCCACCGAGTTGTCCACCACCTCGAACACCATGTGGTGCAGGCCGGTGCCGTCGGAAGTGTCACCAATGTACATGCCGGGGCGCTTGCGCACCGCCTCCAGGCCCTTCAGGACCTTGATGCTGTCCGAGTCGTACTCGCTTGCCTCGGGTCGCTGCTGTTCGGGTTCGCCCACTTTTGTTCCTTCCTCAGATACGCATTGGCATGACCACGTACTTGAACTCGGGCTCCGCCGGGAACTGCAGCAGCGCACTGGAAGCGGCATCGCCGAAGCGGCATTGCACTTGCGCGGCGGGCACGTTGTTCAGGACGTCGAGCAGGTAGTTGACGTTGAAGCCGATGTCGAGCGCGTCGCCGCCGTAGCTGACCTCGAGCTCCTCCTGCGCCTCCTCCTGCTCCGCGTTTGAGGACACGATCTTTAGGCTGCCGTCGGTGAGCACCCAGCGCACGCCCCGGAACTTCTCGTTCGACAGGATCGCGGCGCGCTGCAGCGCCTGGCGCAGCACCTCGCGCTCGAGCGTCACCTGGTTCTTGTGCTGCGTTGGAATGACGCGCGTGTAGTCGGGAAACTTGCCGTCGACGAGCTTCGACACCAGCTCGACGCTGCCGAAGCTGAAGGCGGCCTGCGTCGCGGACAGCTCGATTCTCACCTCGTCGTCGCTGTCGGCTAGCAGCTTCGAGAGCTCGAGCACCGTCTTCCTGGGCACGATCACTTCGAGGCGCGGCAAGCTCAGCGGCAGCGCGAGCGCGGCATACGCCAGCCGGTGGCCGTCGGTCGCCACGAGCCGCAGTTGCCGGTCCTCGACCAGCAACAGCAGGCCGTTCAAGTAGTAGCGAATGTCCTGCTGCGCCATGGCGTATTGCACCAGCGCGAGCTGACGGCGCAGGTCCTTTTGCACCAGCGCAAAGCGCGCCACCTCGCCGCTCGGCCGCGCGAGCCGCGGAAAATCCTCCGCCGGCAGCGTCTGCAGCACGAAGCGGCTCTTGCCCGCCTTGAGCTGCAGGCGTTTGTCCTGCTGCTGCACCGTCACCTCGGCACCCTCGGGCAGCGCGCGCAGGATATCGACGAGTTTTCGCGCGCCGACGGTCACCGGGCGCGCCTCGCCGCCCGCGGCGAGCGTGGAGCGCGCCGTGATCTGGATCTCGATGTCGGTGGCGAGGAACGAGAGCACGCCTTCGGCTCGGTCGATGAGCACGTTCGACAGAATCGGCAGGGTGTGGCGCCGCTCGATAATGCCGCTAACCGCGGAAAGCGGTGCGAGCAACTCGTCGCGCTTCGCTTTGACCAAGGTCATTATTTATCCTTAGTAGTAGTTAATAGAGCAGGCCGAGTTGTACCGGAAGCATGGAAAAGCCCGCTCGCCCATTCACTTGCGCTCCGCGCCGATTCGGGAAAAGCTGTGGGCGGCATGTGCGCGGCTGTGCATGGAAACGCGCATCGCGCGCGGCGCGCGCTTTACGCACATTCCGCGCAACGGAAATCCACAGGCTGTTCATCCTTTCAGCACCTGCTCGAGGACCAGGTAATCGCGGTTCAGGACCGAGTCCTTCTTGCGCAGCGTGGAGATGGTGCGGCAGGCGTGCAGCACTGTCGTATGGTCGCGGTTGCCGAAGGCCTCGCCGATCTCGGGCAGGCTCATCGGCGTGAGGTCCTTGGCGAGCGACATCGCCACCTGGCGCGGGCGCGCCACGTTGCGGCTGCGCTTCTTCGAGTGCATGTCGGAGATCTTGAGCTTGAAGTACTCGGCCACCGTCTTCTGGATGCCGTCGACGCTGATCTGGCGGCTGGCGACGTTCAGGATGTCGCGCAGCGCCTCCTTGGCCATCTCCAAGGTGATCTCGCGCCCGGTGAAGCGCGCGAAGGCGAGCACCTTCTTCAGCGCGCCCTCCAGTTCGCGCACGTTGGAGCGGATGTTCTTGGCGATGAAGAACGCGATCTCCTCGGAGATCTGCGCCGCTTCGGCTTCCGCCTTCTTCAGCACGATGGCCACGCGCATCTCGAGCTCCGGCGGCTCGATGGCCACGGTCAGGCCCCAGCCGAAGCGCGAGATCAGGCGCTCCTCCATTCCCGCGATCTCCTTCGGGTAGGTATCGCAGGAGATGACGATCTGCTTGTGCGCTTCGACCAGCGCGTTGAAGGCGTAGAAGAACTCTTCCTGCGTGCGGCCCTTGTTGGAGAAGAACTGGATGTCGTCGATCAGCAACAGATCCAGCGAGTGGTAGTAGCGCTTGAACTCGTCGAATGATTTCTGCTGGTAGGCGCGCACCACGTCGGTTACGTACTGCTCGGCGTGCGTATAGCGCAGCCGTGCCTGCGGCCGCTGCTCGGCGAGGTGGTTGCCGATCGCCTGCAGCAGGTGCGTCTTGCCCAGGCCCACGCCGCCGTAGATGAACAGCGGGTTGTAGGAGATGCCCGGGTTCTCGGCGACCTGGATGGCCGCGGCGCGCGCCAGCTGATTGGCCTTGCCGGTGACGAAGCTGTCGAAGGTGAACAGGCGGTTGAGGCGCGCTCGCTCGAGCGCCGGGGGCGCAGCGCCATTGGCGCGCGCCGCTGCCGGCTCACGCTGCGCCGCTGCCTCGCCGCCGCGCGCCAGCACCAGGCGCAGCCCGAACTCGCGCCCGCTCGCCTCGGCGACCAGGCGCTCGATGCGCCCGGCAAAGCGCTCGCGCACCAGCTCGAGCACGAAGCGATTGGGTGCGGCCAGCACCAGCGTGCCCGGCTCCGCCGCACCGGCATCGGCGGCAAGCGGGCGAATCCAGGTGTTGAATTGTTGCGCGGGAAGCTCCTGCTCCAAACGGCGCAGGCAGGCGTCCCAGAGGCTTTGCATGTTTTCGACGGTCTCGCGCAGCGCGTTGTTCGGGGCTTCACCGGGGCCGCGCTTGGCGCGCCGGCGAGGATGAAATTTTACCCCTTCCGCGCAACGTTATCCACAGCATCGACTGCCGCTGCGCGCGGCCGCGCTTGGATTTGACAATGCCGCGCGGCGCAGGCTCTAATACCGCCCTTTTTCGCAGCGAGCAAGCCGATGAAGCGCACCTATCAGCCGTCCAAGACTCGCCGCGCGCGGCGCCACGGATTTCTGGTCCGCAGCCGCAGCGCTTCGGGTCGCGCCGTGCTGCGCGCGCGTCGCGCTCGCGGCCGCAAGCGGCTTTCGGTCTAGGCCCCAGAGGAGCGTGCCGGGTCGCGGCAAGCGTGCGCGCTACGGCTTCGGCGCGGAGCGCAGGCTGGCGCGCAGCGCCGAATTCGAGCGGCTGCTGAGCCGCGGCACGCGGCGGAATTTCTCCGGCTACACCTTTTACCTGGAGCGCCGCGCGGACGGGCCGCCGCGGCTGGGCATACTCGTGTCGCGCAGGCACGCTGCAAAGGCAACGGAGCGCAATGGCATCAAGCGGTGCATACGTGAGGCATTCCGGCTCGAGCAGGCGCGCCTCGGCGCGCTCGATGTGCTGGTGCGCCCGCCTTACGGCGCGCGCGCCTCGGCGGCCATGCTAGCGCGCGTGCGCGAGCTGTTCGGCAGGCTCGAGCCATGACCAGCCTCGTGCGCCTGGCGCTGCGCGGCTACCGGTATTTCGTGAGCCCCCTGCTCGGGCCCTCCTGCCGCTTTCATCCCAGCTGCTCGCTGTACGCCGATGAGGCGCTCGCGCGCCACGGGCTGTTGCGCGGCGGCTGGCTCGCCGCCCGCCGGCTGTGCCGATGCGGCCCTTGGCACCCCGGCGGCTACGACCCGGTACCGCGGCGCGGCCGGAACTAGGGCGGGATGCAGAGTCCAATGGACACCCAACGACTGATCCTGTTCTTCATCTTCAGCTTCTCGCTGCTCTTGCTGTGGGACGCGTGGCAGAAGGAGCAGCAGCCGAAGAGCGCGCCGGCCCCGGCGGTACAGTCGGCGCCCGGCGTGCCGACGCCGGCCAAGCCGCTGGTCCCAGTGCCGTCGCCAGGCGCCGCGGCGAAGCCGGCGCCGGCCGCAGCCGCCGCCATTCCCGGCGCGGCGGCCGCACCCGCGGCTTCCGAGTTCGTGCAGGTCAGCACCGACCTGCTGGTTGCCGACATCACGACGCTGGGCGCCACCCTCGCGCGCCTGGAACTGCGCAAGCACAAGGACGCGAGCGACCCGACCCGCAATTTCGTGCTCCTCGGCGCCGAGCACGCGTACAGCGCGCAGAGCGGCCTGATCGGCGATGGCATGCCCAATCACCGCGTCCCGTGGCGTGCGCTACCCGGCGAGCGCGCGCTCGCAGCGGGCGCCGACAAGCTGCAGGTGCGTTTCGCGGCCGACGGGCCGCAGGGCGTGGTGGTGGAAAAGGTCTATACGTTCCACCGCAACAGCTATCTCGTCGACGTGGCGTTCGCGCTGAAGAATACGGGCGGCGCGCCGGTCGCCGCGTACGCGTACTACCAGATCGTGCGCGACGACAAGGCGCCGGCCGGCGAGAGCCGCATGATGTACGTCTACACCGGCCCGGTGTACTACACGCCGGAGCGCGCGTTCCACAAGGTGGATTTCTCCGACATCGAGAAAGGCAAGGCGGACCTGCCGAAGGAGGCGCGCGAGGGCTGGATCGGCATGATGCAGCACTACTTTGTTTCGGTCTGGCTGCCGCCCGAAAAGGCGCCGCGCGAGTTCTACGCACGCAAGCTGCCCGACGGCCTGTACGCTGCGGGCGTCATCGTCGCCACGCCCCAGGCCGCGCCCGGGGACACCGCCAACGTCTCGGTGCAGCTGTTCTCGGGCCCGCAAGAGCAGAACCGGCTGAAGAAAGCCGCGCCGGGGCTGGATCTGGTGGTCGACTACGGCTGGCTCGCGATCATCGCCTGGCCGCTGTTCGCGGTGCTCGAATTCTTCCACCGCTGGTCGGGCAACTGGGGCGTGGCCATCATCCTGCTGACGATCCTGATCAAGCTGGTGTTCTTCCCATTGTCGGCGGCGAGCTACAAGTCGATGGCGAAGATGAAGCTGGTGACGCCGCGCCTGACCAAGATCCGCGAGATGTACGGCAACGACCGTGCGAAGATGAACCAGGCGATGATGGAGCTGTACAAGACCGAGAAGATCAACCCGCTCGGCGGCTGCTTCCCGATCCTGGTGCAGATCCCGGTGTTCATCGCGCTCTATTGGACGCTGCTGGCGGCGATCGAGCTGCGCCACGCGCCGTTCATCCTCTGGATCAAGGATCTCTCGGCACAGGACCCCTATTACGTGCTGCCGGTACTGATGGCGGCCTCGATGGTCCTGCAGACGCGCATGAACCCGGTGCCGCCCGACCCGGTGCAGGCGAAGGTCATGCAGTTCATGCCCTACGTCTTCAGCGTGTTCTTTTTCTTCTTCCCCGCCGGCCTGGTGCTGTACTGGCTGGTCAACAACATCCTCTCCATCGCCCAGCAGTGGCAGATCCAGCGCATGTTCGATCGCGACAAGACTGCCCATGCCAAGCGCTGACCCGCCGGGAAGCCCGCCCGACACCATCGCCGCGATCGCCACGCCCCCCGGGCGCGGTGCCATCGGCATCGTGCGCGTCTCGGGCGCGCGCGCGCCCGGGATCGCGCGCCAATTGCTCGGGCGCGTGCCGCAGGCACGCATCGCGACGCTTGTGGCAGCGAAAGACGCCCGCGGCGAGCTGCTGGACGAAGGACTCGCGCTCTACTTCCCCGCGCCGCGCTCCTATACCGGAGAGGACGCATTGGAGTTCCACGGTCACGGCGGACCGCTGGTGCTGCAGTCGGTGCTCTCGGCCTGTGTCGACGCCGGCGCGAGGCTCGCCGAACCGGGGGAGTTTACGCGCCGGGCGTTTCTCAACGGCAAGCTCGACCTGGCGCAGGCGGAAGGCGTCGCCGACCTGATCGACGCCGCAAGCCGCGAGGCGGCGCGCTCGGCGCTGCGCTCGCTGCAAGGAGAATTCTCTGCAGCGGTGGACGCCCTGGTCGCGCAGCTCGTCGAGCTGCGCGCGCTGACCGAGGCGATGCTGGACTTCCCGGACGAGGAGGTGGAGACGCTGCACCGCGACGACGCCGCCGCGCGCCTGGCGCAGGTGCGCGCGGCGCTGGAGGAAGTGCTTGCGAAGAGCCGCCAGGGCAGCCTGCTGCGCAACGGCATCCACGTCGTACTTGCCGGGCGGCCGAACGTCGGCAAGTCGAGCCTGCTCAATCGCCTGGCGGGCGAGGAGCGCGCCATCGTCACGCCGATCGCGGGCACGACGCGCGACGCGCTGCGCGAACCGATCCAGATCGAAGGCGTGCCGCTGGTGGTCATCGATACGGCGGGGCTGCGGCCCGCGTCGGATCTCGTCGAGCGCCTGGGTATCGAGCGCACGCAGCGCGAGCTCGAACGCGCGGACATCGTCATCGTCATCTTCGAGGCGGGTGAGGCGCACGTGCCCCTCGACGGAATGCCCGCGGGCACGGCGCTGATCGAGGTCTACAACAAGATCGACCTCACGCCCGGATTCGAGCCGCCCGGCGGCGCGCTGGCGGTGTCGGCGAAGACGGGGGCCGGCGTAGACCAGCTCAAGCGCGCGATCCTGCAGGCGGCGGGCTGGAACGCGACCGGCGAGACCGTGTTCCTGGCGCGCGAGCGGCACCTGCGTGCGCTGCAGCGCGCAGCGGCGCATCTCGAGGCCGCGGCGCGCGAGCCGCAGCGCTGGGAACTGTTCGCCGAAGAGCTGCGGCTCGCGCAGACGGCGCTGGCCGGCATCACGGGAGAGTTCACGGCCGACGATCTGCTGGGCGAGATCTTTGGCCGCTTCTGCATCGGCAAATAGTCCGACACGACTGATTGCACGAGCTTTTTTGACGTGGCGCGAGTCGCCGCCAGGCGGTAGAATCGTACGCAAAATATCAAAGACACGGCCCCCGCAGGGCCGTTTTGCTTTCAGGAAACCTCGGAGATGAACGCACCTGGCGCCGCGCAACCCGACCTCTCCCAGGCTCCCGAGTGGGTGCGGCACGCGGGCCTGCGGCAGTGGGTAACGGACATCGCGCAACTCGCCAAGCCCGAGCGCATCGTCTGGTGCGACGGTTCGCAGGCGGAGTACGACCGCTTGTGCCAGGAGCTGGTCGCCGCGGGCACGATGATCAGGCTGAACGAGAAACTGCGACCCAACAGCTATCTCGCGCGCTCCAATCCCACCGACGTGGCGCGCATGGAGGATCGCACCTTCATCTGCAGCGAAAAGAAGGAGCAGGCCGGGCCGACCAACAACTGGGTCGAGCCGCGCGAGATGCGCGCCACGCTCAAGCGCCTGTTCGACGGCTGCATGCGCGGGCGCACCATGTACGTGATGCCGTATTCGATGGGGCCGATTGGCTCGCATATCGCGCAGATCGGAGTCGAAATCTCGGACTCGGCGTACGTGGCGGTCAATATGCGCATCATGACGCGCATGGGCCGCGCCGTCGCCGAGTGGCTCGACGAGGACGGCGAATTCGTGCCCGGCGTGCACTCGGTGGGCGCGCCGCTCGCCGCGGGCCAGAGGGATGTGCCCTGGCCGTGCAACGACAAGGAGAAGTGGATCGTCCATTTCCCGGAGACGCGCGAAATCTGGTCCTATGGTTCGGGCTATGGCGGCAACGCGCTGCTCGGCAAGAAATGCCTCGCGCTGCGCATTGCCTCGGTCATGGCGCGCGACGAGGGCTGGCTCGCCGAGCACATGCTGATCCTGGGGGTGGAGTCGCCCGAGGGCCACAAGCACTATGTCGCGGCGGCGTTCCCGAGTGCCTGCGGCAAGACCAACTTCGCCATGCTCATCCCGCCGCCGGCCTTCAAGGGTTGGAAGGTGACCACCATCGGCGAGGACATCGCCTGGATCAAGCCCGGGCACGACGGCCGCTTCTACGCCATCAATCCGGAAGCGGGCTTTTTCGGCGTCGCGCCGGGGACTTCGGAAGCCACCAACCCCAATGCGATGTGCACGCTCAAGTCGAACGTGATCTTCACCAACGTAGCACTCACCCCGGAGGGCGATGTGTGGTGGGAGGGTATGACCGAGCTGCCGCCCGCGCGTCTCATCGACTGGCAAGGCAAGGAATGGGCGCCGGATTGCGGCAGGCTCGCCGCGCATCCCAACTCGCGGTTCACCGTGTCGGCTGAGCAGTGCCCGTCGATGGACCCGCGGTGGGAAGACTCGGGCGGCGTGCCGATCTCCGCGTTCCTCTTCGGCGGGCG
>Ga0214472_10002263_pt1 | contig 20886 bp, 17 predicted proteins | sample RVTome_6_FD_207662 | JGI IMG/M metagenome (GOLD analysis project Ga0214472, IMG submission 207662) | Soil microbial communities from uranium-contaminated site in the Upper Colorado River Basin, Wyoming, United States - RVT140D175 | ecosystem: Environmental > Terrestrial > Soil > Contaminated >...
GAGGTGGACCATCATGGAAAAAATCATTCGCTTTGTCCTGCACAGCCGGCTGCTGATGAGCGTGCTCGGCGTGCTGGTGCTGGCGGCAGGCGCCTTCAGCTATAAACAGCTGCCGGTCGACGCCTTTCCCGACGTCACCCCGTCCCTGGTGCAGGTCTTCACCGAGACCGAGGGGCTCGCCCCGGAGGAGGTGGAGAAGTTCGTCACCTACCCGGTCGAGACGGCCATGAACGGCCTGCCCCGCCTCAAGGAGATCCGCTCCATCTCCAACTTCGGCCTGTCGGTGATCAACGTCTACTTCGAGGACGGCACCGACGTCTATTTCGCCCGGCAGTTGGTGAATGAGCGACTGCAGCTGGCCCGTGAGCAGATACCCGCAGGGTTCGGCGATCCGGAGATGGGGCCGATCGCCACCGGCCTGGGGCAGATCCTCTTCTACGTCCTGGAGGACGAAACAGGCCACCGCAGCCCCGAGGAGATGCGCGAGATCCAGGACTGGCTGATCAAGTTCAACCTGCAGACCGTCCCCGGGGTCACCGAGGTCCTCTCCCTGGGCGGCGAGGTGAAGCAGTTTCAGGTGAAGGTGCGCCCCGCCGACCTCTTGCGCTACGATCTCGCCATCGGCGAGGTGGTCGAGAAAGTCAAGGCCAACAACGGCAACGCCGGCGCCCAGTTCCTGGTCAAGAACGCCGAGGAATACATCGTGCGCTCCGTCGGCCTGGCCGAACAGATCGGCGATCTGGAACGCATCGTCCTCAAGGTCCAGGACGGCACGCCGGTCTACCTCGACCAGGTGGCCGACGTGGTCATCGGCGGCGAGATCCGCCGGGGCCTGGCCACCATGAACGGGGCCGGCGAAGCGGTGGTCGGCATGGTCCTCAAGCTGATCGGCACCAACACCTCCACCGTCATCACCGACGTCAAGGAGAAGCTCTCCGAGATCAACAAGGTCCTCCCCGAGGGGGTCAGGGTCGTCCCCTACTACGACCAGGCGACCCTGGTCGGCAAGTGCGTGAAGACGGTCACCGATTCACTGATCTTCGGCGTTTTGCTGGTGGCCGGAGTGCTGCTGATCTTCATGGGCGGCCTGCGGGCCAGCCTGGTGGTGGCCCTCTCCATCCCCTTCTCCATCTTTTTCGCCTTCATCCTGATGAACCTCTTCGGCATCAGCGCCAATCTCATGTCGCTGGGGGGGCTCGCCATCGCCATCGGCATGATGGTCGACGCCACCATCGTCATGGTGGAGAACGTCGACCGCATGTTGCGCGAGGCCGATCCCGACGATTCGCGCCTGGCCATCGTGGCCCGGGCCTGCGCCGAGGTGGGCAGGCCGATCATCTTCGCCATCGCCATCATCATCATCGTCTTTCTCCCCCTGTTCACCCTGCAGGGAGTGGAGGGCAAAACCTTCAAGCCCCTGGCCTACACGGTGGCGCTGGGGATGCTCGGCTCGCTCCTCTACGCCCTGCTGCTGGCGCCGGTCGCCTCCCACCTGCTGATGCGCAGGCCCAGGTCGGTGGCGGCGGGCGAGGGCCCCAAGGAGGCCCGGATCGTGCGCTGGCTGCTCCTTCCCTACCGGCCGGCGGTGAGCCTGTTCGTGCGCCACCGCCTCCTGGCGGTGGGACTGTCGGTGCTGATGCTGGCGGCGGGCCTGCTGATCTTCCCACGGCTCGGCTCCGAGTTCGTGCCCCGTCTCGACGAGGGGGACCTGCTGATCCGCGCCACCATGGCCCCGTCCATCGCCCTGGAGGAGTCGAAAGAGACCATGCTGCGGTTCGAGAAGCGCCTCATGGCCAAATTCCCGGAGGTCACCCGGATCGTCACCCGCGTCGGGCGGGGCGAGGTCGGCGCCCATGCCGACCCGGTCAACAACGCCGAGGCCTTCGTCGCCCTCAAGCCGCAGGATCAGTGGACCAGCGCCGCAACCCCCGATGAACTCTACGCCAAGATCAGCGAGGCGTTCGAGGACTTCCCCGGCGCCCAGGTCAACGTCACCCAGCCGATCGCAGCCGCCGTCGACGAACTGCTCACCGGCACCAAGGCCGAACTGGCGATCAAGATCTTCGGTCCCGACATGGAGGTGCTGAAAGAAAAGGCGGCCGAGATCGAGGCGGTGATTAGGGAGGTTTCCGGAGCCGCCGACGTGCAGAAGGACCAGGTGACCGGCACGCCGCAGCTGCGCATCCGCATCGACCGCCAGGCCATCGCCCGCTACGGCATCAACGTCGAGGACGTGCAGAGCGTCATCGGCACCGCCGTCGGCGGCGAGAGCGCGGGGCAGATCTTCGAGGGGATCCGCCGCTTCGACATCTTCGTTCGCTTCGCCGAGGCGGCGCGCGCAGACGCCGAGGCCATCAAGCACATCCTGATCGCCGCGCCCGGCGGCGCCAAGGTGCCCCTCGACCAGCTCGCCGTCATCGAGGAGATCGTCGGTCCGCGCCAGATCACCCGCGAGAACAACCAGCGCTTCATCACCGTTCAGTGCAACGTGCGCGGCCGCGACATCGGCTCCTTCGTCGCCGAGGGGCAGCAGGCGATCAGCGAGAAGGTGCGGATGCCGCCGGGCTACCTGGTCAACTGGGGCGGGCAGTTCGAGCTGCAACAGCAGGCCAACCAGCGCCTGGCGCTGGTGGTGCCGGTGACCCTGCTGGTCATCCTGCTGCTGCTGTTCATGAACTTTGGCTCGCTCAAGAACACCTTCCTGATCCTGCTCAACATCCCGCTGGCCCTGGTCGGCGGAATCGTCGGGCTCTGGCTGACGGGGCAGAATCTCTCCGTGCCCTCCTCGATCGGCTTCATCGCCCTGTTCGGCATCGCCCTGGAGAACGGCATGGTGCTCGTCACCTATCTCAACCAGCTGCTGCGCGACGGGGTGGGGATGGACGAGGCCTCGGTCAAGGGAGCCTGCCTGCGCCTGCGGCCGGTGCTGATGACCGCCATCACCACCGCCCTGGGGCTGATTCCCCTGCTCTTCTCCAGCGGCACGGGAAGCGAGGTGCAGCGCCCCCTGGCCACGGTGGTGGTCGGCGGCCTGGTGACCTCGACCATCCTTACCCTGCTGGTCATTCCAGCCCTCTACAAGTGGTTCGCCATCACAGTCGAAAAGGAGGTTTAAGCCATGAAGGAAATCAAGGCCTACATCAAGAAGCACAAACTGGACGAGGTGATCCGCGCCCTGCGCAAGATCGAGGGGCTCACCGGCATGAGCGTCCTGGAGAGCTGCGGTTACGGCGTCGGCTGGGGCGGCGCCAGGGGGGAGGAACAGATCGACTTCCGCCCCGGAGCCCGTATCGAGGTCATCTGCCGGGACGAGCTGGCCGAAGAAGTCATTTCGGCCATCGAGCATGCCGCCCACACGGGCCTCAAGGGCGACGGCAAGATCTATGTCGGCAGCATCGAGCAGGCGGTGCGCATCAGCAGCGGCGAGCGCGGAGAGGCCGCCGTTTAAAGAAAATCCGGGGGGACGGCATCTGCGCTTCCCGCCGGATTCTTTCCTTCCCGATGAGTCGTCCCAAGACAAAAGGCCCGGCGGAGATTCCGCCGGGCCTTTTGTCTTTTTACCTGGAGCTAAAGAGCGATTATCAGCTCTTCACACCGCAGTCCGCCTGCATCTGTGCCAGCTTCCTGTACAGATCGTAGCGGGTGGCCGTCTCCTTGTCGGCCGCCGCCATGAGCTTCTCGGCCGCCTCGGGATTGGCTTTTTTCAGGACCTTGTAGCGGTTCTGCTTGTTGGCGTAGTCGCCGAAGCTCATGGTCGGCTCCTTGCTGTCGAGCTGCAGGGGGTTCTTGCCTTCCTTGGACAGATCCGGGTTGTAGCGGAACAGCGGCCAGTGGCCGGAAGCCACGGCGTCCTTGCAGCCCTCGATGGCGCTGTCCATGGCGATGCCGTGGGCGATGCAGTGGGTGTAGGCAATGACGAGCGAAGGCCCGTCGAAGGCCTCGGCCTCAAGCATGGCCTTGACTGCCTGGGCGGGGTTGGCCAGGGAGATCTTGGCCACGTAGATATTGCCGTAGGTCATGGCGATCATGCCCAGATCCTTCTTGGGCATCTGCTTGCCGCCGGCGGCGAACTGGGCCACGGCGCCCAGCGGGGTGGCCTTGGAAGCCTGGCCGCCGGTGTTGGAGTAGACCTCGGTATCCATGACGAAGACGTTGATGTTCTCGCCCGAGGCCAGGACGTGGTCCAGGCCGCCGTAACCGATGTCGTAGGCCCAGCCGTCGCCGCCGATGGCCCAGACGGACTTCTTGACCAGGTAGTCTGCCACGGAGACCAGCTGCTTGGCTTCGGTGTCGGTGCAGGTGGCCAGCAGGCGCTTGAGCTTGGAGACGCGCTCGCGCTGGAGCTCAATCTCCTCCTGGGTGCTCTGGCCAGCGCCGAGGATCTCGTCGAACAGGGCGCGATCGGTAGCGCAGGCGGTGCAGCCGCAGGACTTCATGCGCTCCACCAGCTCGCGGGCGTACTCGCTGGTCTTGTCCACGGCCAGGCGCATGCCGAAGCCGAACTCGGCGTTGTCCTCGAAGAGCGAGTTGCTCCAGGTGGGACCGCGTCCGTCATGGCGGGGGCTCCAGGGGGTGGTGGGCAGGTTGCCGCCGTAGATGGAGGAGCAGCCCGTTGCGTTGGCGATGAGCATGCGGTCGCCGAAGAGCTGGGAGGCCAGCTTCAGGAAAGGCGTCTCGCCGCAGCCGGCGCAGGCGCCGGAGAACTCGAACATGGGGTAGAGCAGCTGGCTGCCCTTGAGGCTTGCGCGGTTGACCAGCTTGCCGTCGGTCTCGGGCAGGCCGAGGAAGAAATCCCAATTCCTGGCTTCCTGCTCGCGCAGAGAGGGCTGCTCGGCCATGTTGATGGCCTTGTGCTCGGGGTTCTCCTTGCTCTTGGCGGGGCAGTTGTAAACGCAGGCCCCGCAGCCGGTGCAGTCCTCGGGTGCCACCTGGAGGATGAATTTCTTGCCGGCGAATTCCTTGCCCTTGGCCTCCGTGCTCTGGAACGCGGCGGGGGCGCCCTCAAGGGCCGCGCCGTCCACAATCTTCATGCGGATGGTGGCATGGGGGCAGACGAAGGAGCAGATGCCGCACTGGATACAGAGCTCCTTATCCCACACGGGGATGTTGGTGGCGATGTTGCGCTTCTCGAACTTGGCGGTACCGATGGGGAAGGTGCCGTCGCAGGGCATGGCCGAGACGGGCAGACGGTCACCCACGCCGTCGATGATGGGGCCCAGGGTGTTGCGGACGAACTCGGGAGCTTCGCTGCCCAGGCCCGCCTTCATCTTCAGGGCGCTGTCGGCGCCGGCGGGGACCTTCACTTCCTCGATGTGCTCAAGGGCCATGTCCACGGCCTGCTTGTTCATGTTCAGGACTTTTTCGCCGGCCTTGCCGTAGGACTTGACGATGGCGTCCTTGATCTCGCGGATGGCCAGATCCAGGGGGATGATGTTGGAGATCTTGAAGAAGGCGGTCTGCATGATGACGTTGATGCGGGGTCCCAGGCCGATCTTCTCGCCCAGATGCACGCCGTCGATCACATAGAACTTGAGCTTCTTGGAGAGGATCTGCTTCTGAACCTCGGCGGGCAGATGCTGCCAGATCTCGTCCTTGCCGTAGGGGCTGTTGAGCAGGAAGGTGGCGCCCTCCTTGGCATTCTTGAGCATGTCGTACTTCTCGAGGAAGCTGAACATGTGGCAGGCCACGAAGTCGGCGCTGTCCACCAGATAGGGGGAGCGGATCTCCTCCTTGCCGAAACGCAGGTGGCTGGTGGTCATGCTGCCGGCCTTCTTGGAGTCGTACACGAAGTAGGCCTGGACGTTGTTGTCGGTGGTCTCGCCGATGATTTTGATGGAGTTCTTGTTGGCGCCGACGGTCCCGTCGCTGCCCAGGCCGTAGAACATGGCGCTGTAGACCTTGCTGGGGATCTTGAAGCTCTCGTCGAAGGCGAGGCTGGAGTCGGTGACGTCATCCTGGATGCCCACGATGAACTTGTTCTTGGGCTTGTCCTGGCTGAGGTTGTCGAAGACGGCCTTGACCATGGCCGGGGTGAATTCCTTGGAACCCAAGCCGTAGCGGCCGCCCACGATGGAGGGATAGGCGGAAAGGGTCGAGAGCTTCTGCTCCATGGCCTCGCCCACGGCGGTGCGCACGGCCTGGTACAGGGGCTCTCCGATGCTTCCGGGCTCCTTGGTGCGGTCCAGAACGGCGATCTTCCTGACGCTGGCGGGCAGGGCCGCAGCAAAGGCCTCGGTGGGGAAAGGCAGGAAGAGACGGACCTTGAGCAGGCCGATCTTCTCGCCCTTGGAAACCAGGTGATTCACCAGCTCCTCGGCGGTGTCGGCGCCGGAGCCCATCACCACGACGACGCGCTCGGCGTCGGGGCTTCCTACGTAGTCCACAAGCTTGTACCGGCGGCCGAGGCGCTTGGCGAACTTGTCCATCTCGGCCTGGAGGATGGCGGGGATGGCGTCGTAGAACTTGTTGACGGTCTCGCGGCCCTGAAAGTAGACATCGGGATTCTGGGCGGTGCCGCGCAGCTTGGGCGCATCGGGGGTCAGAGCGCGGGCGCGGTGGGCGCGCACCAGCTCGTCATCCACCATGAAGCGCATGTCGTCCAGGGTGAGCTCTTCGACCTTCTGCACTTCATGGGAGGTGCGGAAACCGTCGAAGTAGTGCAGGAAGGGCACGCGGGAGCGCAGGGTGGCGGCCTGGGAAATCAGAGCAAAATCCATGACTTCCTGCACGTTGTTGGAACAGAACATGGTCCAGCCGGTCTGGCGGCAGGACATGACGTCCGAGTGATCGCCGAAGATGGAGAGACCCTGGGCGGCGATGGCGCGGGCCGAGACGTGGAAGACGGTGGGGGTGAGCTCGCCTGCGATCTTGTACATATTGGGGATCATCAGCAGCAGACCCTGGGACGCCGTGAAGGTCGTCGTCAGGGCCCCGGCCTGCAGGGCGCCGTGCACGGCGCCGGCGGCGCCGCCTTCGGACTGCATCTCGACCACCTTGGGTACAGTCCCCCAGATGTTCTTCTCTCCGACGGCGCTCTTGGCGTCGGAAATCTCCCCCATGACGGACGAGGGGGTGATGGGGTAGATAGCAATGACCTCATTGGTCGCATGCGCAACATGCGCGGCGGCGGTGTTGCCGTCGATGGTTACCATCCTTCGGGACATGTACTCCTCCTAGATTAGAGTTGATGTTGTATACAGTATGCCTAAAACGGAATGAGACGCCTACAAAAAACGCCGATTCCAACTAGAGCTCTCTTCGGCCTTCGATGGCCCGGTTGATGGTGGCGTCGTCCACGTATTCGAGATCGCTGCCCAGCGGAATGCCGAAGGCAAGGCGCGTCACCCGGATGCCCAAAGGCTTGATCAGCCCTTCGAGATACAGGGCCGTGGCATCGCCTTCGACGGTGAAGTTGGTGGCGATGAGCACCTCTTCCACAGCTCCCCCCTCGAGACGCCGCAGAAGCTCGGCGATGCGCAGTTCATCGGGGCCGACACCGTCCAGCGGCGAGAGCGCCCCCTGAAGCACGTGAAAGCGCCCCCGGAAGGAGCGGCTTCTCAGGATGGAAATCAGCCCTCTGGAATCCTCCACCACGCAGAGCTGGCGATCGTCCCTTGCCGGATCGGTGCAGAGGTTACAGGGATCCGTTTCGGTCAGATGAAAACAACGGCTGCAGAAAAAGGTCTTCTTCTTGACGTCGAGCATCGCCTCGGCCAGGGCCCGGACCTGGGACTCATTCTGCTGAAGAAGATGAAAGGCCAGCCTTGCCGCCGTCTTTCGTCCGACCCCCGGAAGCTTGGAAAGCTCATCCACCAGCCTGCGAAACGACGGGACCGAATCTAGCACGTGCAATCTCCATAGCACAAGTAGTTAATATTACACCACTTTTTTAACATTGCGAAATTTTTTTCCTGAAAATAAAACGATGGATGATCAAAGTCGGGCTCCCGGCATGGTCTGACCAGTGCAGGAAGTGCCTGCAATTTCAAACATTGTTAGAAAAAAGGGCCCATGAAGGGCCCCAATCATTCCTAGAAAAGTCCGGGCACGTTGAAGCCGCCCGTGACCTTGCCCATTTCCTGCTGGGCCAGATCCTGACTTTTTTTCACCGCCTCATTCACCGCAACGAGGATCAGATCCTGGAGCATTTCCACGTCTTCGGGATCCACCACCTCGCGGGCGATCTTCAGCGCTTTGAGTTCCTGCTTCCCGGTGACGACCACCGTGACCATCCCGCCGCCGGAGCTGGCCTCGATCTCCAACTCCGCCAATTCCTGCTGCACCCTGGCCATCTTCTGCTGCATCAACTGGGCTTGTTTGAGCAGATGCCCCATTCCCTTTGCCATAAGACAATCCTCCTTTGATATCAGTTGCTACCCGAATCCTGCTCGCCCGCGTCGGGCGCCTCGATGCCGGGATCTTTCATTTCGAGGGGCTTGACCTGCACCACCTCCGCACCGAAGACTTCCAGGGCCTTCTGGACCATGGGATGCCCCAACGCCTCTTCGCGAACCCTGCTGCGGTGGTCTTCCTCCCGCACTTTCTTCTCCTGAAGCAGCGAGGGCGGCGGCGGCTCCGACTGCCGATCCAGTGCCTTGACCCGGATCTGCATGGGGCGCCCCAGGCATTGCTGCACCAGGGCTCCGAGGGTCTCAAGGGTTCCGGGATCGCTCATCTTCGAAAAATAGAAGGAACCCGCCACATAGGCGATTTCCAGGGTCTTGTCATCGAGCTTGAGCAGGCTTGCGTGCTCCAGCAGCGAGGCCAGGCCGGCCTTCTGCCCCCGGACGTGGCGCACCACATCCTCCCAGCTGCCGCCCGGGGCGGAAGCGGAGGCCTCCCGGCCGGAACCCGGCGGATCGACCGCCGGGAAGGCGCCTTCCCCGGGTGCTGCGGGCCGGGGGACGGGCTCCTGCGGGGGAAGAGGAATCTCTCGACGGGGCTCGCTTCGTCGCAGGGGCGGTGCGGCCGCAGGCGCCGCGCTCGGGGCGGGCATGCCCGAAGCCTGAATGCGGTTTTCGAGGGCTTCGATTTTACGGATGAGACTTCCGAGTTCCCTGGCCTCGGGCAGCCGGGAGAGCCGCACCATGGCCATTTCCAGGCTGAGGCGGGGGAAATTGGAAGAGGCAAGTTCCGCCTCCGTCTTGAGCAGCAAGGCGGCCATGCGCTGAAGGTCCTCCTGCGACCTGTCCCGCGCCAGGTCGGCGAGTTCCCGCAATTCCCCCTGGGTCAAATCCAGCAGTTCTCCGGGAGTCTCCACCACCTTGAGGATAATCAGGCTGCGAAAGACATCCACCAGATCCTGACAGAATCGGCGGAAGGAATGACCGAGGTGATCCACCCTGCGCACCAGATCCAGGGCCCGGTAACTGTCACGCTGAAGCAGGGCCTCGGCCGCCTCCAGAAGCAGCCGGCGATCCACCATCCCCAACAGTCCCTGCACGTCCCCATCCTCGATCTCCATGCCGCAGAAGGCGATGACCTGATCCAGGGCGGAGAGGGAGTCCCGCATGCTGCCCTCGCCCCGGCGGGCCACCAGGGTCAAGGCACGATCGCTGACCTTCAGGCCTTCGGCATCGGCGATGGAGCGAAGGCGTTCGACGATTTTGGGCAACGCGATCTTCCGGAAATCGAAACGCTGGGTCCGGGAGAGAATGGTGACGGGAATCTTGTGGGGCTCGGTGGTGGCGAAAATGAACTTGGCGTGAGCCGGGGGCTCTTCCAGGGTCTTGAGCAGGGCGTTGAAGGCGTTGATGGAGAGCATGTGAACTTCATCGATGATGAAGATCTTGTAGCGCGCCCCGGAAGGAAGGTAGCGGATGTTCTCCCGCAGTTCCCGCACGTCATCCACCCCGGTATTGGAGGCGCCGTCGATCTCGAAGACATCGGAGCTGCGCCCCGAGGTGATTTCAACGCAGATCTTGCACCGGTTGCAGGGCTGTGCCGTCGGGCCCTGCTCGCAGTTGAGCGCCTTGGCGAAGATTCGCGCCGCAGAGGTCTTCCCCACGCCCCGGGCACCCGTGAACAAAAAGGCGTGGTGCACCCGATCGTTGGCGATGGAGTTGCTCAGCGTCCGGCTGACATGCTCCTGCCCGATGAGATCCTCGAAGGTTTGGGGGCGCCACTTGCGGGCAAGAACCAGATAGGACATGGGTGCTGGGCGTCCTTTTTCTTAAAGTGAAAAAGACAAAAAAAATTGCCGACACAAGTGACAGCCAGGCACCCCCGCGGCACACGGCGAAGACCGTTGCCGCTGCTCCCTTCCGGGCCTGACGGGGTTCACGGTCGTCCGTTGCGCGGGACCCGGCTGTCACCTCTATCGGCAATTAGCGAGTTCCAAATGGGAAGGGGTTGAATCTGGCGGAGAGGGGGGGATTCGAACCCCCGGTACCTTGCGGTACACATGATTTCCAATCATGCACCTTCGGCCTCTCGGTCACCTCTCCGCGAAGTTGGGAATCTACAGCATCCCTTTTGAGCTTGTAAAGTATTTTTTGCGGATCTTCAGAGGGGATTTCTGCGCAATCGATCCTTGTATTTGCCGTTGAGGCGGTAGACGAAATTGAGGATTTCCGCCACCGTGCGGTACAGCTCGGGAGGGATCTCGTCATCGACGGGAATCTGAGCCAGAACCTCCACCAGATCGGGGTCCTCCATGACATGAACGCTGGAGAGCCGCGCCATCTCCAGAATCTGCTCCGCCACCCGCCCCTGGCCGCTGGCCAGCACCTTGGGAGCGCGGCTGCGATCGGCATCATAGAGAATGGCAACTGCCTTTTTGCCGCCGGTATCCATCGGGCTCAAACCCTCGCCTCAAAGCTGTGATGACTCGGGAAGAGCCGCCCCACCAGCTCCGCCGAGCTGTCCTGGCTGCCGAGGGAGAAGCTGATGCCGTAGAGCTTCTCGATGCTCAGCGCCTCTTCGAGTTCGTCCCGGTAGGAGCGAACGAACTCCAGCGCGCTTTCATCCTCGCACTGAATGCGCAGCAGAATCCCCTTGTTTTCATAGAGCAGGTCCACCTGCAGATTTCCCAGGCCCTGCAGCCGCAGATGAAGACTCAACATGCAGGGAAGCTCCTCGCCTTCGCCGTCCCGGCTGCCGGGACGGCGCTCCGAAACCAGAAACCCGTGCTCCAGGAAAGGAAACAGCAGGGGAAGAAAGATGGTGCCTTCCTGGGAAAGCTTGACCCGTGCCAATTGCAAGGCTTCGAGTCCCTGGAGCACCTCGGAAACCTCCTCCGCCGCCGCCAGCTCCCGGCGAGCCTCGCCGCCGATGAACGCCAGGGTTGCGGCGCGCATGAGCTCCAGGGCGCCCCGCAGATCCCCCTGCTCGATCCGGAGCTGAATCCCTTCGAGCTGGGCATTGGCCGAAACGGCGCGGAAACTCTGAAATCCCTCAATCTGACGCTGGAACTCGATGGAAAGCTCCTTGAGCAGCGAAGGCGCGCTCAGCTCGCCCCGGGCGAACATTGCCTCCACCGCGTCCAGCCTCGCCTCCATCGGGACCATGGCACTTTTTTCGAAATAGCCCGACTCGCCGGCAAGACGCAGCGCCGAGCGAAGCATCTGAGCGCCTTCTGCCCCCTTGGCCGTATCGATCTGCGACTGCACCAGCTTGAGCTCTTCGGAGAGGACCTTGAGCAGGGTCGCCTGGCCGGAACCGGAGGGTGCAACCACCTCACCGAAGAGATTCGCCAACAGACCCGCAGCCTGGCCCAGATCCCCCCTGGCCAGGAACTGCTCAAAGCGGGAAAATACGCCGTGAAGACTGCGGCCCCAGGACGCCCCCTCCTGCAACTCGGAGACTTGGCGAATCACCTGGGAAAAGCCCTGAAGAGCCTTTGCGAATTCCGACTTGGCGGCAAAGCCTTCGATACCTCGAAGAGTTGAAAAAATCGATTCCAGCGCTGGGCGGTCGGAATTCTCAAGCAAGTATTCGATTCCGGAGAGCATCCCCTTCATCCCCTGCAGGGCCCCAAGCCCGTCCCCCTTTGCCAGCAGACCTTCCATATCGAGCCCCAGGGCCTTGCCATGGCTCATCAGCTGCTCCTGCGTAACCCCCCCTTGCGCGCCCAGAGAGCGCCCCATAAGCATGAGGGCCGCCTTGAGGGAGCCGGGAAGAGAGACGCCCAGAAAGGAATCCTTGGTGATCAGGCTGGACAGGAGGGAGAAAATGGACGGGTTTTCGCTGAACCGATGAATGACGTGACCGATACGCTCCGAGAGCAGGTCGCCCATCAGCTTGAGCTTGAGGACCGGCTGGGTCTCCAGGACCTGAACCGGGATGACCTGACCTTTTTTGAGGGGGATGGAGGTCTTGACCTCGAATTGCCGGTGGGCGAGCTCCAGAAGAACCCTGTCATCGGCGCTCTCTACCACCGTCGCCCTGACGACCTGCTCAACTTTGAGATCCGCGGGGACCTCTTCTTTGGCCGAATGGGTCACAGCGATCTGGTGGATCAGGTTGGAGGACGAAATCGGATTGACGTAACTCATAACCTGCCCCGTCCCGTAGCGGAGGGATCCATGTCGCCAATCGATCTAACCGACAACTCTCACCTTGGTGCGCAGCTGCCGGCGCTGCTCCGAGAGGCAGAAGGCGGCGATCTGATCCCTTGTTACGGCATCGATATTCACGAACTCCAGCGCGGCCTCATAATTGCCATGGCCGAAATTGAAAAACCTCACCACACGCGCCTCGGCCCCCACGACCTTTGAAACCGGATCGGGAAGGCTGATGAGCATCCTCAGACGCTGATTTTCGGCCACGGGTTCGTTCACCGGAATGCGCATACCCCCGGCGCTGATATTCACCCTGCCCGTCACGATCTGCTGAGGGCTGAGGCCCTGCCCGAGGATGCGGTATTTCAGGTTCAGCGAGGTATCGACCCGGAAGAACTCCCGTTTCTGAACGCAGGTGGCCGTCTCGATGGCCCCGAGAATGAGCTTCTCGGAATTGACGACCTTCTCGATATAGGCGTGGATGTTGATGTTGGTCGAGCCGTAGGGCAGATAGAGCTGACACTTGCCCAGGCTGTCGATATCGTGAACAGGAAGGACCCCGGGCTCGAAGGACGCCTCGAACAAGGGAGGCGTGGCAACGCGCACCAGGCATTCCAGCTGAGGGGGTTCAGCCTTGATGGTCGGAACGACAATTTTGGCGAATCGGTATTCGGAGATGTATTCGAATGTGACCAGAAGATCCAAAAAGAAACCCTCGCAGGCAGTTGCGTGAAAAGAAAAATCAATAAGTCCCCTTGATCGTCCCCCCCCGGTGATCCGTTTTGGACTTGTACCCGCCAACAGCCGCTCTTCCTTCCCGCAACTGAAGGATGTCACTGGCGATCAGGCTCTTGATATCCTGAATCTGAGGAATGAGCACGTCAAACTGTTTTTTGACATTTTCCATCTGCTGGATGTAAATCCGCACCCTCTGGGCTGTCAGCTGTTCCGGAGAAGCCCTGAGCTCCTGCCGTATCTTCAAGTCCACCTGCTGCGCCTGTGCAAAAAGAACGTCAAGCTCAGCGGTCAATGCGGCAACGTCTTCGACCCGGCCCTGACGCAGAAGCTCTGCCAAATCTTCCAGCTTTATCTGCAACTGACCGTAGCAGCATCCGGCCTCTTCCATCAAACGGGCAAGCATAATGGTTACATGGTCGCTGCAAAAGTTTTTCGCTCTACAGCCTGCTCTTCCGAAGCCTCACTTCCCTTCCGAACGATTTCCGCAGCCTGAACCCAGCCTTCGCGGAGCTCCTTAAGAATATTTTCAACCCCTTCAAGCTTCTTCAGGTCATTGCGGGAGTTGGCGAAAAACAGCTCGCGAAGCATGAAGTCATAAAGGCCATCCAAGTCGGACGCCAGCGAGCCGCCGACCTCATGGTCCAGCGTCGCCCTGAATTCATTAATGATGGTGCTGGCCTTATTGATGAACTTTGTTTTTTTCTGGTAATTCTTCTCTTGTATCCCCTCGGAGGCAAAACCAACGAATCGAATCGCCCCGTCATAAAGCATGATCAGAAGCTGCTCTGGCGATGCGGTCGATACCGCTGTGTTCTGATATTGATTCATGTAGGCGTTCATTTAATTGCCTCCCATCATGTTGCCCAGCATGCTGAGCTGCTGGGAAAGAAAATTACTTTGTGAATTCATGCCGCTGACCAGCGTCTCAAGGGCCTCAAACTGGGAACGAAGATTTCTTTCCCTCTGCTCAAGACGCCTCTCCTGCTGGGCAATACTGCCGTCAATACGACGGATGTTGCTGCTGGTAGTTTTCTTACTGCCGGCATAATAACCGCCGACCGAGTCGGTGACGCCTTTGAGGTAGCTTTTGAAAAGGGCCGCCACGCCGTCCGCACCATCCTCTCCGGAAAAAAGCGCCTTGACTCCGTCCAGGTTGTCCGAGATGGCCGTCCCCAGCTTGGAGCTGTTCGCCTTGAGTGTGCCGTCCTTGTTCGTCTCCAGACCCAGCTGTGCCAGAGATTTGAGATCTCCCGACACCCCGACGACACTGGAAATAAGCCCCTGGATGCGGCGCTTCGCGCCCATGAAGCGGGCATCGCTTCCCCAGCTGGCATCCTGCTGGTCCTTGACGAAATTGATGATCCCGTTATAGGCCGTGACAAAGTCATCGATTTTCTTCCGCACGGCGGCGTTGTCTTGCGCCACGGAAAGCGTTGTCGACTCGTACAGGTTGCGGGGGGGATCGCCCGGGCCGTTGGCATCCTGAGCGGTCAACAGCGCCCCTTCCTTAATCAGGTTCAGCGTCACACCGGGGATGGCTCCCGAAATAGTATTGCTGTCCCTGGAGATTTCGATTCCGTCCACCAGAACCCGGGCATCGGAGCCTGCCTGGGAAACGGAAAAGGTCAAATCCGTAAATGTCGAACCGGCATCAATCGCCACACCATCGGCCCCGGACTTGGCGGCCGTGAGAACCAATCGGTTGGGGGATGCCGATCCATCGTTGATGATGGATGCCGTCACTCCGATATCCGCGGTTCCGTTGATGGCGTCGCGAATCGCATCCAAAGAATTTCCGGCGGAAATATTGACGGTTTGACCGTTGATTACCAGAGAGCCTGAAGAGCTCGCCGCCCAGCCGTCGGCCACTCCGGCAGCCACTTCCTTTTCCTGCCGTGCCAGGCTGATCACCTCGACGGAATAATTGGCCTGCAGGGCGTCGGCATCGGCTGTGACACTGAAAAAACCCTCACTGCTCAAGGTCGCCTTGCTGGCCGAAACTTCTTTGGCCGTATCCAGCGCCTCAATTTTTGTAAGAAGATCCTTGAGCTTCGAGTCGAATTGCTTGAATGCGTCCAGACGCGAATTGAGATATTTCTTCTCGTTCTCCAGCCGCTCGATGGGCCGGCGCTGCGCAGACATCAGCTGCTCGATAAGCGCATTCGTATCCAACCCCGTTGCCAGACCACCAATCTGGATTGCCATGATGTTCTCCCCGGGTTACTTAACTAATTCGTCCACAATATTGCCGCGAAAATCTTCCAGTGCCTTACGCACACCCAGAAGTTCTTCCGCTGGAATCTGGCGGATCAACTCTCCGGTCTCCTGCTCGATCACTTTGACGACGATGTCGTTGACTTGCTTATCCCGTTCGAATCGCACACTGTAGAGCCCGCCTTCCGTCAAAGCCGAAATTTTATCGAGAAGCTCTTCAGCCTGAACTTTCTTTTCCTTTCGGGCGCTCTCCCGAGTTGCTTCAACCAGGGAATCCTTCTCAGGCCGAGAAGTCTCCGACGCCACAACTCCCTGTTTTGACATGGAAATGAACCCAGTCGGCTCGGCCTTCCCAATCTCCATCCCCGCCTCCTTGCCCTGCGCAGGTAACAAAGAGAGGAGACGGAAATTATCTCCCGTCTCCTCTCCCGAGCGTTACAATTTAGCCGAGCAGCGACAACGCCAAGCTGGGGGCTTGGTTTGCCTGTGCCAGGATAGCAACCCCGGCCTGCTGCAGGATGTTGTTCTTGGTCATGGCGGAAGTCTCGGAAGCGATGTCCGCATCCATGACGCGAGAACGAGCCGAAGAAAGATTTTCAGAGACGTTCTGGAGGTTGGAAATAGTGGACTCCATCCGATTCTGAACTGCACCCAGGTCGGCGCGCTTCGTATCGATAGTGGAGAGGGCATTATCAATGGCTGTAATGGCAGCACTTGCTGCCCCTGCACTAGAGACACTCAAACTGCTGACGCTCAAACCAGCAGCCGTAAAGCCAGAAGCAGCTGTTGCACCCTTACCAACAGAGACACTGATCTGCTGGTCGCTACCGGTATTGGCACCAACCTGAATGGTGATTTTTGTACTAGCACCAAGGATTTGGCGTCCATTGAACTCGGTAGAGTCCGCTATGCGAGTGAGCTCACTGGCCAGCACGCCCATTTCGTTGGTGATGGCGGTACGGTCGGCGGTGGAGTTGGTGTCGCTTGCACCCTGGACAGCCAGCTCGCGCATGCGCTGAAGGATGTTGGTCGACTCCTGCAGAGCGCCTTCTGCCGTCTGGGCCATGGAGATACCATCGTTGGCGTTACGAATCGCCTGATTCATACCGCGAATCTGGGCGCCCATGCGGTTGCCGATGGCGAGGCCGGCCGCGTCGTCTTTCGCGCTGTTGATGCGAAGGCCCGAAGAGAGGCGCTGCATGGTGTTCTGCAGAGCCGACTGGGACTTGTTCAGGCCACGCTGAGCGGAAAGGGATGCGATGTTAGTATTAATTGTGATTGCCATGATTTTATCCTCCGTGAAGTTGTTTTTGGGGCATCCATGCCCCAATGGTTAGATGCTGACAAACGTCATACGCAATTTCCGGACCAGCTAGGCTCCTTTCTTTTGACTGTCCGGGTTCTGGGTTGATTTTCTCTTCGACACGCAAAACATGCTTCTTTAGGGATTTTTTTGAGAAGCAGAAAAAATGCCTCAGTCATAGACCAGGGGCCGCAACCGATACTCCATCAGATCCGCTACCCAAATAAAGTCCCTCCTTTGCTGGGCCAAAAGAATTTCGGACAGAACCGGTGTCAATCGCACCAGGATCCCAGGAGCCAGACCGGCAAGTCGTTCCTGTAGAACATCAATATATTTCGCAAAACGATCCCCCGCCATCCCTTCCATCCCCAGCCTGAAACAGCGAACACAATCCTGAAGCAGCAACTGTTCATTCTCAAATTGAATCATCTCGCGAACTCCCAGAATTCGGTACCGGCGATGGCAGCTCCGTCCCGGCTGCTGTTGTAAAACCGCACCTCGGGGTGACAGGAGATATAGGTCTCAAGATCGCGCAGATATCCCCGAAAATTAGGCATGGTTCCGACAGCCTGGCCATATCCGTTTGACACGAAATGCCGGACCCTCTCCTCTTGCAGCAAATGGGCCCCGGCCCTGAACCGATTCCCGGGGAAACTGAAATCGGTCCCCATAAGAACTATTTCGGCTGCCCCCGCCTTCACTGCCAGATCGACGGCAGGATGAATAACGCTGCCGGAAGAAAACAACCTGGCACGAGGATACCTCGCCTCAATCTCCTGATAGTGGGAATGCTCGGCGTATGCTACAAGCTTCGGCCCCTCCCAAAGATCTATGACATCGGGATGAAGCCTCGGAAAATACACCAGAGGAACTGCCCTGAGAGCCTCAAGGTCGACACCCAGAAAGAAAGAAAGAACTCCTTCGCGTTTATCATCAATGGAAATCACCAGATTGGGGGTTACCCCGGCAGCAAGAAGCGGTTTCAAACCGGCGTCCACGACGACAACCGGCTCCCCCCGATGATGCACAGCAAGCATTTGCGAGGTCTGCTCCAGAGTTGGCCCAGCAGCAGCAACGAAAACCCGCTGCCCCTTCCAGCGACCAAAGAAGCTTGCGGCATCCCCATCGCGCGCCACTCTCCCGGCATTACTCTGTATGCGTTGCGCAATTTCACCAGATTGATCAAAATGACGCTCACGGATATAGGGCGTATCCAATTCAAGCAATACCCTATCCTTGAGCGCTTCGGCTTCGCTGGAAACCATGGACAACTCAGAAGGAACAGCTGCCATAGGGAACGAAATTGTCGACATATCAGGAAGCAGGAGCTCGACGCGAGGATCCTTCAGCCAGTCGCTCTGATCGAAATGTTCAAAGACCGTGCGAAGCAATGCGAGGGAGAGACAGACAACCTGCAGTTTCCTGATACATGGGCGCTCCAGCAGCGCCCGAGGCAGATCACCAAGACCGATGCCGTACACCGTAGCCTCTTCAGCCAAAGCAGGCACAAGTGAAGCCTGCAAGCGAGCTTCATGCACCCGATTATAGGCGCTGCCAATCAGCAGACCATTCACCCGCAAACTCAGTTCATCACCAACCTGAACAAGATGAACGTCCCTGGTTGGTTTTTCGTTCTCAAGTCGCTTTGCGACTTTGGGCCAACGCTTCTGGATGACGTGAAGCGTTTCTTGCACCATATCATTTGCCCCTTGTTTCTCAATTTTGTTGGTTCGAAAGCAAACATACCGGAACTCTTGTACTCCAAGTATGGCCGACTGTAACAAGTGAATCTAACTCATTGCACCGAAAAGCGAAAACTGAACTTTCTGTCTGAAAAGCTCTGCCGCTCAGTCGCGTGACATGAGGTATCGTCCTGCTCCTGTGCCGAAAAAACGATACGGCAAAGATAAGTATCCTCCATCGGCTCATAACGTAGCTGGGCGATAACGGCGGCCTCCGCCTTGTCCGTCTCCACCTGGATTTGACGTGTCCCGTCACCCAGAGAAATAAACCCTTCGGTCACCCCAAAGGCCTGGTTGGAAGAGACAAGCGCCGAAACAGGCAACATGTGATTGACAGGAGTGTCTCCAAGAGAAAACGTCTCTTCCTCGCCGCCATTGTGCGTCTTGAGCGATAGCGCCCCATGCTCAAAGGCTTCGGGATTCAATGTAATATGCCCCAGCCGCAACGCCCCGTTGGGGGCTTCAGGCCAATCGAGCTCGAACCGCAAAGTCATTTCAGGCACCTTCGGGTCCACAATAATCTCTTTATGAATCGGCCCAAGCTCCGTCGAAATCGAGCAACGGATACAGAGAGCATCCCCCCTCAGCAGCAATTCGGGCTCAACAGCCACCAGATCCGTAATCTGGTGGCGACCCGGTATTTCAAACGTCAAATGCCCCGAATAAAAATCGGCAGCAAGGCTGATCTGGTCGAAATAACCGTGGGGCAGTGTACCGAACATGCTTTTTCCACCTAGCTGCCTCGATGAAAAAGATTCAATGGCAAGGCCACGGCGGCAATTTAACTTCAACAAAAGATATGGAGTTTCCACATTCAGCAGGTTGCGGTCTCTTTTAACAGCAAATCCAGCTTTTTCGCACGGCAATCCTAGCGGCAAATCCGACTGGGACGAACGACTCAACGCCCCGGATTGAGCCCCCTCTAGGCGGTCCACAAAAAGACGAAGACGGCTATTAAAAACTTTCCAACGTGAAGCAGTAATGTGAGTTCTGAAATCGCTGCTCCACAGGTAGCAAAGTTCCTTCCAATCCGCATCCGAAGCCTGCCGGATTTTCTGCAAAAAGCCGTAAGCACGCCAGCAATCCGTATTGATGCCCAGGTCATCCCGGCCCGTCACCGCCCAGCGACAGATATTGTATTTTGCCTGCTTTTTCACGGGCACAGGGTGCTGCACGGATTGCAGCCTCAGACAGTGCCCGGCATTCTTTCGATCCAGAAAGTTTAACGGGTACTCCGGCGGAACCAATTTGAATTTGGAATTCGCTCTAATCGCCTCGTAAAGAAGCGCAACGCGGTCCCACTCCCCCCGCTGCGAAAGTCCCGCTTCCGTCCTGTAGCGTCCGGGCCGGAAATCGAAAATTTCCGCATCGTTGCCGTAAAGAGCAAAAAAACGCTCCTCGCTCTGAACACGGCTCTCCAAAAAAGCCAGATACTCCTCCAGCTCCATTTCGCCGTGGGCATAGCGCTGGAATTTCTGAAAGGGGATGGATTTGTTCCAGATGACCGGAATGCGCTCCCCGTCCGTTCCGCAGGCATACTGGGGGAAATAACGCCAGTCGGGATTCCAGCCCGGATTGTAACTCCCCGGATTGTCCCACTCCATCACCATGGCCTGGTAACCGGCGTCCAGGTATTGCCGGACGAGGCCCGCGGAGAAGGCCTGCTCGCTCACCAGCACCAGTTTCGGGCGAAACCCCAGCAGGGATTCGTAGATCGCCATCCCGATGCGCTGATTGGCGGCGTTGACTTTTGCAGGGACCAATGGGCCGATGAGCTGGGCATAGCCGCTGCCGATAAAGCTCACATGCCCCAGAGCGCACAGGCGCTTGAGCTCCTCGACCCAACCCGGATCGAGATCCCGGATGACTTCGAGAGTATAGCCCGATGCCTCAATGCCGATGGGCACTTTCAGGCGATCGGCCAGTTGCAGCAGGGGCCAGTAGCAGCGGCGGATAACCTCGGGTCGCAGCTCCTCCTCGATGGAGGAGAAGGCCAGGTTCAGGTGGAAGAAGGAAAAGAGATGGAGCGTCATGGTTCCGTTTTAAGCCATTTCTGTAACAATATTTATCATTTCATACACTTTTGCGGCCCTACTCTCAGCCTCATTTCGCGTTTCCCCGACAACAATGAAAACCCCGAACCGGTCGGCATGGCTTCTGACTTCGGGGACCATGTCCCCCGGCCGGTACCAGAATTCCAGTTTCTTTACCCAGGGCAGGGCGCGCACCCCGTTTTCCCCCTCGATGCGCAACAGGCGCCCCGGCCTTGGGAAAAAATATCGGTTGACGACGCCCTTCTGGCAGAGGGGCTGCAATTTTTCCAGATCGGGCTTTCGTCCCAGGGCGATATCAAGGGCCGCCTCGACGATGTTCACTCCGCACCCCAGGG
>Ga0214472_10002264_pt1 | contig 20881 bp, 20 predicted proteins | sample RVTome_6_FD_207662 | JGI IMG/M metagenome (GOLD analysis project Ga0214472, IMG submission 207662) | Soil microbial communities from uranium-contaminated site in the Upper Colorado River Basin, Wyoming, United States - RVT140D175 | ecosystem: Environmental > Terrestrial > Soil > Contaminated >...
TACCCCGCCACGGCCGGCACGCCCGCCCTGAGGGAAGCGGTCGCGGCGTGGCTCGCGCGCCGCTTCGCCCTGCGCTCGATCGATGCCGCCACGCAGGTGCTGCCGGTCAACGGCTCGCGCGAAGCGCTGTTCGCGTTCGCGCAGACCGTCATCGATCCCGCGCGCGGCAAGGCGCGCGTCGCCTGCCCCAATCCCTTCTACCAGATCTACGAGGGCGCGGCGCTGCTCGCCGGCGCCGAGCCCGTGTACTTGAACGACGGCATGGGCTTCGACGAGCTGGACTGGCGAGGGGTGCAGCTCGCCTACGTCTGCTCGCCCGGCAATCCGACCGGCCGCGTGCTCGATCTCGCCGCCTGGACGCGCCTGTTCGCGCTCTCGGACCGGCACGGCTTCATCATCGCTTCCGACGAGTGCTATTCGGAGCTCTACTACGACGAGCTGCATCCGCCGCTCGGCGCCCTGCAGGCCGCGCAGCAGCTCGGGCGCGGCGACTTCGCGCGCGTGCTGGCCTTTTCCAGCCTGTCCAAGCGCTCCAATGCGCCCGGCATGCGCTCGGGCTTCGTCGCCGGCGACGCGGCGATCCTGCAGCGCTTTTTGCTCTACCGCACCTACCACGGGTCCGCGATGAGCCTGCCCGTGCAGCAGGCCTCGATCGCCGCCTGGCGCGACGAGGAGCACGTGCGCGCCAACCGGCGCCTGTACGCGGGAAAGTACCGCGCCGTGCTGCCGCTCGTGGCTGCGCCGCTGCACGCGCAGATGCCCGACGGCGGCTTCTACCTCTGGGTGCGCACGCCCGTCGATGACGCGGCTTTCGCGCGGGAACTGCAGCGCCAATATAATGTGCTGGTGCTTCCCGGGAGCTTTCTCGCGCGCGACGCGCATGGCGCGAACCCCGGCCGCAAGCACGTGCGCATCGCCCTGGTCGCCCCGCTCGACGAATGCGTGGAGGCGGTGCAAAGAATCGGGCAGTTCGCGCGCAGTCTCTGACGAGGGTCCATGGAACAAGCGCAGCGCATTATCGACCAGGCTTGGGAGGACCGGGCCGGCCTTTCCCCGGCGAATGCGCCGCAGGCCCTGCGCGAGGCGGTCGAATTTGCGCTCGCCGGTCTGGACGCCGGCACGCTGCGCGTCGCCGAGAAGCGCGGCGGCGCCTGGCTGACCCATCAATGGCTGAAAAAAGCCGTGCTGCTGTCCTTTCGCATCGAGGACAACCGGGTGATGCCGGGGGGCGCGACCCACTACTACGACAAGGTGCCCGGCAAATTCGCCGGCTACGACGGCGCGGCATTCGCCCGCGGCGGCTTCCGCGTGGTGCCGCCGGCCATGGCGCGGCGCGGCTGCTACGTGGGGAAGAACGTCGTGCTCATGCCCTCCTACCTCAACGTGGGCGCGTATGTCGACGAGGGCACGATGGTGGATACCTGGGCCACGGTCGGCTCTTGCGCGCAGATCGGCAAGAACGTGCACCTCTCGGGCGGCGTGGGCATCGGCGGCGTGCTCGAGCCGGTGCAGGCCAACCCCGTGATCATCGAGGACAACTGCTTCATCGGCGCGCGCTCGGAGGTGGTGGAAGGCGTGATCGTCGAGGAGAACAGCGTCCTCTCGATGGGCGTCTTCCTCGGCCAGAGCACCAAGATCTTCAACCGCGAAACGAGGGAGGTCAGCTACGGGCGGGTGCCGGCCGGCTCGGTGGTGGTCTCCGGCACGATGCCCTCGGGCGAGGGCAGTTGCGCGCTCTACTGCGCGGTGATCGTCAAGCGGGTGGACGCGAAGACACGGGCGAAAACCAGCCTCAACGATTTGCTGCGAGGGGATTAAACTAGCAGGGGTAGCATTGCCCCGGAGGTGTGCCATGTCGGCGATGAAACGCCTGTTCCAGCTGATGTCCGACAAGAAGGCTTCGGACATCTTTCTGTCCATCGGTGCGCCGATCACCATCAAGATCAACGGCCTGGCCATGCCCGTCAATCAGACCATCCTCACGCCGAGCGCCGTGCAGACGCTGCTCTACGAGGTGCTGAACGAGCACCAGGTGCGAGAGTTCGAGGAGGAGCTGGAGCTGAACACCGCCTACACCATGGAGGGCGTGGGCACCTTCCGCATCAGCGCCTTCCGGCAGAAAGGCACCCCGGCGGTGGTGGTGCGCTACATCCCGGGCAGCGTGCCGCCGCTCGATACCCTCGGCTTGCCGCCAATCCTGAAGGAAATCGTCATCGAAAGGCGCGGCCTGATCCTCATGGTGGGGGCGACCGGCTCGGGCAAGTCGACCTCGCTCGCCGCCATGATCGACCACCGCAACGCCGAGCGCTCGGGCCACATCCTCACGCTCGAGGACCCGGTCGAATTCATCTTCAAGAACCGCAAGTCGATCGTCAATCAGCGTGAGGTGGGTACCGATACCAAGGCCTTCCCGATCGCGCTGAAGAACGCCCTGCGCCAGGCGCCGGACGTCATCCTGATCGGCGAGATCCGCGACCGCGACACCATGTCGATGGCACTGCAGTACGCGCAGTCCGGCCATCTGTGCATGGCCACGCTGCACGCGAATAACAGCTACCACGCCATGAACCGCATCATCAGTTTCTATCCGCTGGAAAACCGACCCACCCTGCTGCTCGATCTCTCGGCGTCGCTCAAGGCCGTCGTCTCCCAGCGCCTGGTGCGCACCAAGGCCGGCCAGCGCAGGCCGGCCTGCGAGGTGCTGCTCAACACGCGCCATGTCTCGGAATTGATCGAAAAAGGCGAGATCAACGAGGTGAGAGAAGCAATGGAAAAGAGCATGGCGCCGGGCTCGCAGACCTTCGAGCAGTCGCTGTTCAAGCTGTTCGTGGAGGGCCACATCACCCAGGACGAGGCCATGGCGAACGCGGACTCGGCCACCAACATGCTGTGGCTCATCAACCAGGCCACGGCGGGCCAGATCACGTCGGGCCAGGTGTCCGTGCCGGTGAAGCCCCTATCCGCGCAGCAGGGCGGCGACAAGCAGGAAGGCTTGCTCACCGGCAACGGCGCTTCATTCGACGGCATCAAGATCGATACGACCACTTGAGGTGAAGCCGGCCCTTGCGCTTGCCCGGGAGCTGATCGCCCGCAGGTCCGTAACGCCCGACGACGGTGGTTGCCAGGCGCTGCTGGCGAAGCGCCTCGCCGCCGCGGGCTTCCGCGGCGAGGACGCGAGCGTCAATGGCGTCACCAACCTCTGGGCGCGCCGTGGCGAGGCGCGGCCGCTGGTGTGTTTCGCCGGGCATACCGACGTGGTACCGCCGGGACCGCTCGAGCAGTGGCAGTCCGACCCTTTTGCGCCCACGGTGCGCGACGGCAGGCTGTACGGGCGCGGCGCCGCCGACATGAAGTCCTCCATCGCCAGCTTCGTCGTCGCCGTCGAGCAGTTCGTCGCGGAGCGCCCCGCGCACGCGGGCTCCATCGCGCTGCTGCTCACCTCCGACGAGGAAGGCCCCTCGGTCGACGGCACCGCACGCGTGGTCGAGCGCCTGAAGGCGCGCGGCGAGACCATCGACTACAGCATCGTCGGCGAGCCCTCTTCGACCGCGCAGCTCGGCGACACCGTGCGCGTCGGCCGTCGCGGCTCGCTTACCGCCAGGATCACGGTCCGCGGCATCGAGGGGCACGTCGCCTATCCGGAGCAGGTCAGGAACCCGATCCACCTCCTGGCACCCGCGCTCGCCGAGCTCGCGGCCACCGAATGGGATCGCGGCAACGAGGCGTTTCCGCCGACGAGCTTCCAGGTCTCCAACCTCAATGCCGGCTCGGGCGTGGAGAACATCGTGCCGGGATCGGCGCTGGTGGTCTGCAATTTCCGCTTCTCGACCGCCAGCACCGAGGTCTCGCTGCGCTCGCGCCTCGAGGAGGTGCTGCGCAAGCACCGCCTCGACTACAGCATCGCCTGGACGCTGGGCGGCAAGCCGTTCCTCAGCGACCGGGGCCGCCTGCTCGAGGTGGTGCAGCGCGCGGTGCAGGCGCACACCGGCCGGGTGCCGCAGCTCTCCACCGCGGGCGGCACCTCGGACGGCCGCTTCATCATCGACATCTGTCCCGAGATCGTCGAGCTCGGCCCGGTCAACTCGAGCATCCACAAGCTGAACGAGCACATCGAGCTTGGCGCGCTGGAGCGGCTACCGCTCATCTATCTCGACACGCTGCGCGCGCTGCTGCCTTGATCTTGCGCGAGCTGGTTCGCGACGTCGCACGGCGGCTGCGTAAGGCGCCCCTGCACTACGGCCACGGGACCTCGAACGCGCGCGACGAAGCGGCGTTCCTCGTCTTGCGCGGGCTCGGGTTGCCGTTCGACGCAAGTGCCGACCGGCCGGTGACGCGGCGCGAGCAGTCCCGCGTCGAACGGCTGCTTCGCCGCCGCATGCGCGAGCGCATTCCGCTCGCCTACCTGCTGCACGAAGCCTGGCTCGCGGACGTGCCGTTCTACGTCGACCGGCGCGTCATCATTCCGCGCTCGCATATCGCGGAATTGCTGCAACAGCGGCTGCGGCCCTGGTTGCGCCGCCCGGTCAGGCGTGCTCTGGACCTGTGCACCGGCGCGGGCTGCCTCGGCGTGCTGGCGGCAAAGGCGTTCCCGGATGCGCGCGTGGACGCTGCCGATCTTTCCGCGGCTGCGCTGGCCGTAGCCGAGCGCAATATCGCGCGGCATGGGCTGCGCGGCCGGGTGCGGCTGGTGCGCGCGGACCTGTTCTCGGGACTGGGCGGCAGACGCTACGACCTGATCATCAGCAATCCGCCCTACGTGGACGCATCGGCGATGCGCGTCCTGCCGCGGGAGTATCGCCACGAGCCGCGCCAGGCCCTGGCCGGGGGCGCGGACGGACTGGAGTTCGTGCGGCGGATTCTGCGGCAGGCGTCCGACCGCCTCGAGCCGCGAGGGCTGCTCGTGTGCGAGATCGGCCGCGGTCGCAAGCTGCTCGAGCGCAACTACCCGGGCACGCCTTTTGTCTGGCCGGCGGATCAGGTATTCGTGCTGTCGCGCGAGGAGCTGCCGCGCGGCGGGATAGTGGGGTGACCGATGGGACTCGAACCCACAACGACTGGAATCACAATCCAGGACTCTACCTTTGAGCTACGGTCACCGTCGTCGCTGCGCTTCTGGCCTGCCCGGCGGGAGTCGAACCCACAACCCCCAGCTTAGAAGGCTGGTGCTCTATCCGGTTGAGCTACGGGCAGCCGCCGGGCAAAACTGGTCGGGGTGGAGAGATTCGAACTCCCGACATCTTGCTCCCAAAGCAAGCGCGCTACCGGGCTGCGCCACACCCCGCGAAGGGCGCCCATGATACTCTTTTTCCGGCTTGCCGCTGCGGGGCTTTTCTGCTACAAAAGCGCCTTTCTTTTTCCGGCCGAACCGAGAAATGTCCGTTGAGCTGACCCGCAAGAGCTTCACGCCTTACGCGCCGAAGAAGGGCGAGGACTACATGAACGCGAGAATGCGCTCGCATTTCCGCAAGATGCTCGAGCAGCTGAAATCCGAGCTGTCGGAGGAGATCGATCGCACGGTGCACACCATGCAGGACGAGGCGACGGTGTTCGCCGACCCCAACGACCGCGCCAGCCAGGAATCGGACATGGCGCTGGAGCTGCGCAATCGCGACCGCGAGAGAAAGCTGATCAAGAAGATCGACGAAACCATCGGCCGCATCGACGCCAACGAGTACGGCTATTGCGAGAGCTGCGGCGTGGAGATCGGCCTGAAGCGGCTCGAGGCGCGCCCCACCGCCACCCTGTGCATCGACTGCAAGACGCTGGACGAGCTGCGCGAGAAACAGGTCGCGAAGTAGTTTGGCGGCGGCCTGCTAGGCCTGCTTCGCCGCCTCGGGCGCGCCGACCGCCTTCATCGACAGCCGCACGCGCCCCTTGTCGTCGGCCTCGAGCACCTTCACCTTGACGATCTGGCCTTCCTTCAGGTGGTCGGAGACGGCGTTCACGCGCTCGTGGCTGATCTGCGAGATGTGCAGCAGGCCGTCGCGCCCCGGCAGCAACTGCACGATGGCGCCGAAATCCAGCAGGCGCAGCACCGGGCCCTCGTAGACCTTGCCGACCTCGACGTCCGCGGTGATGTCCAGGATGCGCTTTTTCGCCGCTTCGCCGCCTTCGGCGGAGACGCAGGCGATGGCGATCGTGCCGTCGTCCTCGATCTCGATCGTGGTGCCGGTCTCCTCCTGCAGCCCGCGGATGACAACCCCGCCTTTGCCGATGACGTCGCGAATCTTGTCCGGATTGATCTTGATCTTGATGATGCGCGGCGCGTAGGTGGAAAGCTCGGTGCGCGAGCCCTCGATCGCCTGCTTCATAACCTGCAGGATCTGCAGGCGAGCCTCGCGCGCCTGATCGAGCGCGATCTTCATGATGCTCTTGTTGATGGACTCGATCTTGAGGTCCATCTGCAGCGCCGTCACGCCGGCCTCGGTACCCGCCACCTTGAAGTCCATGTCGCCGAGGTGGTCCTCGTCGCCGAGGATGTCGGACAGCACCGCGAAGCGCTTGCCTTCCTTGATCAGGCCCATGGCGATGCCCGCGACGTGCGCCTTGATCGGCACGCCGGCGTCCATCAGCGCCAGGCTGCCCCCGCATACCGACGCCATCGACGAGGAGCCGTTCGACTCGGTGATCTCGGAGACGACGCGCAGCGAGTAGCCGAAGTCCTCCGCGCCCGGCAGCATGGCCACCAGCGCCCGCTTGGCGAGCCGGCCGTGGCCGATCTCGCGGCGCTTGGTGAAGCCGAAGCGCCCGGTCTCGCCGGTCGCATAGGGCGGCATGTTGTAATGGAACATGAAGCGCTCCCGGTACTCGCCCGAGAGCGCGTCGATGATCTGCTCGTCGCGACCGGTGCCCAGCGTCACGGTGACCATCGCCTGCGTCTCGCCGCGCGTGAAAAGCGCCGAGCCGTGCGTGCGGGGAAGCACGCCGACGCGCACCTCGATCGGCCTCACGGTGCGCGTGTCGCGGCCGTCGATACGCGGCTCGCCATCGAGGATCTGGTGGCGGACGATCTTCGACTCGAGGTTGAAGAACACGTCCTTGGCGGTGTTGGGCTCGAGCGCGGCGCCCGCGGCCTTGGCCTCCTCCTCCACCTTGGCCAGCGTCGCCTTGCGGATCTCGTTGAGCCGCGCGTTGCGCGCCTGCTTCTGACGCATCTCGAACGCGGCGCGCAGCTCGCTTTCCGCCAGTTCCGCGATGCGCTGGATCAATGCCTCGTTCTTCGCCGGCGGCTGCCAGTCCCACGCCGGCTTGGCCGCGGTCTCGGCCAGCTCATGGATCGCCTGGATTGCGGCCTGCATTTTTTCGTGCCCGAACTCCACCGCGCCGAGCATCACGTCCTCGGGCAATTCACGCGCCTCGGACTCGACCATCAGCACGCCTTGCTCGGTGCCGGCGACCACCAGGTTGAGCTGCGATTCCTTGAGCTGCGTCGCCGTAGGATTGAGCACATACTCGCCGTTGAGGTAACCCACGCGGCAGCCGCCGATCGGCCCGTTGAACGGGATGCCCGACAGCGTGAGGGCCGCGGACACCGCGAGCATCGCCGGGATGTCGGAATCCACTTCCGGGTTCAGCGACAGCACCTGGGCCACCACCTGCACCTCGTTGAAGAACCCATCCGGAAACAATGGGCGGATCGGGCGGTCGATCAGGCGCGAGGTCAGCGTTTCCTTCTCCGAAGGGCGTCCCTCGCGCTTGAAGAAGCCGCCGGGGATCTTGCCCGCGGCATAAGTTCGCTCGGCATAGTCCACCGTCAGCGGGAACCAGTCCTGGCCCGCTTTCGGCTCCTTTGCGCCTACCACGGTGGCGAGCACGACCGTGTCGTCGATGGTGCACAGCACCGCACCGTGCGCCTGGCGCGCGATCTCGCCGCTTTCGAACGTGACCTGTTGGTCACCCAGGGTGAAGGTTTTCTTTGTCGGATTCAATGGGTTACCTCGTTTGGTGGCCAAAAGCAAAAAACGCTCATCGCACGATGAGCGTTGCTTGGGGCGGCATCAGTTCTTCTATTTGCGCAGACTGAGCCGCTCGATGACCGAGCGGTACTTGTCGGCATCCTTGCGCCGCAGGTAATCGAGCAGCTTGCGGCGTTGCGACACGAGCTTGAGCAGCCCGCGGCGTGAATGGAAATCCTTGACGTGGGACTTGAAGTGCTCTGCTAGGCTGTTGATGCGCTCGGTGAGGAGCGCGATCTGCACTTCGGGCGAGCCGGTATCCTTGCCGGAACGCTGGTACTGCTGAACGACCTGCGCTTTCTGCGCAACCTGCAAAGCCATACTCATCATCTCCTGGTTTAAGCCGCGCATTCTAGCCGAGGCCGACGCCGATCCACAAGTTTTTTCGATGTTTTTCAGCCGCTTGCGTGGTTCACGAGCCTGCGCGGGCGCAGCTCGCCTGGGGAACGGCACTCGCCCAGGCCGAGCAGCCTGCCCTGCTGACCGTAGACACAGCACTGCCCCGCCGGGGCCTGCGCTATGCGCAGCGCCTGGCCGCGCGCGAAGCGCTCGGCGAGCGCCGCCGGCAGGTCCACGCGCGGCAGTCCTCCCAGGAGCCGCTCCAGGGGCAGGAGCCTGGCGTCACGCGCTTCGGCCGTGTCGGACTGCAGCTGCTCGAGCGTCACCGCGTCCACGACGCAAAACGCCCCCGAGGCGGTTCTGCGCAGGGCGCTCACATGGGCGCCGCAGCCCAGCGCGCGGCCGATGTCCTCGACCAGACTGCGTATGTAGGTCCCCTTGCTGCAGCGAACGCGCAACTCGACGCTGTCCTCGGCGAAGCGCAGGAGTTGCAGCACGTGCACGCGGATGCGGCGCGGCGCCCGCGGCACCTCGCGTCCCGCGCGCGCCAGCGCGTACAGAGGGCGCCCTGCGTGCTTCAGCGCCGAGTACATCGGCGGCACTTGCTCGCTGTCGCCGCGGAACCTGGCCAGCACCGGCTCGATATCCTCGTCGCGCACGCTGCACGGCTTGCGCTCGAGCACCTTGCCGTCGGCATCCCCCGTCGTCGTCGTGACGCCGAGGCACGCATGCGCCGCGTATTCCTTGTCGGCATCGAGCGCGAGCTGGGAGAACTTGGTGGCCTCGCCGAACAGGACCATCAGCAGCCCGGAGGCCAGCGGATCGAGCGTGCCCGCGTGCCCCGCCTTGGCAGCGGCATACAGCCGCTTGACGGACTGCAGGACCGCATTCGAGCCGACTCCGGCGGGCTTGTCGAGCAGCAGCACGCCGTCAAGCCTGCGGCGCATCAGTCTTTGGGCCGGACGCTGTCGATGAGCTGCGAAAGCTGCGCGCCGCGCGCGATGGATTCGTCGTGGCGAAAGCGCAGCTCCGGCGTGGCGTACAGCTTGATGCGCTTTGCCAGTTGCGTGCGCAGATAGCCGGCCGCGCTCCTCAGCGCTGCCGCCGCAGGCTCGACCTGCGCGGCGTCGAGGCACGTGAAATACACCAGCGCGTGCGACAGGTCCGGCGCCACGTTCACGGCAGTCAAGGTGACCAGCCCGAGGCGGGGATCGCGCAACTCGCGGCTCAGGACGACGGACAGCACGCGCTGGATCTGGTCTGCGACCTTCTGCGGCCGGCCCCGGGTCACTTCGTGACCCTCCTGTCGGTCACAGCGTGCGCGCGACCTCGAGGACTTCGAACACCTCGAACTGGTCGCCTTCCTTGATGTCCGAGAAGTTCTTCAGCGACATGCCGCATTCGAATCCGGCCTTCACTTCGCGAGCATCGTCCTTGAAGCGCTTGAGCGAGTCGATCTCGCCGGTATGGATGACGACGTTGTCGCGCAGCACGCGCACCTGGGCGTTGCGGCGCACGAGCCCGTCCACGACGTAGCAGCCGGCCACGGCGCCGACCTTGGAGATGCGGAACACCTGCCGCACCTCGACCAGGCCGAGGACCTGCTCCTTCTTCTCCGGCGCCAGCATGCCGGAGAGCGCCGCCTTGATCTCCTCCACGGCCTCGTAAATGATGTTGTAGTAGCGGGCCTCGATGCCGGAGCTCTCGATGAGCTTGCGCGCCGTGGCGTCGGCGCGCGTGTTGAAGCCGACGATCACGGCTTTTGCCGCCAGCGCCAGGTTCACGTCCGACTCCGTGATGCCGCCCACGCCGGCGTGCACCACGCCGACCTTCACCTCTTCGGTCGACAGCCGCGTCAGCGCGTGCACCAGGGCCTCCTGCGAGCCCTGCACGTCGGCCTTGATCACCAGCGACAGCACCTTCTTGTCGCCCTCGCCCATCTGCTGGAACAGGTTCTCGAGCTTCGCCGCCTGCTGCTTGGCGAGCTTCACGTCGCGGAACTTTCCCTGGCGGAACAGGGCGATCTCGCGTGCCTTGCGCTCGTCGGCGAGCGTGGTCATTTCCTCGCCGGCGTTCGGCACCTCCGACAGGCCCTGGATTTCCACCGGGATGGAGGGGCCCGCGGATTCGATGGGCTGGCCGTTCTCGTCGAGCATGGCGCGCACCCGCCCGTAAACGGCGCCGGTCAGCACGACGTCGCCGCGCCGCAGCGTGCCCGTGCGCACCAGTACCGTCGCGACCGGTCCGCGCCCCTTGTCCAAGCGCGCCTCGATCACCACGCCCCGCGCCGGCGACTGCACCGGCGCCTTCAGCTCAAGGACCTCGGCCTGCAGCAGCACGCGCTCCAGCAGCTCGTCCACGCCCTTGCCGGTTTTCGCCGATACCAGCACGAATGCCGCCTCGCCGCCGAATTCCTCCGGCACCACGCCATGCTGCAGAAGCTCCTGCTTGACCTTCTCCGGGTTGGCTTCGCCCTTGTCGATCTTGTTGATCGCCACCACCAGCGGCACCTCGGCCGCCTTGGCGTGATTGATGGCCTCTATCGTCTGCGGCATGACGCCGTCGTCGGCGGCGACCACCAGGATCACCAGATCGGTCACCATCGCGCCGCGCGCGCGCATCGCGGTAAACGCCTCGTGGCCGGGGGTATCGAGAAACGTGATGACGCCGCGAGGCGTCTTCACGTGGTAGGCGCCGATGTGCTGCGTGATGCCGCCCGCCTCGCCCGCCGCGACCTTGGTGCGCCGGATGTAGTCGAGCAGCGACGTCTTGCCGTGGTCGACGTGGCCCATCACGGTGACCACCGGCGGACGCGGCTCCCCCGCCGCCCCTTCCTGCGCCGCGTCCTGCGCGGATTCGGCGAGGTAGGCCTCGGGATCTTCCAGCTTTGCCGCCTTCGCCTTGTGGCCCATCTCCTCGACCACGATCATCGCCGTTTCCTGGTCGAGCACCTGGTTGATGGTGGCCATGGTGCCGAGCTTCATGAGCACCTTGATCACCTCGGCTGCCTTCACGGACATGCGATGCGCGAGTTCGCCCACGGCGATGGTCTCCGGCACAGCGATCTCGCGCGTGACAGGCTCGGCCGGCTGGCTGAAGGTCTGCTGTTCCGCCGCCGCGCTGCCGCGATGCCGCGCGCCGCCTCTGGCATGCCAGCCCGCGACGCCGCCGCCCATGTCGCCGCGCGTCTTGATGGTGCGCCGGCGCACCGAGTCGTCGCGCATGGTGGTGGTGGGCTTTGCCTTCTTGGGCCTTTTGTCGGGTTTGGCATCGCCGGTCTTGGGTGCGTGCAGCGTGCCCTCGACCGGAGGCGCCGCGCCCGGCTGCGCCTGCGCCTTCTCGATCGCCACCTGCGCCTCGCGCTCCGCGGCGCGCTGCTCCGCCTCGCGCCGCTCGCGCTCCTGCTTCTCGCGCAGCTCCGCCGCCTGCAGCGCCGAGAGCTGCTCGTGGCGCCGCGCCTCGGCTTCGCGCAGCACGCGTTCCCGGTCGTCGAGCGCCGGCGCCGCGGCGCTCGCGGGCACGTCGGCGGCCGGCGCCGCCGCCGGGGTATCGGCGGCGCCCTCCTGGGCTGCCAGCTCCGTGGGATCGCGCTTCACGAAAACGCGCTTCTTGCGCACCTCGACCTGGATGGTGCGCGCTTTGCCCGAAGTGTCGGACTTCTTGATGATCTCGCTGCTCTGCTTGCGCGTCAGCGTGATCTTGTTCTTCGGCTCGACCGTGCCGTGCGCCTTGCGCAGGTACTCCAGCAGCCGCGACTTGTCGCTCTCCGTGAGCGAGTCGTCGGGCGCACGCTTTTCCACGCCGGCGGCGCGCAGCTGCTCGAGCAGCACCGACGGCGGCACCCTCAGCTCGCTGGCGAATTGCGCGACGCTGGTCTGGGCCACGTTACTGCGCCTCCTTGATTTGCGCCTGGCCGTCTTGCGCGAACCAGTGCGCGCGCGCCGCCATGATCAGGCTCTTGGCGCGCTCGTCCTCGATGCCGGTCATCTCCGAGAGCTCATCCACGGCCAGATCGGCGAGGTCGTCGCGCGTCTTCACGCCGCTCTCGGCCAGCTTGGCGGCGAGCTGCGTGTCCATGCCCGCCAGCTGCAGCAGGTTCTGGTCCACGCCCGCCACTTTCTCCTCGCTGGCGATGGCCTGCACCAGCAGCGCGTTGCGGGCGCGGCTGCGCAGCTCGTTGACGGTGTTCTCGTCGAAGGCCTCGATCTCCAGCATCTCGTTGATCGGCACGTAGGCGACCTCCTCCAGCGTGGAGAAGCCCTCCTGGATGAGGATGTTGGCCACCTCCTCGTCGACGTCGAGGCGCTGCATGAAGAGCTCGCGCACGCGCGTCGATTCCTCCTCCTGCTTCTTGGTCGACTCTTCCTCGGTCATCAGGTTGATGGTCCAGCCCGTGAGCTCGGAGGCGAGGCGCACGTTCTGCCCGCTCCTGCCGATGGCGATGGCCAGGTTCTCCTCGTCCACCACCACGTCCATGGCGTGCTTTTCCTCGTCGACCAGGATGGAGCTCACCTCGGCGGGCGCGAGGGCCCCGATGACGAACTGGGCCGGGTCTGCGGACCAGAGCACGATATCCACGCGCTCGCCGGCCAGCTCCTGCGTTACCGCCTGCACGCGCGAGCCGCGCATGCCGACGCAGGTGCCGATCGGGTCGATGCGCCGGTCGTTGGTGTGCACCGCGATCTTGGCGCGCACGCCGGGGTCGCGCGCGGCGGACTTGATCTCGAGCAGCCGCTCCTCGATCTCCGGCACCTCGAGCTCGAACAGCTTCATGATGAACTGCGGCGCCGTGCGCGACAGCACGAGCTGCGGGCCGCGCGCGCCGCGGTCGATTTTCATCACCCAGGCGCGCACCCGGTCGCCGACGCGCAGATTTTCCTTGGGAATCATGTGCTCGCGCGGCAGCAGCGCTTCCAGGCGACCGGACTCGACGATGGCGCTGCCGCGTTCCATGCGCTTCACCGACCCCGTGACCAGCTCGTCGCCACGGCCGAGGAAGTCGTTCAGGATCTGCTCGCGCTCGGCGTCACGGATGCGCTGCAGGATGACCTGCTTGGCGGTCTGCGCGCCGATGCGGCCGAAGGGGATCTGCTCGATCGGCTCCTCGATGAAGTCGTCGAGCTTGAGATCCGCGCTGCGCTTAAGCGCCTCGGGCAGGGTGATCATCTGCGCCGGAATGAACTCGGGCAGGTCCTCCGGGACCACCTTCCAGCGCCGGAAGGCGTCGTAGCTGCCGGTGTTCTTGTCGATGGCGACGCGCACGTCCACATCCTCGGTGAAACGCTTCTTGGTGGCGGAGGCGAGCGCCATCTCCAGCGCGCCGAACACGACGTCGCGGTTGACGTTCTTCTCGCGCGCCAGCGCGTCCACCAGCAGCAGAATTTCCCGACTCATCTTTGCTCCATGCTCATAGGTCCGGAACGAGCCTCGCCCGATCCATGCCCTCCAGTTGCAGCGCCACCGGCGCGCCGTCCACCTCCACGGTCGCCGTGGCCCCCTCGATGCCGCGCAGCACTCCCACGTAGCGCCTGCGGCCCGTCGCATCCGCCTGCCGCATCCTCACGTCCACCTTGTGGCCGGCGAAGCGCGCGAAGTCCGCGGGTCGGCGCAGCGGCCGGTCCAAGCCCGGCGAGGACACTTCCAGCCGGTCGTAGTCGATGCCTTCGACCTCGAGCAGGCGGGACAGGTGCCGGCTGACCGCCGCGCACTCGTCCACCGTGATGCCACCGGGCTTGTCCATGAAAACGCGCAAGAATCGGCCCCGGTTGGACACTTGCGCGTCCACCAGCTCGAACCCCATCCCGTTGAGGGTGGGCTCCAGAATGCCTTCCAGTGCGCTCGCCACAAACAAAAAATGGGCCGAAGCCCATCCACCTGAAACGGCTTGAAGTTTAACCTCTTTTTGCCGTTTTCACAATCTCCGCGACGCTTTTTTCGTCAAGCTCGATCCATCGCCCCGGGCGAAGGCTCCGCGGCAGACTGACCGGTCCGTAGCGCACGCGCAGCAACCGGCTGACCTTGTGGCCCACCGCCTCGAACAGCCGCCGCACCTCGCGGTTGCGACCTTCGCGCAGGACCACGCGGTACCAGCGGTTCGCGCCTTCGGCCGCGCCCGAGGGCTCGAGCCGATCGAAGCGCCCGATTCCGTCCTCGAGCGGCACTCCGGACAGTAGTTTGGTGCGATTCTCCGCACTTAAAGCCCCCAGCACGCGCACGGCGTACTCGCGCTCGACCTCGTAGCGCGGGTGCATCAGCCGATTGGCCAGCTCGCCGGAGTCGGTGAGCAGCAGCAGGCCAGCGGTGTTGATGTCCAGCCGCCCTACCGCCACCCACTTTCCCCCGGGAATCGCCGGCAGGCGCTGGAACACCGTGGGCCGCCCCTCGGGATCCGACCGGGTGACCATCTCGCCGTCGGGCTTGTGGTAGAGCAGCACGCGGGGCTCGGCGCCGGCCGCCTTCAGCGCGAGGGTCTTGCCGTCCAATTCAATACGGTCCGAGGTCTGCGCGCGCTCACCAAGCTTGGCGGTCGCGCCGTTGATCTTCAGGCGCCCCGCGCCGATCCAGGCCTCGATTTCCCGGCGCGAGCCGTAGCCGGCCGCCGCCAGCAGTTTTTGCAGGCGCTCAGCCGGCGGCGGGTTCGTTGGCGGCTTCGGGGACGACGGGGGCCGGCGCGGGTTCAAGCTGCAGCGTCTTGGCGATCTCCTCGAGCGGCGGCAGCTCCTGCAGAGAGCGCAGCCCGAGGTCGTCGAGGAAGGTCTTCGTGGTGGCGTAGAGCGCGGGCCGTCCCGGCGTCTCCCTGTGCCCGACGACGTCGATCCAGCCGCGGCTCTCCAGCGTCTGGATGATCTGCGTGGAAACCATCACGCCGCGGATGTCCTCGATGTCGCCGCGCGTGACCGGCTGGCGGTAAGCGATGATGGCGAGCGTCTCCATCACCGCGCGCGAGTAGCGCGGCGGCTTCTCGGGCTGCAGTTTCTCGGCGAACGGCCGGAACTCCAGCCGCGTCTGGAAGCGCCAGCCGCTCGCCAGGCTGGCGAGCTCCACCGCGCGCCCGCTCCACTCCTCGCGCAGCTCCGCGAGCAGATGCTTCAGGGTGTCGGCGCCCAGCTGGTCGTCGAACAGCCGACGCAGGTCGGCCAGCGACAGGGGGTCCTGCGAGGCGAGCAGCGCCGCCTCCAGGATGCGCTTGGCTTCAGTGGGACTCTGCATGGGCCAATTTTACGTAGATCGGCGCGAAGCTCTCGGACTGCGTGAGCTCGAGCAGCGACTCGCGCGCCAGTTCCAGCACCGCGAGCAGCGTCACCACGAGGACCGCCACGCCGCGCGCCGGGTCGAAAAGCTCGCCGAACTCCAGCACGCGGCGCTCCTGCAGACGCCGCAGGATGCCGCTCATGTGCTCGCGCACCGACAGTTCCTCGCGCGATACGCGATGGTGCGCCGAAAGGCGCGCCCGGTGCAGCAGCGCGCGCCAGGCCTCGGCGAGATCCTGCGGGTTCACCTCCGGCAATCGTTCGGCCACCGTGCGCTCGACCCACACCGAGATCGCGATGACGTCGCGCCCGACCTGCGGCATCTGCTCGAGTTGCTGCGCCGCTTTCTTCATGCGCTCGTATTCGAGCAGGCGCCGCACGAGCTCGGCGCGCGGATCCTCCTCGTCCGGCTCGGCCGCCGGCGGGCGCGGCAACAGCAGCCGGGACTTGATCGCCATGAGCGTTGCCGCCATCACGAGGTATTCGGCTGCAAGCTCGAGATTCGTGGCGCGCATGGCTTCGACGTACTCGAGGTACTGGCGCGTGAGCGGCGCCATGGGGATGTCGAGGATGTCGAGATTCTCCTTGCGAATCAGGTACAGCAGCAGATCGAGCGGCCCGGCGAAGGCCTCCAGGATCACTTCGAGCGCGTCGGGCGGGATGTACAGATCCTGCGGGATCTCGATCAAAGGCTCGCCGTAGAGGCGAGCGACCGGTGTGGCGGGCGCCCGTTGCGCGGGTTCGCTCATCACGTATACGTGAGGCCCATCGACTCGCGCACGTCGCGCATCGTCTCCAGCGCGAGCTTGCGCGCCTTGTCGCAGCCGTCGGCGATGATGCTCTTCACCAGCGTGGGGTCATCGAGATAGGTCTGCGCGCGCTCGCGCATCGGCGCGAGCTCGGCGAGCACGGCCTCGATCACGGGCTGCTTGCATTCCAGGCAGCCGATGCCGGCGCTGGTGCAGCCCTTCTGCACCCAGTCCTTGCGCGCCGCGTCCGAGTACACGAGGTGCAGCGGCCATACCGGGCACTTTTCGGGCGTTCCCGGGTCGGTGCGCTTCACGCGCGCCGGGTCGGTGGGCATGGTGCGGATCTTCTTGGTCACCGATTCCGGCGCCTCCCGCAGCCCGATGGCGTTGCCGTAGGACTTCGACATCTTCTGTCCGTCGAGGCCCGGCAGCCGCGCCGATTCGGTCAGCAGCGCCTCGGGCTCCACCAGGATCTTTCGCCCCCCGCCCTCGAGCCAGCCGTAGAGACGCTCGCGGTCGCCGCGCGGCAGGTTCTGCTGCTCCTCGAGGAGCGCCTGCGCGCGCCGCAGCGCATCCGCGTCCCCCGATTCGAGGAATTTCGTGCGCAGCTCGTGCAGCAGCCGCGCCTTCTTCGTGCCCATCTTCTTCACCGCCGCTCTTGCCTTGTCCTCGAAGCCCTCCTCGCGGCCGTACAGGTGGTTGAAGCGCCGCGCGATCTCGCGCGTCAACTCGACGTGCGGCACCTGGTCCTCGCCGACCGGCACGTAGCGCGCGCGATAGATCAGGATGTCGGCCGACTGCAGCAGCGGATAGCCGAGGAAGCCGTAGGTCGCCAGGTCGCGGTCCTTGAGCTTCTCCATCTGGTCCTTGTACGTCGGCACGCGCTCGAGCCAGCCCAGCGGCGTCATCATGGACAGCAGCAGGTGCAGCTCCGCATGCTCCTGGATGTGCGACTGGACGAACAGGATCGCCTGGTTCGGGTCCACGCCGGCGGCGAGCCAGTCCACCACCATCTCCCAGGCGTTCTGCTCGACGCGCCCGGGGTGCTCGTAGTCGGTAGTCAGCGCGTGCCAGTCGGCGACGAAAAACAGGCACGGGAACTCGGTCTGCAACCTGACCCAGTTCTTGAGCACGCCGTGATAATGACCGAGATGCAGCGCGCCCGTGGGGCGCATGCCGGAGAGGACGCGCGTTTCGAACATGGTCAAAGTTGGAGCACCGTGCCAATCACCTGATATGACGCCTCAACCACCGGCCGCAGTAGGCCCCCGAGGTATCCCGAGAACAACAGCAGCAGCAGGATGGGAAAGCCCCAGGGCTCGAGCCGTGCGTACTGCCCGGCGACGCGATGCGGCAGCAGGCTCGCGAGGATGCGGCCGCCATCGAGCGGCAGGATCGGCAGGAGGTTCAGGACCATCAGCACCACGTTGACCTGGATGCCGGCGACGCAGATCATGCGCATTGGCACGGTCAACGGGCTCACCGGAAGCGCGTCCGCGAACTTCAGGAGCAGCGCCCAGGCGAGCGTCATGGCGAGATTGGCCGCCGGTCCGGCGGCGGCGACCCACACCATGTTCTGCTTCGGCCGTTTCAGCGCCGAGTAGTTGACCGGTACGGGCTTGGCCCAGCCGAAAAGATAACCGGCGCCGCCCGCGAGCGTGGCCGCGACGAGAATGACGATCGGCACAACGATCGTGCCAATAAGATCGATATGGCGGAAGGGATTGAGGCTGATGCGGCCCTGGGCGTACGCGGTCATGTCGCCGAAATGGCGCGCCACGTAGCCGTGGGCCGCCTCGTGCAGCGTGATCGCGAATAGCACCGGGAGCGAGTAGATCGCGACCGTCTGTACGAGCTGGTTGACGTCCATCGGGCAGTCGCGAATCTTATCAGAGGCGCTGACCCAGCACGGCGAGCGAGCCCTTGCCCGCGCGCAACACGATCGGCGCATCGCCGGTGAGATCGATCACCGTGCTCGGCTCGGTGCCGCAGGGCCCGCTGTCGATCACCAGATCGAGCTGGTGCTCGAGCGCCGCGCGGATCTGCTGCGCGTCGGACAGCGGCACGCCGCCGCCCGGAAGCAGCAGCGTCGCCGAGAGCATCGGCTCGCGCATTTCCGCGAGCAGCGCGCGCGCGGCCGCGTGCGCCGGCACGCGCACGCCGATGCTCCTGCGCCGCGGGTGCATGAGGCGTCGCGGCACTTCGCGCGTGGCGCGCAGGATGAACGTGTAGCTGCCCGGGGTCGCCGCCTTGAGCATGCGGAACTGCGCGTTGTCGAAGACGGCGTAGGCCGCGATCTCGGACAGATCGCGGCACATGAGGGTGAGGTGGTGTTTTTCATCCATGCCGCGCACGCGGCGCAGACGCGCCTGCGCGTGCGCGTCGCCCAGGTGGCAGCCCAGCGCATAGCAGGAATCCGTCGGGTAGGCGATGAGACCGCCGCGCCGCACGATTTCTGCGGCCTGGCGGATGAGCCGCGGCTGCGGATGCGTAGGGTGGATGGCGAAGTACTGCGCCACGCCGTCGCTACAACTCCCACTCCCGCCACACCGGTCGCAGCGCGGGATCGAGCGGCGGCAGCGTGCCGAATTCCGCCCCCTCCTCCGGCCCGTGGAAATCCGAGCCGCGCGACGCGGCGAAGCCGTACTGCGCGGCGAGCGCGGCGAAGTGCCGGTACTGCTCCGGGGAATGGCTGCCGGTGACCACCTCGATCGCTTCGCCGCCGGCGGCGCGAAACTCCTGCAGCAGAGCGTGCATTGCGCCCGCGGACAGGCCGTAACGTCCGGGGTGCGCGAGCACCGCCTGCCCGCCGGCCGCGAGAATCCATTGCACGGCAGCCGCGAGCGCCGCCCACTGATGCGGCACGTAGCCTGGCTTGCCGGGAACGAGGAACTTGCGGAACGCATCCCGCGTGTCGGCCACCACCCCGATGTCCGCGAGGAAGCGGGCGAAGTGCGTGCGGCTGACCATCGCCGGGTTCTCGGCGCGCTCCAGGGCGCCCGCGTAAGCCCCGTCGATTCCGGCCGCGCGCAGATCGCGCGCCATGGCGCGCGCCCGCTCGAGGCGGCCGCCGCGCACCGCGGCGAGGCTCGCCGCCAGCGATTCGTTTCCCGGGTCGATACGCAGTCCGACGACGTGCACGGTGTTGCCGCGCCAGCTCACCGAGATCTCGACGCCGTCCACGAACTGCATGCCCTCGTCCAGCGCCGCGGCGCGCGCCTCGGCCAGGCCATCGAGCTGATCGTGGTCGGTCAGGGACCACACGGCGACCCCGGCGCGCGCCGCGCGGCGCGCCACCTGCGCCGGTGCAAGCGCGCCATCCGAGACATGCGAATGGCAATGCAGGTCGATATTCATGGCGCGGATAGGAAGTCCTCGAGCAGGCGCGCGACCTGTTCCGGCTGGTCGTGATGCAGCATGTGTCCCGCGCCACGCACCGTAGCGTAGCGCAGCTTGGCAAACGCCGCTCGCCGCTCGGCATGCTGCGCGCCATCCAGGCCGACGCGCTTGAGCGCGTCGGATTCTTCCGCGTCCACCCAGAGCACGGGCGCGCTCACCTGCGCCCAGCAGGCGCGCGCTTCCTCGTATCGGTACAGCACCGGATAGACGATCTTGTGCGCGGGATCGCCGCGCAGCTGCACGCGCCCGTCCGGCATTTCGCGCCCCCAGTGGCGCGCAAGGAACTCGGCGCGCTCGCGCGTCAGCCGCGGATTGTTCTTTTGCAGCCGCTCGGCCAGGGCGCCGAAACCCGCATACGGACGGAAGCCGCCGTTCTGCCGCAGCTCGTCCAGCCAGCGCGCGTAGCGCGCGGGCGCCTGCTCGGGCCGGGTGACGGACATGCCGAATCCCTCGAGGTTCGCCAGGCGCAGGATGCGCGCCGGCCGCACGCCGGCGTACAGGCAGGCGACGTTGCCGCCGAGGCTGTGCCCCACGAGATTGATCGGCGCGTGCGGCGAGATGAGATCGAGCAGTACGTCCAGATCGGCCATGTAATCCGGAAACCAGTAGCAATCGGACTTGCCCCAGCCGCTGAGCCCGTAGCCGCGCCAGTCGGGAGCGAAGACGTCCCAGTCCGGCGACAGCGCATCGACCAGGAACTGGAACGACGCCGACACGTCCATCCATCCGTGCAGCAGGACCACGCGGCGGGCGGCATCGCCCGGCCAGTGCCGCACGTGGTAGCGCAGGCCGCGCACCTCGTAAAACAGCGATTCGCTCGGCTTCATGCGCGGCGGAAGGCGAAATCCACTTCCGGCCTGCGTCCCGATACGAGGTCGGCGAGCGCGCGGCCGGACCCCGCCGCCAGCGTCCAGCCGAGCGTGCCGTGGCCAGTGTTGAGATACAGGTTGTCGTAGCGCGTGCGTCCGATCACGGGCACGTTGTTGGGCGTAGCGGGCCGCAGGCCCGCCCAGAATTCGGCTTCGCCGGCACGTGCCAGCGCCGGAAACAGCTCGCGCAGGCGCCTGACGATGGCCTCGCAGCGCACCTTGCTGATCGTCGTGTCGTAGCCGGTCAGCTCGGCGGTGCCGGCGCAGCGCAGCCGCGTGCCGAGCCTCGATATCACGAGCTTGTGCGCTTCATCGGTAAG
>Ga0214472_10002265_pt1 | contig 20879 bp, 21 predicted proteins | sample RVTome_6_FD_207662 | JGI IMG/M metagenome (GOLD analysis project Ga0214472, IMG submission 207662) | Soil microbial communities from uranium-contaminated site in the Upper Colorado River Basin, Wyoming, United States - RVT140D175 | ecosystem: Environmental > Terrestrial > Soil > Contaminated >...
CCCAGACCGCAGATGCCGATCGTGGCCGAGGTCGCGATCCGGTCGCGGAAACGCCCCAGCAGCTGGTAGACCGGCAGGCCGGCGCGGCGGCCCATCCAGTCGTAGAGCGCGATGCTGACCGCGGCCCGCGCCGAGAGCTGGGTCCGGATCGCTTCGCGCACTTTTTGGTTGAGCCGCGCGATCCGGGTCGCGTCCTGGCGCAGCAGCAGCGGCACCGCCACCCGCCGCAGCGCGCGCTCGACGCTGGCCACGGTCTCGCCGGTGACCTCGATGTCCGGCGCGGCGCAGCCCCATCCCATATGGCTGCCGGCCTCCAAGCGCAGCAGCACCATCTCGGCGTGGGTGTACTTGCCGTAGGCGACCGCGTAGCCGTGGCGCAGCTTGAGCTTGAGCGGGATGACCTCGACCGCGACGATATTCACACAACTAGAGCGTGGGGCTTCGCCCCTCGCGCTCCCCCGGGCGCCTCGCGCCCGTTCCTCACGACTTGCCCTCTGCCCCTTGTCCCTCTCCACCAGCCTAGTGGCCACTTCACCGTGCATCACGGCCCTTCTCCGCCTCGACCCAGAGGCTTCGCCCCTCCCGCTCCCCCGGCTTGCCCGCCCTGCGACTTGCATCAGCTTCTCAACGTTTCTTGGTCAGCTCGTCGAGATCCAGCTTCTGGAGCTCCTGCACGAACTCGACCATGTTGTCGACGGTTTTCTGCCACAGCTTCTCGCCCTTCTCGACCGAGGCCTTGGTCGGATCGCCGAGCACGCCGCTGCTCGAGATCTTGGCGGTGCGAATGTACCATTCGACCTTGTTGCGCTGGGTGTAGTCGAGGTAGCGCGAAGGAAAGCGCGGCACCGCGCGTTTGGCCAGATCCATCCGCACCAGCTGCGGCCGCAGCGCCAGCTGGGTCGAGGTTTCTTCTTCGCCGGCATGGACGTCGTTGGGCGTCTCGATCAGCGCCGCCGCTTCGGCCGCCGAGGTGTCGCCGGTATCGACGCAGATGAACATGCCGAGATCGTGGTTGAGCCGCTGGGCCGCGAAATTGAGCGCCGGCACGTTGCCGCCGTGACCGTTGATGATCACCAGCTTGCGGATGCCGTGATGGGCCAGCGCCTTGCCGACGTCGTAGACCATGGCCGCCAGCGTCCCCGGCTCGACCCAGATGGTGCCGGGGAAGTCCTTGTGATGGTACGCGACTCCGTAAGGCAGCGGCGGCAGCACCAGCGGCTTGGGCGCCGCAGCGCGCGTGGCCACATCGAGGCACATGCGCTCGACGTCGAACAGATCGGTGTCGAGCGGTAGATGGGGCCCGTGCTGTTCGATGCTCCCGACCGGCAGCAGCGCAACTTCGCTGCGCTTGAGCGCTTCACGCGCCTCGACCCAGGACATCTCGCGCAGCAAGAAGCGTTCCTCGGTCGGCGCCTCGGGCGCTTCGACCCGCTCACCGCTGGGCCGGCCGATTTCTTCCGAGGACAAGAGGTCGAACCGCTCCCATTTGCGGGCCACCAGCCGCATCGAGCCGCGCGCGTGGGCCAGGAAGATCCGGTACGCCTCGCGCCGGATCGAGCGGGGCGGAATGTCGATGAACGAACGCTCGTTGTCGAAGCGCAGATGCTCGATCTCGGGGCGCTCGCGGGGGACCAGGATGCCGGGCAGCAAGCCGCCCAGATCGACCCCGCGTTGCTGCAGGAGAAACAGCAGGTGCTCGACCGCCCGGCCCTCCTGGTGCAGCGCCGTCTCCCCCAAGCGTTTGGGCAAGTTGGCTGCTTGCTCGGCGCTGTAGCCGCAGCGCGTCGGATCGGCGCCGACCGCGAGCAGCATCGCCATCACGCGGCGGCATTTCTCGCAGTTGCCGCACGGCCGCACCTGCTCCCCATCCAGGTGGGTCGCATGGCAGGAGGTCTGCAGCGCCAAGAGATCCGGGTAGCGCTCGGCCAAGACCCGCTCGACCAGCAGCTCGGAGAGGCTGCGCAGCAGCGAGAACTGGCGCAGCGCGAGCCCCTTATCGCCGAAGTAGCGCGACATCGCATCGTCGAAGTAGCGGCTTTGGTCGTAGAGCTGATTGTATTGATAGACGCCTTTGTAGGCGCTGTACTCGGTGGTGTCATACTCGTCGCCGATCACCAGATGGGCGGCGCCCTGCTTGAGGATCAGCGGCAGCGCGGCAAACAGCATCGGCGCCACGGTGTAGAGCCGGATCGGGTAGACGTCGGCGCGCAGGTCGTGGAAGTCCTCGCGGATCAGCGGCAGCTGGCGCAGCATGAAGGCGTAGAAGCGATCGACGTTGCCCCACACCCGGCGGGTGCCCGGCACTTGCTCTTTGAAGTGACGGTAGGCTTTGAGCGCGGTGAACCAGTGGCGGCCCGACTCGTTGAAGAAGATCGGGTCCACGCTGCGGCCCAGCTCGCGCAGCACGCCGTAGGAGAGCAGGCTCTCTTTGCCGCCGCTGCTGAGCACGGCATAACGCTGCTCGTCGGCGGCGCAGCTCCATGGCCGCGGCGCCGAGCTGGTCGCCTTGAGGGTCGCGCGCAGATAATCCTTGCGGCGTTCGAACGGCAGATGCGCGAACTCGGGCTTGAGGTACGGATTGTCCTTGGCGATCTTGTTGATGTAGATCTCCTTGGCGGTGTTGCGCAGCATCGCCTTGGTGAATTTGAGATCGGCCGGATCCAGCGGACCCTCGATTTCGATCTCGTCGCAGAACAGGCCGTAGTTGATCGCCACCTGCAGCGCGATCATGGTCGCCAGATTGCCGAGCCACGGCAGCGCGGGGTCGAACACGTCCTCTTCGTAACGAAACTGGAGCGCGAACGGGCTCGATTGACCGCCGCGCAGCACTCGCAGCTCGCAATCGAGCCCGCGCGGCGTGAGCTGGGGTGGGCCGACCGTCAGCCGGTCGAACGCGCGGAGCCGGTCGAGCGCGCCGGGCAAGGCTATTGTCCCAGCGCGGGGAAGCGGCGCAGCAGCTCGTCCACGATCGTATCCACCCCGTGCCACAGCGGATCGCAGGTCGGCCGGCCCAGGCTGCGCTCGAAACCGGCCACCGCCTGCTGGACCTGATCGGGGCTCATGTCCTCGTGATTCAAGGTGATGCCGATCACCGCTTTGCCGGACAAGAACTCAAGCAGGTGGATCTCGTCCTCGATCGGCCGCAGCGGATAGCCCGGAAAGCCGTCGTACTCCGCCCGCGCCGGCGCGTGCTGCAGCACGATCGCCGCCGGGCGGCCCGCCGCCAGCAGCTCGAACCCGCCCGGGTAGGCGGGGTTGCTGAGCGAGCCCTGCCCCTCCAGAAACAAGATCTTGGGACCGCGCTCGCGATCGGCGCGCACGATGGCGTGCTCGATCTCGCCGGCGACGAAATCGTTGATCAGCGAATCGAGGATCAGGCCGTACTCGATGCCCTGCATCCACGAGGTCTGGCCGGTGCCGATCAGCAGGCTGGAGAAGCCGCGCCGGTTGCAGGCGGCATCGAGCAGCACCGCGGTGGTGCGCTTGCCGACCGCCGAGTCGGTGCCCAGCACCGCGACCCGCAACGCCCGGACCTTCTCGATCGCGCCGCTGAAGCCGTGCAGCTCGCTGCGCGGCGGGGCCTTGCGCACGTCGCGGATCCGCGCCCCGCAAGCGCGGGCGGCTTGCACCAGCTCCGGATCGTCGGACAAGAAATCGTGCAGGCCGCTGTCGACATGGATGCCGGCCTCGAGCGCGCGGCGCACCACCTCGCGGTATGAGGGCGGCAGCCGCCCGCCGTCGGGCGCCAACCCGATCACCAAGTACTGGGGCGGCTCACCGAGCGCGGCCAGCGCGGGCTCGAGGCCGCCGAAGATCGGAATGCCGTTCGGCCGCTGATCGAGCACCGCACCGGCATCCTGACCCTGGTGGCGCGAGTCCAGCACCCCGACGACGCGGTAGCGGCGGGTATGGCGCACCAGCCCGTGCGCGGTCTTGCCCACCGGCGTGCCGAAGCCGCCTTCACACAACACCAACGCGGTCCCGTCCATTTACAGTTCAATGCTCCTCGGCGACCGCGTCGGTGCCGGCGACCCGAAGGGCCGAGGCGCCGCGGCGGCCGGTGATCACCGCCACCTGCGGCCCCGGCGGCAGCTCGCCCTTCTGCTTGAGCTTGACCAGGGCCCGCAGCGAGCTGGTCGACGCCGGCAGCGCATCGAGCCCCTCGAGCTCGCGCAACAGTCGGGCGTAGGTGGTCATCCATCGGTCCGAGACGAACTCCGCCATCCCGCCGCTCTGGCGCAAAGCCGCCAGCGCCAGATCGCCGTCGAAGGCGTGCCAATTGATCAGCGGCTCGTTGACCCTGGTCTCCTTGACCACGGCCGGATCCAGATCCATGCAGCGCTGGTGGCCCTCCTGAAAGCTCTTGATGATCGGGTTTTTCTGGTGCGAGCTGGCTGCCACCATTTGCGGCAGCCGCTCGACCACACCCCTGCGCTGCAGCTCGGAAAAGCCGTGGAAGATCCCCGCCAGGGTGGTGCCGTTGCTGACCGGCACCGCGACCGCGGCCGGCGCGGCGCCCAGCGCCTGCACGATCTCGTCGGCGATCGTGCCGTAGGCCGGCAACGCCACCGCGGCGGAGCCGTTGCCCGGGTTGGCGTTGTACCAGCCGTGCGCCTGGGCGTGCTTCTCGCTGGTGTAGACCGCCTCTTCGTACTCGCCGTCGACCGACTCGAGCTTGCCGCCCGCGCCGACCATTTCCTGCACCCGGCGCGCGGTGTAGCTGCGCGGCATGTAGAGGATCGATTGCAGGCCGGCCCGCGACGCCGCATGGGCCACGGCGCAGCCGAAGTTGCCGCAGGTCGCGACCGTGATGGTATCGTAGCCGCGTGCCAGAGCGTCCTTCACGAACGCGAACGCGATCCGGTCCTTCTGCGTGCCGGTGGGGTTGCCGCCCTCGAACTTGATCGACAGCTCGGGCAGACCGAGCTCGCGCCCGACGTTGCGGGCCCGCACCTGCAGGGTCTGCCCTACGTGCTCGCGATGGTGCTCGTCAAAATCCGATAGCCGCTCTTGCATCAGGGCCTATTCTGGCGCAAACGATGCGCCCGCGCCAGATGCTTCTGCGGCTGCCCGGCGGGCCGGCTGGACTCCGATGCCATCCCCAGCCCTGATGGGGTGCCGTGGGCAAGCTCTGCTTTGCCCACGAACAACACAACGAATGCGAAAACGACGATTTTCCCGCTCCAACGTAGTCCGTGGGCAGAGCGAAGCTTGCCCACGGCACCCTCTAGAGACACCCAAGCTGACACCTAGAGACAGCCAAGCTGACACCCTTCGGCTGTCCTATTCTGGAGCGCTTCAGTTCTTTTATAGTCACACGGTGCCTCTGGTCGGGATCGAAGCGATTCGCGCCGCCCAAGGGCTGATCGCCGGCCAGGTCCATCGCACGCCGGTATTCAGCTCGCGGTCGCTGTCCGAGGCGACCGGCCTCGATATCGTGCTCAAAGCCGAAAACCTACAGAAGACCGGCTCCTTCAAGCCGCGCGGGGCGCTGGTCCACCTGGCCCATCTCTCGGAGGCCGAGAAACGCCCCGGCGTCATCACCGTCAGCGCCGGCAACCACGCCCAAGGGCTGGCCTATGCCGCAAGGGTCCACGGCATCGCCTGCACCGTGGTGATGCCGGCCGCCGCCAACCCCAGAAAGGCGCAGGCGGCGCGGGCCTACGGCGCGGAGGTGGTCCAGTTCGGCAACATCTCGGAGATCTTCGACCACTGCCGCCGGATTCAGGAGCAGCGCGGCCTGACCTTCGTCCACCCCTTCGACCACCCGGACATCATCGCCGGCCAAGGAACCGTGGGCCTCGAGCTGGTGGAACAGGCGCCCGACCTGGACGCCGTGGTGGTTCCAATCGGCGGCGGCGGCCTGATTGCCGGGATCGCCGCCGCGGTCCGCGCTTTGAGCCCCAAGGCCAAGGTCTACGGAGTCGAACCGGAGGGCGCCGCCGCCATGCGCCGCAGCCTGGACGCCGGCAAGCCGGTGCATCTGGAAAAGACCGAAACCATGGCCGACGGCCTGGCCGCCCCCTTTGCCGGCGAGAACACCTTCGAGCACGTCCGCGATCTGGTCCAGGACGTCGTCCTGGTGACGGAGACCGCGATCGCCGAGGCGCTGCTGTTCATCCTGGAGCGCGCCAAGCTTGTGGTCGAGCCGGCCGGGGCTGCCGGCGTCGCCGCCCTGCTGTCCAAGGCCCTGCCGCTTGCCCCCGGCAACCGAGTGGCCGTCGTTCTCTCCGGCGGCAATCTGGATCCTGCCCGGCTGCGCCAGCTCCTGGCCTAGAGCTCCCATGCGGCGAATCGGCGCTGTTGAAATCGGTTGAGCATCCGATCCAGGGCGACGCGATTCCTCTCGGTCAAGCTCGAGCCGTCGCGTCCGGCGAGCGCTCCCACAGCTCAACGCGCCATACCATCGTGCCGCAGCCATGAGCCTGCCGAAAGCCGAGATTGGAGATCCGCGCGGCCATGGCCGCCGCGGGATGGACCAAGGTTCGAAACGGATTACGGCGCAGCCGGCGGATCAGGTTCTCGAGCCCAACCATCAGGCGGACGTACCATCGATCCTGAGGATACGAATAGGCAAACAGCCGCTGGGTTCGCTCGAGACCGGCTTTCAAAAGTGGCTCGAACTCTGGGTAGCAGCACACCACCCGATCCATCATCACTATCTCCGCCGGCGCAATCGATGAGGCGAGTCGGGCAAAGTCCCCTTCCAAAAAATTGATTCGATCGCTGAGACCGCGACGCGCGGCTTCGCGACGCGCGGCTTCCAGATAGGCCGGCGCGGCCTCGACCACGGTCGCTGTCCCGGCGCCAAGCCGGAGCAGCTCCAAGGTCAGCGCCCCCACACCGGCACCCACGTCGAGCAGCGCTGCGCCGGCCGAGATCCGCCCGCTCAAGGCCTCCAACAGCTGGCTCGTGGGTGGAACGGGGCCCCGAGCGCGCAGGCGCCGCAAATCGCGTTCGGCGATTGCGGCATCGAATTGACGCGCAGTGGCGGCGCAGAAACCAGTACAGCAGGCGCTCATCGGACGCGGCCCCGGCGGTGGACGCGGCCCCGGCGGTGGACGCGGCCCCGGCGGTGGACGCGGCTCCGGCGGTGGACGCGGCTCCGGCGGTCGTCGGCGCTCACCGGGAAGGCTGGCGTTCGCGGGCGTAGCACACCGCGGTGCGGCGCCAGGCGTAAAACGTGGCGATCAACAGCACGCCAATCGTGAGCAACCAGTCGGCATCGCGCCGCGGCGGCCAGCTCCAGCGCCAGCCGCCGAAGGCGATGCCGACCAGCAGCGCAAGCAGCTCGACCCAGATCAGGAGGCCGAGGCCGCGCATCCAAGCGCGATAGTTTTGGGCGCGCTGCGCTGAGGAGATAGCCATGGGCGCCGGCTCAGCTCGGCAGCTCGGCTTCCACGTCCGAAAAGCAGCGCAGCAAGGCCTGCGCCGCCGGGACATACTTCATCAGCGTCGGGAGCGAGCCCTCCAAGCGGATCTTGCGCAGCGAGATGGCCAGAATCGGCTTGAGCTCGCCGTTCAGCACCTGCTTCCACGCCGGCCAGGGGCCGCGCAGGCGGAAGCCGACGTCGGCGGCGGCAGGGTCGGCAAGCAGCCTGGCGCCCAGGCAGTCTCCGTCGCGGAGCTCGAGCAAGAGATGGGTGGGTTGATCGAGTCTCCCGCCGGCTTCGATGCTGAACAGGATGTTGCCGTTGAACTCCATCCCCCAGCCCTTGGCCGCGTCCCGGTAGGCCTCATCGCCTTGAATGCGGGCGCGGACCGCGGCCGCCCACTCCTGACTTCCAAACAGCGCGCTCATACCAGACCTGAGGAAGGAGCGATTGTAGCGCCTGCGCGGTCTCGGCGCCATGTCGGATGTTCCGGACCGAGGGTCAAGAGGAACCGTCGAACGATCTTGGGCTCCGTCTCCACCGTCTGGAATATCGCGGTCAGGGAATTTTCAGCCACACCGGGCTGCTCCAGGCGAGCTGGTCGCCCTGCTGAATCGCCCGCAGATAATAGTAGCTGCCGCTGCGCGCCGGCGTGTCGTCCACCGCTTCGCCCTGATAGATCTCGCCGCCGGGTTTGAATTCCATCCAGTCGCGGTTGTCCTTGACGATCACCACCGAGCGCAGCGGCGCGGTGCCGGCGACTCGGAATCGGATCCGACGAACCTGGTCGGCCGCGGCCAGCCGCAGCTCTTGTCCCATCATCCTGCCGTTGATCGTGAATTCGACCACCATCCGTTCGCCGCTGGTGGCGAACACGCGCCGGGCGAAGATCGCTTCCCAGATCGCTGCACGGGTGAGCTCGCGGGCGTAGATGCCGGCGAGCCCGGCGGTCAGGGCGCGCAGATCGCGCCGCCCGGGGTGGCCGTTGTGGCTGTCGCCGCTGCCGACCAGCCCCAATCGGTGGCCGCGGCCCAGAGCATCCTGAACGAAGTGACCGGGGGCGGGGCTGTAAATGCCGCTGCGCGCGCCGAGGCGCTCGGAATTGCCGTGGACCGATACGATCTCGACCACCGGCTCGAATTTGGGGTTCCAGAAGCTCCAATCGGTCGGCACCGGCCCTCCGCCCGGATGGTGCGAAATGGTCAGAGCGCGGTGTCCCGCAAGCCGCTGCCAGAGCTTTTCCGGGGTGTCCGATTCCGGCCGGTTCATCGAATAGATCGGACCCTGATCGTCCAGATACAGCACGTGCTTGTGCCCGTAAGTCCAGTTGGTCCACTCGTAAGCCAAAAAGGTCACCATGGCGCCGGGCCGGTTGAACCGCGCCGCGCCCGCTTCGATCGAGCGCCACAAATCGGGCCGCTCGTCGAGCGCGTGCAGGCCGTGGTGGTCGTGATCCGAGAGCACGGCGATGTCGAGACCGGACACTTCGCCGGCGTAACGGTAATAATCGTCCACGCTGCCGGTCCCGTCGCTGAGATTCGAGTGCCCGTGCAGATCGCCCCAGTAGAGCCGATAGCGCGGGGCCCGCTGCCGCACCTCGATCGGGTTGGAGACCGCGGCGCCGAGCGCGCCGGATTCAGCCACCACCCGAAAGCGCCCTGCCGCGCTCGGGCGCAGCTCGATTTGGGCCGCCCCGGATTCGAGCTCGACCGCGCGCGGCACGGCCAATCCTTCGGGTTCCGATCGCAGCCGCACCGCTCCGCGCTCCGTGACGCAGAAGTTCTCGGCCCGGTCCAACGCCGCCACCCGCACCCGCAGAGGTTCGCCGATCACCGCCAGCGAAGGTCCCACCGCCACCAACCGGGCGGCGGGTCCCGCCAGCACGTCGAGCGCCGGTTCGGGACGGACCTCGGCGTAGAACCGGTCGCCGTCCCCGTCCACTTTGAGCAAGAACTTCTGGCCGTGCTCGGCGAAGCTGTCCGACCAGGCCGCGCCGGGACCGCCGCCGGCCGCCCCGTAGCGGATGCGGATCTCGGCCGGCGGCAGCAGCGCTTTCCCTCGCACCGTCCAGCGCGCCCAGTGCGGCGGGCCGAAGTCCGCCTCCAGCTCGACCTCTGGGTCGGTGCAGACCGCGCTGCTGTACCCCGGGGCCGCCGGCTCCTGGGTCTGAGGCTCGCTCCAACCCCAAAACGGCGACACCTGGAGAACCACGCCGCCGCCGGGTTGAATGCCGCTGGCGGCGGGGCGATAGATCAGGGTCCAGCCGCCGCGGGTCGAGACGGTTATCGGGTCCGAGGGGGTCAGATGGACGGTTCCTTTTCCGTCCGCCGCCGAAGCCTGAAGCTCGCTCTCTCCAAGCCTGCCGAAGCGGCCGCCGGCGTCAACCGAGCGCCAGCGCCACCAGACCGCGGCCGCGGACGCCAGCGCGACGGCAACAACTCCGAGAATCCAGCGGCGCGGAACCGACCCAACCAAGAAGCGGCTACTCGGGAGCGGGAAGGGCCACAGTCAGCTCGCGCCCGCCGCGCACCACCGTGAGCGGCGCGCCGGCCGGGCTGGTCCGCAGCACTTCGAGCAGCTCGGCGACCGAAGCGACCGCCCGCCCCGCGAGCGACGTCACTACGTCGCCGCGCTGCAGCCCGGCGCTGGCGGCGGCGCTGCCGGGCCGGACCGCGGCGACCAGAACGCCGCTTATATCCGCGCCGAAGAAACTCTTGAGCTCTTCGGTCAGCGGTTGGAGCTGCAGGCCGTGCGGGCCGGCCATCGAGCTCGGCGCCGACGCTTGGGCCAGGTTGAGGGCGACCGCCTCGCTCATCACCGCCGCGGCGACGAAGATCGGCGCTTTGGCGCGCAGCGCCACTGCGATCGCATCGCTGGGGCGGGCGTCGATGCGCCGATCCACCGCTCCTAAGCGCAGCTCGATCTTGGCGAAAAACGTGTTGTCCTTGAGCTGATCGATCACCACCCGCTCGATCCGCGCCTCGACTCCGTCGAGAATGTTCAGGATCAGATCGTGGGTCATCGGGCGCTCCGGTTTCTCGCCCTCGATTTCGCGCGCGATCGCTTGGGCCTCGAACAGCCCGATCCAGATCGGCAAACCGCGCTGCCCATCGGGATCGACCAACAGGACCATGTAGGCGTTGCCGCTCGGATCGGGCGCCACCCCTTTGACGCTGACCGGGATATCCGGCCCCGCGGCCGCCGCGGTCGGCTGGGCATCGCCACGGGTCAGCAAGGTCCACGCCAGAGTCAGGTAGAGAATCGGTGGAGCCCAGGCGCGCATGACCAGCACTGCTAGTGTAGGGACCCTTGGAGCGCTGGGCAACCTTTCGAGCGAAAGGTGGGTCCCGGCACAACGGCTCAGCTCGACCCGGCGGTCTTCTCGCGCTCCAGTCGTTCGTGCTGCAGCGCGAGCTCTTGACTCAGGCGCCGCACCTGGTTGGACAGCGCGCTGATCCGGACCGAAAAGTGGAGGCAGATCAGGATCAGAAACATCAGCCCGAAGAAGAACAACGTCGAAGTGAACAGGGTCGCTCCGACCAGGCTGGTGATCCAGGCCAAAAGCGAGCTCGAGATGCTGAGCACGAAGATCACCGCGGAGGCGAGCAGCCAGCCCAGCGAATACTCGATGTCCAACCGCCGCCGCCGCACCAGCTCGAAGACGTAGACGAACAGGCTGAACGACAATGCGACCGCGATCAGCTGGATTCTAGGCGGCACCCGGCCCCCTGGCGCGACCCTTCGGCGCCGACCCGATCGGGATCGGTTCGGTCTGCGGCGCGCGGCGCAGCAGGATCACCAGAATCGAGAGCATCATCTTGATCACATAGTAGATCGGGCGCAAACCGCGATGCAGCTTGGCCTCGCCGCTGCGACGCGGGCGCATCTGCACTGCCACCTCCTTGATCTTGAATCCGTGGCGATGGGTCAGGATCAACAGATCCGCGTCGGGATAGTCCGGCGGGTACTGTTCGGAGGCGTAGAGCGAGAGCACCGATCCTTGCATGGCCCTAAAGCCGCTGGTCGGATCAGTAATGCGCTGCCCCAGAATCAGGCTGGCCAGGGCGGCGAACCACCGGCTTCCGAGCCGGCGCAGCAAGGTCGAAGGGTAGGCGCCCGCGAGAAAGCGCGAGCCAATCGCCACATCGGCCCCGAGCTCAAGCGCCTCCAGCAGCCGCGGCACGTCGACCGGATCGTGCTGGCCGTCGCCGTCGATGTGAACGACGGGGCCGAACCCCCTCCGCAGCGCATAAAGCAGGCCGGTCTGGACCGCGACACCGTAGCCCAAATTGTGGGGATGGGACACGACCCGCGCGCCGTGACCGCGCGCCACTTCGGCGCTGCGATCGTCGGAGCCGTCGTCGACCACCAATACCGAGGCGTCGGGAACCGAAATCTTCAGCCCGTCCAGCAGCGTTCCCAGCGCGGCCTCCTCGTTGTACGCGGGGACCACGACCAACAGCGGCAGCATCGCCGATCTCATCGCTCGCGCAGAGCGCCGCCGCTGCGCCGCTGCGCGGCGCAGCCCGCAGCGCCGTCCGCGGAGGGAATCAGGCTCCGGCCTGGATCGACTCGGTGACCACCGCGATCGTCTCGGCGCCGGCGGTGCGGCAAATGTCCATCACCTGAACCACCTGCCCGTAGGGGACGCTGTCGTCGGCGTTCAGGAACAGGACCTTTTTGCCGCCGCGCTGCTCGAACACGTCGCGCAACCGAGTTGGCAGATAGCTCAGGGTGAGCTCCTCCTTATTGAGCATGTAGCGCCCATCGGCGGTGATGCTGACCACCAGCTGCTGCGCCGAGTACTGCTCGGGAATCGGTTGATCGCTCTTCTGCGGAATCTCGGAGTCCATCGCCTTGGTCAGCACCGGGGTGACGATCATAAAGATGATCAGCAGCACCAGCAGCACGTCGATCAGCGGCGTGACGTTGATATCGGACTTGGTTTCGCTCAGCCCACCGGTTCCGATCGCCATCGCCTAGCCGCCTTTCTCTTTGATCTCTTCGGCGATCATGGCCGCTCCGCCGAAGCCCGCCTCGCGGCCGGATTGGATAATCTTCTTGACCTCGCCGTAGCGGACGTTGCGGTCGGCCTTGATCTGGAGTTGAAACGCCGGGTTCTCGTCGAACTTGAGCTTGAGCAGCTGGGTCAGCTTGGTTTTGTCGATCTGATCGCTGCCCATGTAGAGCTCGCCGTTCTCCTTGAGCGCAACCACGATCACGGTGGCTTCATCTTCCGGCACGCCGAGCACGTTGCGGGCCTTGGGCAGCGAAACCCCGACCCCCTTTTGCAGCATCGGGGTGACCAGCATGAAGATGATCAGCATCACCAACATCACGTCGACCAACGGCGTGACGTTGATGTCGCTTTTCAGTGACTCGCTGCCGCCGATTTCCATTGCTGACTCCGATAATTCTTGACGAAGTAATCCACCAGCTCGCTGCCGGCGTTGTTCATCTCGACCGTGAAGCGCTCCATCCGGCCCAGGAAGTAGTTGAACGCCCACACCGCCGGCAGAGCCACGAACAGGCCGAAGGCGGTGACCACCAGCGCTTCCGCGATACCGGCCGCCACCGCGCCGATGCCGCCGGCGCCGGCCGCCGCCATGCCGAAGAACGCGTTCATGATCCCGACCACGGTTCCGAACAGACCGACGAACGGAGCCGTGGCGCCGATCGAGGCCAGACCGGAGAGCCCGCGTTTGAAGTCCTGGGTGACCAGAAAGGCTTCGCGCTCGATCGCACGGTGGATCGTATCCTCGAAGCCGGATCCGAGGTTCTGCTTATCGCTGTAACCCGAGAAGTCGTAGATCGCGGCCGAATAGACCCGCGCCAGGTGGCTCTTGGGGTACTTCTTGGACTCCTTGAGGGTCTCGTCGAGCTTGCCCTTGGCGAGCAGACCCTTGGCCGCCTCCACGAAGCGCAGCGATTGCTTGCGCGCCTTGGAGAACAGCAGGTAGCGGTCGATCATGACCGCGATCGAATACACCGACATGAACGCCAGGACGATCGCCACGCCCTTGGCGATCCAACCCATCGATGCCCAAATCTCAGTGACGCCGATGCTGCCCTCCATAAACCTTTCCCCTCCCGGGCCTCTAGCCCAATTTGAAATTGACCGTCAGGGTCATGTACACGTCGACCGGAATTCCGTTTTGCATGCCGGGCTTGAAGCGCCACTGCCTGAGCGCCTCGACCGCGGCTTCGGTGCAACCCAGGCGCAAACCGCGCAGCACCTTGATGTCGCCGACCGAACCGTCGCGCCGAATCACCGCCTCCAGGATCACCACGCCCTGCACCCGCGCGGCCCGCGCCAGCGCCGGGTACTCGGGTTGCATCCGGCTGATCACTTCAGGGGACGAGACATTCCCGCCGATCCGCAGCGGCTCGGACGGCGGCGGCGGCGGCGGTGCTTCGGTGATGATCCCGCCCGGCACGCCGCCGGCCACGCCGCCCACCTCACCGCCAGGCACGCCGCCGGGCACGCCGCCATCGACGCCGACGAACTCGGGCTGTTCTTCGGTCGATACCATCTCGGGAATCGCCATCGGCTCCACCATCTCGGTGGGCATCGGGATGTCGACCTTGGGTTGAGGTTTGGGGGCTTCGGGCTTGGCCGCCGGAGGGGCCGGCGGCGGCGGCGGCGGGGGCGCCACCTGCGCGAACGAAACCTGGATCGGCGGCTCGTTGATCGGCGGGACTTCCAGATAGTTCTGGATCAAAATCGCCGCCAAGAAGATGCCGTGGATTCCGAGCGCGACCGGAACGGTCAGGAAGCGCTGCCAGACTTTGCGATCCCGTCGCGATTCGATCAAGGAGTCAAACACGTTCGATCCTCCTTCAAGCTTCCGGCGGCGTTCCCGGAGCCGGATTAGGGGCTGGTGATCCGGCTTCGCCGCCGGCGCCGGTGGCCATTTCGGCGGCGGCTTTGTCCATCGCCGCCTGACGCGCTTCCATCGCGCGTTCGAGGTACTGCTGAGCCAGATCCTCGAACTCCTTCTGCTCGGCTTTTCGAGGGGCGTACTTGGCCTTCTCGCGATAGAGCAGATTGACGTAGGTCAGCGCCTCGAAGTAATCGGACTTGAGCTCAACCGCCTTGATCATCGCCTCCAGGCCCTCATCCACCACCGGCGAGCGCTTCTCGGACTCCATCGCCTTGTTGTAGTAGGAAACCTGCCAGGCGAACACGCCGAGCGCGTAGTAGGCTTCGGGGTCGTCGGGCTGCATCTCGATCCGGCGCCGATTCCAGCGCATTGCGTTTTCGACGTCGCCGCGCTCGGCATAGATGTTACCGAGCATCTGAATGGTCGGAATGTCGCGCGGATTCTTGGCCAGCCGCGCCTCCAAGAACCCGACCGCGGCGTCTTGCTGCTGGGAGTCCAGATAAAGGGTCAGGATATGCTGCTCGATCCGGTCCCGGCTCGGCGCGTTTTCGCCCAGGTCGACCTCGGGCCGGTCGAGCAGCTTCAGATAGCCTTGGAACGACTCGACCGCGGAATCCGCCAGCCGCTGGCGCTCGTCGAAATCGTCGCTGACCCGAAACATGGCGACGTTGCTGTAGGCGCGATTGAGATAGGCGCGCCCCAAGGACGGGAGCAGCTGGAGCGCGCGATCGTAGTGCTGGATCGCGCTGCGATAGTCGCCGTCCAGATAACGGAGGTTGCCTTCTTTGAGCTGCAGCCGCGCTTGGACCCGATCGACTAGGTTGCTACAGCCCACGCCGAACAGCAGCAGCGACCAGGCCAGGAGCGTTGCAACACCCTTCCCGCGTCCCACGAACACCGACATGGATTGCATTCCTTTCCCGCCGCGCGGCGCGTTTCCCCCGGCGCGGATCGACGGCGGTGGCCAGAGCCCTCGCTCCGATGCTTGGATCTCGGTCTGGCTACGCTTGAACAATGGGTGCCCTACGAGTTCAGGCCCCGACCTTGCAAGTTCCTCCAGCTCGGAGGGGCCTTGGGGCAGGAGCCGCCTTATGTTGCATGACTGCCGCAAAATGTCAATCGGCCGGGTGCCAACCGGCGTCTTTTCCCTCGACCTCACGGATCCATTCGATACCTTAGTTTAGACCCAACGGCGGCCGCGGCTCAAGAACATCGTCGGCGGTCCCATTCGGTTGGACTTTTCGGTCCCCGGCGGCGGCGCGAAAAGCGTGGCCAAGCCCACACCCTAAAGGAATCTCTCGGGCGGCGGCGGCTCCCGGCCCTGCCGGGATCCGCCCCAGGCCAAGAGCAGGATCCCGGCGGCCAGGACCAACCGGACCAGGAACATCAGGTTGAGGGGCTCGAGGCCGCTGCGCCACTCGCGGAAGCCCTCTTGCCCCAGGTACAGAGCCAGCAGCACTGCAGTCAGATAGAGGCCCAGCCGTGCTGTAAAGAAAAGCATCAGCCCGTCGGCAACGGCCAAGGCGCCGAGCAGTCGCTGCTGGGTCGACCAAGGACCGCCGGGCAAACTCTGCCCGACCAAGAAAGCGCCCAGAACGATCATCAACCAACCGGCTCGGCGCGATAGCGGCGGTGCCAACCTCGACGGCCGCCCCGGTCTGTAAGACCCGGATCTCCCGAACCGGTTCATGGCGCGGCGCTTCGCGCGGCTGCCGGTCCCGCCGCTGGCCGGCACAGCGAACCGTAGAGCGCGGCGTAGTCCGAAGCGATGGCGTCCCAGGCAAGATGGCGCCGGATCTCGGCGGCGGCGCGCTCGGCGCGCGCGCGCTCCGAGGCCGGATCCGCAAGCACCCTGACGATGGCGGCTCCAAGCGCTTCCGCCTCGGGCGCAACCAACTCGGCGCCGCCGGTCTTTGCAAGCCATTCGCCGCTGCCGCCGCCGGACAGAGCGACCACCGGGGTGCCGCAGGCCAGGGCTTCGAACGGCGCGAGCCCAAAGCAATCTTGATCCGACGGAAAGCACAAAAGGTCCGCGTCCACCAGCGCCTGCAAGCGTTCCGCGTCGCCCAGCACTCCGGTCCAGACCACCGCAGCGGCGAGCCCTTTGGATTCGATCGCGCCGCGCAGCTCGGCCGCGCCGCGCTGCTCGGGACCGGCCAGCACCAGCGCCGCCTGCGGCAGCGCTTGCCGCGCTCGGGCGAAGCCTTCCAGCAACAACCCAAGCCCTTTGATCGCATCGATGCGACCCAAGAACAGAACCAGGGGGCGCGGTCCCAAACCGAGCGCGCGCCGCAACGCTCCGCGGGCCGGCAGGGCGGCGAACTCCCCGGGATCGATACCGTGCGGGAGGACCTCGATGCGGCCGGGTTCGATCCCGAATTCGACCAGCTGGCGGCGTTCGAATTGACTGGCCGCCACCAGCCGCGATGCGCCGGCCAGCAGCTCGGGCAGCAAGAGCGCATCCAGGCCCCGCTTCGCCAGCCGCCAGCGTCCATGATGGGGAAAGCCGCCGTGCCCGGAAACCAGATGAGGGATCCGCCACCGGCGGCACGCCGCGGCCACCCGGTAGGTGAGCGCGGTGCGCAGCTCGTGCAGATGCACCAGGTCGAAGCCGCGCAAGTGATCGGCGATCCAGCCCGAGAGCCCGCGCGGCAGAAACAGCTTGGCGCGGTAGGCGAGAGCGTTCGACCAGTTCGGCAACGCGTGCGCCGGATACGGGCTCGCGATTCGCGGCGCGCGCCGCCGGCCGGAGGCGAAGGCGTCGGTGGTCAGGACCTCCACGTGGAGACCGGCGCGGGCCAAGGCCGCGGCGAGACCGTGCACGACCCGCGGGGTGCCGCCGTAGGCCGGAGCCGGATGAAGATACGGCGCCACTTGAAGGATACGGGGGGCCGTCATTCGCTCTTGGAGAGCCGGGCCAGGCCGCCGGCCAGAAAGCCGAGCCCGCCCACCAAGCTGCGCAGTGGCGCGACCACCAGATAGGCCAAGGCCGCGGGGTCGCGGTAGCGCATGAGAAAGCGCGCGGCCGAGGGCAGCGCCAGGATCAGATTGAGCCCGACCGCAGCCAGCAGAAAGGCGGCGCTCCAAGGCACCGCTGCCAGGGCCGGAATCAGCGCCAGCGCGGCCGCGGCCTGCAGCCGCACCGCCGTGTCGCCGGGATACAGCTTGGGCTCCGGCACGTAGGCACGATAGCGACCGTAGCTCCAGTTGCGCGAGAGATAGGCCCACAGCGTGGGCTTGTAATGATGCAGTGCGGTCGCGCGCGGCTGGAATGCCAGCCGGCCGCCGGCCGCCCGCAGCCGCCGGTTGAAATCCGAATCCAGGCTGGCGTTGATCAGCTCCTCCCGGAACCGTCCGACCTGCTCGAACGCCGAGCGGCGGTAGAGCGCCGCGGCGCTGGTGATGTGAACCGGATAGCGCGCTTGACCCTCCATCCGCTGGGTCACCTCGTAGCCGGCCAGGCGCGCGATCCAAGGCCCGCCCGCCGGAAACAGGAGCCCGCCCGCGCCCCAGACGGTGGAGTCTTCGAGCTCCGCGCTGAGCCGCTCGAGCCAGCCGCTCTGCAGCTCGACGTCGGCCTCGACCAGCGCAACGGTCCGGCCCCGCGCCCGCTCCAATCCGCTATTGAGCGCCGCGGCCTCGCCGCCCCACGGCCGGCGCAGCAGCTCGAGCTCGACCAGCTCCGAGCGCAGCGCTTCGGCGGCCGCCGCGGTGCCGTCCTCGGAGCCGTCGTCGACCACGATCAGCTGCCACGGCGCCGCGGGACGCTGGGCGGCGATCGAGCGCAGCGTCGCCGCGATGGTGGCCGCGGCGTTGTGGGCCGGCACCAGAAAACTGACGTTCACCCTCTAACCCGCATTCCTCACGGGCCATCTACTGCGGCGACGTAATGCACGGCGTCTGCAGCGTTATGCTTGCCCGGCCTCCTCGACATACTGTCCAGTATGCCTGCGTCGGCCGGGCGGCGCATGCCTTGCAGCCACCGCACCTTACGCCGCCTCGCGACGATGGCTCGTGAGAAAAGCGGGCTAATTGTAGGCAAAATCGCCCCGGAATCAGGCCCCGAATCCCTGCGCGCGGGTGCGCGCCGCTCCGAGCGCCCGAATCCCTGCGGCTCACTCCGCCGTTTTGAACAGCTTGGCGGCGTTCTGCAGATCGTGGACCAGATCCAGCGGCGAGCGGTAGGAGCGAATCCGGCGCCAGATCCACTCCGGCCGCAGATAGAAGCGCCGGTAGACCCGATTCACGTAGGCGGTCAGCGCGGCGCTCGAAAGCTGCGGGTACTCGATCACCGCTTTGCCGATCGGGTTGATCTTGTCGGTGTCGTCCTTGAGGTAGCCCGAGGCTTTGATCTTGTCGTAAAACGGCGTGCCCTTGAACGGCGTCGCCACCGCGAACATCACGTTGTCGATCTTGAGCTGCTTGAGGGTCGCGACCGTCTGATCCATCTCCGCGAAAGTCTCCTGCGGATCGGTGCCGAACATGATGTTGACCTTGGGCTCGATGCCGACCTCGCGCAGCAGCGCCAGCGAGCGGTACACGTCCTCGACGTCCATGCCCTTGCGCATGCTGTCGAGGGTGCGCTGGTTGAAGTTCTCGACCCCGATGTCGATCGAAACGCAGCCGGCGCGGCGCAGGGCGCGCACCACTTTGGGATCCTGCAGCAGATCGGCGCGCGACAGCATGCCCCACTCCAAATCCAGCTCCGCCAGACCGTCGCAGATCGCCAGGGTGCGGGCGCTGTCGCGGCTCAGGAACTGGTCGTCCAGCACCATCACCGCGCGGTAGCCGAGCCGCTGGATCTCGCGGAACTCTTCGATCACCCGCTCCGGCGAAGCGAAGCGCTGCGGTGGCTTGCGCCCGAAATTGTGGCGATGCTCCATTTCCGAAGCGAACGAGGTCGACAGCGGCACGCAGTAGTTGCAGTGGTAGGCGCAGCCGCGCGAAGCCAGCATGACGGTCTGGGGCCGGCGCCGGAGCTTGGGGTTGTGATACCCCTTGAGGGTGCGCGCCAGCGCCGGGTGGTCGCGTTTGGGGATCGGCAGCTCGTCGAACGAGACCAGGTCGCGCCGCGGCGGCCGGTGCAGCGCCGCGCCGTTGGACCGGAACGAGATGCCCGGGCTATCCCCGGTCTCGAGATACTCCAGCAGGCTCTTCTCGAGCTCGCCGCGAAACACCACCACCCGCGGGTCGATCAGATACTCCTCGGGCACCCGAGTCGGCTCGGGCCCGTGGACGAAAATCCGTGCCTGCGGCCGGGCGCGCAGGATCTTCGGGATGTACTCCAGATCGCCTTCCTTGGCCAGCACCACCGAGTGGATCACGTAGATATCGGAGTCGTCGCGCGCGACCCAAGCGAGGAACGCCGGCTCCGCCATCCGCTCCGAGACCGCGTCCAGATAGCCGACCGGATAGCCTTCCCGATCCAGCCAGGTAAAGGCGTAGAGGTTGCCGAGATCGGGCATGTGGTAGAGCTCGTAGGAGCAGCCGGCGAGCCGTTCGGGGGTCTTGCGACCGACCGGAGGCGGCTCGACGAAGGTCAGCTTGGGCTTGCGGGCGGGCGGCATCGGGTCAGATCAGATGATTGTACTTCAGCGTGTCGCACTTGCCGCACAGCTCGTTGTGACGGCGCCGGAAATCGGCCAGGCTCTCGCCTTCCCAGACCGCCAGGATGTCGTCTTCGTCGATGTGACCGAGACGGTAGCGCGGCATGCTGCAGCACGGCGTGATCTCGCCGTCGACGTTGATGTAGAGGTAGTTGTCGAGCCGCAGGCAGAAGCGATCGAAATGCCCGGCCATCCGCACCAGCAGGTTCTGGTCGTTGGCACTCGCCACCGCAATGCCGTGGCGCGCGGCGGCGCGGCGCACCGCGCCGAGCATGATCCGCTCTTCCTCGCGGCTCGGACGCAGCTGCTCGGGGTGGTCGCGGATATCGAGCCGCACCAAGTTGATCAGATCGACCCGGGCCGCGCCGCAGAACTCGACGATGTCGAGCAGGTTCTTGAGCCCCTCGTAGCCGATCACGGTCTGAAGCCGCACCCGCGGCAGCGCGCGCGGGCCGCGCCGCCGCATCAACTCGCGGACGTTCTGGGCCACCCGGTTCTCGGTCGGGTGGCCGTAGCCGTGCGCCGGCGGCTCGCCTTCTTGCACCGCCTCCATCGAGACGTTGATCTGCTCGAAGCCGACCGCCAGCACCCGCTCGATCGCCTCGGGCTTGAGATAGAAGCCGTTGGTGGTAAAGCGCAGCCGCGCCCTGGGGGCGCTGCGGCGCGCCAGCTCGGCGACCTCGAAGAAGCGTTTGTGGACCATCGGCTCGCCCCAGCCGGTCAAGGTGATCTGCTGGGCCCAGCCGACCTTGGCGATCGCGCGGGCGAACAGCTCGAAGTCCATGTCCTTCTGCGGCAGATGCTCGCGCGGGCACATCGGGCAGTCGTAGTTGCAGCGGTTGGTGATCTCGAACTGGACCTCCTCGGGGCGGCTCGACGCGCTCTTGAGCAGGCAGCGCCCGAACTTGCGGAGATCCTCGACTTGGAGCCTGGCTTGCATGATTTCCCTCAGCCTAAGCGTGAACACCCGGCCGAGCTAGGACCCTTGAGGAGCGCCGGGATTGGGCGCCCGAGCT
>Ga0214472_10002266_pt1 | contig 20879 bp, 20 predicted proteins | sample RVTome_6_FD_207662 | JGI IMG/M metagenome (GOLD analysis project Ga0214472, IMG submission 207662) | Soil microbial communities from uranium-contaminated site in the Upper Colorado River Basin, Wyoming, United States - RVT140D175 | ecosystem: Environmental > Terrestrial > Soil > Contaminated >...
CCACTGGTGGTGGACTTTGATGTCGAAGTCGACAAGGACCGACGCAAAGCTCCGCGGACGCCGCACTGCTATTGCCCGGAGCATCGTGTCTTGACAGCAGCTCAGCGATCAGACGATGTGAAGATGAGCAGCTGAAGGTTGCGATCAATGCTGCACACGCACGCAGTGGAGTCGGTATACTTTTGGAGTGGACATCTGCGCCGACCTGCCGGATCTGCAGCCGGCTTATGAATCGTCCTGCAGACTCCTGAGCGTGAACGGGACATCGAGGGAACCAGGGGGAGGCACACCGGACTTATCGTGATGCAAACGGATCACGGCATCTCTGCAATGGGAAGACAATCGTGGCAAGACAGCAGAGCTTACAGCAGTTAAAAGATGGCAGAATTTTTGATCTGATCGTTATCGGTGGCGGCGCGACCGGTTGCGGGGTGGCTCTTGATGCGGCAACTCGTGGCATGAGTGTTGCGCTGATTGAAAAAAACGATTTTTCCGAAGGCACCAGCAGTCGCAGCACCAAGTTGATTCACGGCGGTGTCCGCTATTTGGAATTGGCCATAAAAAAACTGGATTATCGTCAGTATAATCTGGTCAGGGATGGTCTGCGCGAACGAGGACTCCTGCTAAAAAACGCACGGCACCTGACAAACCGGCTCCCCTTGATTACCCCGCTCTACGAGTGGTTCGATGTTCCCTATGTTTTTTCCGGTCTCAAACTCTACGATATCCTGTCCGGTCGGCAGAACATCGGTCACAGTCGCCTGTTAAGCCGCAAGGAAGCCCTGCGCCGGTTCCCAATGCTGAAAGCCAAAGGGCTCAAGGCCGGAGTTCTCTATTATGACGGTCAATTTAACGATGCCCGCATGGCTCTTTCCCTGGCCCTGACAGCACAACGATATGGCGCGGTCATTATCAACCATGTTGCGGTGACCGGACTATTCAAAAAAAGCGGGACGATCACCGGTGCAAAATTATCGGACTCTTTAACCGGAGAACACTGGCGGTTGAAAGCCAGGGGTGTCATCAATGCGACCGGACCATTTGCCGATCAGATAAGAGTGATGGACAACCCCGCCGTAGCCAGGATTCTTTCTGCCAGCTCGGGAATTCATATCGTTCTGGATAAAGCCTTCGCCCCACCCGATACCGGCCTGATGATCCCGGAAACCGAAGATGGACGGGTTCTTTTTGTGCTCCCCTGGGAGGGGCATGCCTTGGTCGGCACCACTGACGAGCCGGCCCAAATTGACGAACATCCCCTACCCCTTGAAGCAGAAATCGACTATCTGCTGCGCCATGTCACCCGATATTTCAACCTGCAGGTCAAGAAATCCGATATCAAGGCAACATGGTCCGGGTTGAGACCACTGGTGTCCGATCCCAGGGCGGTTGACACAGCCAAGCTGGCTCGCGACCATGTGATCGAGGTCAGTGAAAGCGGCTTGTTGACCATTGCCGGCGGCAAATGGACCACTTATCGAAAAATGGCCCAGGACACAGTAGACCATGCACTGAAGCAGTTCAATTTGTCCGCACCGAAACCAACCTGCCAGACCCGGCAACTACCGATTCTCGGCAGCGCTGACTATAATGAGAGAGGCGACCTTGCACTGAGTAAAAAATACGGTTTTGCCAAAGACGTTGCTTCGTATTTGAATCGAACATACGGTGATCAGGCAGATCAGGTTGCGGCATTGGCTGAAGCCGGCTACGGCGCGCGCCTGGTCAAAAAACATCCCGTTCTGGAAGCTGAAGTTCTGTATGCTGCACGCTATGAATTAGCCGAAAGGGTCATCGATGTTCTCGCGCGACGCATGCCGCTGGCAATGCTGGATAATGATGCTGCCAGACAAGCGGCACCAAAGGTACTGAAAATCATGGCGGAAGAACTGGGTTGGGATCAACATCGTTGCAACGAAGAGACTTTACTGGTTGAGAAGAGGTTATCCGAGGCACTGTAATTGCGGAGTCGCCAGAGAAGTGCAGCTTGCACTGATTTGCCGTTCATCATCTGTTCATCAGGGTTTTCCTTCGACGCCTGACAAAAAATACCCCACAGTCAGGAGGTAGAGACTGCGGGGCGAGGTTCTTGTCTTCAGGAGGTTTTGAAGAAGATCTCTCAGACCCGCCTTTGACAGCAAGTCTTCGATGGCTGTTATCCTAGCGATTCTTTCAAGAGAAATAAACGTGAGGGTTCGTAAATGATTGATCACGACACCACAAAAGACAACTGCGCAATTGCACACCTATGACTCTGTTCAGATTAGTCAGCTGATCGCGGACAACATGACCAATGCTTCATCACGTAAGTTGAGGCTTGTGCCTATCCGGAAAACCAGGAGTGCAAAAATGCAGTTTTCGATCTGGCAACGCGTTAGGTAAGCTTTTTTGAGAAACCACTGTTCAAAAGCTCTGGCCGGCAACATTGCTCCGGTTGCTTTTCATGCCGGTCAGTCGAATTACCCCAGGATCAGATTGGACAGTTCATCGGTATCATCGGTTTTAACCGGAAAGCGCTCTTCAAGGAGGCGGCCGCAGGTTTCGATGGCCAGACAGAGCGCATTGCAGGTATCACCACGATGGATGCCTTCTGTGATGGTGTGCACAATGCCGTCCCAATAGTTGGCCGGGACGACAGAATTGATACCGCGGTCAGCCAGGACATAGACCCGGCGTTCGAAGAGGGAGAGGAGAATGAGGATGCCGGTTTCGTCACGGGTATGATGCAGGCCCTGCTCAAGAAAAGCAAGGGCCGCCTTCTCTGCAACCTCCTCGCTGATTTCATCAGGATGAATAAGACGTCGCCGCAGCGCAGGAAATTTACGGATCAGCAGTTTGAACGGGAAATAGCAGAGCGCAAACAGCCACAGGAAATGCCAGAGGGATTCGCCGAAGAAGGCCCAACTGAGTGACACTGCCGTGGCCAGAGAAAAAAAACCGGCACCGAGAATTTCTGCTCGGGGATAGTCGTAAGACTCATCGACGACCATCGGTACGATCTCGCCACTGGTCGATTTTTCGGCCTGTTGTACTGCCGATTCGATACGCATTCTTTCTTCCGCGGTGAAAAAATCTTTTGCTGCCTTCATAGAGAACCTTTGCGTTGTTCTTCCGAGAGATTAATTGCTAACAGGTGCCGGGCGAGAAATAGTCGACTTATCATCAGCTCTCACCAGCCTCCGGAAGACCCGCCACCGCCAAAACCACCACCGCCTCCGCTGAAGCCACCGCCACCACTAAAGCCGCCGCCGCTGCCGCCAAGGCCGCCGATCCAGAAACCGCCACGCCGGTGTCGGCCGCTTCGGCCGCCTCCGCCGAGCAGCATCAAACCGGGGCCGAGGAACAGGAGGAGAGCCAGCGCCCCCCAAGGGTTGCGTTTTTCCTTCCGGCTGGTGTCGCCGGTGCCCTGGTATTCGCCACGAACCGCTTCGGCCATGGCCGTCACCCCGGCGATGATGCCGCCATCGAAATCCCCGGTCTGGAAGCGCGGTTTGATTTCATTGTCGATGATACGCCCGGCGAGCAGGTCAGTGAGCCTTCCTTCGAGTCCGTAGCCGACCTCGATACGCATCTGCCGCTCCTGCTTGCTGATCAGCAGCAGGGCGCCATTATCCTTGCCCTTCTGGCCGATTTCCCAGCTTTCCGCGACACGCAGGCTATAGGCTTCAAGCACCTCATCCTCCAGCGACTCGATGGTCAGTATGACAAGCTGGGTCGAGTCGCTCCTCTCGAAGTCATGCAGGAAACGTTCGATTTTCAGTTCCGTGGCCGGCGAAATCACGTCAGCGAGGTCATTGACATAACCGTTGAGCTGCGGCACATCGAGAGCCAGAGCATTAAGCGGCAGCAGGAGAAGGACAAGAGCGTGCAGGAGGAACCGGCGCATAAACATGGTTAGAACTGTACCTTCGGCGCATTTTCTGCCCCCGCTTCGGCCTTGAAAGGTTCCTTGCGCTCAAGGTGCAGCAGAAATTTATTGGTCATGCTGTTCGGGAAGGTTCTGATCGAGCTGTTGAAAGTCTGTACCGACTGATTGTAACGCTGACGGGCCACATTGATGCGGTTTTCAGTCCCTTCAAGTTGATGCTGCAGATCGAGGAAGTTCTGATTTGCCTTCAGATCCGGATAACGTTCGACGACGACCAGCAGGCGGGAGAGGGCTCCGGACAAAGCTCCTTGCGCCTCCTGAAACTTCTGCATGGCGGCAGGGTCGGCAAGGTCGCCTGGATTGATCTGGGTCTTGCCGACATTGGAGCGTGCCTCGACAACCGCCTGCAGGGTCTCTTGCTCATGCTCAGCGTAGCCCTTGACTGTCTCGACCAGGTTCGGAATCAGGTCAGCACGTCTCTGGTAAGTCGCCTCAACATCGGCCCAGGCGGCAAACACAGCTTCTTCGTTCTTTTGAATCTGGTTGTAGCCGCAACCGGTGAGCGAAGGCAGAATAACAAGGGTTGTTATCAGTAACAGGGTAAATCGTTTCAACATGGCGGAATGCTCCTTTTCCAGGGCGATAAATGGTCTGCTCTTTTGCAGGCTTGAACAACAGTAATAAATATAGTCACCAGTTTGTGGATTTACAACCTCCGGCAAACCAGTGATTCGCTGAATCAGTGAGGTGTGAGGCGAAACTGTTTAGACTCCCTGATCACTGCGGATGCGCAGGAACGATGGAAACCTGGGGATCCCGGATTGGAATTTACCATAGAATTTGAAAGTTACAACCGTGCCGACCGGCGGCGGCGATTGCCGATCAGCATCACTGAAACCGCTGCCCAGCTTGAATTGCGTGCCATCAGCAAGCGCTACCAGCAAGGCGCCGAGCCTGCCCTGGTTTCGTCCTTTACCGGGCAGGTGAGCCAGCACAGTCGCCTCAGCGTCATGATAGTTTTTCACTTTGAGAACTTCAGAACTGCGACCGGCAGCATAGAGAGCATCGGCTTTGCGGACAATCAGCCCTTCACCGGCGAGCCTTTCAACCCTCTGCAATTCCTGCTGCAAGTGGAACTGATCGCGCACCGTGACCTGCTCGATGACGAAAGCATACGCGGAGGGCTGGGCAGCGAACCAGTCGTTGGCTTTTGCCAGCCGCTCGGTAAAGCCTCCGGAAGCCAGAGGCACATCGAAGATGGCGAACTTGAGCTGCAGCCAGCCGTCATGGGGCTGTTGCTGTTTGACGATTGACACGGTCTGTTCAAAAGTATCGCGCCCACCCCAGATTTCCCCTTCTACAGGAAACGGCGGCAGATCCCGGACAAACGCTGCCGGCGGGTAAAAGCGGTTGCCGTTTTTCGACAGCATTTGCTTGCCGTCCCAGTAACCGCGCACACCATCGAGCTTTTCGCTCATCAACCAGCCACGGATATCAACCTGCCTCGTATAGACCTGCGGCAGCATCAGCTCGGCAGCATTGCCGGGCACTGCCGGCAACGGCAGCCAGCAGCACAGCAGCACAACAACCTTGAGCAGACTTCGTCCCGGCGATACGCATCGCCCTCCTCGTGCAGCAATCGACATAACACCCCTCCTTAGAATAAACGACAAATGCAGACATGATCCATGAAGGATCCGCAATCACAGTGAATCTTAACATCCAGTGCTGCTTACTGCACTGTAATCAGCAACAATGTTATAAATATTCGGACCTATAACCCAAAAATAACCCAAAAATAACCCAAACAAAGGTCAGTCCAATAATTAACACGAAGACGCGGAGAAGAGTGACCGAAGTGTCAGTCATTTTTCCCTCAAAATGTTTTTTTACTCTGCGACCTCTGCGTCTTCGCGTTAAACCTTCTTTTGGGTTATAGAACCGTAAATATTTGTGCTTTTGTGATCACTGATGACGCGCAATGGAAATGGAGTCATTGCTTACGTCCTACAATCTTACGTCATGAGCCAGACGGATTTGCAGCCGGTTTATGGATAGTCCGTATAGGGTTGAAATAATCCCTGGCCATGGCCACCAGACGCCGTTCAACACCCGCGATAAAATCAGCTGAAGGCTTTTGCTCTGGTTTGCCCAGGCAATCATGCAAAGTGGTGCAGGATTTTGCCGTGAACTGTTGAGGATTGCCGCACAGTCGATAGAGGGTGTTGATTTTTTCGGTTGCTTCGCAGAGGTCCATGTCCACCAGCAGACAGGCATGCGCCAGCACAGCAGCATTCTCGCGAGTGCCGCCGGCCCAACGCTGGGCCGTACCCACCAGTTTTTGCCCACCAACCTGCAGGTTGTAGCGGCCATCGCAAAAAGAACCCGGACTCTCGCCTGTGGTTGAGACGAGACCATAGCTTGCCAGAAAGTGTATGAGAAACTCACAGAGCACTTTGTAGCCATCTTCCAGAGACCAGCCGCGGATCCTGGGATGAATCATTGAAAAGTTGATGACTCCGGGTCCCTGGGGAACACAGGAGCCCCCGGTACACCTGACAATGACAGGCCATCCCTGCTCGGCCAGCTTCCGGCAGGCCTCTTCAAAGTTGGACATGCGGGATTCCCTGACCGTTGTCACCAGGCATCGAGGGGAACGATTGATGCTGAGGCAGGGGCCACGGTCTCCTCTGATAACACGTTCCAGCAGTTGTTCATCAAAAGTGGCCAATTGAGCCAATTGAGCTAAATCACCATGGCTATCAGAGGTTAGCAGACGCCATGGTCTGTCGAACCGCAAATGCGGAAAGTTGTCGCTGACATTTCTATGAGCAATCTGGGTCATTTGAGCACAGAAGTCCTTTGCAGGCAGAGAAAAAAGTCTTGTCAATCTGGTCATTTAGGAGGCTGTCACCAGTACATCCGTACAGCCTGTTCCGACAGTGATCATACCATTGAGGAAAAGATCAGCAAGTTTTGTAACCATTGCTTATCATAGCATTCCCTGCAAATTCTGTTAAACTTTGCAACGAAAAGCTCAGCAGCATCAAAACGAAATTTTACCATTCGAATTAACAGGAGAGTTACAGCATGCAAACCTTGGTCTTCGCGAACAATGATCAGATGCCGATCCTCGGCCTGGGCACATGGAAGAGCGAACCTGGCGAAGTCGGCAAAGCGGTTCGGCAGGCAATCAACATCGGATACCGGCATATCGATTGTGCAGCGATCTACGGTAATGAAGCGGAAGTCGGCAGAGCCCTGATGGACGCAATGCAGGCGGGAGAGGTTAAGCGTGATGAGCTGTGGATTACCTCAAAGTTGTGGAATAACGCCCACGCTAAAGAGCAGACCGGCGAAGCTTTGCAGAAAACCCTGCAGGATCTCCGCCTGGACTATCTGGATCTGTATCTGATTCATTGGCCGGTTGCCGTCAAACCAAACGTTCTCTTCCCCAGAAAGGCCGACGACTTCCTCAGTCTGGAGGAGATACCACTCACTGAAACCTGGGCAGGCATGGAGGCCTGTGTCTGGCAGGGGCTGACCAGACATATCGGCGTATCCAACTTCAGTATCAGAAATCTGGAGTCAATCGGCAACGTGGCGACACTCATGCCGGAGATGAATCAGATCGAACTGCATCCTTATCTGCAACAGAATGAGCTGCTGACCTACTGCAGAAAGCACAACATCCACGTGACTGCCTATTCACCATTGGGTTCGAGGGATCGGCCGGCCGCCATGAAAAAGGAGCATGAGCTGATCCTGCTCGAAGATCCGGCTGTAATACGGATCGCTCAGACACATGGCTACAGCCCTGCTCAGGTTCTCCTGCGCTGGGCCATTGAGCGCAGCACCGCAGTGATCCCCAAGTCGGTTAATCCAGCGCGTCTGCAAGAGAACTTTCAGGCGGCAAACCTGGAGCTGGGCGATCAGGATATGGCGGATCTGGCAAAGCTCGACGTCGGTTATCGCTATGTTGATGGAGAGTTCTGGACGATCGAGGGTTCGCCCTACACTTTGGCAGGTTTGTGGGAGTAATATCGGAAACGCAATCAAACCAGCAACTTAAAAAGGGGTGCCGCGAGGCACCCCTTTCTGCTTACATTTACTGATCGACTTTATTTAATGCCGGCAGCTTCTTCCAGCATAGCCGTAGTCACTGACTTGGGCCGTTCAATACCGTAACCGAGAGCACGGTCCCAGGTAATGTTGGCGAGGCAGCCGAGGGCACGGCCGATGCCGAACAGGACCGTATAGAACTCGTACTGGGTAACGCCGTAATACCACTGGATGACGCCGGATTGGGCATCGACATTCGGCCAGGGATTCTTGGCCTTGCCATGCTCGGTCAAAACATCAGGAGCAACTTCGAAGATCATCTTGACCAGCTGGAACAGCGGATAATCCTTGAGGCCCGGTGTCTTCATGCAGAATTCACGCTGCGAGGTGTAACGCGGATCGGTCTTGCGCAGTACGGCATGACCATAACCCGGGATAACCTGACCGCTGTTGAGGGTGTCCCACAGCGCTTTTTTAAGACCTTCTTCGGTCGGCACTTCGCCGCCGAGCTTGGCCATAAAGTTCTGGGTCCAGCGCAGGACTTCCTCGTTGGCAAGACCATGCAGCGGCCCGGCGAGACCATTGATGCCGGCACTGTATGCATAGTAGGCATCAGACAGGGCCGAGGCGACCAGGTGTGTGGTGTGAGCGGACACATTGCCGGACTCATGATCGGAATGCAGGACGAAGTACATCCGGGCAACATCATCATAAGGAGCGGGGATACCCATCATGCGGGCAAAGTTACCGCCCATGTCGAGATCGGGATCTGCAGCGATGTGGGTGTCGCCCATGTACTTCATGCGATAGATATAAGCACCGATCGGGGCGAGCTTGGACATCAGGTTGGTGCAGTCCTCGTACATATCTTCCCAGCAGGTCATCTTGTTGAATTTACCAGCGGCATAGTTGCTGGCAAAAACCGAGTCACGCTGCATGGCAAGAATCGCCGAAGAGAACATGGCCATCGGGTGGGAATCCCGCGGCAGGGCACGCAAGACGTCTATGACGTATTGAGGGATCTGGGAACGCTGCTTCCATTCCTCGACAACTTCCAGAGTCTGCTCCATGGTCGGAACGTCGCCGGTCAACAGCAGGTACCAGAAGCCCTCGACATAAGGATAGTCACTGCCGGGAACCTTAGGCAGGGCCGCGAAGGTCTCGGGAATGGTCATACCGCGGAAGCGGATGCCTTCATAAGGGTCAAGGTAAGAGATATCGGTGACCAGGCTCTTGATGCCGCGGGCACCGCCAATGGCCTGGCCGATGGTCACGTCACCCAGTTTGACATCGCTGAATTCTTTGACCAGACGGGTAGTCCGAGGACGATGCTCATCGATTTTCTTGCTTAAAACTTTTTTCAGTGTCGACATACGCTCTCTCCTTTGGGAAATGGAATTGTGGCGGGTAAGAAGCCCGCCAGGATAAAACTGTCCCTTGTTCACCTTACAACAACTGTCTCATGACAAATCATCCCGCCATCACCCTCGACCCTATGATTGCAGACTTATGCAAGACAGAGGGAATTACGGCGGGAGAAAACACAGGAAACGATCAAGAGCAAATCATGCCTGTTATTCTTTACCCTTTCTCATCTTCCAAATAACGTTCTAACAAGTCACCCATAAAGTGTCAAGCCGATTTTGTATACAGTATGCGATTTCTTTTTCTCGAGAGGGGCGTAATTTTCAATTGCATTACTTACTCGTCATGGTAATATGCACAAAAAATAGGCATGCACCCCATGAAAATCGGTTCTCTGAAACTCAAAAACCAAATCATTTCAGCCCCCATGGCGGGCATCTCCGACCTGCCATACCGTCTCATCATGAAGCGCCACGGTGCTGCTCTGGTGTTCACCGAGATGATCAGCGCCAACGGGCTCTTTTTCAACGGCAAAGCGACCCGCGAATTGCTGAAGTCAAACCCGCAAGAGCACCCCCTGGGGATTCAGCTGTTTGGCGAAGATCCAGCACGGCTGGCAGAAGCAGTCAAGCAGGTTGAAGGTTTTGGCGAACTCATAGATCTTAACCTCGGCTGTCCGGTCCGCAAAGTCATCCGTTCAGGAGCCGGAAGCGCCCTGCTGCGCGAACCGGACAAGGTGGCTCGCATTGTTTCCGCGGTACGTCTCGCAACGTCCCTGCCGCTGACAATCAAGTTTCGTTCCGGTTGGGACCATGACTCTATCAACTTTCTTGAGATTGCCCGCATCGCCGTCGAAGAAGGTGTTGATGCGGTCGCCCTGCATCCGCGAACTCGTGCGCAGATGTTCGGCGGTCAAGCCGACTGGAGGCAGATCAAGAGGCTCAAAGAGTCTGTTTCGATCCCGGTCATTGGCAGTGGCGATCTCTTCTCGGCAGAATGTATTAAAACCATGTTTGAGCAGACCGGCTGTGACGCAGTCATGGTTGGCCGAGGAGGCTACGGCAATCCCTGGGTCATCACTCAGGCTCTGGACCTGCTCGCTGGTCGACCCGTAACACAACCAACCCCCGCTGAGCGCTTTGACGTGGTTCGGAGTCATTTCGAACTTTGCCTGGCGACCTTCGGTCCACACAAGACGCTGGGACAAATGCGCAAGCATCTCTGCTGGTATGTTCGCGGTCTGGACAATGCCGCCGGGTTCCGCATGATGATCAACCAGGCCAAAACGATTGCTGAAATGAGCCACCTGCTTGAGGATTTCTTTGCCGATGCCGCCTGAGCAGTTTACCACAAGCAAGCCTGAAGCGGTCTCATCTGCTATCGACTCGACACTCTACGGGATGATCCTGGAGAACATTGATCGTGCCGTGATTGCTTTCGATCAACAAGGCCGGATCACCCTCTTCAATCCGGCCTCGGAAGCACTCATGGAACGCTCATCGCGACAGACGATCGGCCAACACTACCAGGAACTGTTTAAAGGCCAGAAGACTCTGCTCTATCTGGTCAAGGTTGCCCTGGTGGATGGCCGTTCCATCACCGATGACGAAGGTCTCTACCTGCACCGCCAGAACGCGGCACCATTACCTGTCAATGCTTATGCCGCGCCGATCTATGCCAAACAGGGCAATCAGGACGGAGCGGTCATGATCATCCGTGACCTGTCACGGATCAAGGAACTGGAGGGAACCTTGCGTCGTGCCGACCGCTTGTCGATGCTGGGGACTTTAGCTGCAGGACTGGCTCATGAGATCAAGAACCCGCTGGGAGGTATCAAGGGTGCGGCACAACTGCTCGCCATGGAGCTGGCCAAAGAGAGTTCCCTGCTGGACTACACGCAGATCATGATCAAAGAAGTAGAGCGAATCAACTTCATCATTGAGGAGCTGATGGATCTTGGTAATCCACGAGCGCCGCAAATCGGCGATGTCGATTTGACCAGAGTTCTCAACGATATTATCTTGCTGCAACGAGAAGCGGCGCGCGGTCAGGACATCAGGTTTATTCTAAAGCTCGACCCGAGTATTCCGCCGATTAAGGGGGACGAAAACTTTCTGGCCCGGCTCTTCCTCAATCTCATCAAGAATGCCAGAGAAGCCATTACAAAAAAGGGTGACGTCTTGATCGAAACCAGGATTTCCTCCAATTACCATATATCCAGTCCGGGCAGACGCTCTTCACAGATGGTGGACATTACCATAAGTGATACGGGCTGCGGTATTGCAGAGGAGGAGTTGGACCGCATCTTTACTCCTTATTTTACCACCAAGAGCAAAGGGAGCGGCCTGGGTCTGGCCATTTCTCAGAAAATCATCGAAGACCACCATGGTCTGTTGAAAATTGAAAGTTCCCCTGGCGAGGGAACGACTATGATCGTCTCATTGCCGCTGCATCGATAAAGTGGTTATTTTTTAAGGAGTATTTGTATATGTCGATCAAACGGATTCTGGTTGCAGATGACGAAGAGAGCATTCGCTGGGTCCTTTCCAAGTCTCTGACCAAACAAGGCTTTGAGGTTGATTTGGCCAGCGACGGCAAGGAAGCATTGCTCATGAGCAGGAAGCAGAGTTACGACCTGGCCGTTCTGGACATCAAAATGCCAGGGCTCTCCGGGTTGGAACTGTTGCGTAAATTTCAGGAGGAATGCCCGCGTGCACTGGTCATTATCATGACAGCTGAATCATCAATGAGCAACGCCGTCGAAGCAATGAAACGTGGTGCTTACGATTACCTCACCAAACCGTTTGATCTGGATGCTCTTGATGCCATCATTTTCAAAGCACAGAAAGCAGCGGAGGTTTCTGCCGAGGTGTCACTTCTCAAACAGGAGATCAAGAACCATTATCAGTTGGAACGCACGATCATCGGCCAAAGCCAGCCGATGCAGAAGATCTACAAGGTTCTCGGCAAAATCGCGCCCGCGGATGTCACCGTTCTGATTTACGGTGAGAGCGGAACGGGCAAGGAGTTGATTGCCAGGGCCATTCATTACAACAGTTCGCGTCTCGGCAAGCCGTTTATTGCTCTCAATTGCGCCGCAATCCCCAGAGAACTGCTGGAAAGTGAACTATTCGGTCATGAAAAAGGGGCCTTCACCGGTGCGACGGAAAGAAAGATCGGCAAATTTGAACAAGCCAAAGAGGGCACGCTCTTCCTTGACGAAATCGGCGACATGCCTTTGGAACTGCAGGCCAAGTTACTGAGGGTCCTGCAGGAGAAAGAGATAACCCGAACCGGCGGCAACACCACAATACAGGTAAATACCCGCATCGTTGCAGCAACCAACCAGGATCTCAAGGAGAAAGTTCAGCGCAAAGAATTTCGTGAGGACCTCTACTATCGACTGAATGTGGTTCCTCTGGAATTACCACCGTTGCGCGAACGCCGCGAAGACATTCCGAACCTGATCGACTACTTCCTGGTGAAGGCCGGCGAGGAATACAACACCTCGGCAACCGGTCTCTCCAAAGAAGCCATGAATTTGCTTTGCCATTACGAATGGCCGGGCAATGTGCGCGAGCTGGAAAACATCATCCAGCGCGCAGCGCTGCTCTCGCCCGACAAGCTTCTCAATGTGGTGGATTTTCCAAGCCTGGTCATGGGACGTGACAACAGAGGCAATGGTGCTTCTTTGGAAGGGTTGATCAATCAAAAGCTCCAGAGTTCTCTGTCACAGATCGATTTACAGGACATGAACAACCTGTACGAAATGGTTTTGCACCAGATGGAACGACCATTGATCAACATCGTCCTGGAGAAAACCCGCGGCAACCAGGTCAAGGCGGCCGAAGTATTGGGGATCAACCGCAATACCTTGAGAAAAAAGATTCAGACCCTCAACATTACCGCCAAGTAAAATTAAGAGGAATAAAAGAGCAGACCACCCGCATCAGGCCTAACAATTATACAACCGGCGCTTATTGATTGAGCGCCGGCTTTTTGTCAGCAGTGATTGCATAAATGGATCAGAAACTCAGCCCCAAACCAATCAGATGAAGGTCAAGCCCGGGATTCTTGTTGTAGAGGTCGGAGTTTGAGATATGCTGAAATCGATAGCTGAGTGAAAATTGACCGAAATTAAGAGTTGTTCCAACATGGCTCGAGAATTGAACCGGCCCACCAAAATCATCTTCGCCGATCTCATGCCTGAACAGCCAGGTCGGGCGGAACCCGCCCTCAAGCTCCCAGACATCATCCAACAGACTGAAGACAACATCACCCCCAACCGCCAGCCAGCCGCTATCTTGTGAATTGGTATGCAAGTAGCCGACACCAGAATCCAGGCGCGTAGAGAGCGTTATATTCGAGCCGAGTTGTTTCTGCCACGGCAGGGCCAGAAGATAATAGAGTTCTCCTGCCGTGTAGTTTTCGTGCCGCGTCGTGCTGTCGATGCCCCCGCGTACACCAAGCTCCATCGTCGTACCAAGAGACCATGTCGAAGTTGGCAAAAATAGAAACAATAGAGCAACAAGCAGATAAGATTTCACAAAAGCCTCCTATAAAACAATGATCAAAATTTACCACATAGATTGCTCTATTCAACTGAAAAATCTTTATCCAATCAAAAAAGTACAGTGAACCGCATATTTTCTTTGCTTTATCTCCATATGGGGTAATGGTATTCTGCAATCATGTCGCAACAAGATAACGTCTCACCACAACCGAACGTTCCGCATATCGCGATCATCGTGGCCATGACCAGGGATCGAATTATCGGTTCCGGTGATGGTCTTCCTTGGCACCTTCCTGAGGATTTACAGCTCTTCAAACGCCTGACCATGGGGTGCACAATAATCATGGGACGTAAAACCTATACGTCCATCGGCCGTCCCCTGCCCGGACGGCATAATATTGTCCTGAGCCGATCACAAAAACAGTTGCCAGGCGTTCAGGTTTGCGACAATTTCATGGCAGGCCTGACTGTTGCAGCACAACTGGGCCGCAAGGTCTTTGTCATCGGTGGAGAAGAGATCTACCGCAAGGCACTTCCGATTGCCTCGGAATTACACATTTCCTGGGTCAAGGACTCTGTTCTCGGCGACGTGTACTTCCCTGAGCTTGATCTCGGGAACTGGATTGTTTGCGAAAGTGTGGATCATCCCGGATTTCGCTACATTCGCTACCAGCGCAAAGACAACAGATAGCCACCGCCAGACTGTTTCAGCTTTCAACTTTTATGTCACAAAGCCTGCGAAATCCTTCAACCGGAATCAATCCGTTGTGCTGATCCTATCGGATATGCACATTCCTGGAATCGGCGACCTTAAATTATGTCGGCTCGTTTCACGAGACATCGGCAAAATTCCGTTTATACTTTTTTTCAGCCTTTCTCTCAGCACACTACCGGCAACAGATCGATGCGACCGTTGATTCGTGGGCAGCCTGAACAAACTTTTCGACAATCAGGAGGTACTGCCGCTGGTCGAAACATTTTTGACTGCATCGACAGACTGTCTGCAGTCGACGTATGATCAGAAGGACGACAAAACGTCATCAAAAACCTTTTTATCGATACTGATAAGCAGGAGAACAGATGAAACACAAAATCCTGGCTGGCATGACTCTGTTGCTGCTGTTGGCGACAACAACATCGGCACTGACCCTGGAAGGGAGCTGCGACATCCGCTTCTTTGGTCGTTCGACCCTGCACGGCTTCGACGGCACTGCGGCATGTCAACCTTTCACCCTGGCAACCTCAGGCGAAATAGAGGACAGCGTGATGATCCGGCAAGCGGTGATCGCAGTGTTGGTCGAAGAGATGGATACCGGTAATGCAATTCGTGACAAGCAGATGCACGCCATGTTCGAACAAAAGAGCTATCCACAGATTCAGGGCCTGTTCACCGAACTCGATCCCGATGTCGTCGTGCGGCAGTTGCAGGCGGAGAATGATGCTTCGGAACACCTGGAGTTTGATCTGCGGATTCGCGATATCAGCCAACGGGTGCAGGCGGTCACCCGTGACCTGGTGGTTAATCCGGAACAGATTTCGTTCACCATGGAATTCCCGGTTTCTCTGGCCAGTTTCCGACTGCAACCCCCAAGAGTCCTCGGCTTCATCAAGGTCGACGACCAGATACAGGTGGAAGTCAGGGTGTTGTTATGGCGACATTGATCCACCCTCATTGACGTTGAACTCACCAGCAAGGAGAAATCCATGTCCGTCTGGATCCAGCAGATAGAAACGTTAACGCCGGAGATGGTCTATTCTCAGGAATACGCCAGCAGCAAAATGCAGGAATGGACTGCTGACGAACGCCAACGTCGTATGGTCCGCGCCCTCTACCGCAAATCGGGGATTGATAAACGGCACAGCGTGATCACGTCCTTCGATCAGAACCTGCCGGGTGACTTTTTCCCACTCGGAGCCAATGGACAGCGCCGCGAGTTGTCCACGGCCGAGCGCAACAAAATTTATACCCGGGAGTCCCAGCGCCTCGCGGTTGACCTGGCCCGCCAGACCATTGCCAACTGTCCCGACTTGAAGCCGTCCGGGATCACTCATGTGGTCACGGCGTCCTGCACGGGTTTCTGCAACCCCGGGCCCGACTACCACATCATCAACGAGCTCGGCCTGTCGCATGCCACGCAGCGTTACAACCTTGGCTTTATGGGTTGCTATGCGGCGTTTCCTGCTTTGCGCATGGCAAAACAATTCTGTGAAGCCGATCCTGCAGCGGTGGTCCTGGTCATGTGTCTGGAACTCTGTACTTTACATCTGCAGATCAACGGCGGTGAGGATTCCATGCTCGCCAACTCCCTGTTCGCCGACGGAGCAGCCGCTGCCATCGTCAGCGCTCGCGCGCCGCAGGAGAATCAGTCCTGCTTCCAACTCGGCAGTTTCCACTCCAGCCTGATCCTCAGCGGCAAAGAGGATATGGCCTGGTCCATTGGTGACCTGGGCTTTGACATTGCCCTGTCAAGCTATGTGCCCAAGATCATTGGCGCCAATATCCGTGATGCCGTCCGGCCGGTACTTGCCCGCGGGGAGCTCGAACTGGAGGACATCACGACCTGGGCCGTCCACCCGGGCGGCAAGGCGATCGTCGACAAGGTCGCTGAAAGCCTCGCCCTCAATCAGGATCAGGTGGCCGCTTCAAGGAAAGTTCTTCGCCAGTACGGCAACATGAGCAGCGCAACCATACTCTTCGTCCTCCAGGAGATCCTGCAACAGCAGGAGCGCCCTCACCATGAAGAAGTCTGTGCCATGGCCTTCGGACCGGGGTTGACCGTTGAGATGTGTCTTCTGAACAGGACACCCGTTCGATAATGTCGCTATCGCAGAACGGTTAAACCGCTCTGGCCGGGTCATAAGAGGCCTTGCGAGATTGAGTCTGCAACAGGCAAGGAATTCAATAATGAGATTGAGCATTGCAACCAACTTCCACCGGGAACTGGTCGAACAGTGCCGTGACTACCCGGTTACCGAGCTGTTTGGCAAGCTGCAAACCGATACGGTGGGCGGCGGACGGGCACCGTATCAGCTGGCCAGGGTATCGCGTCGGCAGGTGGCCGACCACGTCAAACATGTCCGGAATTCCGGAATGGCCTTCAATTACCTGTTGAATGCTTCCTGTATGGGCAATCGCGAGATGACCCGCAAAGGTCAGAAAGAGATCAACCTGCTGCTTGACTGGATCAGCGATATCGGTGTTACGGCAGTGACCGTCGCTTCGCCTTTCATGCTGCAGATGGTCAAAACCCGCCAGCCGCACCTTAAAGTACGCATCTCCGTGTTCGGCGGGATTGACCGGGTACGTAAAGCGCAGATGTGGGAGGAGCTGGGTGCCGACTGCATCGTACTCGACAGCATTCTGGTCAATCGTGAGCTGGAGACCCTGGCCGAGATCCGCAAGTCGGTCAAATGCGACCTGGAGCTGATGGCCAACAACAACTGCCTGACCGGCTGCGCCATGTCGCCGATGCATATGAACGCACTGGCTCATACCGGGCAATCCTGGCACGAGAACAAGGGTTTCTTCATCGACTGGTGCTTTATGAAATGCACCGAGATGAAGCTGCGCGATCCGGTACATTACATCCGTTCGGAATGGATCCGACCTGAGGATCTGCACATCTATGAAGAAATGGGTTACGACCTGTTCAAGCTCGCCGAACGCGACATTCCCACCGAGGTGATGATGACCAGGATCAAGGCCTATGCGGCGCGCCGCTATGACGGCAACCTGCTCGACCTGATTCAGGCCTACGGCTTCAAGGGGATCAAAGAGAGTCACAGTTACTACCGGCACGGTCTCAGCTGGCTGCTGCGTTTCATCATCCGCCCTGGTCTGGCCAATCCAATGCGAATGCTGCCACTCAAACGGCTGGCCGAACTGCGCGGCATGACCAGACCGGTCGAAGGCCATCCACCGGTCTATATTGACAACCGCGCACTCGACGGTTTCATAGAGCGCTTCCGTACCAACAGCTGCATGGGTATTGATTGTGAGGAGTGCCGCTGGTGCCATGAGTTCGCAGCCAAGGCGATCAAGATTGATGCGACCAACCGCGAGGCCGCCCTTGAAGCTTACGAAGAGCTGTTTGCGTCTCTGCATGGCGGCAGCATGTGGTCCTACCTGCCCGAACGCAGCAACGAGCAGGATCGATCAGCGCTCAAACACCGAAAATCGACCTGAGCCTGGAGGAAAGGATGTCTAAAGGCAGCAGGTTCGCCCTGAAAATCAAGCATTACATCCACTCTCCAGAGCGCAAGCGGGAGTACAACGAACAGCACTTCAGTGAGGCCGCCAGCCGTTACGATTTTGCCACCCGGGCGATGTCTCTCGGGCGTGATGCGGCCTGGAAAAGACAGCTGGTCGCCGCTTTGCCACAGTTTTTGACCCCGGTCTGTGTCGACCTTGCCTGTGGCACCGGGGACATCGCTTTCCTGCTGGCCGAGAAATATCCGGCCGGTCGCATTATTGGCATCGACCTGACAGAACCGATGTTAAAAATCGCCCGGCAACGCAGCGATTCAATCAATATCGAGTTTGTCCGCCAGGATATGGGGGCGACTGATTTCCCGGATGAGTTCGCAGACATCGTCACCGGAGGCTATGCTGTGCGTAACGCGGCAGAACTTCGCCAGGCCTTTTTGGAGATCCAGCGTATCCTCAAACCCGGCGGCTTGGTCGCCCTGCTCGATTTTTCCAAACCACCCGGCCCCCGGTTCCAGCAACTGCAGTACCTGATTTTGAAATACTGGTGCGGTCTGTGGGGTTTCCTGCTGCACGGTAATCCTGAAGTCCATTCCTACATCGCAGCCAGTCTCAGAGCATTTCCAGACAGCGTGCAACTGCGAAAGCTCATCGCGGAAAACGGCTTTGTCGTCAACCACTCACGGCAATTCTATTTAGGCACTCTGGAGTTGCTGGTCTTGCGGAAAAAATGACGTGAGCTGTGAATAGATGCGTTCGGAGAGTTGCTTGATTTAAAGGATGAGATGAGTCGTGACAGGTTGCTAGCAAGCGTCAAGCTACGTAATCATCGTTGCGCCGTGAGCGGCTTTCGAAACGCGTATACTCACCGAGGAAGGTCAACTGTTCAATCCCGAGTGGACCGTTACGTTGTTTGCCGATGATCACCTCGGCACTGCGTTCGTGATTTTCGGTGCAACTGTTGTCACGCCTTTTACAGGCATCACAGTAGACTGTTTCCCGGTAAAGAAACATGATAACGTCGGCATCCTGCTCAATGGCACCCGATTCACGCAGGTCAGCAAGAATGGGGCGTTTGTCAGTACGGCTCTCGAGAGATCGATTCAGCTGCGACAGGGCGATCACCGGAAGATTGAGTTCTTTGGCCAGAGCCTTGAGTGAGCGGGAGATTTCCGAGATCTCCTGCTGCCGGCTTTCGGTGTTCTTGCCGGTCATCAACTGCAGGTAATCAACAACAATCAGGCCGATATTTTTTTCCGCCTTCAGACGACGAGACTTGGCACGGACTTCGAGCACGCTGATCGCCGGGGTATCATCGATATAAATCGGGGCTTCGGCGATGACGCCGGCAGCATTGACCAGAGTCGGAAATTCCGACTGGGCCAGCTTGCCGGTGCGAACCCGGCCAGCTTCAATGCGTGCCACCGAACAGAGTAGACGCTGTACAAGCTGCTCTTTACTCATCTCCAGAGAGAAGACAATTGCCGGGATCGGCTGCGCGGCATGCATGGCCGCATGTTCAACAAGATTGAGGCAGAAAGCGGTTTTGCCCATCGAAGGACGACCGGCAATGATCACCAGATCCCCACCCTGCAGGCCGGAGGTCATATTGTCGAGATCAGTAAAACCTGTCGGAACGCCGGTAATCAGTTCTTTGCGGTCATAAAGCTTCTCGATCGTCTTGATGGTTTCCTTGACGATGTCTTTGGTAGCAAAGACCGAAGGTCGCGATTTCATATTGGCGATCTTGAAAATCTCGCCTTCCGCCCAGTCAAGTGAGGCCTCAACTTCACCGCCTTCATAGCCTCTGGAAGCGATCTCTGTCGCGACCTTGATCAGTTCACGGGAGATAGCCTTCTCTTTAACGATTTTACAGTAATAGCTGATGTTCGCGGCAGTTGGCACGAAATCGACCAGGGTCGACAGGTAGGAGCTGCCGCCGATTTCCTCAAGCGCATCCCGATTTTTCAGGACTGCTGTCAAAGTGACCAGGTCAGCGGGTTCATTGCGTTCGGAGAGAGTGATCAGGGCAGCGAAAATCTTGCGGTGGGCTTCCCGATAGAAGTCCTCGGGACGCAGTACTTCCAAAGCCCGGTTAAGGGCCTCGTTTTCCAAAAGAACCCCTCCCAGAACAGACATTTCTGCTTCCAGGTTCTGAGGTGGCAGGCGATGTTCGGCGCGATCTTGCACGTTCGCCTCATTAGAAAGAAGGGGCCTGTAGTGTAGCAGGCCCCTGAATCAGTTATAGCTCGTTGCAGACAGCTTCAGACCTGAATCTTAAGCTTCTGCTCTGAGGACATTGATCTTGACCGTTGCATTAACGCCGGCGTTCAATTTGATTTCGACCTGATGTTCGCCAAGTTCTTTGATCGGCTGATCAAGGAGAATCTTGCGACGGTCAATTTCAATCCCTTTGGCCGCCAGTCCATCAGCAATCTCCATGGTGGTAACTGAGCCGAACAGTTTGCCTTCATCGCTGGCCTTGTGTGTAAAGGAACATTCAACAGCCTCAATTCTGGCCTTGATGTCAGAAGCCTCCTTGCTCAGTTTCTCTGCCTTGTGAGTGAGCTGGCGCTTGTGATGCTTCATCTCATTGATGTTGCGATCACTTGCCGCAACGGCCAGGCCTTGCGGAACCAGGTAATTACGACCATAACCAGGCTTGACCTTGACCACATCACCGATGTTTCCGAGACCTTTAACATTTTCCGTCAGAATGATATCCATCTTTTTATCCTCCCAAAATCTTTATGATTTAGGCTCTCTTGGTTTGCGAAAATTTGCCCACAAGTCAAAGATGCCGAGACCGGTGACCACCATGGGCAAAGGGTTAACCAAGGTGACCAGTAAGTAGCCAAGCGTTC
>Ga0214472_10002268_pt1 | contig 20873 bp, 25 predicted proteins | sample RVTome_6_FD_207662 | JGI IMG/M metagenome (GOLD analysis project Ga0214472, IMG submission 207662) | Soil microbial communities from uranium-contaminated site in the Upper Colorado River Basin, Wyoming, United States - RVT140D175 | ecosystem: Environmental > Terrestrial > Soil > Contaminated >...
TCAGCCCCTCCCGCAATGCGCTGCATTGCGGCAGGAGGCCGAGGGGGTCCCACTCGGCCCGGCCGCTCGGGGGCCCCGCCCGGCGCCACCCGCGGCTCGGCTGCAATCTGAGGCGCAACTCGTTGGCCCGGTACCCCAGCGGTCGCGTGAGCATGAGGGCCAATTCGTTGGCGTCACGCTAGCCCCCCTGGAGCCTGCGCCCTGCGCGTCTTCATCGCGATCCCCCTGAGCGATGCGCTCCACGAGGCGCTCGGCGCGCTCCAGGCGGACCTCCGGGCCGCCGCCGGTCCGGTCTCCTGGGTGAAGCCCGAGAACATCCACCTGACCCTGAAATTCCTGGGGGAGGTTACCCCGGCGCGCGAGGGGGCGGTCCGGGAGGCGATGGCGGAGGCCGTGGCCGGTGTGGCCCCCTTTACCCTGCGCGCTGGGGGCTGCGGGGCCTTCCCGGGAGGACGCAACCCCCGGGTCCTCTGGGTGGGCCTGGGGGCGGGGGGTCCCGAGGCGGCCGCCCTGGCCTCCCGCCTGGAGACCGCCTGCGCCGCGCGCGGCTTCCCCGGGGAGGGTCGACCCTTCAAGGCGCACCTCACGCTGGGTCGGGTCCGGGCGCTGCGCGGGATCGAGGAGACCATGCGGCGGCTCGAGGCGCATGCAGGGGAGGACCTGGGGGAGACGGCCGTGGAGCGGATCGTCCTCTTCGAGAGCACGCTGCACCCCGCGGGAGCCATCTATACCCGCCGGCACGAACTCCCCCTCCCCGGAGGAACCCCGTGAGGAGCCCCGGCACGCTGCGGGAAGACGCGACCGCCATCTTCCGGGCCGCGCTGGAGGCGGTGGACCCGGCCGCCGCAATCCGGCGGCACCTCCGGCGCCAGGGGGATCGCCTCCGAGTGGGGGACCGCTCCTACGACCTCGCCCACCTGCGGCGGGTGCTGGTGGTGGGGGCGGGGAAGGCGGGGGCGCCGATGGCCGCCGCCCTTGAGGAGATCCTGGGGGACCGGATCGCCGCCGGCATCGTCACGGTGAAGGCCGGCCACGGCGGCCCAACCCGGAGGGTGCGGATTCAGGAGGCGGCCCATCCCGTCCCGGATGCCGCGGGCCTCGCCTCCGCCCAGGCCATGCTCGACCTGGTGCGGGGGGCCGCCGCCGAGGACCTGGTGGTCGCTCTCATCTCGGGGGGCGGATCGGCTCTCCTCCCCATCCCGGCCCCAGGGATCACGCTGGAGGAGAAGCAGCAGGTCACGAAGCAGCTCTTATCGTGCGGGGCCACCATCCAGGAGATCAACGCGGTTCGGAAGCACATCTCGGCCGTCAAGGGGGGACAACTCGCCCGGGCCGCTGCCCCGGCCCAGGTCCTCACGCTGGTCCTCTCGGACATCATCGGTGATCCCCTGGACGCCATCGCATCGGGCCCCACGGCCCCCGACCAGACCACCTTCGCCCAGGCCCTGGCCATCCTCGACCGCTACGGGATCCGGGCCGCGGTCCCGCCGGCGGTCCGGGACCACTTGGAGGCGGGAGCGGCCGGGCGCGTTCCGGAGACCCCGAAGCCGGGGGACTCCCTCTTCCGCCAGGTCCACCACCAGATCGTCGCCAACAACTCCCAGGCGCTGGAGGCCGCCGCGGCTGCCGCAGCCACCCGGGGCTACCGGACTCTGATCCTGGCCTCCGGGATCCACGGGGAGGCCCGCGAAGTGGCCAAGGTCCTGGCTGCCCTGCTGCTCGAGGTCCGGGCCACCGGCCACCCCGTCGAGTCCCCCTGCTGCCTCGTGGCCGGCGGGGAGACGACCGTCACAGTGCGCGGGCGGGGCACCGGGGGACGGAACCAGGAGATGGCGCTGGCGGCGGCGCTCGTCCTCCAGGGGACGGAGGGGGTCCTGTTCTTCTCGGCCGGGACGGACGGGACCGACGGCCCCACGGACGCCGCCGGGGCCGCATCCGACGGGCAGACCGTAGCCCGCGCGCGGGCGGCTGGCCTCGACCCGGCCCGCAATCTTGCCGAGAACGACGCCTACCCCTTCTTCCGCGCCCTGGGCGACCTGGTCGCGACGGGCCCCACCCGGACCAACGTCATGGATGTCCACCTAATGCTGGCCGGCCCCCGGGAAACCCGTCCAGCCTAGTGCCGCTGCAAGTCATGCGGCCCAATCCTGACAGACCGTTCTGCCGCGGGTCCTGTCGCCGGCGTGCCCCACTCGCGGCCGGGCTTCGTCACCCGCTCCGCCCCTGCCGCAATTCCGCGAATTGCGGCAGGAGGCCGAGGGGGTCCCACTCGGCCCGGCCGCTCGGGGGCCGTGCGCGGCGCCACCCGCGGCTCGGCTGCCATCCTCGGTGCAATTCGTTGGACCGGCACCAGGGGAATGCGGTTGACATCCCCTCGGTAGTGCAATAGTGTAATTCGCTGCTTCTAAGGGGGGCGGCCCATGTTTGACCGACTCACCGACCGCCTGGCGGCCGTCTTCCGGCGCCTCCGGGGGCACGGGACCCTCACCGAGGAGAACATCACCGAGGCCCTCCGGGAGGTGCGGCTGGCCCTCCTGGAAGCCGACGTCCACTTCAAGGTCGTCAAGGAATTCCTCGAGCGGGTCCGGGGGCGGGCCGTGGGGCAGGCCGTCCTCCGGAGCCTGACCCCGGGCCAGCACGTCGTGAAGATCGTCCACGAGGAGCTCACGGCCCTCATGGGGGGCGATCGCGCCCACCTGAGCCTCACGGGGCGCCCGCCGGTGGGTGTCCTCCTCGTAGGACTGCAGGGCTCGGGGAAGACGACCACGGCCGCGAAGCTGGCCCGGCTGCTCCTCCGCGAGGGGCGCCGCCCCCTTCTGGTGGCGGCAGACCTCAAGCGTCCCGCCGCGTGCGCGCAGCTTGAGACGGTCGGCGCCGCGGTCGGGGCCCCGGTCCACGCTGACCCCCGGGCCGAGTCCGCCCTGGCCGCCGTCCGGGCAGCCGCCGCGCGCGCCGCCGCCGAGGGCCAGGACGTCCTCCTGGTGGACACGGCGGGCCGCCTGCACATCGACGAGCCCCTCATGGCGGAGCTGGCAGCCCTGAAGACGGCTCTGGAGCCTGCCGAGGTTCTCCTAGTGGCCGACGCCATGACGGGGCAGGACGCGGTGGGCTCGGCCGCGGCCTTCCACCGGGTGCTGGGCCTCACGGGGGTCATCCTGACGAAGCTGGACGGGGACGCCCGGGGCGGGGCCGCCCTCTCCATCCGGGCCGTCACCGGCGCCCCCATCAAGTTCGTCGGGGTGGGGGAGAAGCCGGAGGCCCTGGAGCCGTTCTACCCGGACCGGGTCGCCTCCCGGATCCTCGGGATGGGAGACGTCCTTTCCCTCGTAGAGCGGGCCGAGGCGGCCGTGGCAAAGGAGGAGGCAGCCGCGCTCGCTGCTAAGGTCCTCCGGGAGCGCTTCACCCTGGAGGACTTCCGGACGCAGCTCAAGCAGGTCCAGGCCATGGGCCCGCTGTCCGAGGTCCTGGCGATGGTCCCGGGCCTCGGGCCGGCGGTCGGGCAGGCAGGCGGGGACGGGGAGGAGCGGGCCCTCCGCCGGATGGAGGCAATCCTGAACTCGATGACCCGGCAGGAGCGGGAGGACCCGGCCCTCCTGAACGGGAACCGGCGCCGCCGGATCGCGACCGGCTCCGGGACGAGCGTGGCGGAGGTGAACCGGCTGTTACGCCAGTTCGCCCAGACCCAGAAGGTGATGCGGCAGCTCATGAAGCAGGGGGGGCGTCTCACGGGACGGCCCCTCTCCCTAGTGTGAGTCCAACGAACTGTACTTCATGCTCACACCAACATTGGGGTGCCGGGCCAACGAATTGCCCCTGGGATTGCAGCCGAGCCGCGGGTGGCGCCGGGCGCTGCCCCCGAGCGGCCGGGCGGAGTGGGACCCCCTCGGCCTTCTTCCGCAATTCCGCGAATTGTGGAAGGGGCCGAGCGGGTGACGACGCCCGGCCGCGAGTGGGGCACGCCGGAGACAGGACCCGCGGGAGAACGGTCTGTCAGGAGTGGGCCGCAGTATTTGGCCCGGCACTAGCCTGACCCTTCCCCCGGCCTGGTGGCCGGGGGGCGGATCGGCGCGCGGAGGGAACGGATGGCTGTACGGATGCGGTTGATGCGCATGGGCACCCGGAAGCGCCCCTTCTACCGGGTGGTGGTGGCCGACTCCCGCATGCCGCGGGATGGCCGCTTCCTGGAGGCCCTGGGGACCTGGGATCCCCAGGGGAAGACCGGAAAGGGCGCGGCGCTCACGCTGGACGCGGAGAAGGCGCTGGCCTGGCTCGGGAAGGGAGCGCGCCCGACCGACACGGTTCGGGGACTTCTCTCCACCGCTGGGGTCTTGAGAAAATTTGCCGAGCTCAAGACCGGGAAGGTAACCGCTTGAGGGCGATGGCGACGGGTCGGGGGGTCCTGGGACCAGGGGGGCTCGGCGGCATCCCGGGATGGATCGGTAAGCCATGGCCCGGCTCAGGAGGCGCCCGTGTTGAAGGAGCTGGTCGAGTACCTCGCGAGGGCGCTGGTGGACAACCCCAATGAGGTGAGGGTCGAGGCCGTGGAGGATGAGAAAACGACCACGCTCAGACTGAAGGTGGCGCCGGCGGATCTCGGGCGGGTCATCGGGAAGCAGGGACGGACAGCGCGCGCGATGCGGACCTTGCTTCACGCCACCGCGGCCAAATCGCGCCGGCGCGCCATCCTGGAGATTCTGGAATAGGCGGGGGGGAGGCACCGCTCCACCTCCTCGTGGGGCGGGTCGTCCGGGCCCAGGGGCTTCAGGGGGAGGTGGCCATCCGGCTGGAGACCGACGTGGCGGCCTGCGTGGCCGCGGGCCGCACCCTGCACGTGGGACGGGAGGGCTCGGCGGCGCGGCCGTTACGGGTGCAGGTCTCCCAGGTGGAAGGGATCCGGGCCCGGGTGAAGTTCGCGGAGGTCCAGACCCGGGAGGAGGCGGAGGCGCTGGTGGGGGCGGCGGTGACGCTGCCCCGGAGCGAGGCCCCGCCCCTCCCGGAGGGGAGCTTCTACCGGGCCGACTTGGTGGGCCTCCGGGTGGAAACGGAGGCGGACGAGCCGCTGGGGGACGTGGTGGACATCGTGGTGACGGGAGGGACGGACGTCCTCGTCGTCCGGCGCGGCGCCGGGGAGTGGTTGTTGCCCGCGGCTCGCGCCTTTGTGGTGGCGGTGGACCTGCCGGGCAGGCGCCTGGTGGTCCGCGTCCCGGAGGGGCTCGTCAACGCCGAAGCGCTATGACATTGTTTCGCTTTTCCCGGGGATCTTCCGGGGTCCCCTGGAGGAGAGCATCCTGCGCCGGGCCCAGGAGAAGGGGCTGGTCCAGATCCGGGTCCATGACCTCAGGGCCTGGACCCACGATCGACACAGGGTGGTGGACGAGCCCCCCTACGGCGGGGGCGCCGGGATGGTCCTGAAGCCGGAGCCGGTCTTCGAGGGGGTGGAGGCGCTGCGGGAGGGGCCGGGGAGCCGGGTCCTCCTCCTCACCCCCCAGGGGGTGTCCTTCACCCACAATCTGGCGACGGCCCTGGCCGCCGAGGAGCACCTCATCCTCCTGTGCGGCCGGTACGAGGGGTTCGACGACCGGATCCGTACCCTGGTGGACCTCGAGGTGTCCATCGGGGACTACATCCTCACGGGGGGAGAGCTGCCGGCCCTGGTGGTGCTCGACGCGGTCGTCCGGCTGGTCCCGGGGGTCCTGGGGGACGCGGCGTCAGCGGTCCAGGAGTCCTTTGCGGGCGGGCTGCTGGACTTCCCCCAGTTCACGCGGCCGCCCGAGTATCGAGGGCTGGCCGTGCCCGAGGTCCTGCTCTCGGGCAACCACGAGGCTATCCGCCGCTGGCGACGCAAGGAGGCGCTGCGCCGGACCCTCACGCGCCGCCCGGACCTGCTGACGGCGGCGGCCCTGAGCGAGGAGGACCGGGTTCTGCTGAAGGAGGTCGCGCGGGAGGTGGAGGCTGAGAGCGGGAGCCCGGCCCGGCTCAGGCTCCCGCGCGAATCGCCCTGCTAGTGCCGGTCCAACGAATTGCACCGAGGATTGGAGCCGAGCCGCGGGTGGGGCACGCCGGCGACAGGACCCGCGGTAGAAGGGTCTGTCAGGAGTGAGCCGGATTCCTTGGAGCCGCACTAGGCGGTCCATCAGGCGCGGCCCAGCACCGGTTCAAGGAGGGTTCACCCCATGGATGTGGACAAGCTGCTGGCGGAGGTGGAGCGTCCGGCCCTCCGCCAGGATCTGCCGGAGTTCAGGCCCGGGGACACGGTCCGGGTCCACGTGAAGGTCCGCGAGGGGGACAAGGAGCGGCTGCAGATGTTCGAGGGGATCGTGCTCCGGCGCCGCGCGGGGGGCCTCCGATCCACCTTCACCGTCCGGAAGGTGACCTACGGGGTCGGCGTGGAGCGGACCTTCCCGCTCCACTCCCCCATGCTGGACAAGATCGAGATGATCCGGCAGGGGCACGTCCGACGCGCGAAGCTGTACTACCTGCGGGAACTGAAGGGGAAGGCGGCGCGAATCCGGGAGCGGAAGCGATAGGGCCGCGGCGCGGCGGGGACGGCGCGTGGAGAGGATCCGGGCGAGCTTCAAGGGCATCTTCATCACCGGCCTCCTGGTCTCCATCCCGGTCGTCCTCACGGTCTTCGCCCTCTGGTGGTTCTTCCTCCTGGTGGACGGGCTGCTCGCCCCCCTCTTCGCCAACGTGCTGGGGCACCCGGTCCCGGGGCTCGGCTTCCTCTCGAGTTTTCTCGTCATCTTTCTCGTGGGGGCGGTGGCCAGAAACGTGGTGGGCCGCCGCCTCTTCTCCTGGGCGGAACTTCTCTTCCTCCGCATCCCCATCGCCAAGACCGTCTACGCCGCCCTGAAGTCCCTGATGGATGCCCTGAACCCCGAGAAGGGGGGCTCCTTCCGGCGCTTCGTCATCGTGGAGTATCCCCGGCCGGGCACCTACGCCTTCGGTTTCCTCACCGAACAGAGCACCCTGGAGACCGGGCCGGGTGAGGAGGCGCACCTGGTGGCGGTGTACGTCCCCACCAACCACCTCTACCTGGGGCAGACGGTCCTCCTGCCCCGCCGGGACGTCATCTTCCCCGACCTGACGGTGGCGGAGGGAGTGCGGATCGTCCTCTCGGGAGGGAGCGTCCTGCCCCCCCGGATCCGGCTCAAGGACTATGTCCGGACGCCCGCGGCCCGCTGAGACGTCTCTGGCCTGGGCGCGGCTGCGGGCAGCCCTGCGGCGTTCCGGGGTGCGCACCATCGCCGGCGTGGACGAGGCCGGTCGCGGCGCGCTCGCCGGCCCCGTGGTCGCCGCCGCCGTCCTGATTTCGATGGACCAGGTCCTCGCGGCCGCTGCCGACTCCAAGACGCTGAGCGGGGAGGCGCGTCTCAGCGCCCTCCCCCTCATCGAGGCGGAGGCGGCCGGGATCGGGGTGGGGGTGGTGGAGGCGGAGGAGATCGACGCCCTCAATATCCTCCGGGCCACCTTCCGGGCGATGGCGGCCGCGGTGGCATCGCTCCCCCGGCTCCCGGACCTGGTCCTGGTGGACGGCGCCCTCGCTCCCCCCCTCCCCCTCCCCTGCCGGCCCATCCCCCGCGGCGATGCCCTCATCCCGGTCATCGGCGCCGCTTCCATCGTGGCGAAGGTGCGCCGGGACGGGATCATGGCCGCGCTCGATTCGGTCCATCCCCTGTACGGGTTCGCCCGGCACAAGGGCTACGGGACGGCAGCCCACCGGGCGGCGGTGGCCGCCTTTGGCGTCTGTCCCGTTCACCGCCGGACCTTCGCCAGGGTCCGGGAGTACCTGCCGGGCGGCCAGCCGCCCCTCCCCCTGGGCGAGTAGGGGATGCCCCGACGCCAGGCGACGGGAGCGGCCGGGGAGGCGGCCGCCCGCGCCTTCTTGGAGGGGCGGGGGCTCACGGTGCTGGCCACCCGGTTCCGAGCGCTCCGGGGCGAGATTGACCTGGTGGCGCGGGAGGGGCCCACCCTGGTCTTCGTGGAGGTGAAGACCCGCCGGACGGCTACCTTCGGCCCGCCGGAGGCCGCGGTGCGGGCGGGCAAGCAGCGGCAGATCGCCCGGGTGGCCGAGGCGTTCCTCACCGCCTCACGCCTCCGGGGGGCCCCCTGCCGCTTCGATGTGGTGGCGGTGGACCTCACGGCGGGGCCGGCGCGCATCACCTGGATCCGCGACGCGTTCCCCGCCGAGGGCGTGCCCCTCTCGTGAGGACGACCCGGAGGGGGTCGGTGGCCACACCTCTGGACGGCCTCCCCCTCTTCCGTGATCTGACGCCGGCCGAGCGGCGCCTCCTGGCCGGGATCGGTGAGCGCCGGCAGGTCCCGGCGGGCACCGTCCTGTTCCGGGAGGGGGCGCCCGGCGACGCCCTCTACATTATCCTGCGGGGGGCGGTGCGGATCACCAAGGTCATCCCGGGGACGGGAGAGGAGGTCCTGGCGGTCCTGCCCGCCGGGAGCACCTGCGGCGAGATGGCGCTCATTGACGAGTACCCGCGCTCCGCCACCGCCGTGGCGGACCGGCGCGCCACCCTCCTCGTCATCGGGAAAGCCGCCTTCGCCGCCCTCCTGGAGGGGCACCCCGAATCGGCCCCCAAGGTTCTCTGGGCCCTCTGCCGATCCCTGAGCGGCCGGCTGCGGGAGACCAACGAGAAGATCAGCAGCCTGTTCAAGGTGACCCGGACCTTCTAGGCCACGCGGAGGTCGGCTCGGCCCCATGGGTGCTACCGACCCCCGGGAGAGACGGATGGAGGCGGAAAAGGTCATCGCCTACACCTGCCAGGGCTGTGGCAGCCGGGGCGTGAACCCCAGCAAGACGAAGAAGGGGAACTACCTCTGCCCGGAGTGCGGGAACCAGGTCGAGGCGAGCGAGAAGCGCGTCGTCCCGAAGAAGAAGGACAAGTGAAGACCGGGACGGGGGGGTGGCGCGTGGACTGGGCCAGCCTGGTGTTGCTGCTGGTGGCCGCGGGGCGGGGGAACAGGTCTTCATGTACCGGACCGGCGTGGAGTTCCTGGAGGCCACGGCCGAGAGTCTGCAGGTCCTGCAGGAGTGGATCCGGACCCGGCCGGCCTGAACCGGAACCTTCGCTGGCCTGACCGAGGCGGACTGGCAGGAAGCAGCAGCAGCGTGGCGGCGCGCCGGGGGCTCCTGTGACGGACGCGCATTCCCCCTTCTCCCTCGAGGGGCAGGTAGCCCTGGTGACGGGCGGGAGCCAGGGGATCGGCCTGGGGATCGCCGAGGCGCTGGGGGGCGCCGGTGCCCGCCTCCTCTTGCTGAACCGCCGGAAGGCGAAGGGGGAGGAGGCGGCATCGGCCCTCGCGGCCCGGGGGATCACCGCGCTCCCGCTCGCCGGGGACGTGTCCCGCCAAGCGGAGGCAGACGCGGCCGTCGCCCGGGCCCTCCGGGAGTGGGGGCGCCTGGATATCCTGGTCAACAACGCGGCCATCCTCACCCGCAAGCCCGCCCAGGAAATGACCGAGGCCGAGGTGGACCAGGAGCTGGCCATCAACGTGAAGGGGGTCTTCTTCTGCGCCGTGTCCGCCAGCCGCCCGATGATGGCCCGCCGCCGCGGGAAGATCATCAACCTGGCCTCCGTGGGGGCCCTCATCGGGCTACCGGAGCGGGCCCTCTATTCCGCCACCAAGGCGGCCGTGGCCCAGCTGACCCGCTCGCTCGCCCTGGAGTGGGCCCCCCATGGGATTAACGTGAATGCCATCGCCCCGGGCTTTGTTCGCACCGACATCAACCGGGCCTACCTGGAGGCGGACCCCGCGCGCCTGCAGCGCATCCTGGCCCAGATCCCGTGGGGCCGGCCCGGGACGCCCCAGGACATCGGCCCCCTCGCCCTCTACCTCGCCTCCTCCGCCTCCGACTACGTGACCGGCCAGACCTTCGTGATCGACGGCGGCTGGACCATCGCCTAGCGGCGTCCGCGAGCGTTCGGGGGGATTTTCCCGTTGACGGTCGCGGGAAATTCTTCTACCGTGGGCGCGCTTCCCGCCACGGCTTTTTCCCCGATGTCCGCGCTTCTGCGCAGAGCGAGGGTGAACCCACACGCTGCCGTCGTGGCCGGCGTCTCTCCGGGGCGGGCGGAGGCGAGCGAGCCACGCGGCAGGGGAGGAGAGGGGGATGGCGAAGCGTCTGGCGGTCCTCATCCGGTCGGTGGATACGGTCCTGGGTGAGCGCAGGCGGTTGGCCCAGCAGGAGAAGCGGCTGGTGGGGGCGTTGAACCGCGCCTTGGCGAAGATGGGCTACGCGGTTGTCGCGGCGAAGGGGGGCGGCGGGCGCCGCCGGCGCCGCCGGCGCGGGCGCCGGCCCGGGCGCAAGCCGAAGGCCGCCTAGAAGGCGGGCCGCGAGGGGGGGCGCGGCAGTGCTGGCCAAGGTCCTGACGGGCGCGATACTGGGGATCGACGCCTACGTGGTCGAGGTGGAGGTGGACCTCGCGCCCGGGCTCCCCTCCTTCGCCACCGTGGGTCTGCCGGATGTGGCGGTCCGGGAGGCGAAGGACCGGGTCAAGGCCGCCCTCACGAACACCGGGTTCGAGTTCCCCGCGCGGCGGATCACGGTGAACCTAGCCCCGGCCGACGTCCGGAAGGAGGGGGCCTCTTTCGACCTCCCCATCGCCATCGGCATCCTGGCGGCTGCCGGTGCGGTGCCCTCGGAGCGGCTCGGCCGCTTCCTCCTCGTGGGGGAGCTGGCCCTGGATGGCGCGGTCCGCCCCATCCGGGGTGGCCTTCCCATGGCGGTCGCGGCGGCCAGGGCGGGGCTCCAGGGCCTCCTCCTCCCCCAGGCCAACGCGGCCGAGGCCGCGGTGGTCCGGGAGGTGGAGATCTTCGGTGTCCAGAGTCTGCCCCAGGTGGCGGGGTTCCTCCGAGGTACCCTCCCCCTGGTCCCGGTCGCGGGGGACCTGTCGTCAATTCTCGCCGGCCCCGATCCTGCGGGTGAGGACTTCGCCGACGTGCGGGGGCAGGGCCACGCGAAGCGGGCGTTGGAGGTGGCCGCAGCGGGCGGGCACAACCTCCTCCTCATCGGCCCGCCCGGAGCCGGCAAGACGATGCTGGCGAAGCGGCTCCCGGGCATCCTTCCGCCCCTCACCCTGGAGGAGGCCCTGTCCACCACCACGGTGCACAGCATCTGTGGCCTCCTGCGGGAGGGGGTAGCGCTCCTCGGGACGCGGCCCTTCCGCGCCCCCCACCACAGCATCTCCGACGCCGGCCTCATCGGCGGCGGCTCGGTCCCGCGGCCGGGGGAGGTGAGCCTGGCCCACAACGGGGTCCTGTTCCTGGATGAACTGCCCGAATTTCGGCGCAACGCCCTGGAGGCGCTCCGCCAGCCGCTGGAGGAGGGTCTCGTCACCATCGCCCGCGCCTCCTCCGCGCTGACCTTCCCCGCCCGTGTCACGTTGGTGGCCGCGATGAACCCCTGTCCCTGCGGCCACCTCACGGACCCCCAGAGGGCCTGTCGCTGCTCTCCCGGGGAGATCCAGCGCTACCGCGGCAAGGTCTCGGGCCCGTTGCTGGACCGCATCGACCTGCACGTGGAGGCCCCGCCGGTTCGGGCACCGGACCTGCTGGGCGGGTCGGACGCCGAGCCATCGGCGGCCATCCGGGAGCGGGTGGCCGCCGCGCGGCAGATCCAGACGCGGCGGTTTTCCCGGACGAAGATCACCTGCAACGCCCACATGACCGGCCGGCGGATTCGCCGTCACTGCCCGCTGGATGGCGACGGGGTACGCCTGTTGGAGCAGGCGGTGACGCGGCTTTCGCTCTCGGCCCGGGCCTATGACCGGGTGCTGAAGGTGGCCCGGACCATTGCTGACCTGGAGGGGGCGGCGGCCATCGCGCCGGTCCACCTCGCCGAGGCGATCCAGTACCGGGCCCTGGACCGGGCCCTTCCCGTGTAGAGGGCAGAGCGGTTCCGGGGGAGGGGCGCGGGGCCCCTTCGTGGGCCCGTCCTGTACCCGCTGGCCTCGACAAGGGAGCAACCCGGGCGGGTATCCTAAAGTTAAAGAGAGGGGGTGCGCGCGATGAGCCGATGGGGGATGCGGCAGGCGTGGGCAAGCATCAGCCTGGTGGCCGTGGCGGCTCTGCTGGGCGGCTGCGCCCTGGTGGTTCTGGGGGGCGCCGCAGCCGTCGGGGGCGGGGTTGTCTACACCCAGCTGAACCAGGCGGAGAAGACCTTCGAGGTGGAGTTCGCCCGGGCGGAGGGGGCGACCCGCCAGGCCCTGGAGGCCCTGGAGATGACCCCCATCGCGCGGGAGGAGCGGCGAAAGGCCGGCCTGAACGAGGAGAGCCTGGAGCTGATTACCTACGCCCGGGGCATGAAGATCGTGATCAATGTGGACCGGGTCCAGCCGGCCGGCGTGAAGGTCCGGGTGGACGCCCAGCGCGGGGCAATCCAGCGGGACAAGGCCACCGCCACCGAGATCCTCCTGAAGATTGACGAGTTGCTCCGGCCCGCCTGAGGGGTCCCCGAGTCCGCCCTGACCCCGGCCCCGACCGCCTCCGGCCCCTGCGGGAGCGGACCAGCCTCCCGCTTCGTCTCCGGGGGCGGGAGTGGCGGAGCCCTCGAGGGGCGTTGGTGGGTTCACGCGTCCGCCGGACCGGGAAGGGCCGGGGCGGGAGAGGCCTGAGGAGTATCGAGGCGGCCGCTGCCGGTCGCAGGACGAGGGTGTCATGAGCCATGACCCGCACGTTCCCCCGGCGCCCGGCGCCCCCGCAGCCTTCGCGCCTGTCTACGTCCCCTTCGGCGTCCATCCCAGGCCTACGGTCCTTGAGGCCTTGCGCCGCGCCCTGGTGGTGGCCGAGGCGCACCCCGAAGGGACCCGGTTTCTCTTCGAGATGCACCTGGATACGCCGTGAGCGGTCCCATCGGGATCACCCTCCTGGGCCTCCTCCTGATCCTGGGGGGTATCGGGCTCGGGGCGAGCCACCTCACCCCGACCTTGACCCTCCCGGTCACGCTGGCCGGCATGCTGGTGGCCCTCTGGGGCGCCGTCCGGATGCTCTGGGGCCTGCTGCGCCAGAAGTGAAGCCGGAGCCCGGGTTAGCGCGCCCCGCCGGATCCTCCTGACCCCCGCAATACCCGTGGGCAATTCCGCTCCCCTGTGCTAGGCTCCGGCCCAGGACGCGGGAGGGGCGGCGGCGTGCGGGTGTGGGGAAAGGGAACAGAGGCGGCGGAGTACCTCCTCCGGACGGACCTCAACTTCTACCCGGACTGCTCCAACCGGTACCTGACGGGCCTCATCTTCGTGAGCTGCCCCCTCCGGTCGTTTCCTTTGCGCTCGCGCTGGGCTTGCTCTTCCCGGGCCCGCTCGTCATGGAGCGCGTGAGCCTCAGGGGTATCCGAAAGCGGATGCCCCGGGACCACGGGTCTCGCAAGGGGCGGAGCCCGATGGGGGCCGGAGGGACCCGGCGGGGCTGGGGGGGAGGCGGGTGACGCTGGAGGAGGTCTTCCGGGAGGCCCTCGCCCTCCGGCCGGTGCCGGCGGGTATCCCGCGCCTCGAGGGGACCCTCACCTTCCGGCCGGAACTGCAAAGCGGGTTCCCCGGCACTGGCCACGGCGGGGCCGTCACGGCTGCCGTGGCCGAGGCGGGAGCCCGGCTCCTCGAGGTGGCGGGAATCGCGTCTTCGGAGCGGAGCCCCCTGAGCACGACCGCTGACCTCCGGAAGCCCCTTCCCCTCGGCGTTCCAGTCCCCGTGGCCGTCGCGCTTGAGGCCGGAGAGCCGGCGTGGCGGGTTGGCGTCCGGCTGGGACCTCCGGAGACGCCGCTCGTCGAGGGGGAGGTCCGCCAGGGCGAGCCCATCCGGCTCCCGGTCGGGGAGGACCTCTCCCGATGGCGGGCCGGGAGCCGGGAGGCCCACCCGGTCCCGGGGCTCGAGTGGTGCCTGGCCTGCGGGAGCAAGAACCCCCTCGGTCTTCAGCTCCGGTTCGACCATGATGCGACCTTCGTCTGGAAACTCTACGAGCCCCGCGCGCCCTACCGGGGGGCCGATGGTCGCCTCTTCCGGGGGTTCCCCCACATCGCCCTGGACGAGATCGGCTGGTGGCTCGGGGCGTTACGCGCGCAGGAGGTGGGGGTGAGCACCCGGCTCCAGGTCACGGTGCAGGGGCGGGCGGCGAATGGGGAGCGGGTCCTCCTCTGGGGGAAGCGGGGAGCGGCCGCGCCCGCCGACAGGAAGGGGCGGAACTGGCTGGCCCCGGCCTACCTCCTGACGGAGGCGGGGGAGCCGCTCGCCGCCGGGCTCGTGACCTTCGCGGCGAGCCGGGCCTACGCCTCCGCGCTCATCCCGCCCCTTCTGGCCGGGAGTCCCGCGGAGGCCATCCAGCGGGTCTTCCCCCAGTACGCCCCGTCATGAGTGCCCCTGCCGTCGTCTTCTATATCACCGGCCACGGGTTCGGCCACGCCACCCGGATGATCGCCGTCATGCAGGCCCTCCGGGAACTTGGGCCTACCGTGCGCCTCCGCGCCCGGACCTCGGTGCCTCCCGCCCTCTTTGCGGAACACCTGGGGGAGGCCGTCGCGGTGGTCCCCGGGGCGGTGGACGTGGGGACGGTCCAGCACGACTCGCTGCGCCTGGACAAGGAGGCCTCGCTGCGCGCGTACGCCGCCTTCCTGGCCGAACGCCCCGACCGGGTTCCGTCCGAGGCCCGCTGGCTGCGGGAGGTGGGGGCGGTCCTCGTGGTGGGAGACATCCCGCCCCTCGCGTTCGAAGCGGCAGCCGCCGCGGGGGTGCCGGGGATCGCCATCACCAACTTTTCGTGGGACTGGATCTACGCTCCCTACGTGGCGCAGAGGCAGACCTTCGCCCCCCTCCTCCACCAGATCCGCGAGGCCTACGCCCGGGCCGGTCTGCTGCTGCGGCTGCCGCTCCACGGGGACCTGAGCGCGTTTCCTGTCGTCCGGGACATCCCGCTCATCGCCCGGCGGATCCTCCGGGGCCGGTCGGCCGTCCGGGCCGCCCTCGGCCTCTCCGAGGGGGAGCGGCTGGTCGTCCTCTCCTTCGGCGGCTTCGACCTGTACGGGATTGACTTCGCCCGCCTCGGGCATCTGGCCGGCTACCGCTTCGCCGTCAGCCGCGAGGTCGTGGGGGCCCCGGGAAATATCCTGGGCGTCCCACGGGACCTGATCCGCCACGACGAGCTGGTGGCCGCGGCGGACGCGGTGATCACGAAGCCCGGCTACGGCATCGTCTCCGAGTGCCTGGCCCACCGGATCCCCGTCGTCTACACCTCGCGGGGGGAGTTCGCGGAGTACGGGCCGCTGGTGGAGGGGCTGCGCCGCTACACGGCGGCGACCTTCATCTCCAACGAGGACCTGCTGGCCGGGCGCTGGGAGGCCTCCCTCCGGAAGGTGGTGGGGGCGCCGCTCCCCGGGGAGCGCCTGGAGGCGACGGGGGCGGCGGTGGCGGCGCGGACGCTCCTCGAAGCCGCCGGGCTTGCCGCATCCGTGGGGGGTGCGCGGCCGTGACCGGACGGTCTCTCCGGGAAGGTGTGGGATGACCCGGGCTGAGGGGAGCGGCGGGCGGGCGGCCGCGGCGGTGGCGCTCGCCGCCCGCATGGGGCGCCTGGAGAGCGAGGGGGCCTTCGATGTCCTGGTGAAGGCCCGGGCGCTCGAGGCCGCGGGCCGGGACGTCATCCACCTCGAGATCGGGGAGCCCGACTTCCCCACCCCGGCCTTCATCCGGGAGGCGGCCGCGCGGGCCCTGGAGGAGGGGCACACGCGCTACGGCCCGCCCGCTGGTCTTCCGGAGCTCCGGGAGGCCATCGCCGAGAGCGTGGCGGCGCGGTGCGGCGTCCCGGTTCACCCCGAGGAGGTCGTGGTCACCCCCGGGGCCAAGCCCATCATGTTTTTCGCCGCCCTCGCCCTGGTCGAGCCCGGGCGGGAGGTCATCTACCCGGACCCCGGCTTCCCCATCTACCGGTCGGTGGCCGCCTTTGCCGGCGGCCGGCCGGTCCCGGTGCCGCTGCGCGAGGCGCAGGGCTTTGCCTTCAACCTGGAGGCGCTCGATGCCGCGGTGAATCCGCGCACCGCGCTGCTCATCCTCAACTCGCCCCAGAACCCGACCGGGGGGGTCCTCGGCGGGGAGGACCTGGAGGCCATCGCCGCGATCACGGGCCGCTACGGGATCCCGATCCTGGCCGACGAGATCTACCACCGGTTCCTCTACGAGGGGGAGCACCGGAGCATCCTCAGTCTTTCCGGGCTGAAGGAGCGGGTGATCCTCCTGGACGGCTTTTCGAAGAGTTACGCCATGACCGGGTGGCGCCTCGGGTACGGGGTGATGCCCCGGCCCTGGGCCGAGGCCATGGCGAAACTCATGGTCAACTCCAACTCCTGCACCGCCTCCTTCACCCAGCGGGCCGGATGCGCCGCCCTCACCGGGGACCAGGCGCCCGTGGCGGCCATGGTGGCGGCCTTCCGGCGGCGACGGGACCTGGTGGTGGCCGGCCTGAACGCCATCCCGGGGGTCCGGTGCCTCCCCCCCCGGGGGGCCTTCTATGCCTTCCCGAATGTTTCCGCCCTCGGCCGGCCTGCCCAGGCCCTCGCGGATTTTCTCCTCCATGAGGTGGGCGTGGCCCTCCTCCCCGGCACCGCCTTCGGTGAGAACGGGGAGGGATACCTGCGCCTCTCCTACGCGGCGAGCGAGGACCGCCTGCGGGAGGCGCTCCGTCGGATGCGCGATGCCCTGGCCGCCCTCTAGCCGCTCTCGCCCGATCTCCTGTCCGGCCCTCCTGGTGCTGGCGGGCCTCCTGCTCCTCCCCGCAGCTGCGTCCGGCGCCCCACCCCTTACCCTCACGCTGGCCGAGCCGGCCGCCGCCGGGATGTCGGCGGCGCGGCTCGAGGCGATCGAGGACCTCCTCCGGGAAGCGGTCCGCGACCGGCGCCTCCCGGGCGCGGTCATGCTGGTGGCGCGGCAGGGCAAGATGGTCTTCTGGCGGGCCGTGGGGGACCGCGCGCTCGTGCCCGAGCGGCGCCCGATGAACCTCACCACCATCTTCGACGTGGCCTCGCTCACGAAGGTCGTGGTCACGACCCCGCTCGTCCTGCAGTACGTCGAGGAGGGGCGGGTCCGCCTCGAGGATCCCCTGGCCCGGCACCTCCCCGAGTTCCGGGGGCACCCCGCCGGGCGGGCGACGATCCGGCAGCTCCTCCTGCACACCTCCGGCCTCCCGCCCGGCCTGCCCCGCGGGGACACCTCGGAGGGCGCCGCCGCCATCCTGCGGGCGATCCGGCGGGAGGGGCTGCTGGCCCCGCCCGGTACGCGCTACCTCTATAGCGATCTCAATTACATCCTCTTGGGGGCGCTCCTCGAGCGAATCACGGGGCGTCCCCTCCCGGCCCTGGCGCACGAGCGGATCTTCCAGCGCCTCGGCATGCGGGAGACCTTCTTCAACCCCCCGGAGGTTTGGCACTACCGGATCGCGCCGACCGAGATCCTGAACGGTGAGATGCGGGCGGGCATCGTGCACGACCCGCTGGCCTTCCGGATGGGGGGCGTGGCCGGGCACGCGGGCCTCTTCTCCACCGCCGAGGACCTGGCGCGCTTCGCCCAGGCCATCCTGAACGGCGGCACCTACGGCGGCGGCCGGATCCTCGGGCCCCGGACGGTGACCCTCATGATGACCCCTCTCACCCTCCCCGGATCCCGCACGCGGCGGGCGCTCGGGTGGGAGGTGGACGCCCCGGCGGCGGTCCGGGGGATCCACGCTTCCCCCGCCTCTTTCGGGCACACCGGCTTCACGGGGACCGCCCTCTGGATCGACCCGCCCACCGACACCTTCGTCGTGTTCCTCAGCAACCGGGTCCACCCGGACGGGACCGGAGACCTGTCGGGCCTCCGGGGAGCGGCGATCTCGGCGGCGGGGCGGGCGGTCCTGGACGGGCCTGACCCGGAGCCGGGAGACCCCGCGGTCACCGTGCGGACCGGGGTGGAGGTCCTGGAGCAGATGGCCTTCGCGCCGGTCTGGGGCCGGCGGGTCGGGCTGGTCACGAACCAGACGGGGCGGGACCGGGAGGGACGCCGGACGGCGGATCTCCTGCGGCAGGGCGGGGCCCGGCTCCAGGCCCTCTTCAGCCCGGAGCACGGCCTGACCGGGACCGCGGAGGGGCCGATCGCGGTGGCGACCGATGCCGCCTCCGGCCTGCCGGTGCACAGCCTCTATGGAACCACCCTGCGCCCCACGCCGCCGATGCTCCGGGGGCTGGACCTCCTCCTCTTCGACCTCCAGGACGTGGGGACCCGCTTCTACACCTACATCACCACCCTGGGCTACGTCCTGGAGGCGGCCGCCCTGGAGGGGCTGCCGGTCGTGGTCCTGGATCGCCCGAACCCGGTCACCGGGCGCATCGTGGAAGGGCCCGTCCTCGACCCGAACCTCACTTCGTTCACCGCTTACCATCCCTTGCCGATCCGCCACGGGATGACGGTCGGCGAGCTGGCGCGCCTCTTCAACGACGAGCGCGGGACCGGGGCGACCCTCACGGTCATCCCGGTGCGGGGATGGAAGCGGGAGCAGTGGTTCGACGAGACCGGGCTCCCCTGGGTCAACCCCTCCCCCAACATCCGGAGCCTGACGGCGGCCACCCTGTACCCGGCGGTGGGCCTCCTGGAGGCGGCCAATGTGTCCGTGGGCCGGGGGACGGAACTCCCCTTCGAAGTCCTGGGGGCCCCCTGGATCAACGGGGAGGCGCTGGCCGCCGCCCTCACGGCCCTGGACCTCCCCGGCGTCCGGTTCGTGCCGACCCAGTTCACGCCCCGGGCGTCGGTCTACAAGGGGGAGGCCTGCCAGGGGGTGCGGATCCTCCTCACGGACCGGGAGACCTTCCGGGCCGTCCGCACCGGCCTCGAGATCGCCGCCACGCTGCACCGGCTCTACCCCGGGACCTTCCTCCTGGAGAAGGTGCAGCAACTCCTCGGGAACCGGGCGGCGATGGAGTGGCTCCGGCGGGGGGACGGGCGTGCGGCGGCGGGGGCGGACGGGGAGGCGCTGGAGGCGTTCCTGCGGGTGCGGGAACGGTACCTGCTCTACTGAGGCCTGGACCGCTTAGTGGATGCGCAGCACGATTCTCTGGGGCAGGGGGCTCCGGAGGAGGCGGGCGCGGGAGCGGGGGACCGTGGCGGCGGCCGGATCGCCGTCGCTCACGAAACGCTCCTCCGGCCGGCGGGCGAAGTGGCCGAGCCAATGATCCAACTCGGCTGACGTGGCCTGGACCCGGGGCAGGTGGAGCGGATCGAAGGCGGCGGCGAAGGGGGAGGGGGCAGCCCCCCCCGCCACCATCAGGATTGCCTCGTGGCGGTAGGCGGTCCCCTGGGCCTCGCCCAGCGTGGCCGTGGCCAGGTCGGCCGGGTAAGCGCCGAAGGGGAGGGCGAGCGTCCGGACGCGGTAGCCCGGGACCGCTTCCTGGATGATCCGGAGGGCGGAGGCCAGCTGGTACCGGATCGTGGCCGCGTCAGCACCGCCCAGGTTGGCGTGCCAGAGGGTGTGGTTGCCGATCTCGAATCCCAGCTCCACCAGGTGGCGGAGCTTCCGCCGCTCGTGGGCCGGCTGGCCGAAGAGCCGGTGCGGCTGCGCCGCCGCCGGCAGAACGTAGAAGGTGGCCTTGGCCGCAAAGTCGGGATGCGCCCGGTGGAAGGCCAGGAGGATGCCGACGGCAGAGTCAGGATCGATTGACACCTCCCCGTCCTGCTCCAGGTACCGGAACTGGCCGGGCGAGGAGTCGTCGAAGGTGAGGACGACGGGGGTGAGGCCCGCCGGCAGGTCAACCCGGCCGTCGAGCAGGTCCCCGAGGCTGACCGGCCGGTACCCCTCCCTGTAGAGGCGGTTGAGGTCAGAGCGGAAGTTCTCCACGCTTCGGGTCCAGCGGTCCTCGGCCTCCCCGATCCGATGGTACTCCAGGATTAAGATCTGCCCCACCTCGTTGGCGGGCCGGGCGGGGAGGACGGGCAGGGGCTGAGCGGCGGCCGTGGCGAGCGGCGCCGGGGAGAGGCGGGAGACGGTCAGGGCGCCCCCCAGCAGGCAGAGGCCTGCCGCCGCGGCGAGGAGCGCCATGCGCCGACTCACTCCTCGAGCCACGGGAGTGCCTCGTCGGGTGGGGCGACCTCGGCCGCCGCCGCCGCGACCTCGGCCGCCTCCGCCTCCGCCGCCGACGCGACCTCGGCCGCCTCCGCCGCCGGCACGGCACCGGCGTCGCCCCGCCTTGCCACGAGGGCGTCCGCCGTGTACCTGGCCCGCGGGTTCCAGAGCATCCAGCCGTCCGACCCCACCGCCTCCTCGGAGGCCCGGGTCTGGGCGAGCACATCCTGGGGCGTGTACCGGCGCCGGTCGAAGGCGTAGTCGCGGAAGTCCTGGAGCCAGGGGCGGATCCGGACCGGGTGGCCCCGGAGGCGCTCCCGGCCCCGGAGGAGACTGCGGTAGACGATCTCGTACGGGTGCGCGACCGAGTAGCGGTATCCCGGGATCCCTAGGTGGTAGGACGAGGGGTAGACCATCGGCGAGAGGACGTCCACGTGGCGGGCCATGTCCTCGATCCGCTGGCCGATGCCGGTGTCGTCGGTTCGCCAGAGGGTGTAGCCGAAGACATCGGCCGCCACGAAGACGCCGAGGGGCTTCAGCGCTGCGGCGGCCTCCGCCAAAAACCCGTTGATGGCTCCCATCCGCTCCGGGAGATCGGGGAGGCGGGAGTAGAGGGCGTGCTGGATCCGGCCGTCGGTGGGGAAGCGGATGTAGTCGAACTGGATCTCGTCAAACCCCTTCTCGGCCGCCTCCTTCGCCACCGCGATGACGTAGGCCCAGACCTCGGGCCGGAACGGGTCCACCCAGGCGAGCCCCTCGTTGTCAATCCAGGGCTCCCCGGTCCGCTCGTCCCGGATGG
>Ga0214472_10002269_pt1 | contig 20863 bp, 19 predicted proteins | sample RVTome_6_FD_207662 | JGI IMG/M metagenome (GOLD analysis project Ga0214472, IMG submission 207662) | Soil microbial communities from uranium-contaminated site in the Upper Colorado River Basin, Wyoming, United States - RVT140D175 | ecosystem: Environmental > Terrestrial > Soil > Contaminated >...
CGCAGGGCGTTGTGCTCGGCATCACCGCCCTCTAGCTCTGCCGCCGAGCACCGGGGAACCCCAAGATCGGCGGGGTCCTCGATCGACTCGCTTATCGAGCCGGGGGTGACCTCGAAGAGGTGGTAGGCACCCACCGGCGTGGGCTCGTCCCACCCGGGCGCACCGTGGACCACAAATGCCCGCTCGATGGGCATCCCGGCGAGGGTCGCCGCCATCATCCGGGCAGTGGCGAGGTCGTAGGCGCCGATCACATGGAAGGGGGGCGTTGCCGGATTGGCCAGCGGGCCGGCAAGGTTGAAGATGGTCCGAATCCCCAGGGCCCGGCGCACCGGGGCGATCGCCTTCATCGCCGGGTGGAACGACGGAGCAAAGAGGAAGGTGAACCCGGTCCGGGCGAACACTTCGCCTGCCCTCGCCGCCTCCCACGGCAGATCCAGGCCGAGGGCCTCGAGGACATCGGCGCTGCCGCTCCGGCTCGAAACCGAGCGGTTCCCATGCTTGATGACGGGCACTCCTGCGGCGGCGACGACGAGGGCGGCGCCCGTGGAGAGGTTGAGGCTCCCCGAAGCGTCGCCGCCGGTGCCCACCACGTCGACGGCGAGAACATCGGCAGGGATCTCGGGCCGGACCGCCAGCTCGCGAAGCCTCACCGCAAAACCCCTGAGCTCTTCGGCAGTCTCCCCGCGCAGTCGGAGGCCGACGAGGGCCGCCGACGAAAGCACCGGGTCGGTGGCCGGATCGGTCATGCCGTCCAGCAGCCGACGGGCCTCGGGCTCGGTGAGCCGCTCTCCTGCGACAACCTTCTCGACGAGGTCCCTCATGCCACCGCCTCTGTCGATCCGATTGCCGCCGCCGCCGGACGCAGATGCAGGAAGTTGCGAAGCAACCGGTCGCCGACCGGGGTCAGGATGCTCTCGGGATGAAACTGGACCCCCTCCGCCGGTAGACGGCGGTGGCGAACGCCCATGATCTCACCGTCGGAGGTGTAGGCCGAGACCTCCAGCTCCGGTGACAACCCCTCTTCGTGGACGGCCAGCGAGTGGTAACGCCCTGCCGGGAAGGGGTTGGGAAGGCCCTGATAGATCGTCCGCCGATCGTGATAGATCGGCGAGGCCTTGCCGTGCATCAATGCCTGCGCCGGACCGACGGTGCTCCCGAGAAGCGCACCCAACGCCTGATGTCCGAGGCAGACGCCGAGAACCGGGATACGACCCAGCTGGGCGCCGATCACCTCCATTGAGGCCCCTGCCGCCTCCGGCCGGCCCGGACCGGGCGAGACCACCAGATGGGTCGGATCGAGTTCTATCGACTCGGCCGTGGTCACGCGGTCGTTGGTGCGCACCGTGACCTCTGCCCCGAGGCCGAGAAGCGCCTGGACCAGGTTGTAGGTGAATGAGTCGTGGTTGTCGATGATCAGCACGCGCGCGGTCACAGTCCCTCCTCCGCGAGGTCGAGCGCCTCGTCGAGGGCGGCACCCTTCATCAGGACCTCGTCGTGCTCGAGCTCGGGGACGCTGTCGGCGACGATGCCGGCTCCGGCCTGGTAGCTATAGCCGCCGTCGTGGAACACGATCGTGCGGATGGTGATCGCCTGATCCATCGACCCGCCGCGGCCGAAGTAGCCCACCGATCCCGAGTAGAGACCCCGGCCGACCGGCTCCAGCTCGTCGATGAGCTCGATGGCCCGCAACTTGGGCGCCCCGCTCACGGTTCCGGCCGGGAAGGTGGCAGCGAACAGGTCGAACTGGTCGAGCTCGGATCGCAACCGGCCCTGGACGCCGCTCACCAGGTGCATGACGTGGCTGTATCTCTCGATGACCCGATACGGATCCACCCTCACCGAACCTGTCACCGCGCCCCGGCCGAGATCGTTTCTCGCGAGGTCGACCAGCATGACGTGCTCGGCAGCCTCCTTGGGGTCGGTGAGCAGCTGCCGCTCGAGAGCGCGATCGTGATCGTCGTCCACACCCCTTCGCCGGGTACCTGCGATCGGTCTCAGCTCGGCCGTCTCGCCGCGCAGCTTCACCAGGGCCTCCGGGGAGCTGCCGACCATCTGCAGATCTCCGAAGTCCAGGAAGTACATGTAGGGCGAGGGGTTGAGGAGCCGCAGCGCCCGATAGACCGCGAAGGGACTCAGGTCGCTCTCACCCGCGAACCTGATCGAGAGCACGAGCTGATACACGTCGCCCGCCGATATGTGCCGTTTCACCCGGCGGACCCGGTCGACGAACTCTCCCTTCCGCAGGCTCGGCCGGGGCCTCTGGCGCCGCCCGGTGGGCCAGGGCACCTGCACCGGGCCGCTCAGAGCGGCGATCACCTCGTCGCGCAGTGCGGCGCGCTCGCCCTCCGACCCGGCGTGGAGGAGGGCGATCCGCCGGGTGAAGTGATCGAACACCAGTTGAGACTCGGTGGACATGTGGACGCCCAACGGAACCGAACGGGTGTGAGTCGCCGGCGGGAGCGGGTACAGGTGGCGGACCATGTCGAAAGCGGTCGCCCCGACGAGCCCGCCGGCGAACGGCTGCCCGGAGATGGCCGGACCCGTGGAGAATGCGGCATCCAGCGCCATCCGCAGCCCACCGAGCACCTCGGTAGATACCAGGTCGCCATCGATTGCGACCCCGGCCTCCGACACCCCGACCCGAGAGGTCTTCCCGAAGCCGATGAACGAGTACCGCCCCTGCCCGCCCTGTTCGACGCTCTCAAGCAAATGGCGCGGCTCCAGATCGGCCAGCCGCAGAAACGCGGAGACCGGGGTGTGGAGATCGGCCGCTATGTCGAACGGTGCCTGCATGCCTCCTCGTTCCGGGTCGGAATCGTGAGGAGGGGCCGCCAGAATGCGAGCAACCCACCTCACGATGAGGTGGGTTGATGGCTGCTGGTGTCAGGTGTCAGATTCTGAGCCGCGCGTCGCCCACCTCAATGTGGCGGCGACCACCACCACTGACCGGCTGCGACGGTTCGGGTTTGGCTCATGGAGGGTGTTTGTACCAGCGAACCCTCAGGTCGTCAATACCAGCGTCCTCCCCTGCCCGCAGGGCGGGGGGGTGCCGAAGCGAAGCGAGGCGGAGGGGGCAGCGGAGACAGCGTGCGCGCTCGACACGCCTCTCCGCGACAAACCCGTCCAGGCTCGCACGGTCTCTCAGCGCTGCCCCAAGTAAGGCAGCGGGCAACGGCCAACGGGGAACGGGGCTACCCCATCTCCCGTCGTTCGACGCGGCCGTCGACGTGGATGGCGAACCGCCCGTCCGATCGGGCGTGTGTCGGGCTGGGCCCATCCCACGGCCAGGGGCCGAACTGGGTGCGTCGGTAGTCGTCGACCGCCTGCCGCAGTTCCTCGGGCGAGTTCATCACGAACGGGCCCATCTGGAAAACGGGCGCCCCTATGGGCCGGCCCTGCAGCAGGAGGAACCGTGCCGGTGTGTCCCCGCGATTGGCCAGGTTCGTGGGCACCTCGGGGCGCAGCCGGGCGCCTACGCCTTTCCCTATGTGCGTGCCGCTGATCTCGATGTCCCCGCCTGCATGGCAGTGGATGGTGCGATTGATCCCCGCAGGGCCGGTGGGGATGTCCCATGCCGCGCCAGGTTCCAGCGAGACCACCCAGATCGCCATGTCGGAGTCGGGGTGTGCCGCCCACGAGTCTGGAGGCGGCGCCGGCGGTTTCTGGTCGTCGATTGGGCCGGTGACGACATCGACTCGAACGCCCGGAGCGGGCTCGACGGAGGGGATGTCCTCGGACCACAGCATGCCGAAGTACGCCGGAACCATCTTCGACTCGGGGGGAAGGTTCAGCCAGATCTGATAGAGCTCGAGTGGGTTGGACCCGGAGGGGTCGAGCAGCGGGAACATCTCGGCGTGTTGGATACCGCCGCCAGTGGTCAGCCATTGGACGTCACCCTCGCCGTACCGGGCGGTGGCGCCCAGCGAGTCGGAGTGGTCGACGTAACCCCTTCGCACGACGGTCACCGTCTCGAAGCCGCGGTGGGGGTGCTGGGGGAACCCGGGCACCCGCTCCCCGTGGTACATGCTCCACCCGTCGATGTAGGAGAAGTCGGAGCCGATCTGGCGCCCGTATAGAGGCGTCACCGGCCCGAGGTCGTCATCACCCGCGGGGTAGTCGTCGACGTGATGGACCGTGAAGATGAACGGGTCGTGCCCGATCCAGGGCATCCGCAGTTCGAAGAGCTCGATGACGGCGTTGGACATTGATGAAACCCCCTCGCTCCCCAATGCTACGGCGCGCACGCGGCAATCGGTGCCCTGTGGGCGGGATGGCGGTTGGCCGCCGACATGAAACCTTGGATCGCCGCCGAGTCCGGGGCAAGCTGCGGCGTCATGGGAGTGGAACCTGAGATTCGCGCCACGGCGCGGCACCAACCGAGCCGCGCAACCCGTCGCGTGATCATGATTGCCGGACGTGATCCCAAGGACGAGCCCGGCGGCGGCCACAGCAGCTACGTGCGTGCCCACGCCAGGGCGGCCATCCGGGCGGGCTATGAGCCGCATCTGTTCTGCATTGGCAACGGCAAGGGAGAGGAGGAGTACTCCTACGGCGTGGTCCACCGCGCTCCGCCGAATCGACACGCGGTCCGCCAGTCCGAGATCCGCCACCACGCGCTGCCGCTCGCCCGGAGCATCCTGAGTCGGGCCGAACTCCTGTCGGGTGCTACAGCGATCCACGGGTTTGGCGTGTGGACCTATGCGGCGACGCTCATAGCTGCTGACTTCCCAACCTCACTCCGGCGGGTGATGAGCATGTACACGGTCTATGAGGTGGAGCGCCACGCCCAGTACCTGGCCCTCGGCCGTCGTCGCCTGACGCCTCAAGGCGTGACAGAGCGAGCGCGCTGGCGCAGCGTCAGACGCGAAGTGACGGCGTTGGAGGGCGACGCCATCGCGTGGAGCGATGTGGTGGTGGTCAATTACGCGTCGCTGCGCGATCTCGTGGTGCAGGTGCATCCGATCGCTGCACCGAAGATATCCATCGCACCCTACGGGCCGGAGTCGGCCTTCCTCGAGGACCCCGATCCCCGAATCGGTGGGGTCTTCGGTCACCGGCCGGCGATCCTCAGCATCGCTCTGCAGCGACCAAAGAAAGGGGGCGAGGTGCTGCTCGAGGCGCTGCGAATCCTGCGTGACCGCGGCCAGGACTTCCGGGCCGCCATGGTCGGTGGCGGTGAGATGCTCCCGCGGCTTCGGCGTCTGGCTCGCCGCTTCGGGCTCGACGACTTCGTCGAGTTTCCCGGGATCGTGCCCGACGTCCGTCCGTGGCTCGCCGCCTGCGACCTGTACGTCCAGCCGTCGATCCGCGAAGAGAGCGGATCCATGGCGCTGCTCGAGGCCATGCAGTTCGGGCGTCCGGTGATCTGCTCGGCAGTCGATGGCATGATCGAGGATGTCCGCGATGGCATCGATGGTGTCCTCGTTCCGCCCTCCGACCCCATAGCGCTCGCCAACGCCATCGGCGACCTGCTCGATGACCCGGAGCGCCGTCGTCGCATCGGATCGGCCGCTCGCGCCCGCTTCGAGGCGACATTCGACGCGGACCGCTTCGCCGCCAGCCTTGCCCAGCTCTACGAGGGAGCCCCCCCACCCACCCCACCCCCCCCACCCCGGACGCGTAGATGAGGTTTCGCCTTTCGCTCTTCGCCTCTCACCTCGCCGCCTCCCGCTTCCCGCCTCCCGCCTCCCGCAGGGGCCACCACTCGCGTCGCTCAGGGCCTGGGCCTCTGTCGAATTGCGAATTGCAACGCTTCTCGCCAATCCACGGCGCGGACCCCTTCGGAGGCGCTCCCCACTATCGTCGGAGGTCTGCTCGCGTGGAGGGGGTGGACATGCCCGATCTCGTGACCCGGGGCCGGGAGGCCATCAAGAGCCACGCCTGGGATGAGGCACGCGACGCCCTGTCGGCGGCCGACAGCGACGGCGGTCTCGCCCCGGACGACCTCGTCCGCCTCGGTGACGCTTTCTGGTGGAGCGGCCAACCCGATGAAGCTCTCGACGTGTTCGAACGTGCCTACGGGGGGTTCGTCGCAGACGACCGGATCCCCGAGGCCGCCTCCACCGCCGCCCTCCTCGCCTACCTGGCGATGCGCCGCCTCAAGACGTCGGTGGGGGCTGGTTGGATGGCGCGCGCCGAACACCTGCTCGATGACCAGCCCGAGTCGATCGGCCACGCCTGGCTCAACCTCCTCAGGACGGCAGTGGCCCTCATGATGGAGAGCGACTTCGAGGGGGCGATCCGTCTCGCCGATCAGACCATCGACGTGGCGAAACGTCACGGTGGCCCGGGCGTCCAGTCGATGGCGATGAGCTTCAAGGGATACGCCATGATCGAGCGGGGAGAGTGGCAGGATGGCCTGCGCATCGTCGACGAGGCCGCCGTCGTCGCCAATTCACAGGACGTCGACCTCCGTGCCACCAGCGACGTCTACTGCAACACGATCGCAGTGTGCCGAAGCCTCGCCGACTACCGACGCGCCGGTGAATGGACCGAAGAGGCCGAACGCTGGATGCTCAGCCATTCGGTGGGTGGTTACCCGGGGGTCTGCCAGGTCCATCGCGCCGAGCTGAAGCGGCTGCGGGGCTCCTGGCCGGAAGCCGAACGGGAAGCCCGGAAGGCCTGCACCGAACTCGAGCGATTCCATCTGGTCGATGCGATCGGCTTCGCCCACTACGAGATCGGCGAGGTAAGGCGACGCATGGGCGACTTCGATGCCGCCGAACGGGCGTTCATGGAGGCGTATGAGCACGGCCATCTCGCCCAGCCGGGGTATGCCCTGCTCCTCAAGGAACAGGGCAAGATCGAGGACGCCACCCGGGCGATCACCAGCGCGCTCGATAGCCTGCCGGGCGACCATCCTCTGGCCGGAGCCATGACCCGGGGACGACTCCTGCCCGCCCGTGTCGAGATCGCCCTGGCGGCCGGCGACCTCGACACCGCCCGCGCGGCGAGCACGCAGCTGGAAGAGATCAGCACCCTCTTTGAAGGCGCGGCCTGGCGGGCAACCGCGCTCACCTGCCGCGGATCGGTTCTGCTCCACGACGAACAGCCCGAGGCGGCGATCGAGTCGTTGTCCGAAGCGTGGCGGCTCTGGCACGACATCGAACTGCCCTATGAGGCCGCCCAGGCGAGGACCCTCCTGGGCCGGGCCCGCCTCGCCGCCGGCGACGAGGCCGGTGCGATGCTGGAGTTCCGTTCGGCACGATCCGCCTTCGAGCAGCTGGGCGCCGCCGCAGACCTGCGGACCCTCGACCAGATCGGGGCCACGGCGGGCACCGACGCCGACACCCGTCGTCGAGTGACCAGGACGTTCCTCTTCACCGACATCGTCACCTCGACGGACCTGATCGCCCTCATCGGCGACGCCGCGTGGGAGAGCCTCCTCGCCTGGCACGACCGCGTGCTCCGCCAGGAGATCGAGAGCACCGGTGGTGAGGTGGTCCGCCACACGGGCGACGGCTACTTCGCCTCATTCGGCGAGGCCCGGGCGGCGATCGAGACCGCCGTGGCCATCCAACGCCGCCTCTCCTCCCATCGCCAGGAGCACGGGTTCGCCCCCTGGGTGCGCATCGGCATGCATGTCGCCGAGGCGACGCGCCAGGGCCCGGACTACGCCGGGCAGGGCGTTCATGCCGCCGCCCGAGTGGGGGCCCTCGCCGAGCGGGAGGAGATCCTGGCGTCAGCAGACACCATCACGGCCGCCGGAGCGATCCCATTCCCAGTAGGCGATGCCCGCACCGCCGAACTGAAGGGGATCGCCGAGCCGATCGAGGTCCACGCCATCGACTGGCGCTGAGGTTGTGCTTCAGGCCACCGATGCTTCGGCGAGCTTGTCGGCGAGTGCGGCGAGGAGCGACAGCGCTATTTGCGGCCGCTCCTGGAGGATCAGGTCGAGTGTGGCCGCGTCGATGACCAGGCCGGACACCCCGTTGGAGCCGGCCACGACATCGGCGGCACGCGGAGCCCCCCGGAAGATGGCCAGCTCCCCGACCACGGCGCCCGGGCCGAGAGTGGCCAGGCGCCGCCGCCCCGCGGGCCCGCGGTGGATCACCTCGACACTCCCCTCCACGAGCACGAGCATCTCGGCGCCGGGCTCACCCTGGGCGAGCACCACCTCTCCCGCGCCGTGTGTGCGAAGGGCGGTCACCTCGGAGATGCTCTCGAGTTCTTCGACGCTGAGCCCCGAGAAGAGCGGCACTCCGCCGAGGATCTCCAGGCGCTCCATCCGATCGAGGGGATCAACGGCCTCCATGGGCACATCCTCGCATCCGGTCACATTCCGCGCCGGTGCGCGTGCCCGGCGGACGGGATACGGTGCCGTGGTCAACGAGGGGGCCGGTGAACGAGACCACAGCCGCGGTAGATCCGCCGAGGGCGCTCGCCGCGCTCGGGGTCAGGGCCGGTGAGGCTTCCGTCGTCGGGTCGGTGGCGGCGTTGTTCTTCGTCGTACAGGCCAGCCATGGGGTGGGACTGAACGCCGCCGACGCGCTCTTCTTCCTCCGCTTCGGTGTGGAGCACCTGCCACTCATGATCCTGGCGTCGGGCCTCGTGGTGATGCTGGGGATACTCAGCTATGCCGCAGGATTGTCGTGGCGGGGGTCGAAGGCATGGCTGTGGCCGGTGCCTCTAGCCGGCGCGGCCCTCGTGGGACTCGAGCGCGTCGGCATCGCTCTCGAGGTCCCCGGGATCTACCCGGTGGTCTGGCTGACGGCCCAGGTCGTGATGATGGTCACATTCACCCTCATGTGGAACGCGGCCGGCGAGGTGTGTACCACCCGTCAGGCAAAGCGGCTGTTCCCGCTCTTCGCCTCGGCCGGCATCGCCGGAGGGGTCCTCGGCAATGCCCTCACCGGTCCCGCGGCCGCCCTCCTCGGCACAGAGAATCTTCTCCTGGTCCAGGCCGGGCTACTCGTGCTCGGCGGTCTGCTGACCCTCAGGACCTCCCGCCAGTTCTTCCCGGACGATGGCGTCGACGACTCGTCCTCGCCGCTGAGGGATCTCGAGGCGGGGATGCTCGCCACCTGGAGGACGCCCCTGCTTCGCCTCGTTGCGGCTGTCACCCTCGCCTTCTCGATGTTGTTCTATCTCGTGGTCTTCCCGTTCAGTGAGATCGTCGCAGCGTCTTTCGACACGGAGGCGGCCGTCGCCGGGTACCTCGGTGTCTTCTCGTCTCTGGCGACCGCAGCGACTTTCTTGGTGTCGCTCGTCGTGGCCCGTGCGCTGTTCACCCGTCTGGGAGTAGTGGTCACCCTGCTGATCGTCCCGATCGTGTACGCCACGGGATTCCTTCTCTGGCTGGCCGCCTTCACCCTCCTCACGGCCTCATTGGTCCGTGGTGCCCAGTGGATCGCCATCAATGCCCTCGGTGGAACCGCCACCAGCAGCCTGTTCAACGTGGTCCGGGGCCGCCAGCGGGCCCAGGTGATGGCGTTCGTGGTGGCGGTGCCCGCCCAGATCGGAACCGTGCTCTCGGGGGCGATCCTGCTGGCGGCGGGAGACCTGGGGGACGCCACCCGGTTCATGGTCTCGCTCGCGATCGCCGTAGTGGCGGGCCTCATCGTGTTCCGGATGCGACCGGCATACCGAAGCGCTCTGCTCGACGCCGTGCGGAGCGGGACGGTGGACGTGTTCACTGCACCGACGCCGGGGGTGCAGGCACCCGATCTCGAGGCCGACGCCCTCCACGCCGTCGAGCAGGCTCTCAGCGACGACCGGCCGAGCCGCCGGCGGGTGGCGACCGTGATCCTGGGCCGCCTCGACGGGGACCGGTCCGCCTCATTGCTCGCCGGACGACTCGAGGACAGCGATCCCGAGGTGCGCCTCGCCGCCCTCGACGCCCTCGGATCCGTCGACGCCGCCGCGGCGCTCTTGGGGGATCCAGACCCTTCGATACGGGTTCGGGCCATCGAGATCACCGCCCAGGCCGGCAAGGCTGTCGACGACCCCGGGCGCCTGCTCGCCGACCCCGATCCCCGGGTACGGGCGACTGCGGCAACCCTCGTCGGGGGTGAGCAGGCTCGGCGCGTCGTCGGCGACCTTCTCGCGTCCAAGGGGGCGGACTCGGTCACCGCCGCCCTCGAGGCGGTGGCCGCCGGCGTCGACGCCGGCACCGCCGACCTCGCAGGCCTGGCCCGCCATCAGGATCGACAGGTCCGGCAGGCCGTGGCGGCGGCATTGACCAATGGCGAGAGTGATCACGTTCTACAGGGGCTGCTCGACGACGTCTCTCCCGCAGTCCGTACCGCAGCCGGAACGGCTCTCGCCCGGCATCGGTCCGGGAGGGAGCGCCTTCTGGAGGTACTCGCCGAAGGTTCGGTGCGGGCGTCGGAGTCTGCGCTCTCAGCGCTGGTGGATGCCGGCGCCCATCCGGAGCTCCGTAAGTGGATCGGGACGGAGGTCGACCGGGCAGCACGGCTTCGCCGCTGGGCAGCAAGCCTGGAGGGCGATGGGTCCGAGGCGCGCCAGTACCTGATCACGGTGCTGCGCTCCCGCCAGGGCCGTCTGGAGCGGTGGGCGATCCGCGCGCTGGAGGCCGAGGAGGCCTCGCTGTCGGCGGTACGCCGGGGTGCCTGGTCGGGCGACCTCGAGACCCGGTCGCAGGCGCTCGAGGCCCTGGAGTCGATCGCCGATCGGCCGCTCGCCCGGCGCCTGATCGGGCTCATCGAGGGCGACGACGTCACCGCTTCCGAGCCATCGGTTGCCTTCCGGGAGATGGCAGCCGATTTCGACCCGTGGATCCGTGCCCTGGCGCTGAGAGCCCTCTCCGAGGAGAGCATGGACGACCTGGGGGGCATCGGCCGGGTCGCCGTCGCTGACCCTAAGGTCGTCCCCGAGGCGACGCCGACCATCGGTTCGGCTATCTCTCCCGGGAGAGAGGTGCTCGACCGGGTGTTGGCGCTGCAACGAGTTCCCCTGTTCTCGAAACTCGACCCCGAGGAGCTCCACCTGGTCGCACAGGCTGCCACCGAACGGCGCCACCCCCCCGGCGAAGTGGTCTTCCCTGAAGGCGAGCGAGGCGACGTGCTGATCATCATCACCAAAGGTTCGGTCGAGGTCCGCACCGGTGGCTCGGTGGTCGCGGTCCGCGGCGCCGGCGAGTTCGTCGGAGAGCTGTCGATCCTCCGAGGTCAGGCACGAATGGCCGATGTGGTCGCGGGCGACTCTGGGGTGTCCGGCCTGGTGGTGGGGGCCGAGGCGCTCCGCGGGCTGGTGGAGGAGCGGCCGGAGGCCGCCTCGGCCATGCTCGCCACGCTGGCGTCCCGCATCGCCGAGCTCCTCCCCGATGCCATCCCTGCGTGATTCGGTGCCTGACCCTGGAGGCGCGAGGAGGTCGCTGGAACACAGCGTCGGTAGGTGCTAATCTACAACCCAATGGTTGTAGATCATGCCCCGGACCGGGCCGATGTGGTGTTCCGCGCCCTGGCGGATCCCACCCGGCGCGACATCGTGCGCCGCACCATGCGTGGAGATCATTCGGTCACCGCGCTGTCCGCCCACTACCCGATGAGCTTCGCCGCGGTGCAGAAGCACGTAGCCGTGCTCGAGCAGGCCAGACTCGTCACCAAGCGCAAGCGCGGTCGCGAACAGCTGGTCCGGGCGAACATCGACGCCATCCGGACCGCCCAGGCGCTCCTCGATCGGTTCGAGGCGATCTGGCTCGACCGCATGGACCGCTTCGGCGAGGTCCTCGCCGAAGCCAACGAGGGAGGCACTTCATGACCGTGACCGCCGTCCGCAAGGACCCCGAGGCCCTGACCATGACGATCACTGCCGAATTCGACGCCCCCGTCGAACGAGTGTGGCGGCTCTGGTCCGATCCCCGCCTCCTCGAGCGGTGGTGGGGTCCGCCCACCTATCCCGCCACGATGATTGAACACGACCTCTCACCCGGCGGCAGGGTCCACTACTCGATGACCGGCCCCGAGGGCGACACCCACCACGGCTGGTGGGAGATAACCGCCGTCGACGCTCCCCACCGCCTCGAGTTTCGCGACGGCTTCGCCGACGGGTCCGGCGCGCCCAACCCCGACCTGCCGGAGATCACCGTGAGAGTGACCCTCACGGACACGGCCGGCGGAGGGACGCGTCTCGACATCGAATCCACGTTCGACTCGGCCGAAGGCATGGAGCAGCTGCTCGCCATGGGTTCCGAGGAGGGCATGAAGGCGGCGATGTCGCAGATGGACGACCTACTGGCTGCCTGAGCCTCTCCTCCGGGGTGGGACCAGCGGCAAGCAGTGGGCACCGGTGCTACTTTGGGGACCGGTGGAGCACGGGCAAGAATGACATCGATCCGACGACTCGCACTCGCAGCTACCGCCATGGCAATGGTCGCCGCAACGTGTGGCGACGACTCCGCGAGCCCGGCCACGACCACCACGACTTCGGACTCCACCACGACAACCGTCGCCGCCACGACCACCACCGTCGACTCCCGGCCGCTCGCCGCCTTGGATGGGCGCCCGGTCGAGGATCCGCTCTACGGGACGGGGTTTCACGAGGTGGCGGTCGACGAGCCCGGCACGTTCGCCTACTCGCTGGTGCCGATCACCGGCGACACTCCGGGCGCCAATCTCCTCGGCATCGGCATGCCGTTCGCCGTCGCGACGACCGGGCTCGGCGACGACCTGGTGGCGCTCATCGCCTGGGTCCACGAGCCAACCGTCGACTCCGAGCCCACCCCGGCGGCACTGGTCGTGTACCGCGAGGGGGTCGACGGGTGGGAGATCGTCGTCGCCTTCACCGACGCCGCCATCCTCGGCTTCCTCGAAACCACCACCGACTACATGGCCTGGAAGCCTCACGACGGCACTTTCTACGCGCGCACGACCGTGAGCACCCTCGACTGGGACGGGTCCATGGCCCGCATCGTCGCCGACGTCCACGTGCTCGACTCTCCCGACAACGCCGAAGAGTTCTTTGCCGAGGTCGAATGCACCGCGAACGGCGCGATGGAGTGTGTGCTCCTGTCCGACGACGGTGTGCTCCGCCCGGGTGACTCAGGCGAGGCCGTCGAGGAGCTGCAGATGGCGCTGATCGAGATCGGCTACATGGACGGCGAACCCAGCGGCGAGTACGACGATGCCACCGCCGCCGCCGTCAGCAGGTTGCAGCGGGACTTTCGCTTGGCGCGAGACGGAAGGGTGGGACCGAATACCCAGGCCGCCATCGACGACATCCTCGCCGGGGAGATCGTCCTCGCCGACGAGGAGGGGATCGGGTCGGTGGACTTCGGGACCGGCGCCAACGCCGCGATCTCGGCGATCGAGGGCCTGCTCGGGTCGGCCGACTCGGCGACGGGCTGGGTGACCGGGCCCTGCGGGCCGGGGTGGGATTGGAACATTCTCACCTGGGGCGGGTTCACCGCGATATTCACGGAGCGGGACGGCCCGCGGACCTTCGACGGATGGCGGGTCGAGGAGTTGGCCGATGTGCCCAACTTCATCTTCTTTGCCGGCGGCATCGCCCAGAACTGGCGCTGGTCGAACTTCGATTCCATGGGCGCCGAATACGACCCGTTCTACGGGTTCTGGTATCACGGGACCCTGGGCTACGGGATTGGCGAGTTCGTGGGCGGCGCTCCCGACGACCCCCCACCGGCAAATGCACAGATCCTGACCTTCGGCACCGGCACTGGCGCCGTGCTCTGGGACTGCTGAGCGCCGGCCACCCAAGGTGCACGAATCCCACGATCGTCACATCGGGGTCGAAACCAACCATTCGACCGACCTCGTCCACCGTGGTGGCGCGTCCCGTCGTCCAGTAGCTCCGCAGCCTGGACGATGCCTGAGTCGTCCCGAGCCCATACGAATGGGGCCTTACGGCGTCGCGCCCAGCCGGTAGCGCACCATCGCCTGGCGGATCATGCGGGTGACCTGGTTGGCTCCCGTGACGGACACGCCATAGGTGTACACGGAGTTGTCCACGGGCTCGATCACCGTATCGGCCCCGTGATAGATGGTGGTGTCCGAGACGGCGCCCTCACCACTCAGCCCCGAAGAGTCGACCTCGGCCATCTGCACCGCCGAGACCGCGGGCTCCAGCCGGTAGAGAAACGCCGAGACATCACCACCGATGTCCGTGTCATAGAACGACACCCTGAACTCGAGGATCGTCGCCCCATGCGGCAGCTGGATCGACGCCTCGAGATTCCCGGTGTCCTCGTTGTACGCCGAGGTGAACGACTTGATCACCAGATCGTCCGAGTAGTCCGATCCGAAGGCGGAACCGGCGATCGAGGCCCACCCCTCGAGCGGGTAGAGCGACTGGGTCAAGTCCGTGTTGGTCGCATAGCGATCGGGACCGGAGATCCGGTCGACGACCGCATTCGGCAGCAGGGCGCCGAGCTCGGTCTCCATGCCTGCGGAGATGGCGGCGGTCCCGCCCACGATCACCACCCGCTTGGGATCGAGGCGCACCAGTTCGTCCTTGGTCGTGCCCGGAATCGGTGGATCGGTGGGGACGAGCAGGATCGGCGCATTCTGCGAGGCGGCCCCCGGACCCAACCCGAGGGCGTCGGGGAAGTCGGTAGAGACCGCGACGTAGACGAGGTCGATTCCCGCGGCGGGAGGCGCACCCGCCTCGGCCGGGTCGCCGCCGGCCACCCCACGACGGTGAGCACAAGCAGCAGCACGGCGGACCAGGCCCGATCTCGCCGGGTGAGTCGAGACAACGACATGGACATGCCCCCTTTTTGACTGGCAGGGAGCCGACACTATCCCCCGGCCCGGTAGTACGGGCTATCGCCCTACCCGGCGAGGACCCGGCTCAGGTCGAGGTTGGCGGTGGCGTGTGCCAGGTCGCGCCGTCCCAGACCGCAGGCGGCCGCCACGGCGACTTCTCTCCCCACTTCACGCTCGATGGTGTCGCGGATCGACCGCTGTACCTCGAGATCCTGGCCCTCGTGGACGAAGCCGGCGGCGAACCGCACCCCGTCGCCCACCGCGAGCTCACGCAGGGGCGCGTAGAAGCGCTCGTCGGGTGTCGGGGGCTCCACCGCGTGGGCGAACGGCATGTGGACGAACTCGAGCGTGCGCCCCTTGGGGAACCGGCCGACCAGGGCGTTGGTGAGGCGAACCGGGATCGAAGCATCGGTCAGCCTGCTGAAGGAACGATGGTTCATGTCGCCGACGCACAGGTGGAACCCCCACCGGGTGCCCTCGGGCGATCGCTCCACGACGCGCAGAATCCGGCCGGCGAGCCAGCCGAGGCCAACCCGCCCGAGAGCCCGGATCCGAATCGCCACCTCGACCTCGATCGGGATCTCCAGCTGATAGACCACCTCGTCTCGGGCATCGGCATGGATACGGGAGACCTGATCGACCGTGGCATCCTCGAACGGGCCGGCATGGCGCAAGCCGGCGATCGGGTTGAAGCCGAACGCGGCGAACGACAGGTCGATGGGCCCCGGGATGCCGATCTGAAAGGCCAGGTCGGGACGCCCCAGCTCGGCCTTCACCTTCTTGAACGCCTCCCACGAGTCGACAAAATGCCCGTAGTAGTCGAGCTCTACCGACTGGAATCGGTGGCCCCTCCTGACCCGGAAGACGGGTGTGCTCTCGTAGTCGCTCCAGTCCCCGTCGCGCTTCAGCTCGAGGTCGGGGTGGTGGTGGAGGGCCTCGATGAGACGACCGATCCAGTTGCTGCGATCGGCGGTCTCGCCGTCGGGGATGTACCCGCCGAGGCGGTCTCCCACGCGATCGACGATCAGTGACAGCGCCTCGCGGGTACTCCCCGCCGGGACGGTCCCCACGAGGTGAACGGTGCGGCCGGACATGGATCTCCTCTCGGTCGACACGCTCACGAGCGCCTCGAGCGGAGACCCGCCCTGGCTCTCATCGATCAGGCATTGGCACCGTGCGCTTTGCCGGTTGCCGCGGCATCAAAGGGCCTGTCCCTCAGCCGCTCTTGATGAGCGCGTTCTTGGATCGGGAGGATAGACGACGCCTCCCCGGATCAGAGCTCCCGGAGTGAGTCCTTGGCCGCGCGGCCATTGTGCGGAGCCCTTTCAGGGTGCGTCCGTGGTCGGCGCACCGAGCCGGTACTCGACCCCCCGGGCTCGGGGAGGCCAGATGTACGCCCCCCGGTTCATCAACACCGGGGCGCCATTGCGGCGGCCGATCTTGCGCCGCCTCGGCCTGCGGAAGTCGATCGCAGTGTTGTGGGAGGTCTCGGAGGAGCTCACCGGCGAGCGGTTCGAGTTCCCGGAGTGAAGCCCTACCCGAACGCCGCCAGCATCACCCCGAAGACTGCGGTGAGGCCGGTCATGAACGAGGCGGCCACCACCGAGTAGTTGCGGAACTGGGTGTGCATGAGGGTGTGCATGCCCTCGAGCCGGTCGTCGATCCGCTCGTAGAGCCGGTCGAACCGGTCCTCCATCCGGTCGAACCGACCCTCGAGACCATCGAAACGACCCTCGAGACCGTGGAGATCGGCCTTGGTGACGAACTCGTGGCTCGGGGGCAAGTGAGTCATCAACGTCTCGGCGTGTTCCGGGCCAAGGACCTCCTCGAGGCGAGCATACAGCGACCGAAGCTGGGGATCGGGTGCGGACATGGAACCACCTTGTCGACTGGTGATGAAGATCTCAGGAGGGTGTGACGGATCAGCCCACCCGCGCCCGCTCCAGCCCGTCGAGAATCAGCCCGAGGCCGAAGTCGAAATCGCGATTCCCGTCACCCGGGGCCTTGTCCAGGTGGAGACGGGCGTGGTCGGCGAGGTGGGGGTGATCGACGCCCGCGGTGGCGATGAACTCGTCGACGAGCTGCCTCAGATCGCGCCCGGCGAGCACGGTCTTCAATCCAGACGAATGGCCCAGGTGCCACGCGGTGAAGCCGAGGATGTGAGCGTCGATGGCGTGGTACCCCCGGTAGGCCAGCTCGGCCGAGAACCCGGCGTCCACCAACAGGCCGAGCAGCCAGTTCATGTATCTGGTCCGGGCCGGCTGGGGGGCGGGCGACGACGGCGACATCACCAGGCTCGACGCCCACGGATGCGCCATGAGCTCCCGGTGTGCCGACACCGCACACCGCCGGACCGCCTCTTGCCAGTTCGCCTCGTCTCCGGGCAGGTCGACCTGGCCGAAGACCCGGTCGGCCATGGCGTCGACCAGCGCTCCCTTGTTGGGGATGTGGTGGTAGATCGACATCGCCTCCACTCCGAGGGCGGCGGCGAGGCGGCGCATCGACAGCGCCTCGATCCCCTGCTCGTCGGCGAGGTCGATGGCGGCGTCGAGGATTCGCTCCGGGGTGAGGGGCTCGCGATCGGCCATTTGACGCCTCTTACGGTGTACGGCTATCGTTCCAAAATGATCTTACACCGTAAGAACACACGAGAGGAACCACCATGAATGCCATCGTCCGCCGTCGCTACGGCCCGCCCGACGTCATCGAGGTCGCCGATGTCGACAAGCCCGAGCCGTCGGACGACGAAGTGCTGGTGCGAGTGCGCGCCGCCTCCGTGAACCCTGCCGATTGGTACGGCCTGACCGGGTGGCTCTACCTCTTCCGCTTTCCCACCGGGCTCTTCAAGCCCAAGGACCCTCGCCTCGGCACCGACTTTGCCGGGGTCGTCGAGGCGGTGGGCTCCGCCGTCACCCATGTGTCCCCCGGCGACGAGGTTTACGGAGGCCGCACCGGGGCCCTCGCCGAGTACATCTGCGTCAAGAACGCCGTGACCCGCAAACCCGCCAACCTGTCCTTCGAGGAGGCGGCGGCGGTGCCGGTGGCGGCGATCACGGCCCTCCAGGGGCTGCGCGACCACGGCGGCGTCGGCGCGGGTACCCGGGTGCTCATCAACGGCGCATCCGGCGGGGTGGGGACTTTCGCCGTCCAGATCGCCAAGGCGCTCGGCGCCCATGTCACCGCGGTGTGCAGCACCGGCAAGGTCGATCTGGTGCGCGACCTCGGAGCCGACCTGGTGATCGACTACACGGGGGAAGACTTCAGCCGCCGTGGCGAACGGTACGAGGTCATCCTCGACATCGCCGGTAGCCGTCGCTGGGGTGCTCTCGCCCGCGTGCTCGAACGCGACGGACGGGTGGTGATCGTCGGTGCCAGGAAAGGCGGCCGCCTGATCGGCCCGCTGCGCCGGATCGTTGCCCTTCGCCTGCGCTCGATCTTTTCCCCGCGCAAGGCCGGATTCTTCATCGCCAAGCTCACCAGAGACGACCTCGAGGTGCTCCGCGACATGATCGAGGCCGGCAAGGTGAGGCCGGTGGTGGACGAGACCTGGCCCCTGGCCGAGACGGCTGAGGCGTTCCGCTACCTGGGCGAGGGCCACGCCCGCGGCAAGGCGGTCGTCACGATCTGAGGAGGACGCCCTCAGCCGTCCCCGGCCATCTCCCGCTTCAGCTTGCGCCATCCACCGGCGCGGTTGTTGGCGATGATCTGGCGGAACATGGCGCCGAGCGCCGCCCGGTTGATGGCGTCCCCCTCACAGATGGCGACGGTGCGCGCCGTGGTGTTGTCGTGCCCGCCGGTGATGATGCCCTCGGGGTCGGGCACAATCGCCCCGTCGTAGAGGAACACGTTGACATGGCCCTTCGCCGCCAAGAGCGCACACACGGTGCCCTGGAGCACGAAGTAGGGGCGGTCCCTGAACTTGATGGTCTCGGCCACCTCGTCATCGACGGAGTGGATTATCTCCCGCACCTCTCGGCAGATCCCCTGCTGCCACTCGGGCAGGGAGGCGATGTAGTCGTCGACGCGGGAGTCGCCGGTCGGGGTCATGGTCTGCGCTGACCCTCAGGACCCCCGGTCGTCGCCGGCCCACTCCGGGAGCGTGGCGTCGATGTGGATGGCGATGCCGCCGTCGATCGTCACCCAGATCGGGCAATTCGAGTAGTCGGGCTCGGCGCAACCGCTGTCCGGATCGAAGCCCGCCACCCAGGCGTCCCAGTCCACGTTGCCCTGGAACAGATCCTCGACCAGGGTCGCCCCGAAGGCCTCGATCACGAACACCTTGGGATTCTGGTTGCGGATGTACGGCGTGAACTCGAGAGGGGTGGGATACCCGTCGGCCATGGCGGCCAACTCGGCCTGGTCGCCGTCGAAATGGCACGCCAGGTCGAAGGTGAACTCGGACGCGAGGATGTCGACGTCCTCGACGAAGCCGAACCACTCTCCGTCCGGGAGGACGTCGCCCGGTGGGGAGCAGCCTGAGCCCGACGGGGTCGCTGCGGGGATTGTCGTGGTCGCCGCGGCTGTGGTGGTGGTGGCCGCCTCGGTGGTCGTCGTGGGTGCCACTGTCGTCGTCGTCACCACCGTGGTAGTCGTGGTGGGCGGCAACGTCGTCGTCGGGTCCGTGGTGGTGGTCGTCGCCGTCGAGTCGTCGCCACACGACACCAGGAGAAGCGACAAACCGAACAGCAGGGAGAAGGTTCGCCGCATTCAGGTCTCCTGTGTTTGCCGTCACCCAACGCTACCGAATCGTCGGCCTGCTCGCCGGCCGCCGGACGCCCAGTCCCTGGGGCATGCCGTCTCGACCGAACTCGACGCCGGAAGCCTCGGCGAGAACGTGAAGAGGGGCCGGCGCCAGGGCCGGCCCCTCTTCCACTCACAGCGACCGGGATCAGCCCCTGAGAACCAGGCCCACGATCACCGGATCGTGGTCGGACACCCGGTAAGGCAAGGACTCGAACAGTGCGTCCTGTGCCGCCTTCTTGAACGAGGTGTCGTAGTCGAGGATGTCCGGCTCGTCGGCATTGATGTGGAACACCGTCACGCCCTTCACCTGCGAGAGCAGCGATGTGCTCGCCAGGGCATGGTCGAGGGTTCCCAGCTGGCCGTCGAACAGGTACCCGTAGGCGGTGTTCTTCCCGGGCTTGTTTATCAGGTCGAAGAAGTTGTCCCCTCCGCCCTGCATGCCGTCGGGACCGAGCTTGATCCGGTCGATCGGGTCCTCCTTGGCGTATGAGTTGAGGTCCCCGATGATGAGCACGTCCGGATCGCCGGTCGCCTCCTGGAGATCGGCGACGAACTCCAGGAGAGCCTCGGCCTGGGCCACCCGCGTCGGGCTGCAGTTCGCCTGATGGACATCGAAGGGATCGCCGATCGAGGCGCAGCTCGAGCCTTTCGACTTGAAGTGGTTGTTCACCACGGTGAACACTTTGCCGGGCTCACCCACAGGATGGAAAGTCTGCGCCACGGGCGGCCTGCCCAGCGGCTCGACGTCCCACAGGTACTCGATTGGTGGGCGCACGCTGTCGAACGCCATGTCGGCGATCGTCTGCGGACCACCCACCGGTACCACCGACGAGACGCGATAGATGATCTCGTTGCGAACCGGGTAGTCGTTGTAGTGATCGAGTTCGCCGATCCACGCCCACGTCCCGGGACCTTCGATCGCATTGAGTTCGGCGACGAGGGCCTCGATCGCGGTGTGAGCGGGCACCCCATCGACATCGCGCACTCCGTTCTCGATCTCCTGGATGGCGACGATGTCGGCGTCCAGCGCGATGATCCCGACAAGCAGCTTCGCCAGCTGCCTGTTGTACTCGGTGACGTTGTCGGCACCCCGGCAGTCCGACAGCCCGGTGGGCCCACAAACGTCATTGGCGACTCCCCCACCAGGATCGATGGTGGTGAAGAAGTTGAGTACGTTGAACGAGGCCACCCGGACATCTCCCCGGATCGGGTCCGGGCTGGTCGGCCGCGGGTTGGCGTTCTCGTAGTCGGCGCCGGTGGTCGGCTGGATCCGGAACAGGTCGAACCCGTAGCCGATGGCGCCGGTCACGTTGGTGACGGTGTCGCCCCCACGGAACGTATTGGTGAGCGTGAACTCCAGCCCGTTGGGGTGGATCGCCGGATCGGGGTTCGATGAAGTGCGGTTGTCGTCGAGCGTGATCCGGTTGGCGGCATTG
>Ga0214472_10002271_pt1 | contig 20863 bp, 15 predicted proteins | sample RVTome_6_FD_207662 | JGI IMG/M metagenome (GOLD analysis project Ga0214472, IMG submission 207662) | Soil microbial communities from uranium-contaminated site in the Upper Colorado River Basin, Wyoming, United States - RVT140D175 | ecosystem: Environmental > Terrestrial > Soil > Contaminated >...
CATGATCTGTTCATCCAGTTGATGAAGCTGAAGAACACGCTGCGCCATATGCAGGGCGAGCAGCTGATCACGCATCTTGGACGGGAGTATTACGACTAGGGGGCGAGGGGGAAGGGGGCAGGGGGAAGGGCTGTCTCAGGGGGTAGGCGACAGTCTCTGAGGCGACAGGCCGCCAGGCACCCGCTCCTGATCTGTCGTTCGACGACGGCGCTCTCTAAGCCAAATTCCAATTCCAGCTTGACGCAAGTCTTACTTCTCCTTATGGGCTGAAGGTCCGCGACGCGTATCGCCTGTTGCGCGAAGCGCTGGCCCTGCAGCCCGCCGAGGCACAGTGATGCCCGGAAGTCGCCTCGCCGAGTTCTTTGGCCGCGTCGTTCGGGCTGAGAGCTTCCGGCTCATCGTCGTGCCTGCGATCGCGGATCTTCAATTTGAGTGTTCGACCGCAAGCCGGATGCGACACGCTCGAAACCACATCGGCGTGTGGCGGGCATTCGTCGGCGCACTGTTTTCGGACTTCGCGTGGAATGCGCACACCTGGTTGACAGACAACGTGCGTCGAACTCCCCTGCATTCTCACTTGTCAGCGACGTGGCCCGCCTTGCTTCTGGCCTCGTATATTGCATGTTCACCGGTTTTCATCGCTGATATCAGCACCGGCGCGCAGAAGCTCAGTCGCGGCGCGCTGATCCACAACGCCACTCTTTGGTCGATCCTAAGCACCGCACTAGCGTTGCTTTGCATCAGTGTGTTTTTCGTGATTCTTGGTTCCTTGTCGAGGTTCTGCGCGGGTCGTGGAAAGGGGTGGGGACTCAGCAATCCACCTCCTGCTGGAGGAACGATGTCTACAATCCTGTCGGCAATGAGGGCAATACTCCTGGCCGGCGCGTTCGTCGTCCCTTTCTGCGCTGCTGACGCAAGCGCGCAGACTGAACCGCTGCCGACGCAAATGATCACCCTCGAAGGGCGGGCCATGCGAATCTGGACTGCTGGGATCGCGCAAAGGAAACCCGGGCCGCCCGCGGTCATCCTTGAAACCGGCGCTGGAGAGCCGGGCACGTTTCCGCTCGACGCGTGGCGCCCTGTCTTCCCGGAAATCGCCCGAATCGCTCCAGTTCTTGCGTACGAACGGCGCGGAAACGGAATGTCAGAGGCCGACACCGAGCGGCCCACAATGCGCCGCGTGGCACGAGTGCTTCATGCATTGCTTCAGGAAGCGCAAATCGCGCCTCCCTATATTCTTGTGGGGCAATCGTGGGGTGGGGTTTACATCAGGGCTTTCCTCGATCAGTATCCAACCGAAGTCGCGGGGATGGTCTTTCTTGATGCGACAACGGGCATGGGACCAACGCGTGAGGAGAAGGCCGCAGTATTGCCAGCGGAGCTTCGCGCCGCTGCCTTAGCACCGCCTGTCCTTCCGCCAATGCCGCCGAACATCTCGGACGGCCTTCGTGCGGAGTTCGAGGAGATTGGCAAGGAGTTGGTCAACGATGGGCAGGAGACCCGCACGCTTCGCCCGATTGCCGGAATACCCGTGGCTGTTCTGAACTCCGCAGCTCCAGGCAGGCTTCGAGGGCCCGACAGTGCGACTAGGTGGCTCACGATCGAACGCGAATTGGAATGGATTCTCACGGCACCAAACAGCATTTATATCGCTGCGAATCACGTAGGGCATTGGGTCCACCGCGATGACCCGACTCTGGTTGCGCGACTCGTCAAGCACGTTCTTGATCATGTGGGCGTTAAGTCCCGAGACCTTCGATGAGCCAGTGCGAATAGGGCTGTTTGAGGTGTGAGCGCCTAAAAGCCTATTTCCTTGCGACTTCCGCCTTAGACAGCCCTTCCCCCTTCCCCCGAACCCCTTCCCCCTTCTATGCTGTGTGGTTATGGCCAGCAGTATCAAGACAAGCGAAGCGCAGATTGCTGTTCATTGGAAAGAAGAAGAGTACGTCGCTCCAAATGCCAAATTCGTGGGACAGGCGAATCTGGTGGACCCCGCCGTCGTCGAACGGTTCAGCGAGAAACACTTCCCAGAATGCTTCAGGGAGTATGCCGACCTGCTGACGTGGGATCGCTACTGGCACACGACTCTGGACACGAGCAAGCCACCCTTCTGGAAATGGTTTGTCGGCGGACAGCTCAACGCCTCTTACAACTGCGTCGATCGGCACCTCGCGAAGTGGAAGAACAAGGCTGCGCTGATCTTCGTCCCGGAACCCGAAGACGAGCCGATTTACACGCTCACGTACCAGGAACTCTACACTCGGGTGAACGAGGTGGCGGCAGTCTTCCGTGACTTCTGCGGCCTGAAAAAAGGCGACCGCGTCACCATTCACATGCCCATGATTCCGGAGTTACCGATCACGATGCTGGCGTGCGCGCGGCTCGGGATCGTCCACTCCGTGGTGTTCGGGGGCTTCAGCGGCGAGGCCGCGGGGCTGCGCGCGGCCGACTCCGGAAGCCGCGTGATGGTGTACGCCGACGCCTATTACCGGAACGGCAAGCTCATCGATCACAAATCGAGCGCGGACATCGCGCTTGAAGCCGCGGGAACGGAAGGCACCAGGGTCGAAAAGGTCCTCGTCTGGCGGCGGCATCACGGTCAATACTTTTCGACGACGCCAATGGTGCAAGGCCGCGACTACTTCATGAACGACGTCTTGAAGAATTTTCGCGGCGCGAAGGTCGATCCCGTGTCGATGGATGCCGAAGATCCGCTGTTCCTGATGTACACCAGCGGGACAACAGGCAAGCCGAAGGGGTGCCAGCACCGCACCGGGGGCTATCTCGCTTACGTGGCGGGAACGTCGAAGTACTACCAGGACATTCATCCCGAGGACGTCTACTGGTGCATGGCCGACATCGGCTGGATCACCGGTCATTCGTACATCGTGTACGGGCCCCTCGCGCTGGCGGCGACAAGTGTCCTCTACGAAGGCGTTCCCACCTGCCCCGATCCGGGGCGGCCGTGGCGAATCGCCGAACAGCTCGACGTCAACATCTTCCACACGTCTCCGACGGCGATCCGCATGCTCAGGAAAGCCGGGCCGGACGAGCCAGGGAAATACGACTATCACTTCAAGCACATGACAACCGTCGGCGAGCCGATCGAGCCTGAGACGTGGCGGTGGTATTACGACGTCGTCGGCAAGCGCGAAGCAGTCATCGTGGACACCTGGTGGCAAACGGAAAATGGCGGCTTCCTCTGCACGACGAAGCCCGCGCTGGATCTGATGAAGCCCGGGAGCGCAGGTCCGCCTGCGCTCGGCATCTATCCGGTCATCTACGACGAGAATGCCAACGAGATCCCGGCCGGCTCCGGACGAGCGGGGAACATCTGCATTCGAAATCCCTGGCCCGGCATCATGCAGAGCATCTGGGGAGACAGCGAACGCTTTGTGAGCCAGTACTACCGGAAATACTGCAAGAACGAGGACAGCAAGGACTGGCGGGACTGGCCGTACTTTGCCGCGGACGGAGCGGTGCTTCCTCCGGATGGCTACTACCGGATCCTCGGCCGCGTCGACGATGTGATCAACGTCGCGGGCCACCGGCTTGGGACCAAGGAGCTCGAGTCGGCGTGTCTCACGGTGCCGGACGTGGCGGAGGCGGCGGTCGTTCCCGTCGTTGACGAGATCAAGGGCCGGGTGCCTGCAGTGTATATCTCCCTCAAACCGGGCGTCTCGGACGGGGATCGGGTTCAGCACCAGATCATCACCACCATCGAGACCGTGATCGGCAAGATCGCCCGGCCGAAGTCGGTGCACATCGTGCCCGACCTGCCGAAGACCCGGTCGGGCAAGATCATGCGCCGTGTCCTCGCGGCGATCTCGAATTCGATGGACACCGGTGACGTGACAACGCTGGCCAACCCTGAGATCGTCGAATTGATTCGGCGGCAGGTTCAAGGGGAGGGACCTGTCGTACTGAAGGAAGCGCCGGAAGACGTGAAACAGTTCGGCGCGGTCGAGTAGGGCGGGTGCCGCGAAGCGGACCCGCCTGACTAATCCATCGAGATCCCGGCGCGTGTCGGCGCCACGCTGCGTCCGATGACGACGTCAGCGCTCTGGATGCGGTTGCGTCCTGCCTGTTTCGCGCGATCCACCGCCTCCTTCGCTTCGATCATCATCTGATCGGCCCTCACGCTCTTGTCCACCGACTCGGCAATCAGCACGCCCGCCGACACCGTCACCGGGATCTGCTTATCCGATCGGTGGTCGTGGAGCTGCAGCCGTTCCCGGATCACATTCCGGACGCGATCGGCCAGGCGCTCGGCGTTGACGCGCTGTATTTCGGGCAGGAGGACGGCAAAGGCGTCGCCCGACGTCCGCGCCACCCAGTCCGTCTCGCGGAAGTAGTTGCGGATGGTGATGCCGATGCGCTCGAGGATGCGGTCGCCGGAACCGTAGCCGTGCGTGGCGTTGATCTCGGCGAGGTGGTCGACGTCGAACAGGATCATGGCGAAGGGATGACCGAACCGCTCGGCCCGCTGGATCTCCTTTTCGAGCGCCGCGATGAAGACCGACCGCGTATGCAGCGTGGTCAGCGGGTCGACGATGGCAGCAGGCGCGATCAGGTGCGTCACGTATTCGGTGAACGCGCCGCACACGTCAAAGGACGCGCGGCGCACCATCTGGGCGACCACCGGCCACGGCTCGGACGTGGCGCCGAACGAGTCGTCTCCCGCCACCTCGTCCAGCGCTGTTCGCTCCATCAGGTACACGACGTTGAACACCATGCGGGCATCGATGCCCTTGTCGGTCAGGAGCTGTCCCAGCTCGGCCACGCCCGCCGTGCGCGAATCGAGCGCGCCGTCGCGCAGGGCGCCCGCCAGCAGCTGGAAGGTCAGGCCGACGAGTCTGGCGCGGTCATCGGTGGCGACGCGCTCCATCCCCGCGAAAAGGCATACCGAAATGGTGTCCCTGACGATGGCCTCCGCCCGTCCCTGGAGGGAGCGTCCGAGCTGCGTGCGCAGCTCGACGACATCCTGCACGTCATCGCGGCCGGCGCGTGAAGCTTCCGCCATCTGGGAAGATGGTAGTCCAGGACTCATCAGCGGTTGGGGATTTACGTTAACATTACCAGCTTGCGCCGGGGACCGGCACTGTCACCCGCTTACAAAATTCGCCCCTCGACTACCGCGAGACGCCCGACCGGCCGAAACGCGAGAGGGGGTCGAGTGACGAGTTTCGGAGGGTATTCGTGCGCACGATGATCGGTGAGTGTCTCCGCCAGGCGGGGATCATCACCGAAGCGGACCTGCAGTCGGCGCTTGTCGAGCACAAGCGGTCGGGCGAGCGCCTCGGGTCCGTCCTCATCCGGATGAACCTGGCGACGGAACGCCAGATAGCGAAGGCGCTCGCCTACCAGCTCGGATTCTCGTACGTCGACCTTGCCGAGCATCCGCCTGACACCAATGCCGTCACCCTGATTCCGAAAGACGTCGCGCTCAAGCGCAACTGCATTGCGGTCGCCGTCGAGAAGAACGTGCTCACAGTGGCGATGTCGGACCCGCTGCTCTTCACGCTGGTGCAGGACCTCGAGTTCCAGACCGGCTACCGGATCAAGCAGGTGGTGGCCACGCGTGACGAGATCGTCGAGGCAATCAATCGCTGGTACCCCGACAAGGCGCTCGTGCGCGTGGCGTCGCCGGCAGGCATCGAAGTGCACCAGCGTCCCGGCGAGCCGGCCACGCACGCAGGCGCGACCGCGGACTCCGGGGCGGGCGGCGGGGTCAAGTTCGGCATCACCAAGGCCGACGAGGATGTCTTCGATCAGACCGCCGCCAACAAGGCGCCGACGCCCGAGACGGCGCCGATCATCGACATGGTCGAGCTCGTCATCAAGAATGCGCTGAAGAGCCGCGCCAGCGACATCCACATCGAGCCCACCGAAGGGGACGTCGTCGTCCGGCACCGGCTCGACGGCCTGTTGAAAGAGGTCATGGACCTGCCGAAGTGGGTCCACGATGGGGTCGTCGCGCGCATCAAGATCATGGCGGGGCTCGACATTGCCGAGAAGCGGCTGCCGCAGGACGGCCGCATCCGCGCCACCACCGAGGAAGGACAGGAGATTGACCTGCGCGTCTCGACGCTGCGGACGATCTTCGGCGAGAAGGTGGTGCTTCGCGTCCTCGACCATCGCAAGGGCGTGCCGCCGCTCGAGGATCTCGGCTTCTCGGGCGCCGCGATGGAGCACATCCGCTACTTCCTGCGCCACCAGCACGGGATGATTCTCGTCGTCGGGCCGACAGGCTCGGGCAAGACGACGACCCTGTGCTCCGCGCTGGCCGCCGTCCGCTCGGAGCGCACCAACATCATCACCATCGAGGATCCGGTCGAGTACCAGATTCCCGGCGTCAACCAGACCCAGATCAACACGAAGATCAACCTGACGTTTGCCAACGCGCTGCGATCGATCCTGCGGCAGGATCCCGACGTCGTGCTGCTCGGCGAGATCCGCGACCAGGAGACGGCCCGGATTGCGATGCAGGCGGCGCAGACCGGCCACCTCGTCCTGTCGACGCTCCATACCGACGATGCGCCGTCGAGCGTGACGCGGTTGACCGACATCGGCATCGAGCCGTACGTCAGCGCGTCGGCGCTGATTGGCGTGATCGCGCAGCGGCTCGTCCGGCGCCTGTGTTCCGAGTGCAAGCGCCCGTACACGCCTGAAGCCGAGACGCTGCGGGCGATGAGCATCAGCGAGGCCGAGGCCGCGACGCTGACGTTTTACCGTGCGGTGGGATGCGACCACTGCAACCAGACCGGTTACCGCGGCCGCGTCGGCATCTACGAGATCATGGTGGTCAGCGACGAGCTGCGGCGCACCATCGCGCAGGTGGGCGCCGAGGCGCGGGTCCGGGAGGCGGCGCTCGCGGCGGGCATGATCTCGCTCGGCGAGGACGGCCTGCTGAAGGTCAAGGCGGGCGTGACGACGCCGCAGGAGCTGCTGCGCGTCGTCACCGAAGTGCGGCACACCCAGGCGCGGTGCCCGGCGTGCGGCGAGGGGGTGTCGGCCGACTTCACCGTCTGCCCGAACTGCGGGCAGCACGTGGGTGGAGGGTGCCCGCACTGCGGAAAGCCGGTCAAGCCGGAATGGAAGTTCTGTCCGTTCTGCGCAAAGAGCACCGAGACCAGGCCGGCCAGGCGCAGATCGAAGAAGCTGGAGCCCACCCGCCGCGGCCGCGAGCTGCCGGCCCCCGGCAACGTCGCCGAGTTCAAGAAGTAAGATGCTTGATCGGTGCCGAGTTACTACGAAATGCTGGACGTCGTGTCCACGGCGTCAGCCGACGAGATCAAGCGCGCGTTCCGTCGCGAAATAGCCAAATACCATCCCGACAAGGTTCAGCATCTCGGGAACGAGTTCCAGCAGATCGCGGCCGTCAAGGCGGCGGAGCTCACGCAGGCCTACAAAACCCTCAGCGATGAATCGCTGCGCGCCGACTACGACGCCCAATTGAAGGCCCGGGCAGCCGAGTCGGTTCGCGCCACCGAGTCCCCCCGGCGGCCGCCCGATCCGGCGCCACAGGCCGAACGCGCCGAGTGGCCCGCGGACCGCCGTCCGCGGGGCGCAGGCGCCAGCGCGGGCGGCGGCCGGCACTCGATGTCTCCGCCCGGGCGCGACCGCGCTGTCGCGACCGATCTTGTCCGGAAGGCGGCGGTGCTGCGGTTCCGTCACGCGCTTCAACAGGAATTCGGCCAGTGTGAGGAACCGCCGATTCCGGGTTTCGACGTCATGTGCGCGCCGCCGAAGGGCGGATTCCTCAGCCGCACTGTGCCGCCGCGCCTGCTGGCGCGGGTCGTCGATCAGGTCGACGCGGGCGCCGTCCAGGAGAGCTGGGCCATGGCCACGCGGTTGAGGAAAGACGATCAGCGCGAGGCGTGCCTGTTCATCATGGGGCCGACGGTCGCGCCGGCCGGCGAGCTCGGACGCGCCATCAACGAACAACGCCGGAAGCCGATGCCGCCCGGCCTGAAGCTCATCGTCGTGCCCGTGAACACCCGCACGTGGTCCGCGCACATCCCCACCGACGCTCCCGCGCAGGTCAAAACGTTCCTCGCGCGCCTCGCCTCCGGACTGTGACATGCCGCTCATCGAGACCGATGACCTGTGGAAGACGTACATCATGGGTGAGGAAGAGATCCATGCGCTGCGCGGCGTGTCGGTCTCGATTGAGCGGGGCGAGTATGTGGCGATCATGGGGCCATCGGGTTCGGGCAAGTCGACGCTGATGAACCTGATTGGATGCCTCGACACGCCGTCCAGGGGCACCTACCTCCTGAACGGCAAGCGCGTCAGCGACATGAACGACAACGAGCTGGCGCGCATCCGCAACGAGGAGATCGGGTTCGTCTTCCAGACCTTCAACCTCCTGCCGCGCGCCTCGGCGCTGCAGAATGTCGAGCTGCCGCTGATCTACGCCGGCGTGCCGGCACGGGATCGCGAGGCGAGGGCGCGCACCGCGCTCGAGAAGGTCGACCTGCTGCCGCGCATGACCCATCGCCCGAACGAGCTCTCAGGCGGCCAGCGGCAGCGCGTGGCCATCGCGCGGGCGCTCGTCAACAACCCGTCGCTCCTGCTCGCCGACGAGCCGACCGGCAACCTCGATTCGAAGACGGGCGCCGAGATCATGGCCCTGTTCCAGCGCCTGTTCGAAGCGGGCAACACGATCGTGCTCGTGACGCACGAGGCGGACGTCGCCGCGTTTGCGCGGCGCATCATTCACCTGAAGGACGGGCAGGTGGAGCAGGACGTCATTCCAGCGGGATCGCGTCCGTCAGCGGCACGCGTATAGGCTCGTCGAGCCGCTCCCACCGCGTCCAGTCGATGTGCACCCTCGTGGCCTCGAGCGACACCGTCCGGATGTCGAGCGACGAATCGAAGCAGCGTCGCATCAGTGATCCGGTGGCACGCGGGTCGGCGGTCGCGGTCCCGGCAAACGTGTCGGCCTCGGCGCGGGTGATGCGGCACCGATGGGCCTGCGCCTCGCCGTCCACGCCAACGACCCAGTAGGACTGTCCCGCCTTCTGCTCGTACTCCGCCGGGCTGCCGTACGTCGTCGCGTACATGTCGTAGGTGGACAGGAGCGGCGATACCTCGAGCCTCAGGAGCGACACGCCGAGCTGCAGCGCTATCAATGTCATCACGACGAATACCTGATCGCGGGCCGCCCAGCCAGCACTGCTCGTCGGGTCGCTCAGCGACCCGACCTTGGCGAAGGCGGAAAAGGCCCGCGCCGCAGCTCGATCCGCGGTAGGTCGGTCCGCCGCGGCGCGGACCGTAACGGTCCGGGCGTGTCCGGCCCTCGCCGGACCTCGTATGAGATGCCACGGCAGGAAGGACAACAGCAGCATCCACCACGCAGGCCAGAAAAGTCCCTGCAGCAGCGTGAAGCCGAGCAGGAGGCCGAGCGCGGCGGCTCCCGCCACCAGGCGATGGCGATACGCGCCCATCAGCACAGCGACGATGACGAGCGCTTCGATGGCGATGGCGCCAGCCGACAACAGGACCGACAGCCACTGGTGCCGCCCGATCCAGAGGCCCCAATCGACCATCGCCTGGATCGAGTCCGAGAGGAAGTGGTATTTCACGGTGCCGTTCAGGATCCACGCGACGCCGCTGTCGCGCAGCTTGGCGACGGCAGCCGCGGCAAAGACGACACCGAGGACCACCCCGGGCACCCAGACCGTGTAGCCGTATGTTTTCGGTGTCGCCCGCTGCGCGCCGTGCCTGCGCCTCCAGGCGTCGACGCTCCACGCATCGCTCCAGCGCGACCACTGCAGGACGAGGAGCGCCAGCAGCAGGGAGCTGACAGTGTGATACGTGGTGGTCGTGGTGTAGAGCAGCGCCCACGCGAAGACGCCCGCGGTGAGGCCCGCAAAGGCAAGGCGGGCGAATGCGCCGGCGATGAAGAGGCCGCCCCAGAACACCAGCCACCAGCGGAGTCCATCCACCATCCACGGCGCGTAGACGAACAGCTGGAGCAGCGCGTGCTGCGCGGGCGAAATCACGTTGGAGGGTTCGGCGGCCCAGGCCGCGAAGACCGGCCTTCGCAGCACGATGATCAGGAGCAATACGCCGAACACGATCCGGAAGAGCGCCACGGCTTCGGGCGACGCGTCCGGAATACGCTCACCAATCCACCGTGCCAGCCGCGGGGCGCCGCCGCGCACCGCCGTCCACGCCGCGCCGAGGAAGAGACAGAGCAGGGCGAGCGCATCCAGTGTCCTTGGGATGGAGGGATACGCGGTGGAATAAGGCAGCCGCGGCGAGAAGAACCCGACGCGGTAGGCGGTTCGATTGATCTCGTGCGTATCTTCGACGGCGGGGTCGCTGACGAGTGCCCTGATGTTCGCAAGCGACAGGTTCGTCAGCGCGTATGCGAACGTCCGGCCGTCCGTCGGCTCGGGCGCGGTCAGGCCGTACTGCCCTTCCAGCTGCTGCCGCCGCGCATCGTCCACCGTGGCGGCCCATCTGACGTGGATGGCGGCAGGCCTGTCGCCGAAGGCGACACGGCGTCCTGCGTAGAGAGCCCCCGCCAGTGCCCAGAACACGAGGGCGGTCCAGACGACGCGGTACTTGCGTAGAAATTCAGGGTCCACGCAGGTTCGAGTGTTACACGGACGCCCAGTGCGCGTCGCCGACCTGCTTCAGCGGCGCATCGTGGTTGAAGGACGCGGGGTCGAGCGTGATCCGCTGGCGCGGCGCATCCGGGTCGAGCACCGGAACGGCGCTGAGCAGCGCGCGCGTGTAGGGATGCGTCGGACTGGCAAACAGCGCACGCGTGTCGGCGAGCTCGACGATCCGCCCCAGGTACATGACGGCGACGCGGTTGCAGATGTGTTCGACCAGCCGCAAGTCGTGCGCGATGAAGAGGTACGTGAGTTTCAGCCGCTCCTTCAGCTCCAGCATCAGCCGGACGACCTGCGCCTGGATGGAGACGTCGAGCGCCGACACGGCTTCGTCCGCGATGATGAGCGCCGGATTCAGCGCCAGCGCGCGGGCAATCCCGATCCGCTGGCGCTGACCGCCGCTGAATTCATGCGGATAACGGGCGAGATGGCCGGTGTCGAGCCCCACGAGCGTGAACAGATCCGCCACGCGGTCGCGCCGCTCCTTCTTCGTCCCCAGCTTGTGGATGATCAGCGGCTCCTCCACGATGTCTCCCGCCTTCATCCTGGGATTGAGCGACGAGTACGGATCCTGAAACACGATCTGCATGTCGCGCCGCGCCTGCCGCATCCGCGCGCGTGAGAACTCCAGCACGTTTTCGCCGCGAAAGAGGACGTCGCCGGAGGTGGGCTCCACGAGCCGGAGGACGCACCGGCCGGTCGTGCTCTTGCCGCTGCCCGACTCGCCGACCAGCCCGAACATCTCGCCCTCATCCACCGAAAAGCTCACGTCGTCCACCGCCTTGACGACCGAGGGCGCCCGCAACAGGCCCTGCTTGCGGACGAAGTGCTTGACGAGGTGATGGACCTCGAGGAGCGGAGCCATCAGCGGATCGGCGGACCTGAAGGTCCGCCGCTACGCTCGCTCTCTCCCGGCCGCAGAGGCGGACTTTCAGGTCCGCCTGCGCCGGGCACGGCGGCGAGGAGGCCGCGCGTGTAGTCGTGGGCGGGCGTCCGCAGGATCTGCCGGACGGGACCCTGTTCGACGATGGCGCCGCGATACATCACCGCGACCCGATCCGCCATTTCGGCGATGACGCCAAAGTCGTGCGTGATGAGGAGGAGCGCCAGGTTGTACTGTGCGCGCAGCTCGCGCAGGAGGTCGAGCACCTGCGCCTGGATCGTGACGTCGAGCGCCGTCGTCGGCTCATCGGCGATCAGGAGCGCCGGGCGGCAGGCCAGCGCGATCGCGATCATCACGCGCTGCCGCATGCCGCCGGACAGTTGATGGGGGTAGTCGCGCACGCGGCGCCCGGCGTCGGGAATGTGCACCGCATCGAGCAGCGCGACCGCGCGTTCGCGCGCTTCGCTCGCGGCCGCGCCGTGCACGGTGAGCGCCTCGGCAATCTGGTCGCCCACGCGCATCACCGGATTCAGCGCCGTCATCGGTTCCTGGAAGATCAGCGAGATGCGCGCGCCGCGGATGCGCCGCATCTCCCGCTCGCCGAGCGCGAGCAGGTCGTGCCCTTCGAACAGGATGCGGCCGCCGGTGATCCGGCCCGGCGGTTGAAGCAGGCGCAGGATCGCGAAGGCCGTCACCGACTTTCCGCTGCCTGATTCGCCAACCAGGCCGAGCGTTTCGCCCGGCGCAATCTGAAAGCTGACGTCGTCCACGGCGGTGACGCGCGACCGCGCGCCCTCGAAGACGACGGTAAGGTGCTGGACGTCAAGAAGCATCGTGGTACTCGCCAAAGACGCGCCGCAGGGCGTCGGCAATTTCGCCGAGCGTGGCGCGCGCTTCGACAGCCGCGATGATTGGCGGCACGAGGTTCCCTCCATCCTGCGCGGCCGTGTCCACCCGCGCAATCGCGGTCTGCCATGTGTCGTGGCTTCGGCCCGCCCGTACGGCGCGCAGCCGCTCGACCTGCCGTCGTTCCAGCTCCGGATCGATGCGGAACGCCGCAAACGCCGTCCGCTCATTCTGAACGAACCGGTTGACGCCGACCACTACTTCCTCGCCGGCGTCGATCGCCTGCTGCGTGCGGTACGCCGCTTCCTGGATTTGCTGCTGGATAGAGCCGCCTTCCACGGCCGCCAGGACGCCGCCGGCCGCGGCGATCCGGTCGAGCAGCGCTCTCGCATCCGCTTCGATGCGGTTGGTGATCGTCTCCACCGTGTACGACCCGCCCACCGGATCAACCGTGTTCGCGACGCCGGTCTCGTGCAGCAGGATCTGCTGCGTCCGCAGCGCAAGCGTGGCGCTCTCCTCGGTGGGCAGCCCGAGCGCCTCGTCGCGGCCGTTGCAGTGCAGCGACTGCGTGCCGCCGAGGACTGCCGCCAGCGCCTGGAGCGCCACGCGGACGATGTTGTTGTCGGGCTGCTGGGCCGTGAGCGTACTGCCGGCCGTCTGCGTGTGGAAGCGCAGCTGCTGTGCGCGCGCGTTCGTGGCCCCGAAGTGGTCCCGCATGATACGGGCCCACATCCGCCGCGCCGCGCGGAACTTGGCGATTTCCTCGAGGAAGTCGTTGTGCGCGTTGAAGAAGAACGACAACCGCTGGCCGAAGCCGTTCACCTCGAGCCCGGCGTCAATCGCCGCCTGCACGTACGCCATCCCGTGCGCGAGCGTGAACGCCACTTCCTGCGACGCCGTCGACCCCGCTTCGCGAATGTGATAGCCGCTGATGGAGATCGTGTTCCACATCGGCATCTCACGCGCGCAGAACGCCATCACGTCGGTGACGATGCGAAGGGACGGGCGCGGGGGAAAAATGTAGGTGCCGCGGGCGACGTACTCCTTGAGGATGTCGTTCTGCAGCGTGCCCGCCAGCGACTGCAGCGCGATGCCCTGGCGGCGCGCCACCGCCGCGTACAACGCGAGCAGGATGATGGCGGTGGCGTTGATCGTCATCGACGTGGACACGCGATCGAGCGGGATCCCGCCGAGGAGCGTCTCCATGTCCTCGATGGAGTCGATCGCGACGCCGACGCGCCCGACCTCGCCGGCGGCGAGCGGATGATCCGAGTCGTAGCCGACTTGCGTGGGGAGATCGAACGCGACGCTCAGGCCGGTGACGCCGTGATCGAGCAGGTAGCGAAACCGCTCATTCGATTCGGCGGCGGCGGCAAAGCCCGCGTACTGCCGCATCGTCCAGGGACGGCCGCGGTACATATCGGGCTGAACGCCGCGCGTAAAAGGGAACGCGCCGGGGGCGCCGATGTCGCGCTTGAAATCGGTCTCGATGAGATCTTCGGGCGCCGCGAATGCGCATGTCTCGGGGCGCGTGGACATCCGTCCGAGGATTTTACCCCCCGGCTAGGGGCAGGCAGGTCGTCTGTTCCCTGGCGAAAATGGACCGAAAAAACGGCGGTTTGTTGACACCCTCAGGTCCTGCCTCTACAATGCCGATAGTCTTCCCTGGAAGGCTAAACCCTGTTAGATGAAACCTTTGGCGCCCGATCCCTGCGGACCTCCCCGGTCAGGCAGGTTCGGATCGGGAAACGCCCCGGCTCCCGGCCCGGCGGCGGGTGAGGAGGAACAGGAATGGATGACGTCGTCAACCGGTTCGCGAAAGAGCTGGCCGACGCGATCGCCGCTGCCGTAGCCGAGAATGCCCAGGTGGAAGCCTGCCGAGCCAAGGCGCGGGAGGCCGGTTTCGACATGCGCGTGACGCTCGAGGCCGTCGTGGGCTTCGTGAACCGCACCAGCGGAAGCGCAGTCACGAAAATCACGACGCCGGCGCGGCTGCTGCCCGCGCGGCGATCCTTCGACCTCACCGCCAACGACCGCAGGTTCCTCCGGTCGCTGCGCATCGGTGCGGACGAAGCGAAAGAGGCGGTTGAATAGTATCCGCCTTTCTGAGTTCTAACGTTCCTGGTTCGTTTAACGTTCCTGGTTCCCTCGGGGCCGGCGTCACCGCCGGCCCTTCTCACGTACGGCCCGGAAACCTGAAGGTCTCGGGCTACGTGGCTTTTCCCTGGTTCGCAACCGCCGCGGCGGCGGCTTTCGCCGCATCCGGATCTCCCAGGTAGAACTTCTGCAGCGGCTGAAGGTCATCGTTCAGCAGGTAGACGAGCGGAATACCGGTCGGGATGTTGAGTTCGACGATCTGGTCGTCCGGAACGTTGTCGAGATATTTCACCAGCGCGCGCAGGCTGTTGCCGTGCGCGGCGATCAGCACCTTCCGTCCCGCGCGGATGTCGGGCGCGATCATCTCGTGCCAGTACGGGAGAAACCGCGCGACCGTGTCCTTCAGCGATTCCGTCAGCGGCAATTCCGCGTTCGAGAGCCCGCTGTAGCGGCGATCGCGCGACGGATGGCGCGGATCGTCCGGGGTGAGCGGGGGCGGCGGCATGTCATAGCTGCGGCGCCAGATCTTCACCTGCGCCTCGCCGTGCTGCGACGCGGTCTCGGCCTTGTTCAGCCCCTGCAGCGCGCCGTAATGCCGTTCGTTCAGGCGCCATGAGCGGTGCACGGGGACCCAGAGCAGGTCCATTTCGTCGAGCGCGATCCACAGCGTGCGGATGGCGCGCTTGAGGACCGATGTGTAGGCGACATCGAACTCGAACTTTTCCGCCGCCATCAGCCGGCCGGCTTCACTGGCTTCATCGCGGCCCTTGTCGGTCAGGTCGACGTCGGTCCAGCCGGTGAAGCGATTTTCGCGGTTCCACGTGCTCTCGCCGTGGCGGAGCAGGACGAGTCGGAGCATGTTTCCTACTTGACGGATTGACGAATCGACAGCTGGGGGATCGCGGCAGCGCCCGCATACTCCCCGTTCGAGCCGAGTTCTTCCTCGATCCGGATCAGCTGGTTGTACTTGGCCGTGCGGTCGCTCCGGCTCGCCGACCCGGTCTTGATCTGGCCGGCGCAGGTGCCGACCGCGAGGTCGGCAATCGTCGTGTCCTCGGTCTCGCCCGAGCGGTGGGAAATGACGGTCGCGTAGTTCGCGTGGCGCGCCATCCTGATCGCGTCGAGCGTTTCGGACACGGTGCCGATCTGGTTCAGCTTCACGAGGAGCGCGTTGCCGACCCCCTCTGCGATGCCCTTTCTCAGGATCAGCGGATTTGTGACGAACACGTCGTCGCCAACGAGCTGGACCCGGAGTCCGAGCTCGCTCGTCAGCGTTTTCCATCCGTCCCAGTCGCCTTCCGCGACGCCGTCCTCGATCGAAATAATCGGATACTGCCGGACCCAGTCGGCGTACATCTCCACCATCTGCGCCGACGTGCGCGCCGGCTCGCCCGACTTCCTGAACACATAGCGTCCGTCCTCCCACAGCTCGCTCGCGGCGACGTCGAGCGCCAGGAACACGTCGCGTCCGGCGTGCAGCCCCGCCTGGCCAATCGCTTCGAGCACGATGTCGAGCGCCTCGCGGTTGGACTTGAGATTCGGCGCGAACCCGCCCTCGTCGCCAACCCCTGTGGAATGACCCCGCTTCTTGAGGATCGCGCGGAGCGAATGAAAAATTTCGGTGCCGGCGCGGATCGCCTCCGCGAATGTCGGGAGGCCGGACGGCATCACCATGAACTCCTGGAAGTCGACGCTGCTGTCGGCATGCGCGCCGCCGTTCAGGATGTTCATCATCGGCACGGGCAGCAGGAAGCCGTCCTCCTCCGAGAGGCCGCTCAGGGCGCCCAGGTGGACGTACAGCGGCTGCCGCGTGGCTACGGCGGCAGCCCGGGCGGCGGCCATCGACACTCCCAGGAGCGCGTTCGCGCCCAGCCGGCTCTTGGTCGGGGTGCCATCGAGCTCCAGCAGCAGCTTGTCGATCGCCCGCTGATCGAGCGGACGGCCCTGAAGCGCTGCCGCGATCTCGCCGTTGACGTTGGCGACGGCCGTTCGCACCCCCTTGCCGAGATACCGGCTCCTGTCGCCATCGCGCAGCTCCAGCGCTTCACGCTCGCCCGTCGAGGCGCCCGACGGCACCGCGGCGCGGCCCAACGCCTCGCCCGCCCACAGGTCCACTTCAACCGTGGGGTTGCCGCGCGAGTCGAGAATCTCGCGGCCGTGAATGCGGGTGATGTTCATGCCTCTGCGGGCCCCCCTCGATCGGCGTCGGCTTCGGCGCGAAGCGCCTCTTCACTGATCGGTCCGATCAACGGCTCGTCCTCGGCGGTGACGACGACGACGCCCGCTTCGGAGACGGTGTGGCGGCGGCTGTCCTCCTCCCCGTTGTAGCCGATCAACGCGCCGCGGGGAATCAGCACGTCGCGGTCGACGATCACCCGCTTGAGGCGGGCATGCCGGCCCACGCGAACGCCCGGCATCAGGATCGTCTGCTCGATCTCGCAGAAGCTGTGGACTCGGACGTTGGGACACAGGATGGTGCCCGTGATGCGGCTGCCCGACACGATGCAGCCGCCGGAGATCACCGAGTCGAGCGCCTGCCCGCAGCGGCGTCCCTCCTCCGCGAAAACGAACTTCGCGGGCGGCGCCTGCGGCTGGTAGGTGCGCAGCGGCCACTCGGGATCGTAGAGGTTGAACTCGGGGTTGACGCGGCAGAGGTCCATGCTCGCGTCGAAGTATGCGTCGAGTGTCCCGATGTCGCGCCAGTATTTCGCCGCCTTCTTGTTCTCGTCGTAGAACCGGTAGCAGTAGACGGGAGCCGTCTGTATGAGCGACGGGATGATGTTCTTGCCGAAGTCGTGGTTGCTGTCGGGCCGCGCCGCGTCTTCCTCGAGCGCGCGCACCAGGACGTCGGCCTTGAAGACGTAAATACCCATCGAGCCGAGCGTGACCTCGGGCGATCCCGGCATCGGCGTCGGCCTCGCCGGCTTTTCCTGGAACCCGATCACGCGGTCGTTGTCGTCGATCGAGACAATGCCGAAGCGCGGCCCGTCCGCGATTGGCACTTCGAGGCTGGCCAGGGTCGCGTCGGCATTCCGGTCGAGGTGAAACCGCACCATTTTCGAGTAGTCCATCTTGTACACGTGATCGCCCGAGAGCACGATGATGTGCCTTGGCGCTTCGCGCGCGATGGAGTACAGGTTCTGGAAGACGGCATCCGCCGTCCCGAGGTACCAATGCTCGCCGACCCGCTTCTGCGGCGGGAGAATCTCGATGAATTCGCCCAGCTCCTCTGAAACCACGTTCCAGCCCATGCGGATGTGGCGGTTGAGCGACAATGACTTGTACTGGGTGGCGATGTAGATGTGCCGGAGCCCCGAGTTGATGCAGTTGCTCAGCGTGAAATCGATGATGCGGTAGGGCCCCCCGAAGTAGACCGCCGGCTTCGCCCGTTCTTTGGTCAGGGGATAGAGCCGCTCTCCCGCGCCGCCAGCGAGCAGGATGACGAGGATATCGTCGAGGTCCACCACGCTATTTTGTGCCGTTTTCGTGGTTTGACTTGCTCCGGAATCGTGCCTATGATCGGACGATTCAGTTTCTTGGATGCCCCTGTCCAGGGGTCCTCCCATTCCGGAGTGGCATGATGCAGATCCGCCGGGTTATTTCGCTGGCCGTTACGGTGGCCGCGCTGGCCAGTGCGCCGGTCCTCGTCGCACAGAACAATCAACAGCCCAATCGTCGCGACCAGGAGCGCCGCAGCCAGGCCGATCAGCGCGACATCCAGGCGCTGGTCCAGACGGTTGACGCGGTGGCGGCCGGCAAACAGCCTGCGCCCGCCGACATCCCGCTGCGCTGGGAGGGCAACCATTTCCTCAGGGGCGGGGACGGCTCCACCTACATCCCGTTCACGATCGTGGCCGACGCCAGCAAGCTGCCGATGCCCGGCGTGGGGCTCTACATCCGCGTCGTGAACAAGAACGCTGCGGCGCCGGCGCCGGCTGCGGAGAACAACAACCGGAACCGCAACCAGCCTGCGCCTCCGACGTACCCGTGGGACAACGTCAACTTCATCGAAGTGGGCGGCGACGGCAGGATTTCGCGCGCGATCGCGCTCAAGCCTGGCGAGTACGAGATGTTCCTCACGATGAAGGAGCGCGGCCCGCTCGAGCCGCAGCGCAACCAGCCGCCCGCCAAGGTGGGCATGCTGCGCCAGAGCATCACTGTGCCGGATTTCACCGGGACCGACATCACCACGAGCTCCGTGCTGCTCGGCGCGGTCGAGCAGATTTCGACGCCGCTGACGCCAGAGCAGCAGCAGGAGAACCCCTACACGTTCGGCAACATGCGGGTCGTGCCGTCGGCCGACTCGAAGCTCAAGAAGAGCGGCGAGCTGCAGGTATTGTTCTGGGTGTACGGGACGCAGGCCAACGCCGGCAAGCCCGACGTGCAGATTGAGTACAACTTCCACCAGAGGACGCCGGAAGGCGAGAAGTACTTCAATAAGACCGCGCCCCAGGTGTTGAACGCGTCGACGCTGCCCCCGCAATTCGACGTCGCCGCCGGCCATCAGCTGCCCGGCAGCCTCGTCGTGCCGCTGACCAGCTTTCCCGAGGGTGACTATCGGCTCGAGATCAAGGTGACCGACAGGCTCTCGGGCAAGTCGATTACGCAGAACGTCAATTTCACGGTCGAGGCCTGATCCGAAAGGAGGGCGCTGCTGCCATGACCCACCGCTGCTTCACCGTGTCGCTGCCGACGGCGGTGATGTGTGTGGTGGCGATGGCCGCGCCCGCTTCGGCCCAGTTGCGCGCGCCGCACGCGGTGACGCACATCGCGGCCCCGCCGCACGCCCAGCTCCGCGGCATCGTCCTCGATGAACAGGGCCGGCCGCTTGCCGGCGCCGTCGCGTCGGCCCTCGGCTCCACCACGGCATACGCCGTGTCGGATGCGGACGGACAGTTCCTCTTCCGCACCCTTCCCTACGGGCCCTATCTCCTTCGCGTTCACCTCCAGGGCTACGTGGCCGCTCCCTCGCGGCTCATCCAGGTTAATCGCGACACGGCGCCCGTTGCCTCGATCGTGCTGGCGCGCCGCGGTGACGACGATGAGCGGGTGTCCGTGCTGGCCGCCGGCGTGGGCCCTGCGGATGGGGCCACGGGTTCGGACGCCGAAGCGGAGACACACGATCACGGAGAGGTCGCGTGGCGGCTGCGCCACTTGAAGCGCAGCGTCCTCAAGGACGCCGCAGCCGGCCTGGTCGATGTCGCCGGCGCGAGCGGCTCCTTCCTCGATGATTCGCTCGATGGCCTGGGCTGGGCGGTCGGCTCCCCCGCGCGGCTCGCGACGTCGCTCCTGGCTGAAGTGCCGTGGAACGGCCACTTCGACCTGCTGACGAGCACGTCCTTCGATCGCCCGCAGGACCTGTTCTCTATGGAAACCATGCCGCGTGGCGTGGCGTACCTGGCGCTCGAGGCGCCGACGCCGGGCGGACAGTGGGCGGTGCGCGGCGCGATGACGCAGGGCGATCTGTCGTCCTGGATCGTCGCCGGTTCCTATCGCCGCGCTCCCGCCGCGCATCGATATGAGGCCGGCTTGTCGTACGGCATGCAGAGCTACCTCGGCGGCAATGCCACGGCGCTCGCCGCCGTCCCCGAAGGCGATCGCAACGTCGGCGTCGTGTACGGCTACGACGAGTGGACGATCTCGCCGAGAGTCACGGTCCATTACGGCGCGAAATACGCGCGCTACGACTACCTGGCGCGGCAGGCGCTCGTCAGCCCGCGCGCGGGCATGACGCTGACCCCGATCGTCAACGACACCTTCAGGATTCGCGCGGCTGTGTCGCGGCGCGATTCCGCCCCGGGCGCCGAGGAGTTCCTGCCGCCGTCATCCGGCCTGTGGCTCCCGCCGGAGCGCACGTTCTCGCCGTTGTCGGCAGCGCGCGGGTTCGTACCGCAGCAGATGGAGCACGCCGAACTTGCCGCCGAACGCGAGTGGGCGGGCGGCCTGGTGACAGGCGTTCGCGCGTTCCGGCAGACCGTCGACGACCAGATCGTCACGCTGTTCGGGGTCGTCATGCCGGGGACCGCCGCCAACAGCCTGGGCCACTACTACGTCGCGTCGGCAGGCGACGTCGACGCCACGGGCTGGGGGGTGAGCGTCAGCCGGACGATGCCCGCGCGGGTGCGCGCGTCGGTGGATTACACGAACGCCCACGCCACCTGGATGCGGCGCTCGCCGGACGCCACGGCGCTGGCGCTCGTCGCGATGTCGACCCTGCGCGACGGCACGGAGCGGATCCACGACCTGACGACGTCGGTTGAAAGCACGCTGCCGGTCACGGAGACGCGGGTGCTCGCCATCTATAAGATCAACTCGCAGCTGGCTGACACGGGCGTCGGCGCGCCTGGCGCGGGGGCCCGGTTCGACGTGCAGGTCAATCAGTCGCTGCCGTTCCTGAACTTCTCGG